>Ga0137372_10003955_pt1 | contig 14396 bp, 11 predicted proteins | sample SagtaG_6_FD_104911 | JGI IMG/M metagenome (GOLD analysis project Ga0137372, IMG submission 104911) | Vadose zone soil microbial communities from Sagehorn Ranch, Mendocino, California, USA - Sage1_R_60_16 metaG | ecosystem: Environmental > Terrestrial > Soil > Vadose zone | place: USA...
CAGCTTGGCCACCTCGGCGAGCAGCGTCGCGCGCTGCGCCTGCGCCTCGGCGATGTCGCCGGTGCCGGGCTGCCGGGCATCCGGCTCGACGTCGGCATGCGGCACGTACCGCGCCCACTTGCGCCGCCAGGACAGGAACTCGTTGACGACCATCCGGCGCACGTACGCCTCGGGATGCTCCATGGCCCCGATGTGCGCCCAGCGCTGGTGTGCACGGATCAGTACCTCCTGGACGACGTCTTCGGCAAGGCCCTTGTCGTTCGTGAGCACGACGGCGAAGCGCAGCACGGCATCCAGCCGCGTCGCCGCGAACTCGTCGAACGTCACTCGGACAGGCTCCCAGAACGTCAACGCTGACGGTGGCGCGCCACGTTGTCATGCTGGACCGGTGATGCGCGACGACCTGGGCACGCCGGTGCCCGTACCGGCGCGGGTGCGCGGGGTCGTGTCGCTGGTGCCGTCGCTGTCCGAGTCGGTGGCCGCGACGGCGCCGGGGCTGCTGGTCGGGGCCACGAACTGGTGCCCACCGGCCCTTACCGTGGCGCGCGTCGGCGGGACGAAGAACCCCGACGTCGCGCGCGTCGTCGAACTGGCCCCGGACGTGGTGGTGGCCAACGAGGAGGAGAACCGGGCGTCCGACCTGGACGCGCTGCGGGCCGCGGGCCGGGCCGTCTGGGTGACCCGGGTGCGCACCGTCGAGGAGGCGTTCACGTCGCTGGACCGGATGCTGCGGCTCGCCTGCCGGCTGGATCGTCCGGCCTGGCTGGACGACGCCACCGCGGCCTGGGCGGGGGTGGCGCCGGGGCCGAGTCGCGTGGCGGTGGTGCCGATCTGGCGGCGTCCGTGGATGGTGCTCGGCGGGGACACATTCGCCGGCGACGTCCTGGCCCGGTTGGGCGTCAGGAACGCTTTCGCCGACGCGGCCGAGCGCTACCCAAAGGTCGCGCTTGACGAGCTACGGACGGCCGCGCTGGTCGTGCTGCCTGACGAGCCCTACCCGTTCGGCCCCGACGACGGCCCGGAGTGCTTCCCTGGGCAGGACGTCGCGCTGGTCAGCGGCCGGCACCTGACCTGGTACGGCCCGTCCCTGATCGAGGCGCCGGCCGTGCTGGCCGAGCAGCTGACCTCGCCGGGCGACTGACCGTGGGCGAGTTGTTCGACCTGCGGCGGCCCGGAACGCGCCGAGGGTCGAACAGCTACGGCGAGGGGCTACGGCCGCAGCGACTGCTGCAGGATCTGGGCGACGTCGAGCACGGCGACGTCCTCCCGGGCGTCCCCGGACGACTGCTTGGCAGTCACGGCGTCCGACAGCATGACCATGCAGAACGGGCAGGCGGTCGAGATCAGGTCGGGGTCGAGGCCGAGCGCCTCCTCGGTGCGCTCGATGTTGACCCGCTTGCCGATCTTTTCCTCCATCCACATGCGCGCCCCGCCGGCGCCGCAGCAGAAGCCGCGGTCCTTGCAGCGGTGCATCTCCTCCGCGCGCAGCGACGGGATGGCGCCCAGCACCTCGCGGGGCGGCGTGTACACCTTGTTGTGCCGCCCCAGGTAGCACGGGTCGTGGTAGGTGATCTTTTTGTCGACCGGCTCGACGGGCGTCAGCCGCCCCTCGGCGACGAGCCGGCCGAGCAGTTGCGTGTGGTGCACCACGTCGAAGTGCCCGTCCAGCTGCGGGTATTCGCGGGCCAGCGTGTTGAAGCAGTGCGGGCAGGTGGCGACGATCTTCAACGGCGCCGCCCGGGTGATCGAGTTCAACGTCTCGACGTTCTGCATGCCCTGCATCTGGAACAGGAACTCGTTGCCCAGCCGCCGGGCGGGGTCGCCGGTGCACGTCTCGGCCGAGCCGAGCACGGCGAACGAAACCCCGGCGGTGTGCAGCAGTTCGGCGAACGCCCGCGTCACCTTCTTCGAGCGGTCCTCCAGCGCCCCGGCGCAGCCCACCCAGAACAGGTACTCGACGTCGGCGTCCAGTGGCGTGCCCGGAACGGCGCGCCGCACCTCGAACGGCAGCCCCTCAATCCACTCCTCGCGGGCCCGTTCGGACAGCCCCCACGGGTTGCCCTTGTTCTCGATGTTGCGCAGCATGACGCCGGCCTCGGACGGGAACGCCGACTCGATCAGCACCTGGTAGCGCCGCATGTCGACGATGTGGTCGATGTGCTCGATGTCGACGGGGCACTGCTCGACGCAGGCACCGCAGGTGGTGCACGACCACAGCACGTCCGGGTCGATGACACCGCCGGCCGCGGCGTCACCGACGAGGGGACGGACGGCCTGGTCCGGTCCGGACCCGGGTACCCGGCCGAACCCCGACTCGGGAACGTGCGACACCTCGGCATCGAGGGACGCGTTGTCCGGCGCCGACTTTCCGCCGATCAGATAAGGGGCCTTGGCGAACAGGTGATCGCGCAGGTCCATGATCACGAGCTTGGGCGAGAGCGGCTTGCCGGTGTTCCACGCCGGACACTGCGACTGGCATCGCCCGCACTCGGTGCACGTCGCGAAGTCGAGGTAGCCCTTCCAGGTGAAGTCCTCGATCTTGCCGCGCCCGAACGACGTGTCCTCGGACAGGTTCTCGACATCGGAGAAGTCGATCGGCGCCCCCGACGCGTCGGCCACCGGCAGCAGCGGACCCAGCCCGTCGGGCAGCCGCTTGGTCGTTACGTTCAGCGGCGCGAGTGCGATGTGCAGGTGCTTGGAGTACAGGACGATGATCGTGAACGCGAAGATGACGGCCATCTGCGCGAGCAGGAAGAATGTCTCGACGCCCTGGTTGTAGGCGCCGTCGCCGAGCGCCCGCGACACCAGGTACGAGGCGAACGGCGCCTTCGAGCGCCCCCACGGGAAGTGCCCGGTGTTGTACTGCGCGCCCCGGTAGAGCAGCAGCGTCACGATGACGAGCGTGCTCATGCCGAGGATCACCCACGCGGCGCGCGTGTGCGAGCCGTAGAAGCGCGACGCCCGCTGACGGCGGACGGGTGTCTGGCGCACCCGCATGATCGCGAACGTGGCGAGCGCCACGAGTACGGCAACCGCGAACGCGTCCTCGAGGAAGCCCAGCCAGCGGGCGTGCCCGAAGAACGGGAACGCGAAGTCCTGGTCGATCACCAGGGCGCCGAATGCCTCGACGATCGTGACCGCGAGGACGATGAAGCCCCAGAACGTCAGGAAATGCGCAATGCCGGGGATCGACCAGCGCAGCAGTCGGCGCTGACCGAACACCTCGACGAGTTGGGCGCGCAAGCGGGTCTCGATGCCGTCCCAGCGGCCGGGCGCGGGCTGTCCGGACCGAATCAGCTTCACCAGCCAGGCGATGCGCCGCCCGGCGACGAGCGCCGTCACGACGAGCATCAGCAAGGCGATGGTCAGGCGGAGCGCCACTGGCCCACTCCTCGGGTCGGATGGATTTCCGCAGCCTACGAGCGTTACTCAACAGTAACTAGTGCCGCGCCCGTGGTTCGTCTCACGTCACGGGACCGCCGCGCGATCCTTTCCTATAGCGATAGTCACAATCGCACTACGTGACACCCGGATGGTGGCCGCTGTCGGTGGTATGTGCTTGGCTCGTACGGATCGGCGCGCCCGTGCGCCCCAGGCCGCGACCCGGCTCCCGCCGCGAGGAGGAGACAGTCCGGTGATCCGCTTCGAATCCGTCACCAAGCGCTACCCCGACGGCACGGTCGCCGTCGACGAGCTCAGCCTCGAGGCGCCGTCGCACGAGATCACGGTGCTGGTCGGGCCGTCCGGCTGCGGCAAGACGACGAGCCTTCGCATGATCAACCGGATGATCGATCCCACCGGGGGGCGTATCTGGCTCGACGACCGCGACATCTCCACCGTGCCGCCCGCGCAGCTGCGCCGGGGCATGGGCTACGTCATCCAGGCGGCCGGCCTGTTCCCGCACCGCACCGTCGTCGACAACATCGCCACCGTGCCGTTGCTGCTCAAGCACGATCGCCGGCAGGCCCACGCGAAGGCGATGGAGCTGCTCGAGCGCGTCGGCCTGCCCGCGCACTTCGCCAAGCGGTACCCGGCGCAGCTGTCCGGCGGGCAGCAGCAGCGGGTGGGCGTCGCTCGCGCCCTGGCCGCCGACCCGATGGTCATGCTCATGGACGAGCCGTTCTCCGCCGTCGACCCCGTGGTGCGCGCCCAACTGCAGGACGAGTTCCTGCGCCTGCAGGCCGAGTTGGCCAAGACCATCGTGTTCGTCACGCACGACATCGACGAGGCGATCAAGCTCGGCGACAACGTCGCCGTGCTGCGCGTCGGCGGCACGCTGGCCCAGCTCGCCACGCCGGCGGAGCTGCTGTCGCGTCCGGCCGACTCGTTCGTCGCCGGCTTCGTCGGACGCGACCGGGGTTACCGCGCCCTGGGGTTCACCGTCGCCGACGCGCTGCCGGTGCACGAGGAGGCGACGGTCGCGCTCGGCTCCGAGCTGGCCGATGCGCCGGGTCGGGCCCGCGACGGCTGGGTGCTCGTCCTCGACGCCGACCGGAGGCCGGAGGGCTGGCTGGCGCTGACCGGGGTCCCGGCGAGCGCTCTGGCCGGTGAGGTGCGGCCGGATCTGCTCAACCTCGGCGGAACGCTGGCGACCCAGGGCGGCACGCTGCGCGAGGCCCTCGACGCGGCGCTGTCGTCGCCGAGCGGGCGCGGCGTGATCGTCGACGACGAGGGCCGCTTCGCCGGCACGGTGAGTCCGTCCGAGGTGCTCGCCCGCATCGAGGCCCACGCCGAGGAGACCCGGCACGCCCCGGCGGAAATCGCCGTGATATGAACCCGTGGACGTACCTGCGCGGTCATCAGGACGACGTGCTGCACTGGTTGTGGACCAACGCCTGGATGGCCGGCCTGCCGCTGCTCGTGGGCTTGACGATCGCCCTGCCGATCGGATATCTGGCGTCGCGGTACAAGTGGGTGTACCCCCCGGTGGTGACGCTCGCCGGCCTGCTCTACACGATCCCGTCGCTGGCGCTGTTCATCGTGCTGCCCGGCCTGCTCGGCACGAAGATCCTCGACGCGATCAACGTCGCGGTGGCGTTGACGGTCTACACGGTGGCCCTGCTCGTCCGCGTGGTGGCCGACGCGCTCAACGCGGTACCGCCCGACGCGAGCAATGCGGCCACCGCGATGGGATACACCCGACGGCAGCGACTGTTCGGAGTCGAGTTGCCGCTCGCCGTCCCGGTGGTGGCCGCCGGGCTCCGGGTGGCAGCGGTGTCGAACGTCAGCCTCGTCTCGGTCGCCTCAGTGATCGGCGTGCCACAACTCGGCTCGCTGTTCACCGAGGGATTCCAGAGCTCGTCGTACGCCCCGATCCTGCTGGGGCTGATCCTGGTCGTGGTGTTGGCCCTCGTCTTCGACGGCGTGATCCTGTTCGGGGCGCGGCTGCTCACCCCCTGGCTACGGGTGGTGCGCGCGCGATGAGCCGCACACGTCGGGGGCGATGAATGAACACCACGCTGAGCTTCAGCAACGTCTTGACCTGGTTGAACGATCCGGCGAACTGGCGTGGCGCGGACGGCGTGCTGGCCCACCTTCGCGAGCACGTCCTCTACACGCTGATCGCCGTGGGAATCGCCGCGCTGATCGCGCTGCCGCTGGGCCTGCTGATCGGCCACACCGGCCGGGGGGTCGTGCTCGGCGCGGGCTCGGCGAACGCGCTGCGCGCCATCCCGACATTCGGGTTGTTGATCCTCCTGGTCGTGTGGATCTCGCCGAAGATCCACGCGCACCAGGCTGTGACGGGACTGATCAAGCAGGGCGGGCTGGCCTACCTCGTGCCGACCGAGATCGTGCTGATCGTGCTGGCGATACCCGCCATCCTCACCAATACATACGCCGGCGTACAGAACGTCGACCCCGCGGTACGCGACGCCGCCCGCGGCATGGGCATGACCGGCGGCCAGGTCGTGCGCAAGGTCGAGTTTCCGTGTGCCTTGCCGCTGATCATCTCCGGCATCCGCAGCGCGACGCTGCAGGTGATCGCGACGGCGACGGTGGCGGCATACCTGCCGTTCCTCGGCGGGCTCGGCCGGTTCGTCGTCGACGGGCTGACGACGCTCAACGACCCGCACGACGGCTACCCGAAGATGGTGTCGGGTGCGATCCTCGTCGCTGCGCTCGCCGTCGTGGCCGACCTGCTGCTCATCGGCGTACAGCGCGTCGTGGTCTCGCCCGGCATCTCCGGCCGCTACTCGCGGCGCAAGCTCACGCCGGAGCAGGTCACCGTCCAGGACATCGACGTCCAAGTGGCGCGGGCATAGGCCCGTTCTCAGAGAATCCGAAGGAGAAACATGAAACGCACCTACGTGTTGGGAGCCGCGCTGGCCGGCCTCGCGCTGGCGCTGAGCGGGTGCGGCAGCAGCGGGAGTTCGGGCGGCGGCACGACGCCGTCGGCGAGCGGTGGCAGTAGTTCCGGGTCGAGCCAGTGCCCGTCCGCCGGCGGCTCGTCGTCCTCGGCCGCCTCGTCGCCGGGTGGCTCCGCGTCGGCGTCGAGCACTGCGACGTTCCCGGCGGGCACCGGATCGATCACCGTCGGCTCGGCCGACTTCCCGGAGAACACGCTGCTCGCGGACATCTACGCCGACGCCATGTCGGCCAAGGGCGTCAAGGTCAGCAAGAAGCTGAACATCGGCGAGCGGGCCGCGTACATCGCCGCGCTGAACGACGGCTCGATCGGCTTCGTGCCCGAGTACAGCGGGTCGATCCTGAGCTACCTGGACAAGAACGCGACGGCGAAGTCGCCGTCCGACGTCTACGCGGCGTTGCAGCAGAAGGTCGGCGACAAGCTTGCAGTGCTCGGCTACGCCGCCGCCCAGGACAGCGACACGATCACCGTCACGCAGGCGACCGCGTCGAAGTACAACCTCAAGAGCATCGCTGACCTGTGCCCCGTGGCCGACAAGCTGACCCTCGGCGCGCCGACCCAGTTCAAGACGCGCGCGGACGGCGTCCCGGCGCTGAAGAGCGTGTACGGCGTGGTGTTCAAGTCGTTCACCTCGCTGACGGCCGGCAACAGCGCCGTCACCGTCACCGCGCTCAAGAACGGCTCGATCGACGCGGCCGACATCTTCTCGACCGATCCGGCCATCGCCGCCAACAACCTGATCTCGCTGGAGGATCCGCAGAGCATGTTCGCCGCGCAGAACGTCGTGCCGCTGGTGGCCAAGGCGAAGGTCACCCAGACCATGGCGGACGCCTGCAACGCCGTCTCGGCGAAGCTCGACACGCAGACGCTGGCCGGCCTGGTGACCAAGGTGGTGACCGACAAGCAGGACCCGGACAAGGTCGCCAAGGACTGGCTGTCCAGCGTCGGCCTCAGCTGATCTGGATCTTGGCCGGCTGAGCCGCGTGGAGCGGCTCGGCCGACCAGAACTGGGTGATGGCACGCTGGCGCGGTGAGTTTCGATGCGCTGTGGGCGGAGCTCGAGCCGGTCGGACGCGCTCCCTCGGGCGGGTATCGACGCTTCGCGTGGACGCGCGAGGACCTGACCTTGCGCTCGTGGTTCGCCTCGGCCGCGGCTGCGCGTGGCCTGGATCTGAGCGTCGACCGGGCCGGCAACCAGTGGGCCTGGTGGGGCCCGCCTTCCGTTCCGGGCGTGGTGGCGGGCAGCCACCTCGACTCCGTCCCGGACGGCGGCGCCTTCGACGGGCCGCTCGGCGTCGTGTCGGCCTTCTGCGCGATCTCTGCGTTGCAGTCGTCGGGATTCGTGCCGTCCCGTCCGATCGGCGTGGTGAACTTCGCCGACGAGGAGGGGGCACGGTTCGGGGTGGCGTGCGCCGGTTCCCGGCTGCTCACCGGGGCGCTGCCGGCCGAGCGCGCGCTGGCGCTGCGCGACAGCGACGGCGTGACGATGGCGGACGCCTTGCGCGCGGCGGGCCGGGCGGCACCGGCGGCCGATCCCGAGGCGGTGCGGCGCGTCGGCGTGTTCGTCGAGCTGCACGTCGAGCAGGGACGCGGGCTGATCGACCTCGGCGCGTCGATCGGCGTCGGCACGGCGATCTGGCCGCACGGACGGTGGCGCGTCGACCTGGTCGGCGAAGCCAACCACGCCGGCACCACCCGGCTGGCCGACCGCCGCGACCCGATGCTCGACTACGCGCGCCTGGTGCTCGCCGCCCGAGACGCGGCGGAACGGCACGGGGGCGTGGCCACCTGCGGCAAGGTGCGCGTCGAGCCGAACGGCGTGAACGCGATCCCGTCCCGGGTGACAGCCTGGGTCGACGCCCGGGCGCCTTCCGCCGAGGCGGTGCGCCGGGTGATCGCGTCGCTGGGCGCGCCGACCACCGAGGAGTCGTGGACGGACGAGACGGTGTTCGACGCCGCCCTGCGCGCCCGCCTGACTGCCGTGCTCGACAACCCGCCGCAGCTCAGCACGGGCGCCGGCCACGACGCGGGAATCCTCGCCGCCACCGGTGTTCCCTCCACGATGCTGTTCGTCCGCAACCCGACCGGGGTGTCGCACTCGCCGGCCGAGTTCGCCGAGCGGGACGACTGCCTGGCCGGTGTCGAGGCGCTCACTGCTGTGCTGCAAGATCTGGCCCGGTGAGCACGTTCTTCGCCGAGCACGCCTGGTTGGACGGCGGCGTCACGCCGAGTATGCGCATCACTGTCCACAGTGGACGGATCGCCGCCGTGGCGGCGGCGGCCCGGCAGCCCGGTGACGTGCCGCTGCCCGGGCTGGTGCTTCCCGGGTTCGCCAACACACACAGCCATGCCTTCCACCGTGCCCTGCGCGGGCGCACCCACGAAGCGGGCACGTTCTGGACCTGGCGCGACCGGATGTACGCCGTGGCCGCCCGCCTCGACCCCGACCGGTACTTCGCATTGGCCCGGGCGACGTACTGCGAGATGGCGCTGGCCGGCGTGACGGCGGTGGGCGAGTTCCACTACCTGCACCACGCACCGGACGGCCGCCCGTACGGCGACCCGAACGTCATGGGCCACGCGCTGCGGACCGCCGCCCGAGAGGCCGGCATCAGGCTGACCCTGCTCGACGCCTGCTACCTGGCCGGCGGCATCGGCGAACCGCTCGACGGCGTCGCGCGCCGGTTCGGCGACGGCACGGCGTCCGCCTGGGCGGCCCGGGTCGGTGCGCTACGGGCGGACGAGTACTCGCAGATCGGGGCGGCGATACATTCGGTGCGGGCGGTGCCGCGCGAGGCGCTGCCCGAGGTGGTCGAGGCGGCTGGTGGTCGTCCGCTGCACGTGCATGTGTCCGAGCAGCCGGCCGAGAACGAGCAGTGCCTGGCCGCCTACGGCGTCACGCCGACCCAGTTGCTGGCCGACGCCGGGGCGCTCGGCGTGCAGACGACCGCCGTGCACGCCACGCACGTCACCGACGCCGACATTGCGGTGCTCGGCGGCGCCGCGAGCAGCGTCAGCATCTGCCCGACCACGGAACGGGACCTGGGTGACGGCATCGGCCCCGCTCGTCAGCTGCTCGACGCGGGGTCGCCGTTGACGCTCGGCAGCGACCAGCACGCGATGATCGACCCCTTCGAGGAGGCGCGCGCCCTCGAGATGCACGAGCGGCTGGCCACCGGCCGGCGGGGACGGTTCGCGCCGGCCCAGCTCGTCGAGGCGCTGACCGGCCACCATGCGCTGGGCTGGCCGGACGCCGGGCGCATCGCCGTGGGCCAGCGCGCCGACCTGGTGGCCGTGCGGCTGGACAGCGTCCGCACCGTGGGCGCCGCCCCGGCTCAGGCGATGCTGGCTGCGTCCGCGGCCGACGTCGACACCGTCATCGTGGACGGCCGGATGATCGTCAGCGGCGGACGCCACGTGCTCGGCGACATCGGCGCCCAACTACAGGCGGCGATCACCCCACTGTGGGAGTAGCGGGGCCCACTGCGAGGGACCCAGACCGTCCTTGTGAGGTCTCCCTCCTGCGATTGTGCAACTTCTGGCCGCGTGAGGCGGCCGAGGGTTGCCCGATCGGTCCCGCGCGGCGGCTGAGTTACCGGAACAGGCCGGCGATGCCGCCGAGGCCCTCGCGCGGGGTCTCGCCGGGGATCGCCTGGGCCACCCACTCGGCGAACGCCTCCGGGTTGCGCGACTGCAGCAGCACCCGTCCGGGGCCGGCGAAGTCGAACACCCAACCCTCGCCGCTCTTCATCGACTGGATGCTCCGACCCTCGACGGCCCGGCGCATCCGGAACTGGATGTTGAGGTCGTAAGCGACGACGTGCCCGGTGTCGATCGTGACGACCTCCTGCGGCTGCAGGTCGATGTAGTCGACGGCGCCGTAGACGCTCACCAGCGCCTCTCCCTGCCCGTGCGCCCGGAACCCGAAACCGCCCTCGCCGCCGAACAGGTTGGCCATGCCGCCCCACTGGGTGTCGATCTCGACGCCGTGGGAGTTGGCGATCCAGCTGCCCCGGCGCAGGAAGAACGGCCGGTCGGGCTGGATCGCGATCGGGACGGTGTCGCCGGGCAGCATGCCCGCGACGTCGACCCAGCCGCCCTGCTCGGGCGCGGTGTACGTCGTGACGAAGAACGATCCACCGCCGAGCAAGCTGCGGCCGAGGCCCTTCATGATGCCGCCCTGCGCCCTGGCCTCGAGTACCACACCGGCGCTGTGGGCGATCATCGCGCCGCCCTCCACCCGCAGCGGCTCGCCGGGCGCGAGAACGCAACGGGCGACGGTGAACGACGGATCGTGTCGCAACTGAACCTGCATGGCGCCACCCTATCCGGCCCAATTCGCATCTGCGCAGGCCCGCCAAAGAACTGCGGGCCGCACGCAGCCGCGAGCGCAAGCTCCCTCCGGTCGCGCGCGGGCCGGGCTCTTCGCGCGAGCGCTCATCGCGATCAGAGCTGGGAGAGCCACTTGTTGTAGGCGTCCCGCCGGGCGTCGTCGTCGTCGATGTCCTTGCCGCCGCCCGTCCGCTCGGAAAGCGTCATCGCCCGGGCCTGCTCCAGCCAGCTGTCGCGGTCGCGCAGCGAGCGTCCGGACGTCCGCAGCCAGCCGATCACCAGCAGCGTCATGACCGCCGCCATGATCGCATCGCCGCCGACCCACATGATCGATCCACCGGTGTGCGTGTCGGACAGCGGGTCGACGTTCAGGCCGGCCGGCGGATGCATCGCGACCGGCGTCGACACCATCATCAAGGTGACGCCGGTGAACGTGTCGACGGCCATCGAGATGGCGAGCAGTCCCCACCGCGCCGGCGTGGACAGCCGCCACCGGATCGGCTCGTCACCCACCACGAGCACGAAGAACTGGTAGCCGACGAGCAGGTAGACCAGGTGCTCGACCTGTCCCGCGACGGTGGACCGCATGATCGTGTCCATCAGCCCGGTCAGGTGGCTGCCGACGATCACGCCGGTGTAGCAGGCCAGCGCGACCGGCGGCGACGTCAACAGCGACACGACGGGGCCCTGCGCGATCCGCTCGACACGGTCCGATCCCGCCTCGACGGCCAGCCGCAGCGGACGTCCCGCGGCGAACAGCGCCGGGGCGGCCATCACCAGGGCCAGGTGGCCGAGCATGTGTGCCGAGAACAGCGCCTTGTCGTAGACCGCGACGGCGCCGCACGTCGCGTAGGTGGAGACGGCCAGCCCGCCGGCGAACGACGCGGTGCGGGCGACCGGCCAAGGCTGGTCCGTGCGCCGACGCCGGCGGCTCAGCGCCGTCGCGTACCACGCGGCGAACAACACGATTACCGCCAGCGCCACGGCGTCGACGTGCCACGCGGTGACGAGCCGATGGCTCAGCAGCGGACCCAGCGGCGCGTTGCCGTCGCGGAACAGCGCCTCGGTGGCCGGCATGTGCATGTGATGGGACGCGGTGAGGTGCCGGACGACGTTCACGACGAGGACGACGAGCAGCCCGGCCGCCACCAGCCACGCGATCCACACCGCGTCGGCGACGCGCCGAGGGGTACTCACGGCGTCCAGTGTCCGCCACCGGCTCGGCAGCCGCACGAGGGCCGTCGAGGGTGTCGGCCTAGCGTCTGTGCCACCGGCGCCGACCGAGCACGAGGCCCCACCGCAGGCTTCGGCGCCACAGGCATCGAACGAGCACGGGGCCTGGCATCGTCCGAGCCTCTTGGCGCCGGGGTGTGGCGTGGGCCATAATGACCTCGGGAACTTGAGCGCACCTGACTCAGTTCTTTTGACTGAGGCGACGGAAGACGGCAGCATGCTGAGCCGTTGCGCATAGGTAAGCAGAGCAGAGGGAGAAGATCTGATGGCACGTGCGGTCGGTATCGACCTGGGTACCACCAACTCCGTCGTCGCGGTCCTGACCGGCGGCGAGCCGGAGGTCATCGCGAACGCCGAGGGCTCGCGCACCACGCCGAGTGTCGTCGCGTTCGCCAAGAACGGCGAGGTGCTGGTCGGCGAGGTCGCCAAGCGCCAGGCGGTCACGAACGTCGACCGGACCATCCGCTCGGTGAAGCGCCACATGGGCGACCCGAGCTGGAAGGTCGACATCGACGCCAAGACCTACACCGCGCAGGAGATCAGCGCGCGCGTGCTGCAGAAGCTCAAGCGCGACGCCGAGTCCTACCTCGGCGAGGACGTCACCGACGCGGTGATCACGACTCCCGCGTACTTCAACGACGCGCAGCGGCAGGCCACCAAGGAGGCCGGCCAGATCGCAGGCCTCAACGTGCTGCGTATCATCAATGAGCCAACTGCCGCTGCTCTTGCGTATGGGTTGGACAAGGGCGAGAAGGAGCAGACGATCCTCGTCTTCGACCTGGGCGGCGGCACCTTCGACGTCAGCCTGCTCGAGATCGGCGAGGGCGTCATCGAGGTCAAGGCCACCAGTGGCGACAACCACCTGGGCGGCGACGACTGGGACGAGCGGATCATCAAGTGGCTCGTCGACAAGTTCAAGTCCGCGCACGGCATCGACCTGACCAAGGACCGGATGGCCATGCAGCGGCTGCGCGAGGCGGCCGAGCGGGCCAAGATCGAGCTGTCGAGCAACCAGCAGACGTCGATCAACCTGCCGTACATCACCGTCGACGCGGAGAAGAACCCGCTGTTCATGGACGAGACGCTCTCGCGGGCCGAGTTCCAGCGCATCACGTCCGACCTGCTCGAGCGCACCAAGGCGCCGTTCCGGAACGTGATCAAGGATGCCAGCATCAGCCTGGACCAGATCGACCACGTGGTGCTGGTCGGCGGCTCGACCCGGATGCCGGCCGTCGTGGACCTGGTGCGTGAGCTGACCGGTGGCAAGGAGCCGAACAAGGGCGTCAACCCGGACGAGGTCGTCGCCGTCGGTGCCGCGCTGCAGGCCGGCGTGCTGAAGGGCGACGTCAAGGACGTGCTGTTGCTCGACGTCACGCCGCTGTCGCTCGGCATCGAGACCAAGGGCGGCGTCATGACCCGGCTGATCGAGCGGAACACGACGATCCCCACAAAGCGTTCGGAGATCTTCACGACGGCCGACGACAACCAGTCGAGCGTCGAGATCCAGGTGTACCAGGGCGAACGCGAGATCGCGGCCTACAACAAGAAGCTCGGCATGTTCGAGCTGACCGGCCTGCCGCCGGCGCCGCGGGGCGTCCCGAAGATCGAGGTCACGTTCGACATCGACGCCAACGGCATCGTCCACGTCAACGCGAAGGACCTGGCCACCAACAAGGAACAGGGCATGACGATCACCGGGGGCTCGGGCCTGTCCAAGGACGAGATCGACCGGATGATGCGCGACGCCGAGGCACACGCCGAGGAGGACCGCAAGCGCCGCGAGGAGGCCGAGACCCGCAACTCCGGGGAATCGCTGCAGTTCGCGACGGAGAAGTTCCTCTCCGAGAGCGGCGACAAGCTTCCGGACGACAAGAAGAACGAGCTCGAGACGGCGCTCGCCGAGCTGAAGACCGCGCTCGGCGGAACCAACATCGACTCGATCAAGTCGGCGCAGGAGAAGGTCGCCCGCATTTCGTCGGAGGCCGGTGGAGCAATGTACGAAGCTGCGAGCGCGGCAGGCGGGGGCACCGGTGGGGCTGGTCCCTCGGCGGGCGCCGGCGCGGGCGCGGGTAGCACGCCGCCGCCGGCGGACGACGAGGCAGTCGTCGACGCCGAGGTCGTGGACGAGGGTCCCGAGGGCCAGAACAAGTGAGCGTCCGGTTCCGAGTCGTCCGTGCGTCGCAGCGTCGCGGCACCGTGACGCGCGGACGGGTCAGACGTGACGGGGAGGCAAGCGCGTGAGTGAACCGCGACAGGAGCAGCATGAGCCGGTTGTCATTCGCGACAAGCGACGGTTCGACCCGGTGACCGGCGAGCCGCGGCATGCGGCGCCCGAGCCGGAGCGCTCCGCGTCCGGCGGGTCGGCCGGGTCGGCAGCGTCCGTCGAGGCGAACATCCCGAAGGCCGAGGCGCTGCTGCTCGAGGAGCGCACACGCGACCTGCAGCGCGTGCAGGCGGAGTACGC
>Ga0137372_10003956_pt1 | contig 14395 bp, 20 predicted proteins | sample SagtaG_6_FD_104911 | JGI IMG/M metagenome (GOLD analysis project Ga0137372, IMG submission 104911) | Vadose zone soil microbial communities from Sagehorn Ranch, Mendocino, California, USA - Sage1_R_60_16 metaG | ecosystem: Environmental > Terrestrial > Soil > Vadose zone | place: USA...
ATGCGCGACCTCGAGGCCGGGATCACGTACATCAACGCGGGCACCATCGGCGCCGAGGTGCACCTGCCGTTCGGCGGCGTCAAGGGCACCGGCAACGGCCACCGCGAAGCGGGCCAGGCCGCCCTGGACGTCTTTACCGAGTGGAAATCGATCTACGTCGACTACTCGGGCAAGCTCCAGAAGGCCCAGATCGACACCGCGTCCTAGCCGCTCTGCGGCTCAGGTGAACGTGAGGATGTGAAACAGCTCGACGTCGAGCCCGTTCGCCGTCAGGCGGGCGGTCTTGGCGATTCCGTCGCGCTCCTCGAAGACCAGCAGGAACTCGTTCGCGTCCATCTCGTCCGCGCGGTCGAGCTGCTCGAGCCGGAAGCGGAGCGAGGAGCTCTGCTCGCCGGAGGCGAAGAGGAGCTCGCCCTCCACGTTGTTGGCCCGATCGAAGTCGTGGCCTTCGCGGAGCGTGAACTCCCAACCCTGGCGCGGTGCCGCCCAATCGTCGATCGCGGCGGCAAGCACCGTCAGCGCCTCGTCGACCTCGATCTCGACGGGCTGATCTGATCGCTCCCCGGGCGTCGGCCGCGCCTGCACTTGCAGCGTTGGCATAACGGGCCGGTTCCCTGCGATTAGGGTGCGCAAACGTGAAGCGCAAGCTCGTCGTGTTCGTGCCTCGCGAGGCCCTCGACTCGGTCCGGGAGGCCCTGTTCGAAGCCGGTGCCGGGCAGATCGGCGATTACGAGCGCTGCTCCTGGTACACGGAGGGGACGGGCACGTTCCTCGCCGGGGAGTCGGCCTCGCCGAGCGTCGGACAGCCTGGCCGAGAAGAGCGCGTCGCGGAGCTCCGGCTCGAGACGGTCTATCCGTCAGAGCGCGAGGCGGAAGTCGTCGCGGCCCTCCGGGCCGCGCATCCGTACGAAGAGCCGGCCTTCGATCTCTACGCCCTGGCGGAGCCATGGCCGTGAGGGCCAGGCTCTCGACGGACGGGGGGTCGCGTGGGAACCCCGGCCCCGCCGCGTACGGCTACGTGCTCGAGAGCGAGGATGGCCACGTGCTCGACGCCCGCGGCGAGGCGATCGGCACCGCCACGAACAACGTTGCCGAATACCGCGGCCTGATCGCGGGGCTCGAGAGCGCTGTCCAACGCGGCGTCGACGAGCTCGAGGTCGTCTCCGACTCCGAGCTCCTCGTCAAGCAGATGCGAGGCGAGTACAAGGTCAAGAACGAGACGCTGCGCACACTCCAGAGCGAAGCTGCGGAGCTGGCCGCCGGGCTGGAGAGAGTCACGTACACGGCAGTTCGCCGGGCCCACAACGAGCTCGCCGACCGCCTCGTGAACGAGGCCTTGGACGCCGCGTAAGCCCGGCCGCTAGTAAAGACCAAGGTACGGGCGTATCGTCGGGGAGTGGCATTGCCGACAGAACCGTCGGCGCCACGGGTCTTGCTGACCGTTGACGTCGAGGACTGGAATCAACTGCTCGACCGTCGTGTCGGCATCGAGCGCCCCCCGAGCACGGCGTTTCGCGCCCAGATGAAAGCAGTCTTCGGCGTGCTCGACGAGTTGGGAGCACACGCCACCTTCTTCGTGCTCGGCACCACCGCGGCCGACCACCCACACCTCGTGGCTGAGATCGGCGAGCGCGGCCACGAGATCGCTTGCCACGGCTACTCGCACGAGCGCGTCTATCAGCAGGCGCCGGCACAGTTTCGAGCCGACGTAGAGCGAAGCCTCCAGATCATTGAGCGAGTCGCCTCGGTACGACCCCGCGGCTATCGCGCGCCGATCTTCTCGATCAACCGGGACAGCCTGTGGGCCTACGAGATCCTCGAAGAGCTCGATTTCAAATACGACGCGAGCCGGTGCTCGTCGCCATGGGTGCCGAACGCCATCAGCCCGCCGGCGGTGGCGCCGTATCGCATCGGGTTGAGTGGAGGCAGGGAGCTCTGGGAGTTACCGGTCGCTTCGTGCGCGGTCGCAAGGCATTCGCTGCCACTTGGAGGGGCGAGCTACTGGCGCTTTCTCCCGAGCGGTCTCCATCTGCGCCTCCTGCGCAACGGTGTGCAGCCGTATCACCTGCTCTACGTTCACCCGTACGAGTGCGATCCCGAGCCGCTCCGGGCCAACCTGCCGTCGACGTCGACGCGCGCCGAGGTTCGCTCTGCCCGGCGACGCGAGTGCTGGAGAAACTTCAGGCACGAGACCATCTTGACCCGCCTCCAGGCGATCGGCGAGCACTTCGAGTTCACGACCTGCAGCGACGCCCTGGCCATCCTGGCCAGCACCCCGCAGGCCGACGTCCGGCCGCCTATCGACGTTGACCGGGCCAGACCCGCGGTCGCGGTGTGACGCGCGTCGCGGTCGTCGGCGGGGGGCCGGCCGGCCTCGCCGCCGCGTACAGGCTGACGGCGGCCGGAGTCCCGACGGTCGTGTTCGAGGCAGGCTCTTCGATCGGCGGGCTCGCCCGGTCGATGGAGATCTGGGGTCACGCCGTCGACCTCGGAGCTCACATGTTCACGTTGAAGGATCCCCGGATCGGCTGCTTATGGACTGAGCTGGTCGGCACTGACTACGACGCTGTTCCCCGAAGGACGCGTGTCCTCTTCGACCAGTGGACGCTTGGCTATCCCTACGATCCCCGCGAGGCGGTTCGGGCACTCGGCGTCGGGGAAGTCGCGCGCTGTGTCACAAGCCTTGGCGTCGCACGTCTCCGTCGCCCACAAGCTGAAGCCGACTTGGAGAGCTGGGTCGTCCGCCGGTTCGGCCGCCGCGCCTTCGACCTGTTCTTCGCCGGCTACGTGGAGAAGCTCTTCGGCGCGCCCGCGCACGAGATCGACGGGGCGTTCGCGCACACGCTCCTCGGCTTCCAGCGGCATGGCTCATTGATGCAAGCGGCCTGGTCGCACTGCCAACCGCGGCGTCGCCAGGCGAGCCCGTCGCTGCTCGTTCGCCCTCACGGCGGAATCGGCGTGCTTCCCAAGCGCCTGGCCGAGTACGTCCGTGCTCACGGCGGCGAGGTGCGCTGCGACGCCCCGATCGCGCGTTTGACCACCGGCGCTGACCGAATCGACGGCGTGGAGCTTCAGAGCGGTGAGAGGCTGAAGGTGGACTTCGTCGTCTCGGCGTTACCGCTGACCCTGACTGCAAGGCTTGTCGACCCGGTCGGCCGGCAAGAACCCGCGCGCTTCCGCAGCGTTGTCCTCGTCTACCTCCTGATTGAGGCCCAGGGCGCGTTTCGCGACCAGTGGGTATTTCTTGCTCCGGCGCGGTTCAAGAGCAGCCGCATAACGAACTTCCGGAGCTGGTCCTCGCGAAACGGCGACGGCCTTCAGGCTGTGCTCTCCGTCGAGTTGTGGTGTGACAGCTCCGATTCGCTGTGGTCGGCGGCGGACGAGGACCTTCAGGAGCTGGCAGTCGACGAGTTGGCCGACGCCGGCCTTCTGCACCGGCAAAGCGTCCTCGATAGCCGTGTGGTGAGACTCCGAAATGCATTTCCGGTGCCTGTCGTCGGGTACGCCGACGCGCTCGCTGCGACTCGCAAGCAACTGTCACGGTTTTCGAACCTGACGACGACGGCCGGACTCGGAGCAATCACGAACGCCGGAGTCCATGGGAGCCTGATCGCCGGACTCGAAGCCGGCGACGCAGTAGCCCGAACCGCGCGGACCTGAGGCAGGCAAAACCGCGGCTATACTGGCTGCGCTCGCGGATGTAGCTCAGTTGGCTAGAGCGTCTGCTTGCCATGCAGAAGGTCGTGGGTTCGAATCCCATCATCCGCTTCAGAAAAGCCCCGCTAGGCGGGGTTTTTTGTTGCCTCGATTGGAACCGCGACCGGCTCGTCAACCGCGATAGTGCCCATTCGTGCCCATTCGAGGGCCCGGTCGTAGGCCCGGAGGTGTGGCCCGGACAGCCGCTCGCGGCGCTTCGTCGCCTGCGCGTAGACCCTCAGCGTGAAGCGGGGGTCTTCGTGTCCAAGCTGGCTCGAGGCATAGGCGACGTCGTCGCCGCAGGCGCAGCGGAGGCTCGCATACGTCCGGCGCAGGCCGTGGAAGCCGAGGCCCTCGGCGATCGGTGCGATGCCGTCCTTCGCGAGCTTCGCGTTGGCCGACTCGATCGACGGACGGAGCACGTCGCGTCGCAGGTTCGACGGGTTGTGCTTGCGCGCGGTCGAGGTCGTCACGACGTAGTTGTCGGGCTCGATGTGTCGTGACGTTGCTCGCCAGAGGACGAGTTCCTCTCGGAGCGCCTCGGTCAGGTCGACCGTGCGAACGCCGGCGTCGGTCTTCGAGGTGACGATGTAGAGCGTCCCGGTCGCGAGGTCGACGTGCTGCCAGCGCAGCGCGAGCGCCTCACCGATGCGCAGCCCAGCGCCGGCGAGGATCCCGAGCACTACGCGCCCGACACCGGAGGCGGCGTCGAGCAGGCTCGGCAACTGCTCCGGCTCGACCCACGGGCGACTCGGCCGATCTGACTTCAACCGCCGCCGCTTCCCGCTGGCCGGATTTGTCGGGATGAGGTCGTACTCGCACGCCGTCTCGAGCACTTGGGCCAGGTCCGACAGGACGTGGTTGATGCTGTTGTTCGAAAGGCCGCGCGAGACCTTCTCGCCGCGCGTCCTCGCCTCGTCGAGCTCCTGGCGCTCGCGCACCTTGCCGACCTTGAAGCGGTCGATCTCCTGCGGCGTGATCTCCGACAGCCGGCGGCTCGCGAAGAACGGCAGCAGGTGATTCGAGAGCGACCAGCGCAGGTCGACGATCGTCTTGTCGGCGAGCCCTTCGAGTTCGCGGGCTGCAATCCACTCGCTCGCGAAGACGTGGAAGGTCGGCTGCTCCTCCTTCGGCGCGTCGGGTTCCGGCGCAGGCGGGCGCCAGATGCCGCGGCGGACGTCGGCGAGGATGTTCGCCAGTTCGATCTCGGCCTCGGGTCGCGTCTGCGCGCGAGCCGTGACGTAGTGCCGCTGGCCGTAGGCGCGGAAGCGGAGGCCGAACGTGCGGCCGCGGGCGCCCTCGCGCTCGACGATCGCGCCGGTTGGGGGTCTAGGCATCGTTCTCTTCCTTCTCGAGATCGGCGAGGCGGCTTCTCTCGACCGCTGCGAGCTCGGCTGGTGGTCTGGGCATCAGCACTCCTTTCGTTTCAGCTTTGGACCGGGGCGGGCTACTGCTCGACCCGGCTTGCCGGGTGCGAGATAGCCACGCTCGGTCGCCTTGCGGACCCAGTCGCGAACGGTTTCGCGTGGGATGGGATGACCAGCTCGCTTCGACTCCTCCTCGGCCAGTGCGACAAGAACGTTTCGACGTCCGAGCTCGATGAGCCGGAGGTAGCGCAGCGCGAGCCGGCGGTAGTGCTCGTCGGGAAGACCTCGGCGGCCACGGCGGGGCTTGCGCGCCTCGGAGGCGGCACGCTCTGCGGGGTCGACGTCCTCGGCGGCGACGTGCGGAAACAGGTCGGACGCCGCCATCGTCCTGTAGGCCTCGAGCGCGCCCGCAAGTCCTTCGAAGGCCTTCTCGCGGATCCGGCCGAGAGGGACGCCCCGCAGGATCGTGCCTGTCACTTCCGACCGGGGTTCGCGTTTGCTCAGCGGGAAGTGCCGCACCTCGAGCGCGCACACGAGCGGTGGCCCGTTCGGGTCGCGGCAGAGCAGTCCCTCGACTCGCCACGCTCGAAGGGCTTCGCCGGGGCTCGGCGCAATCAGCACGCCGGCAAGGAAACGGGCCAGCTCGCCCGACCCGCGATCGTCCGCAGGCTTGGCCTTCACTTCGATGATCGCGCCCGACTTGACCGCGGCGCCGCCGGGAGTGCGGCCGTTCCTCAACGCTCGGCGCGCGTGGTGGCGGAAGGACTGCGCGAACGGCTCCTCGAACGGCTGCTCGTAGGGCGTGCTCTTGGCCATGCCGCCAACCTAGCGCCTTCGCAACGCTACGTCAACACTTCTGACGATAAACGGTGGTGTACGAGTTTCTCCGTCAACTGCTACCCCATCTTGACGCCACACCGTTACTTGCAACTATAGGGGTGAAATGGTTGCAACACTCGAAAGTCTCACCCGTCGCCTGCAGGCACGGCGTGAGCTCCCGTCGCCGGAGGTGCGGCGGACACTCAGGCGAGTAGCCGGCGCCTCGCAGACCGACGTCGCCGAAGTGATCGGCGTAACTCGGCAGGCCGTCCAACTGTGGGAGGCGGGTACGCGGACGCCGCGCGGTGCGAACCTCGATGCGTACCTCAAGGTGCTTCGCGCCTTCAGGCGCGCGGTGAGCGATGAGGCGCCGCCCCTAGCTACGCGTGAGCCCGGCTTTGACCGGGCCCAAGGCTCACGCGAGGAACGAGACGATGCGAACGGTACCGCCGCCGGCTGACGAGCGCGACACGGGACCTTCTGCCGGCGTGGTTGTCGAGCTATCCGAACGAATCGACCGCGCTGGGCAGGCGGAGTTCTCGCATCCCAAGAGTCGGCACTGCGGAAAGACGGTCGCGTGGATCGCTGAGCACGACGACTCCGAGAGCGAGCACTACTTGACGTGGTATCTGCGCGCAGGTCTCGACGCGGGCTTGAAGCGCGAGATCACGATCTTTCTGCGCGCACGTCACCCCGAGCTGCTTGGAGACGAGGCGGCAGCGTGAAGACGACGCGCGCGCCGCTCACTCCGAGCGCTGAGCGGTTCCTCGCGCAAATGGGCGCCGGCGATGAGCTGGAGCCCGTAGAGGCCGTCAAGGCGGGGATCATCACGATGGAGGAGCTTGACGAGCGGCTCGCGCACCTGCGACTGCTCGATCGGGTCGCTGCGGTTCGGAACGGACAGGGGCCGATGGCGGCCGTGGCTCCCGAGCCGCCCGCTTCACCCGAGCCCGTCGCGACCGATGGACCTAGCCTCGTGGAGGTGCTCGCGGCAACGCGGAAGTACCTGGACGTCACCGAGGCCGAAGCTGGGTACATCATCGCGTCCCTCGCTGTCGCGGTCTCGAAGGCGCTCGAGGACGAAGAGCCGCTCTGGTTGATCCTGGCCGGCGCCTCGGGCAGCGGCAAGACGGAGGCGATCCGACTCCCCGGCCTGGTCGCCGATAGCCGCGTCGACGAGCTGACGCGCGCGGGCCTGCTCAGTTGGACGACCGGCAAGAAGCCGCGGCGGAGTGGACTGTTGACGCAGATACCGAGCGTCGCGTTCGTCACGATCTCCGACTTCTCGACCGTCGTCACGATGGGCGACAGGGAGGCCCGGGCGCGCATGTTCGGAATCCTCCGCGTCGTCTACGACGGCCGCGTGACCCGCGCGCTCGGCGGTCAGCCGGCGGGCAAGGACGAGGTGCTGGAGTGGGAAGGGCACCTGACGCTGCTCGCCGGCGCGACGCACGCGATCGACACACACTTGAGCTTCGAGGCCGCGCTCGGCGAGCGTTGGCTGATCTCCCGCGTCGCCGAGTCGGACGCAGCCCGAGCCCGCAGCCGGGCGATCTTCAGCGTCGAGCGGGAGGAGGTCCCAAAGCTCCGCCGTGAGGCCCAGGAGCTCGCCCGCGGGCTCGTGCTCCAGGCTCGTCGACGAATCCCGAAGAAGCTCGCCGAGGCCACGCGCGATCGGATCATGGACGCCGCGACGCTCTGCGCGCACGCCCGCACGGGGGTGCAGTTCGAAGGCACGGGCCGCTACCGCGTGCCGATCGGCTACCCGGCGCCCGAGGAGCCGATGCGACTCGCCGGCCAGCTCTACCGCCTCTGCCGCTGCCTGGTCGCGCTCGGGCTCGACGAGGAACAGGCGACGCGGTTCGCGGTTCGGGCGGCCTGCGACTCGGTCCCGCTGGCGAGGTTCCGCGCCTTGCGCGAGGTGGCCGAGAGCCCACTGGCGACCGTCGCCTCGGTGTTCCGGGCGATCGGCCGCGGCAACCGCTGGGGTGCGATCTGGGAGCTGACCGCGCTCGAGGCGATCGGAATCGTCGAGGTTGAGGGCACACCGGCGGACGAAGATCCGAAGGCGACGCGCGTCTATCGGCTGGCCGAGGACTACGCCCAGGTGTACGAAAGCGTCGGCTCTTTCTATACGCCTCTCTCTCTAGTAGAGGAGGAGCCCTTCTAGATGTGCAAGGGGGGTACGGATTCGTACACCTTCGGGGCGTCTTCTGGAGCGCAGATCGTCCCTCTCGGCTCGTGTGGGTACGCGAAGGGCGGGCCCGCGCTCTCGTCTATGCCGGGCGGATGGCCGTCGTGAGCAGGGACTTCAACGTTGGAGCCGCTGCGAACGCTCGCCCTCAGCGTGCCGCTGAGGGGGCAACCCGCGAAACCTCTGCGACTTCGCAAAAAAACGCACAAAGTTCGCCCCAAGTTGTGCCCTCGCTGGCCAAGACCGCCGCTCTTCCGCGGCTGGTCGACGCTGGCGAGCTGGCCGCCTACCTGGGCGTCGATCGGGGCTGGGTCTACGCGCACGCCGACGAGCTCGGCGCCCGTCGTCTCGGCTCGGGACCGCGTGCACGCCTCCGCTTCAGCGTCGCCGAGGTCGATCAGCGCCTGACCGCCTGCTACGAAGGCAGGGAGTCACGGCTCCCGGATCCCGCTCCGCAAGCGGGACCGCGGCCGCGACGTCGCCGGCGAATGGGCACGATTGTTGAGTTACTGCCCATTCGAGGCCGCGAGAGCGAGGCTCGGCCGTGAGGCAGGGCCGCCCCGCCGGCACCGCGGCCGAGCTGCGCGCAGGCCAGCGCTCGACGACACCGGCCGGGTTCGAGCGCGGCCGCCGAACGAGCCTCGATTCGAAGCCGGGGGTTTTAAACGAAGCCACGGTCCCGGAGTTCGATAGCCGCAGCCCAACCCGCGGCGAAAAATCAAACCGAGGCGCCCGTGCCTGACGACGACCTGACCGCCGTCTTCCTCGAGGTCTCGGAAGAGCAGCACGCCCGCTGGGAGATCGCCGCCGCGGCCGACGGCTGGCCGCTCGAACGCTGGATCGCCTTCACGCTCGATGCACGAGCGGCGATCCTCGCGAGTCGCACGACCGGCGAGATGCCCGAGTGGTGGAAGCGCGACTATGGCTGAGCGCTCCGCCCGGCTCGGCCTCCGCCTCGAGCCCGCGAAGCTGGAACTGTGGCGAGCGGAGGCCGCCAGCGCCGGCGTCACCCTGACCGCCTACATCGAGACCTGCGTCGACGACGCTCTCGCCGTCGCTCGGACGATCCGCCGCAACGACGACCGGGAGCGGCAGGCGGCAGCCGGCTATCACGCGATGGATCCGTTCGAGGCGCGGCGACGTGACTGGGGGCGTACCCCGTGAGCCGCGCCCGTCTTGAGCAGAGCGGCCGCGCCAAGCCGAGGCACGGGGCCGTCGTCGCCATCCCGCTCTTGCCGCACGAACGGGCGCTACTCCAGCGTGCACTCGCGGAGTTCGTCGAGCGCGAAGGGCCGTCGCAGGCTGCGGGCGACGTGCAGCAGATGCTCGAAGCAGGCGTGGCGGCCGACGTACTCGCCGAATGCGAGGGGTCCGCGTGACCGACTGCGCTTGCAGATCGACCGCCTACTCGCCGCGTTGCGCTCCGGCCGATGGCTCAGCTACTTTTGCAATCCTTCAACGCAATGGAAAAGAACAGGTCCAAGATCATCGCCGCCCAGGTCGATCGCGAGACGGCCGAGCGGCTCGAGCGGCTCGCAACCGAGCAGGAGCGGACCGTTTCAGCGGAGATCCGCGTCGCCCTGCGCGCGCACCTGGCGCGCCAGTCAGAGACGCGCGCACATCAACTCGAGGAGGTGGCCTAGATGGTCAAGACCAAGCCCAAGCTGTGCGCGTGCGGCTGTGGCGCCCGCGTGCATGCACACACCCCCCACGAAAGGAAGGCCGCGTAATGGCCAAGAAGACCCACGTCCAGCCCGGCGACGGCTCCGCCCGCCGCGGAGGTCCGCGCCCGGCTCCGCCCGCACGACCGGCAGCAGGTCGAACGACCAGCGGCGAGGCAACCTACTTCCACGGTTCCGGCGATCCGCAAGGAATCAAGGGCTCGTTCCCGATCGACGCCACCGCGACGGTGCCCCTCCAGGGCCGCTCCGCCCCTGCGACAAGGCCGCCTGGGAGGCGCTGCCCGGCGGCCGGTTGAGCCCGCGCCAGCTCGCAGAGCGCGGCCAGGATCCGCGCGGTCAGCACGTCGAGCCCGGCGACTCCCTGCCGAGCGGCGTGCCGGCGCCGATCGACTGACATGGCGGGCGAGCGACAGAAGGCCGCTCAGCGTGCCCGGTTCCGCGAGGTGGCGGCCGACGTCATGGACATTGGCCGCGGCTACAGCGACCGGCAGGGCGGGAGCAGCGTCCTCGACGGGGCTACCGATCTCGCGGTCGCGGCGGCTACGAGGGCAACGGCGGCCGGCCGCCCGTTGCGCCCGAACGAGCGACGCCAGATCCGGCACGAGGTGCTCGGGGAGCAGCCCGGGCAGCCGGAGCAGGCACAGAGACAGCGCCTGGCCGACCCGCGTGCGTGGCTTGAGGCGATGACCTCCCAGCAACGCCGGAACGTCGAGACGACGAGCTACTACCGCAAGCTCAACGCCGAGCAACAGGCCCGGCTCTTGCGCCTGCGCGACGACGTCGACGAGATCGACGAGCGGGCCGAAACGCTGCTCGCCCAGGAGCGCGAGGACGCCTGGCTCGAAGAGAGCGAGGATGAGGGCCCGGAGGAAGACGAGTCCGAGGAGGAGTTCGGCGCCTGGGACGAGAGCATGACGGTCGAGCAGGCATTCGGCCTCGAAGCGCCCGAGGAGGGCGCCAGTCTCAGTGAAGAGGCGGGGTGGCCGGAATGAGCGCGACCGCGGAAAGGCGGAGAACGAGCCCAGCCAAGCGCGTCGAGATCCTTGAGCGCGAACGCGATCGACGGCAGGAGAAGCTCGCCGCCGCACTGGCCGAGATCGAGACGCTGAAGGCCAGTCGGTCGGCAGTCGTCGCAGAGTCGCTTCGAGCCGACCCGACGAAGTCCGCCTTCGAGCGAGGCGCGCTCGCATCCGAGGGAGAGCGGCGGGAAGCCGCGCTCGAGACAACCGCGCGCCATCTACGCGAGGAGATCGGCGCGCTCGAGGCCGACCTCGCCGCGGTGAGCGTCGAGCTGGCCGAGCGGCAACTCGGCGAGGCGACGATCCAGGCGAAGCGCCTCACCGAAGACGAGCTCGAGTCGATCCGCAAGCTCGGGTCCCTCCTCGCCGCGATGGTTCCCTCCTGGAACGATCGCGTCCGCGTCGCGCGCGAGCGCGCCGCCCTGGCCGCGCGTGTCAGGAGCGACAACCTCGAGCAGATCGTCGGCGGCTCCCGGCCCGACTTGCTCCAGGCCTGGCAAGCCGTGGCCGTTCCGCCAATCGAGCCGGCGCCTCGGACGTTCGCCGAGTGCCTGCAGGAGGCGGTCGTGGCGGCCACCGGCGGTCGCTCCAGCGATGAGGATCCGAAGCACCTGGACGAGTTGAATCGCCACCGCGCGACTCTCGGCCTCGCGGCCGAGGTGCGGCCCGTGGCGCCGAGCCGAGCGACCGCAGAGGCTTGCTATCCCGATCTGCGGCAGGAGGTTCGCGACGTCGACGGCGCGCCACCCAGTGAGCCGAGCCAGATGGCGAGCGGTCAGATCGAGGGTCTCGCCTCGGCAGGGTTCGGCCGCCTTGGCGCTGTCATCTATCGCAGCGACGGCGGCGCCGTGTTGCCGCCGGCGGCCTGATGGCGAGCGGCCGGTCCTGCGGCGGTGCCTCGATCGGGCCTCTGCGGCGGCGGCGCTCGCGCCCACTCAGGCCGTAGGCGGGACAGGGCTTGACCGACTAACACCGGGTTAGCCGTTCAGGTCGAACCTGCTGCGTCCATGCGCCGATTCCAGCCTGCTTCGACGTGTCTTCTCGTGAAACCACGCTTCGTGGCGTGGGAGGAGAACGTTTTCACCTCACCAGTTGTCTCTCGCCCACTTGATGAGCGCCGACATCGCTGGACCCCCGGCGGCGAGATTGTGTGTCTCCTCCAGGGGGTTGTCTTCGCCGCCTACGTGCGTCCCGATGATGTACGGCCTAGGGACGCCGTTCTTTTCGAACCAGCCCCAGAGCGGTCCGCCGGACATACCTCCACTCGTGTCGGCCAGGTACTCGAGCTCTACACCAGCGCCGTCGTCGTCATCGTCAACGATCGGGAAGTCGAAGTCTCGCGCCGGTCGCTTGCCGTTGGTGAGGTCGCCGGGATAGCCGTTGAGCCGCCAGACCGGCATGTCCTCCCAGTCGTCGTTGTACGTCTTGTAGCCGAAGTACCCCCATTCTTGACCTAGGGGCTTCGATAGCTTCCACACGGCCATATCGTCACCCTGGTCGTGTCCCGGGTAGCCGTATGCCGCCGTGCACGACGCGAACGGGGTCGACCCGTCCGCGCGCGTAAAGACCGACTTCCCGTCGAAGTACGCTGGAACGAAGAGCGCTTTGAACGGCAGGTTGTTCGCAACCTGAAACCACGGAATCATATGCGCGGCGGTAAGGATCGCGTTCTTCGAAATGAGTGCGGCCGAGCCGGTGTAGGCCGACGTCGGGTCATTCGGGTCAAGCCGGACCCCGAGTTTTCCTACCAGCGAGTGCGCGGAGCCCTTCTTGCTCGACGGTTTGTAGACCTGTCTATCGTCGGGCAAGAAGACCCACTCGGGCCTCACGAGCTGGTGGTTCCGCCGGCGCAACGGCCGAGCCGGTAGCGGGTCAGCGACCTCAACGGCATCCCCCACCGCCGTGCCTGGAAGGAAGGCGTCCAGCTCGTCGGGGAGGTCATCGTCGCGCTCGGGCAAAGTCGCGCGGCCCACATGCGTGACGTCGAGTCCGTAGCTGAACGGCTGCGACGAGACGAGCTCCCAACCAATGGTGCGTCGGTCCTCGTCGAGGATTCGCCGCAGGCTTATCTCCGGTTCAGTGTCGTCGCCGTAGAAGGTGAGGTCGCAAGAGCTAAGCGATCCCTCGAGCTCGAAGTCTTCGCCCTCGGGCTCGCTGCGCGCGGCGAGTTGAGCGACCTCTTCCCGCGTCAGTGGCCGGCCGGTGCTGTGCATGATGCCACCCCCTGGTGAGCGTGTAGCAGAAAGCGTGTGCGTAGTCGCCGGCCGCTGACGAAAGCGCCATGACGATCCTTTCGCCCGAGGGACGAGATGTCAACCCCGGGGAGCGTTCGTTCGCACTGAGGGCCGAGTACGCACGCGAGCGCGAGGCTGCACTGCGCGCTGAGCGCTGGCAGGGCGTCTTAGGGCCTCGCGGCGGCCCGGACGGGCGACGGGCCGCCGCGAGAGTTCGCGGGCTTCCTAGTGGGTTTAGCGCGTGTTAAGCGGGCCGGAAAGCTGGGCCAGCTAGGCGGCTCGGCGCTGCTCGCGTCGCAGTATCTCGGTGATCGTCGAGCGCGGCCTCCCGAGCTGGCGGCCGATCGCGTAGCCGCTGAGACCCGACGCTGCGAGCTCGAGCACGCGCGCGGCCAGCGCCTCGCCGGGCTCCTGTTCGGGCAACTGCGCGAGCGCGTCCGTCGGCCATACGACGAGTCGAAAGAGGTCGAGCCGCTCGTCGATGCCCAGGCCGGGCTCGCCGCGAAGGACCTCCTGGGCGGCCGCGGCTCGCGCCCGGAGAGCGGCGTCAGCGCGAGGCTGCACCGCTCCGAAGGCCGGCTTCGCGGTGCTCCACCGCCTCGCGCAGGACGAGGCAAGCAAGGCTGGTCGCGTCCCGTCCCTCTGCCTGGGCGACACGCTCGAGGCGCGTGCGCAGTTCGGCGCCGATCTTCACGACCTGCGTCAGAGCAATGCGCCTCTCGCTCGCAAGAGAAGCAGCCACCGCGGCCAGTATCAGAACAGCGATCGCGGAGCGCAACGCAGTCGGATCACTCGACGACTGGCATCGGTAGGTCTAGACCCGAGCTAGGCCCGGCGAGGTATCGACAAAGGCCAGCCGGCCACGCGATGCTGACGGGGTGAAAGTGGTCTTCCTCGTAGTGGGCCGGGTTTTGGTCGTAGTAGTGCCAGCCAGACAGTTGGGCTACCTTCAACGCCTTCGTGTAGCTGAACGGCGGGCGGATCGTCTTCGTCCAGCCCTTGACGCAGATCGTCTGCGAGATCGTCGCCTGCGTCCACCTTTGAGTAGCGGACGCCGGGCGTGTGGGTCGGCAGGATCAGGGCGGTGACGCCGGCCAGCGCAAGCGCAGCGCCGAGCAACCCTGCGAGGGCGGCGAGGGCGGCTAGGCAAGGCTCGACGGCTCAGCCTTGAGGGCATACGGAGAGGTTACGTAAGCGCCCGAGCGTTTGGTGCCCGGGCGCTATACCAAAAGGCTGGAACCCGCCCGACCTAGGGCAGGATGTTGGCGACGCTCTCAAGCGCGCTGCGCACGTTGTCGGAGAGGAGCGTGATCGCACCGATCACGGCGAGGGTGATGACGGCAAGGACTACTCCGTACTCCGCCATCGTCTGCCCCTCCTCTCG
>Ga0137372_10003978_pt1 | contig 14369 bp, 9 predicted proteins | sample SagtaG_6_FD_104911 | JGI IMG/M metagenome (GOLD analysis project Ga0137372, IMG submission 104911) | Vadose zone soil microbial communities from Sagehorn Ranch, Mendocino, California, USA - Sage1_R_60_16 metaG | ecosystem: Environmental > Terrestrial > Soil > Vadose zone | place: USA: California...
ACTGCAAGCTGCTAACGCCGAGGTCGGCAAGTATCCCGTCGCACGTCGCACGTCGTTCGTCGTTCAGAAGATCGGCAAACGATCCATGTCTCAGCTCAATCGTCGGCCAATCCGTCTGTTGGTTTTGGCCAACGACCAACGACCAACGACCAACGACGGGTTCCTCGCCAACGACCGACGACCAACGACCAACGACGCCCTTTGCAATTTCCAGCGCCTTCGGATCCTTATCGAAGCCAATCAAATGACCCGGTGCGCCGAGGCGTTTTGCGATTTCTAAGCTGTGTCCGCCCAAGCCCACCGTAGCGTCGATATACGTCCCGCCACGCCGGACGGCTAAAAAGTCGATCGCTTCTTTTAAAAGAACCGGAACGTGTCCAACTTCCCCACGTCCACCCCGCTGAGGGGTATCTGTTAAACCCTCGCCCACTAGATGCCCAATTCGTCGAGCGTCTTCTCATCCTCAGGCGTGAACTTGTCTTCCTCGATCTCCCGGCGGTACTGCTCCAGGTTCCGCACAATCAAATACGTCAGATTGCCCGTCACAGCTACTTCGCCCCTGATTCCCGCTGACTCTCGCAGCAGTTGCGGCATCAATAGCCGGCCCTGACCGTCCATTTCCACCTGCTGCCCCCAGTAGTTCGTGCGGTCGAGAAACTTCTTCTTCGTAGGATTGAAAGTGGAGAGCCCCGCTAACTTCTGCTCGATCCGCTCCCATTCCTCGAAGGGATACACTTGTGCAACCTTCCCGTCGAAGCTGGTGATGTAAAATTGCTGACCGTACTTCTCGTCGATCACGCGCTTGAATTCCGCGGGGACTTTCAGCCGTCCTTTTTCGTCCACGCGAGTTGGGTGATTGCCGCGAAACATTTATTTCCTTGTGTGGGGACGGGTGCCCTCGCCCGTCCGGTCGCCTCGAAGAGGCGACAATTCCAACCAGAGAGGCAAAAACGGTGACGAATTCGGCTTGTTCGATCTCATTCGGGCTCTTTTTCGGGGTGTCAGCTCTAAAATCCACTGGCGCTCCAGTTTGTCGTACTTTCACCCATCGCCTCTACCACTGATGCCACTTTCTACCACTTTTGTCCACATCTTACGCCTAAACGCTTTGCTGTCAATACCAAACTTAAGGGTCGCTGTGACCCTAGTGGGCCCAATCTTAAAAGCTCAAGAAATTGTGGATTACTGCTTTGGCGACCCCAAGGAATGGTGTTTTACGCTTTGGTTCGGGTACCCGCTAAGCCCAATCAGCAGAGTTGCTGAGCCTGTGGAAAAGCAGTTCCATAGGTCCAAGCGGGTCGGGTGTCCACGCAAACGAGGTTGTTGCTGGATAAATCCGAGACTGTCTCGCCTAAGGGGTGGTTCGGGAATCTTCCCAATTGACGCGTACTACGTGCGCACGTATTATGTGTAAATGAACCTTACCTTGTCCGTTGACGACGAAGTCGTCCAACAGGCCCGGCGGCGCGCGGAAGCCATGGGCAAGAGCGTCAATCAGTTGGTGCGCGAGTATCTTGAGCGACTGGCCGGCAAACCCGATCTTGAGGCGCTTGCAGCCGAATTCCGTGAGCTCACGCGTAATGCCAAGGGCAACTCGCGCGGATGGAAGTTTAATCGCGAAGAAATCCACGAACGCAGATGAACCTTGCGTTCTTCGACACGAACGTTCTGATCTACGCCGACGACCCTTCAGCGCCTGATAAACAGAAGCGAGCTAACGATCTATTCACGGGACATCTTCAGCATGGCATGGCAGCACTATCCTTGCAGGTCTTGCAAGAGTATTACGCGACCGTAACCCGCAAGCTCGGCATCGCTCCGGATTTTGCGCAGCGTAGAGTGGAAATTTTCTCCTCAGCGAATGTTGTACGCTTCGAAGTGGAGGACGTCGTTGCTGCGATCGAACTACACCGCCTGACCCGTGTTTCATTTTGGGACGCCCTGATTATCCACGCTGCGCGCACCGGCGGCGCAACCGTCCTTTACAGCGAAGACTTTCAGCATGGATCAGTGCTGGCTGGCGTGCGGATCGTAAATCCATTTAGAGATTGAGAGAGCTTCGGTTGGACTCACCTACGATGGAATATAGGGGTAAGTCCCTTCTCTCTCATCCTGAGCAAAACGGAATCGTTCGCTCGCGAGCGATTCCGCGAAGTCGAAGGACCTGCTGTTTTGGTTGCGCTATCGTAGGCGCTTTCGTGGAATTTCGACACGCGACTCGCAGATCCTCTTCTTGCGCGAAAAATCATCACCTGCGGAGAAGAACGTTTACCTACGGAGATTCATCTTCAAAGCCCAATGTCTAAAGCACAAAGCCGTGTTTGTTGCTGGAAGGTCTGCACTCGCCTGCGCTACAATCGGTGACCGTCATCAACAAATAATTCTGCGATCCGCAAGGAGCCGTCATGAAAACGCGGTTAAGTGTCCTGCTCTGGCTGCTGCTCTTTTCCACTTCTTTGTTGGCGCAAACTTTCCGCGGGACGATCCTCGGCACCGTGACTGATCCGCAAGGCGCCGTTGTTGCCGGCGCAAAAGTCACGGTTCACAACGTGGACACCGGTCTCGAGCGCACTACTCAGACCAGCGCCGATGGCAGCTATTCACTGCCTGAGCTACCCATCGGCACCTACACGGTCACAGTGACGCAGAGCGGCTTTCAGACGGCGGTCACGAGCAACGTGGCCGTCAACGTCGCCGCAGAGAGGCGCGTGGATGTGGTGTTCAGGACGGGACAGGTATCAGAGAAAGTCGAGGTTTCCGGCGAAACTTTGCCGTTGGTTGAGACGACGAACAACACCCTAGGTGGAACGCTGACCAGTGAGACGGTAGCGAACATTCCAGTAAACGGCCGTGACTACACCAAACTTATTTACCTGAACCCCGGGATCGCAGGTTCGCCCGACCAAATCAGTGATTCTCCCGGTTCTTACGGCGTGTTTTCGATGAACGGATCCCGCGGGCGATCGAATAACTTTCTACTCGACGGCACTGACATGAACGATGGGTATCGCAATGACCCGGCCATTAACGAAGCGGGAGTATTTGGGACCCCAGCGACAATCCTGCCGATTGACGCCGTTGCTGAGCTTCGTACCCTTTCGAACTATGAAGCAGAGTACGGCCGTAACAGCGGCGCCGTCATTAACATCGTAACCAAGAGTGGGACCAACACCCTGCACGGTTCAGTTCTGGAATATTTCCGAACGGGAAAAATGGGGGCCCGGAACTACTTCAACAGTGAGGGCCCGAAAAATCCTTTCAACAACAATCAATATGGTGTCTCACTGGGTGGGCCAATCGTAAAGGACAAGGCCTTCTTCTACGTGGATTATGAAGGACAAAGGGAGAACGGCGCACAGGCCGGCGTCGCCTGTGTTCCGGATCCTGCCCAGATTGCCGCGGATCAGAACCTCGGCGCCAATAATACAGTGATGGCAGCGCTGTTGGCCCGGAATCCGTGGCCTACGCCGAACATACCCGGAGCCTACAGCGACGATAACGGCTGCACGAATCCTAACCCTGTGCAAAATCCAACCGGCGCCGAGACGCCCAATCTTTCAACTTCGACACACTTTTTCAATCGAGTTGACAGCCTGATTACAAAACTCGACTACAACTTCAACGCTAAGAATTCCGTCACGGGACGATACTATTTTGGAGACAGTAATCAGAGTTTTCCGTTTGCGCAATTAGGCGGTGGCCTATTGCCGGGCTTTAACACGGTTACGCCGACGCGCGTGCAACTTGTCGCCCTATCTTGGGTAAAGGTCGTAAACGCGGCTCAGGTTAACGAAGCCCGCCTGGGTTGGAACCGCTTCGCGGAAGGTTTTTTCCCCGAGGATAAAAGTTTCAGTCCGAGCAGTATTGGTTTGAATACGGGGGTGGGAACATACGACGGTGGCCTGCCCGCACTTGGTGTGGCGAACTTCGGACAAATCGGCGCAACCACATCGGTGCCACGCAATCGCGTCGATTCAAACTGGCACTTCGTTGATAACTATTCGTGGAAATTCGGAAAGCACGATGTAAAGTTCGGATACGAATTCAGGCGGACTACTATTACTCACGTTATCGACCACAATTTCAGAGGGACTCTAGGGTTTAACGATCTCACCGACTTCTTGAACGGCGACCCAACTGGTGGCGGCAGCCAGGTCGCCGGCGACTCGCGCAGGCACACCTTCCAAAACAGTCACGGTTTTTATGTTCAGGACGAGTTCCGCTGGACACGACGGCTGACCCTGAACTACGGCCTGCGGTGGGACTACTTCGGAGTTACCGGCGAAAAGAACGGATTGTTCTGGACCTTTGATCCCACAGCTCTGGGCGGCGCAGGTGACAACGTTCCGACCAAGCAGTTGTACGACAAAGATTACAACAATTTTGCTCCTCGTTTGGCTTTTGCCTACGACATCACGGGTAGAGGACAAACAGTTATTCGCGGAGGTTGGGGCCTATTCTACGATGCGTTCTCGGCCGATATGTTCCTTGGGCATCTACCTTGGAATTGTGTCTTTTGTCCGGGACCAGCTTACCCTGGCGACGGTCCGAATGCTCTTATGACAGGCGGGGCTGGCCCAATTGCTCAAGGGCAACCCGTGTACAGTGCCTTTGCCGCGGAAGGGGACTTCTTTTCTGTGGATCCAAAAGCGCGCACGCCCTATGTTCAGAATTTTAATCTGAACGTACAGCAACAGCTTGGTAGCAAAGCTGTTGCACAAATCGGTTACGTCGGCTCGAAAGGCACAAAGCTATTTCAGTTTCTTGACATCAACCAGCCAAGTCACGCACAGATTACTGCCGCTGACCTAGCCTGCAACTGCATTAATGGATACGGTGTACCACGACCGTATTCAAACCTCTTCTACATTAATCAGGAGAAGTCGTCCGCAAATTCCATTTACCATTCCTTACAAGCGAGCCTGCACACTAACGGATGGCATGGGTTATCAACGCAGGTCAACTTTGTTTGGTCGCATTCGATCGATACAGCAAGCGACCTAGAAGACTTCGAACCAAACCAGGCGCAGCCGCAAGACAGCACGAATCCAACTGGCAATCGCGGCAATTCCAGCTTTGATATTCGCCGCCGATTCACTTGGAATTTTACCTACCAGTTTCCAAAATGGGGCGGCCAGTGGTCAAAGCTAAAGAGTGGATGGGGCTTAGACGGCGTCGTAAGTCTTCAGGATGGTCAACCATGGCACCTGAACTATGAGTTTGAGGGCGAGTACTCCGGAGCAGGCGAAGGATTTGATAGGCCAGATGTGATAGGTCCAATCCGCTATTCCAATAATCCAGCACAGTTCGTAGATTTATCTGCATTCGTAGCACCTTGCACCTGGCTGGATCCAACTACAAACCTCAATAGCGATGGGACTCCGGACGAAACGAATTGCCAGCCAGGAACGCGTCACTTCGGGAGCGAGGGGCGCAATTCGCTACGCGGGCCAAGTTTCAAGGAATTCAACTTCTCACTATTCAAGCAAACGGCCCTCTCTGAGCGGGTCATGTTTAGCCTGCGTGCAGAGTTCTTCAATCTATTCAATCACCCGAATTTCTCCAGCCCATTGCTGCCAAACTTCATTGGTGACATCGGCTCGCCAGATTACCTGACTGGACGGCACAGTGGCTTTTATGGGTTGACAGCCACAGGCGACGTCGGCATTGGCAACCCATTTCTCGGCGGGGGCGGCCCGCGCGGGATTCAGTTGGCGGCGAAGTTTACGTTCTAGCTTTTGGCAATTTGGCATTAAGAAAGGCGGTCATTCCGCAGACCTTCAGGTCTGAGGAACCTGCTTTTCCTGCGCGGCACTGACCGCGAACTGCAGATTCCTCACCGCTAAAGCGGTTCGGAATGACAATCTTTTTTTCTACATAGCAGAGTCCGGGAACCGACGACTACTTCTCCGCCCTCCCCAAGCATCCCGCGCGAAACGACCGATCGTCCAACCGATGCAGGCGCTTCCCCATCCCCCGTTTCAACAGCGGAAAGTGCCGAATCGTAAAAAGATATTCAGCCACAAACCATAGCGGCTGGTCAGTCGTCATCCACTCCAGACGATCGAACCGTTCCATGTGCACCGGATGCGAAAATGTCCGCAGCGTGCGCTCTCGCCGGAGGTTGAAATAGACCTCAAAGTAGCTCAGCGCCAGCTCGCGGAGCGTGCGATATACCGGCTCGCGATAGCGGCACCCGGTGTAATTCGATTTTGCGATTGCCCCCCAATGTCCGTGCTGTTTGTAAACCGCGATGACGTGGTCGGTGTCGTGTTCCGCTTCGAGATCAATCACCAGCGGCGGATATCCATTCACCCGCAACGCCGCGGCCGCAAACGTTGCTCCCTCAAAACAGTGCGAGGTGTTTTCACGCAGCACGCGCCGCGGAGACCACGCGGTGTCTGCCAGGTGATAGGGTTGCTTGTCCAGGAACCGCTGAATACCGTAAGGATCTTTAAGACTCCGCAGCTTGCGAAGTTCGGCGGGAGTGAAGCTCCCGTGTGAGTTGTTCATTGCCTCGAGTCTAATGGAAGGTCCAAATCAACCCGTTAACCACCCAGAGCACAGGTGCATCAACCTAACGAAATAACTCTCCCAGTTCCCTCGGGCTCGCGACGGTCACATCGGGCGGAACCTCGCACAAAGTGTGTGGAGCAAATCCGTACCTGACCCCGCACGTAGCAATGCCGGCATTGCGTCCGGTGAGCACGTCAATCGAAGAGTCGCCCACAATCATCGCGTTCTCCCGCGTGGTTCCTGTTTCTCTCAGCAGCGTTTCCACACCAAGCGGGTCCGGCTTCTTGGTCTCAAAGCTATTGCCGCCATAGACCTGCACGAAGAACTCTGCCAGTCCCAAAGCCTGCACGATCGCGCGCGACGGATTGACGGGCTTGTTCGAAAGTACTGCCATCTTCCGTTCCGATCCGTTTGCCTGAATGAGCCGCAGAGCTTCTGGAATCCCCTCGTACACGCGCGTGTGGTCGAGCTTGTGCTCACGATAATACGCAAGAAAAAACTCCAGCGCATTCTTGAAGAATTTCTCGTCATCAGGATCGCCCAATGCCCGGCGAACCAGCATAGGCGCACCGTCTCCTACGTAAGAAGCCACAACTTCACCTGGCAACTCAGGATGTTTGAAGTGCCGAAGCATGGCGTTAACCGAGTTGATCAGGTCAAGACGCGAATCAATCAGCGTTCCGTCGAGATCGAAGATCACCAGCTTGATATCTCGCGGATCGAATGGATGGTTGAGGCGGGGCACGAATCAGAATACCGCATGCCGTCATTGGTGGTTTTGCCGGTTTGGCCGACGACCCACGATGAATGTACTGACGGCTGATGGCTGAGAGCTGGCGGCTGATTTACAATATTTCCGGCGCAGAAATTTCGCTCGCGCGCGTTGGAGCGCATGCCAACCAGGTCTCATGGAAAATCCGGTGCGGTTGCCGAGGCGAACAAGGCTGGCAAGACTTACGAGGGCCTCTCGCGGCAACAACTGATCGAAGCCTATCGCCTGATGTACACCTCGCGCCGCCTTGACGATCGCGAGATCATGCTGAAGCGCCAGCAGAAAATCTTCTTCCAGATTTCCGGTGCTGGGCATGAAGCTGTGAATGTAGCTGCGGGTCTCGCCATGAAGCCCGGGTACGACTGGTTCTTCCCTTACTATCGTGACCGCGCGCTATGTCTCGCGCTCGGCGCCACGCCGTATGAGATGCTCTTGGGAGCGGTAGGTGCTGCTGACGATCCAAGCTCTGGCGGCAGGCAGATGCCCTCGCACTGGGGCTTCAAACGGCTGAATGTTGTTACTCAATCCTCTTGCACTGGGACCCAGATTCTTCACGCCGTAGGCTGCGCTGAGGCAAGCCGCTATTACATGCTTCACCCCAACGCCGGGCAAAAGTTCGCCGGAGATTACCGCGAGTTCAAAGATGTCCAGTTCCATGGCGACGAGGTCACCTACGTCTCGCTCGGCGACGGCACCACCAGCGAAGGCGAATTTTGGGAGGCGATGAACTCTGCGGCGAACCTGCGCCTGCCAGTGATCTTTCTCGTAGAAGACAACGGTTACGCCATCTCCGTTCCGGTTGAAGTGCAAACGGCGGGTGGAAACATTTCGCGCCTGGTTTCCGGTTTTCCTAATTTCCATTTTGAAGAGATTGATGGCACTGATCCGGTCGTCAGCTACGGTGCGTTGTCTCGCTCAGTTGCGCACTGCCGCGCGGGTATCGGACCATCATTTGTTCACGCCCACGTGATCCGGCCCTACTCGCATTCACTCTCCGACGACGAAAAGTTGTATCGGCCCGACGTTGAACGCCAGCGCGACGCCGCTCGCGATCCCATCTCGCGCATGCAGATGTTCTTGATTCGCGAAGGCATCCTCGACGAAAAGGAAATCAATCGCCTGGAAAAGGAAGTTGACGACGGTTTGCAGGCTGCCGTGGACCAGGCGCTGGCGGCATCCCTGCCGCAGCCGGAAACCATCAAACAGCATCTGTACTCGCCGGACTTGGATCCCGCTTCTGCCGCTTTCGATACTCAGGTCAGCACAGCCGAGACCGCACGTGCCGCATATGATGCTTCCGGCGCAGAGAAGAAGCAGACCGCGAAAACGATGGCAGATTTAATCAACGCCACCTTGCGCGATGAGATGAAGCGTGACGAGCGCGTCGTGATTTTCGGCGAAGACGTTGCCGACTGCAGTCGCGATGAGTATCTGAAGCAGAAGATGGTCAAGGGTAAGGGCGGAGTCTTCAAGCTGACCTCCGGCTTGCAGTGCGACTTTGGCTCCGAGCGCGTCTTTAATTCTCCTATCGCGGAAGCCAGCATTGTCGGGCGCGCTGTCGGCTTGGCCGTTCGTGGCCTGAAGCCGGTTGTCGAAATCCAGTTCTTCGATTACATTTGGCCGGCGATGATGCAATTACGTAACGAGCTCCCCGTCATGCGCTGGCGCTCGAATGGCGCGTTTTCGGCGCCCTGCGTGGTTCGTGTCGCGATTGGCGGATACCTGACCGGGGGCGCAATCTATCACTCGCAATGCGGCGAGAGCTTCTTCACGCACACGCCAGGCATGCGCGTGATGTTTCCCTCGAATGCGCTGGACGCCGCCGGTCTTCTCCGCACTGCGATACGATGTGACGACCCGGTCATGTTCCTTGAGCACAAGCGGCTCTATCGCGAGACCTACGGCCGCGCCGCCTACCCTGGGCCGGATTACATGATTCCGTTCGGCAAAGCCAAAATCGTTCATCCCGGGACCGATCTCACCGTTATCACTTACGGTGCCGTTGTCCCTCGCGCGCTGCAGGCGGTACAGAGGCTCGATCGCGAGCAGGGAGTCAAGATCGAGCTGATTGACTTGCGTTCGCTGAATCCGTATGACTGGGAGACGATTGCCGTATCCGTTCAGAAGACTAACCGCGTCATCGTCGCTTACGAAGACACCTTGAGCTGGGGTTACGGCGCAGAAATTGCGGCGCGAATCGCCGGTGAATTATTCGAGCATCTCGACGCGCCAGTCAAACGTGTCGCCGCGAAAGACACGTTCATCGCCTATCAGCCGGTGCTCGAGAGCGCGATTCTGCCCCAGGTGCAGGATTTGTATTTGGCAATGAAGGAAGTCGCGGAGTACTGATCTAGGCTTTTTGGCTTTCGGCTCAAGTTTCCGCTTCGGCTGGCGGCCCGAATTGTTAGGCAGTAGAAGGAATAGGCAAAATTCAGCCCCGCAGGGCGTAATTTAGTTAGCCCAGGACGTTAGTCCTGGGTCGGCCAGGTTCATTACCGAGTCCCGGAGGGACGGGACCAATTCCCAGATAGTATTTCGAAATTGCTTTGTTACCCCAGCAGAAAAGAGAGCTAGAAGCTAAACGCCACGCCGCCGCGCACCGCCCGCGCAGACTGCACAAGATAGACCGTTCTTCCATCCTGGCTGAAGACCGGCACATAACCCTGCGCCAGCAGGTTGCGTACTTCGATCACCAAGTCCATGTGGCCTGGCAGCCCAGCAGTACCCGGGACGGGTTGGCGGAAGAAGAAATCGAGGAATGGATCCGACTGCCCTGCCGACGCGTTGAACATATCGACAGGAGTAAGGGCGCGGCCGCTCGTCCATCCGTAAGAAGCAATCCAACGGGTCTTCGTACCCGGAGTGGTGCCTGCCAGCTTCGCCGAAATCGCATGACGATTTCTCGTGACGCTTTGATCGCGTACGTCTGCGAAATTGTTGCGCTCGCCTTTTAGATCCAGCGTGCCGCCGTAGCTGTAATCAACAGTCGCGGTGATGTCGGAATTGAGCTTCTGTTCAAGCACCAGCCTCATGCCTTGAGTTTGAAGATCACGTCCCTGATAAGTGAAAGTGCCCGAATAAATATCCGGCAACGCCTCGCCATTAATCGAGGCAAATTCTCCGACGCCGGTCAGCGCAGGATTGGACATCCGGTCTGAGTAAACCGCGGCCTGCATGCTGGTCTTGCCTTCCCTGTGTGAGAGCGCAATTTCCTGATGGCGGGCTCTTTCCAGCGCCGGCGCGAATTCCGCTATGCTAACTCGCGGGTCGGCCTCGCTCAGGTCTGCTGGCGCCGATTCAAACCCCTTTTGCGCTCTGCTATCGGGGCGCGACGTCGCATAGCGATATTCAACCTTGGTATTAGGCGACAAATGCGCTGAGACGCTCCCGAATGGTCGGAACGCAGTTACTCTACCCAGGAACTGAATCGTCTGCAGTTCGCTGCCGAACTTAAATTCCAGCACGTCGCCCAAAGAAATATTGTCCGCCATGCTCATCGCCAGCGATTGCAATTCCGCGCTGCGATCTCCATTCAGCGGCGACCCAAGCCGCCGCATGGTAAACGCAATTTCTGGCGTCGATCCGTTCGCGATCTGGTGCTTGAATGACGTCCTCACGATCGCATTCGGAGAACTGGCGCCGTATCCAACGTCTCCGTTGAACGTCAGGGTGCCGGTCGAGAACAATGACTTCTCTACCCGGAAACCAGTGCTCATGTCCGATATCGCTCCGAATCCGTTGGCAGGTGCACCGGCAACAAAGGAAAGTGTGCCTTTCAAGTCGCGGTTCGATTTCTGGTCCTTCGCCACCATCACCGGAGACCCGTCAGGCAGAACCCGCAGCACTGGCCGGTTCGAAGCCGAACGTACTACCCAGTCCCAGTCTCCGTCGTCGGTACCTTCCCGGCGCGGAGCAAACTGAATAGCGTCGAAAATTGTCGAAAGAGTCAGATTGAGCAGAACTCCTACGCCAGCCTTCAAACTAATTTTTTCTCGGAGCGTTGGCAGGAAGGAAGGGGCAGAAACCTTCACGGTGTACATGCCAGGAATCAGCCCTGAGGCGCGGAAAAAACCCTTCTCGTCAGTGAAAACTTTGAAAGTCTCGAATGCAGATCCCAACACTTCCACCGCGGCGCCCATTTGTGGCGCACCTTGCGCGTCGTGCACAAAGCCTGAAATCGTCGCTGATCGCTCTACACACCAAGCCGGCATCGCCAGACCGAGCGCAATTACGAGACAGCCGAGCTTACGCACCATTCATGACCTCAATGTTGCTATTCCACCGCGAAGGTCGCCGACGGATCCACTGTCTGTTTGGAAATGTTGTCGTTTACTTTGATTTGAATCCGATACACGCCGGGATCAAGCTTTGCTGATGCGACCGCCTTCTGCAATGTGACTTGATCGCCAAGGTTCCCCATCGTTTCCGAGGAGTCAACCGAATGTACTACCGGCTTATTAGTTGCCGCATTCACAATGTCGTACTCGAACGTGGCCGAAGGCTTGTGGGTCTTCTGGTCCACGGTGAGATTATAGACCTGCATCCAGAAGTTCACCTTCTGGCCGCGCTTGAACACCGCCGGCTTGCCATCAGATGGCGCGACTCTTGGTCGCACCTTCGTCGTGCCGATAACGAACATTCCGGTTCCAATGCTGTTCGTAGGCACCGGCTGCACGTCGTCGGCGACGATCAGCGTGGAGCTTGCCAGCTTGTCATCATCGAAGGTCGGAACCATAATGCCGCGGCTCCAGGTACCCATGCGGTCGCCGTTCACGTCCTTCACTACCACGTCCAGTTTGTAGCGTCCTGGACGCAGAGGCACAGCCTTCCAATAGATCTTGGAATTCTCCACTTCCTTCGGCAGCAGTTCCGCCGGCACATCCGCGGTGACCGTATCTTCGAAGGTCTGCATGACCTTGCCGGTTAAATTAGTGAGCCGGCCAAAAATGTTGACCACTCCATGCTGTATGCCATCTTTGTCCGCAAAAGTAATATCGCGGTTTTTGATTTGCACCGTAACCGGCACCAGAATCGTGTCACTCGTAATTCTGACGAAGTCAGTACGAACATCAAAGGGCATCAGGTTGTAGGAAATGTGGGTCCTGACCACCTCTTCCAGATCCTTAAATTTCACTGGCGGAGCCTGATTCAGTTTTGAGAACTGTTCCAGCCGATCAAACTCCTTCGACTGCAGCATCGTTGCGCCGCCCGGCCCGCTTCCAAGCCGCTCCAAGCCGTTGCCACCCGTAAAACGGTCAGTCTTGCTTGCCATCCCCATCTGTTCATACAGTGTGAGACCTGCATTCGGGACCATCAGCAGCGCGTCTTTCTTGCTGCGGTCCATGGTCATCTCGTACGAGCCGCACATGCAGTCATCCACGAATTCAATGATGACTTGTTCCCCGATTCCATCAATGTGCCGGTACCGCCAATCTTCAAAGGGATACGTGGAAGTCTCTCCGCCACCTTCTTCCATCGGTCGCTGGTAGCTGCCTCCCGAGGGATGAGACTCGATCTCATCAGGAGGCCCGAATACGATGTACATGCGTCCGCGGTCCGTCATCCAGCCCGGCTTGCCCGCCGGAAAATGCTCGTTCGCATATTCAATGCGGCGATAGTGTTCGTCCTTGAATTCGTTGTCTTCGCTGTCCGGATTCGGATTCCGCCGGTCCCAGAATGCCTCGATAAACTTCTCGCGCTCTTCTTCGTTCGAGAGCTGCATGAACGCCTTGCGCTCGTCGTCGCTGATGATCCAGCGCACGTCCTGGTTCAACCATTTCTTGTCTGAGTCGCTGAGCTCATGCTTGAATGACTTCGAATTCTCTTTCCGGCGCTTTTCGGTGATAGGCCGCTTCAACGGGTCTCCCGACTGATCTTCCGTCTGGTCAACCTTGACCGGACTACCTTGCTCTGTGGCCGCCGGACTGCCCGCTTTGCTGTCCTGCTGCGCAAGCGCCCCAGGTGCCATCGTGAGTCCCAAAACGGTCAGGCCGATGACGACGACAATCGGCGTAAATAAGCGACTCACTGCGGAACGGGACATAAAGATGGGTACTCCTTTGGGACGCGCCCTGGGCGTTAATATCTTATGTCTTTGGTAACCAGAACACAAGGCTTCGTACTCTGAAGACCCAAGCGGCATGAGGGCGCAAACCGGTCCTAACTGCCCTGATTCTATTCACCTGCAAAATGGTTGTCCGCCAATTGTCAAAAACATTCTTGCCGTGTGGATCGGACATTCCCTGCGACCGTGGGAGCGGGCCGGAACAGTGCCATGGAGGCGTTTGGGTGCACGGGCCTGCCTGGTCCTGAGCGAAGTCAAAGGCATCCTCGCCCATGCGTCCTCGCCCGTGCACCTTCACCTACAGTGCTTCAAAAATTAACCCTCCCCGCATCCAACTCTCTGGCAACCCAAGTTATAATCGCGACTGCCCTGCTTCAGGAACTTTTCCCGCCAACCCGTCGTACCTCATAGTGCGAGCTTGCGGACGTTAGGGCGAAGGGCACCCCTGGGCAGATTTTTTCTAACCAATGCCCACGTGGTTCGTCCAAGGGCACAAGGGACCGGAGCGTTCAGTTGTCCCAGTTTGAGCAGGAGAAAAGCATGGCTACCGCAGAAGTAATCAACATCTCCCAACCCCACGTGTCGGCTCCCCCTGAGTCCTGCATGATTTTTACGAGCGACCTTTGGAAGACCTACGACATGGGCTCCGAGCAGCAGGTGCACGCCTTGCGCGGCGTCAATCTTCAGATCCGCCGCGGCGAATATATTGCGATCATGGGACCTAGCGGGTCCGGCAAATCAACACTGATGAACCTGATCGGCTGCCTCGACTCTCCCAGCCGCGGTCAATACTGGCTCAACAGCCAGCAAGTCAGTGAGCTCGATGACGACGAACTGGCCCGCATTCGCAATAAAGAAATCGGATTCGTCTTCCAGACCTTCAACCTGCTGGCCCGCGCCACCGCTCTGCACAACGTTGAACTTCCACTGATTTACGCCGGCATGCCTGCAGCCGAGCGCACCGACCGCGCCAAAGAAGCACTTACGGCTGTCGGGATGGAATCGCGCATGACCCAC
>Ga0137372_10003980_pt1 | contig 14366 bp, 9 predicted proteins | sample SagtaG_6_FD_104911 | JGI IMG/M metagenome (GOLD analysis project Ga0137372, IMG submission 104911) | Vadose zone soil microbial communities from Sagehorn Ranch, Mendocino, California, USA - Sage1_R_60_16 metaG | ecosystem: Environmental > Terrestrial > Soil > Vadose zone | place: USA: California...
ACCGGGATGATCTTGAGGTCGGCGTCCAGCGCCAGGTACAGGTTGGCCAGCGTCTGCGCCTCGATGCCCTGGGCGGCGTCGACGAGCAGCACGGCGCCCTCGCAGGCGGCCAGGCTGCGGGAGACCTCGTAGCTGAAGTCGACGTGGCCGGGGGTGTCGATCAGGTTGAGCACGTACTGAGAGCCGTCGCTGGCCCAGGGAAGCCGGACCGCCTGGCTCTTGATCGTGATGCCGCGCTCGCGCTCGATGTCCATCCGGTCCAGGTACTGCGCCCGCATCTGGCGGCCTTCCACCACCCCGGTGAACTGCAGCATCCGGTCAGCCAGCGTCGACTTGCCATGATCGATGTGGGCGATGATGCAGAAGTTCCTGATCACGGCCTGATCGGTATGGGCGGGCGCCGGCCGGGCGTCCTGGGCCAAGGGTCTCGGCCGGTTCCGCTGAACCGGCTGGCTGGCGGGGCTAGGTGATGACACGCGCATCCGTTCGGGTGATTCGCCGGCTAGCGGCCTGAGTGATCCATGATCCCATGTCCGGCCCAGTGCCCTTGCCGCCCGCCTAGATTGGGCCCGGTAGTGAGCACGAGATCGGGCTCTGGTTTGAGCCGGGGGGTCTGGCTCGGATAAGCTTCGTCGTCGCGTCACCCACAGACAACCTTGAAGGATTCCCACGCGTGGCGAATATAAAGTCTCAGATCAAGCGCAATAAGCAAAACGAGAAGGCGCACCAGCGGAACAAGGCCGTCAAGTCGTCGCTGCGTACCTCCGTGCGCAAGTTCCGCGAGGCCGCGGACGCGGGGAACCTCGACGAGGCCGGGACCGCACTGCGCGCCGCTACCCGGCAGCTCGACAAGGCGGCCAGCAGAGGCGTTATCCACAAGAACCAGGCCGCGAACCGCAAGTCCGCGATCGCCAAGCGCTACGCCGAACTCCAGGCCAGCTAGGTCGTGAGGTCGTCGTCGGCCCGGCTGGCGACGATCCGGCGCACCGCCCTTTCCAGCGCGTAAGCCGCGCTGGTCGCTTCGCCTTTCACCTGCGCGTCCGCTTCGGCGACCGCGTGCAGCGCGCGGGCGATGCCGTTCGGGTGCCAGCCGCGGAGCTGCTGCCGGACCCGGTCGATCTTCCACGGCGGGGCGCCCACCTCGGCGGCGAGCGCGGCGCTGCTGGCACCCCGCGTTGCCGATCCCACCCGGCCCAGCAGCCGGACTCCCTGCGCGAGCGCGCTGCAGATCAGCACCGGGGAAACGCCCGTGGCCAGCGCCCAGCGCAGCTGTTCGAGCGCCTGGGCCAGGTGTCCCTCGACCGCCCGGTCCGCGACGGTGAACCCGGTCGCCTCGGCCCGGCCCCGGTAGTACCTGGCCACGACCGACTCATCGATGAGGCCGTCGGTGTCGGCGGCGAGCTGGTCGCAGGCGGCCGCGAGCTCGCGCAGATCCGAACCCACCGCGTCGAGCAGCGCCCGTGCCGCGCCGGCATCGGCGCGCCGCCCAGCGCGGCGGAACTCCGTCCTGATGAAGTCCAGCCGCTCGGAAAACCTGGTGACCTTCGGGTATTCCATCATCCGGGCCCCGGCCGCCTTGACCGCGGCCAGCAGCTCCTTGCCCTTGGCGCCGCCCGCGTGCGTTAGGACGAGGACCACGTCTGGCGCCGGATTCCTCGCATACCTGGCCAGTTCGGCCGCAACCTCCTTGCCCGCGTTCTGGGCCGAACGGACCGCGAGCACGCAGCCGCCACCGAACAGCGAGGGCGAGGTGAGCGAGTCGAGCTCTCCCGGGCTAAGCGCGGACGCGTCCAGGTCATGGGCGTCGCCGCCGGGGGCGGCGTCGCGGGCGGCGGCGATCAGGTCGCGGACGGCGCGGTCGACGAGGAACTCCTCCTCGCCGACGACGAGCGTGACCGGGACGACCTGGGTGGCGGGCGGGTTAACCGCGGTGCGCGCAGCCATGACCGCAGCATAGCTGGACGGGACCTGGCTAGCTGGCCGAGATCGGCTCGCCGCCGAGCCAGACGCGGCGCGGGGTCAGGCCGTAGGACCAGACGAAGGCGCCCTCGTGGTCGGCGTCCCACAGCACCATGTCGGCGAGCCTGCCGCGGACCATCGCGCCGCGGTCGGGAGCGCGCAGCGCGTGCGCGCCGCCGATAGTGGCAGCCCGCAGGGCTTCCTCGACGCTCATCCCGAAGTAGGACACGGCCAGCGAGATGACCAGGGCCATCGAGGTGATACCGGTGCCGCCCGGGGTGTGGTCGGAGCCGAGCGCGACCACGACGCCCTTGTCCAGCAGGTCGCGCACTGGCGGCCGGGTCCTGGTCTGCAAGGCCGTGCCCGGGCAGACCACGGCGGCCACGCTGGCCTGGGCCAGCGCCGCCACGTCTTCCTCGGTGGCCTCGTGCAGCAGGTCGGCGGAGGCGCAGCCCATCTCGGCGGCCAGCCGGGCGGCGCCGGTGCGGGAGTCACCGCAGGCGTGCAGGCGCGGCAGCAGGCCCGAGCGGCGGCCCGCGCTGAGGATCCAGCGCGCCTCGTCCTCGGAGAACCGGCCTTCCTCGCAGTACACGTCCACGCTGTCCGCGCCGACGGCAGAGGCGTCCGCGCACCAGGAGCTGACCGCGTCGATATAGTCGTGGCGACGGCCGAAGAACTCCGGCGGGACCGCGTGCGCGGCCAGGAACGTGACGTGCACCCGCGGCATGCCCTGCTCGCCTTCGAGACCGCGCAGCATCCGCACGTCGGCCAGCTCGCCGTCCCTGGTCAGGTGATACCCGGTCTTGGCCTCGAGGGTCGTCGTGCCGGACCGCAGCCAGCGGCCCAGCCGGGCGCGCACGCCATTGCACAGCGTCCAGGGGTCTGTGCCGCGGGTCACGGTGACGGTGGACGAGACCCCGCCGCCCGCGGCGGTGATCTCCGCGGCCGACGAGCCGTTGGACCGCATGGCGAGCTCCGCCCAGCGGTTGCCCGCGTACACCGGGTGGGTATGGGCGTCGATCAGCCCGGGCGTGACTAGGCCGCCACCCAGGTTCTCCACGTGGTCGACGTCGACGATGTCGTCGACCACACCCGGGATGCGCTGAGGCAGCTCGGCCGCGGGACCGATCCAGGCGATCCGGTCGTCGCCGGTCACGATGGCGGCGTTGCTCAAGATCTCCGAGCCGGTCCACAGGCGACCGATGTTGGTCAGCAGCCGAACAGTCACCGTCGGTCCCCCCCGGGACTGGTGATCCCATGCGCCATGAGCGTTCACCTGTCATGACACGTACACACCGGAAGTCCCGGCGGCACTAGACGAGCTGCGCTGCGCACCACGCACGGGCACCGGAGCCGATCACGGTACGGGCCGAGCGGGTACGGCAGCGAACATATCGATCCAGACACGGTATTGCACCGCTACCACCGCAGACAAGCCTTTCGGCGAAATGCCGAACCTTATCCGCCGACCTGGTAAAAGCACCCTCAGTTTACGAGAAAATGCCCGTCAAACGTGACCGCTATCACGCTTGGACCTGGACACAATCGTCTAGCACGGCTTCGAGTTGCGCGGCCAGGCCGGGCGGCACCCGGGCCTCGAGAAGTGTACCGTCCGCGCTGTGCTCGGTCGCGAGCACCTCGCCCTCGGCGTGCGCCCGGGCGACCAGGTCGCCGCGGCTGTACGGGATCGTGAGCTTGACCTGGACGTCGAGCCGGGGCAGCGCGGCCTCGATAGCGTCGCGCAGGGCAGCCAGGCCCGCTGCGGTCTTCGCGGAGATGCTGAGGCTGCCCGGCTCCCTGGCGCGCAGGCCCTGCAGCACGACCGGGTCGGCCGAGTCAATCTTGTTGACCACCACGAGCTCGGGCACGTGCCCGGCGCCGATCTCGGCCAGCACGGCGCGGACCGCGGCGATCTGCGCCTCCGGCTCGGCGTCGGACCCGTCCACCACGTGCAGGATGAGGTCGGCCTCGGCCGTTTCCTCCAGCGTGGAGCGGAAGGCGTCGATCAGCTGGTGCGGCAGGTGCCGGACGAAGCCGACGGTGTCGGTCAGCGTGAACGTGCGCCCGGACGGCGTCTCGGCCCGGCGGACCGCCGGGTCGAGGGTGGCGAACAGCGCGTCCTCGACCAGGACCCCGGCCCCGGTGAGCACGTTGAGCAGGCTCGACTTGCCCGCGTTGGTGTATCCCGCGATAACCACGGACGGCACGTCGCGACGTCGCCGCTGGCCGCGCTGCACCTTGCGGCCGGTCGACATGCCCGCGATGTCCTTCTGCAGCCGCGAGATACGCGCTCGCAGCCGCCGCCGGTCGGTCTCGATCTTGGTCTCGCCGGGACCGCGGGTGCCGATGCCGCCGCCGCCGGCCACCCGGCCGCCGGCCTGCCGGGACAGCGACTCGCCCCAGCCGCGCAGCCTGGGCAGCATGTACTGCAGCTGGGCCAGCTCGACCTGGGCCTTGCCCTCCCGGCTGCGCGCGTGCTGGGCGAAGATGTCCAGGATCAGCGCGGTCCGGTCGATGACCTTGACCCGCACCACGCCTTCCAGGTTGCGCAGCTGGCTCGGGGTGAGCTCGCCGTCGCAGATCACCGTGTCGGCGCCTGCCGCCGCGACGATGCCGGCCAGTTCGCGCGCCTTGCCCGAGCCCACGTACGTGGCCGCGTCGATCCGGCTGCGGCGCTGGATGAGGCCGTCGAGCACCTCGGAGCCCGCCGTCTCCGCCAGCCGGCTCAGCTCGCGCAGCGAATTCTCCGCGCTGGCTAGGCTGCCCTCGGCCCAGACCCCGATCAGCACGACCCGCTCGAGCCGCAGCGCCCGGTACTCGACCTCGCTGATGTCCTGTAGCTCGGTGGAGAGCCCGGCTACCCGCCGGAGCGCGTGCCGGTCCTCCAGGTCCATGTTCGGCAGATCCTGGTCCCCGAAGTCCGGCTGCTCATCAAAAACCGTGCTCATTGCCCTCCTGGTGCTTCCCGTCCCCCCGATGGTGCCATGCACCGGACGGGTTTTCACTTGATTAACACCGCGGCAGCGTCATATGTGCCCCGCAGGCCCTTTCCCCCGGATGCAACCTTTTAACTGGAGAGGTGTCTCATGGGCATGGCGAACCTGCGGGGCGGTTCGGCCATTGCCAGCCGCCCGGCCAGCGGACCACCCGCCGTGGTCAACATGGGCGGCGGCATCGTCAACCACGCCAAGCTGTCGGAGTACTACGGCTACGCCCATGAGAACGTGACCCGGGTCGTGCTCCGGCCGCCCGGCGGGTCAGGTGATCTGGTCTGGCAGATGAGCTTCGGCCGTCGGCTCGCCCTAGCCCGGCAGCGGGGCGCGGTCGGCCAGTTCGGCGAAGGCGGCCTCGGTGGCCGAGCCGGGGGCGGCGCAGTAGGCGATGAGGCGCTGGCCGGTCTCGGCGACGTGCAGCACCTGGCACTCGAACTCCAGCGGACCGGCCAGGGGGTGGTCGACGTGCTTGAGCATCGGCCCACGCACCTCGACCGCGTGTTCCGCCCACATCCCGGCGAACCGCGGCGAGAGCGCGAGCATCTCGGTGACGAGGCGGTCGATGCCGGGTTCGCCGGGGTAGCGGGCGTAGGCGGCGCGCAGGTCGGCGACCGTGGACCTGGTGAAGCGGACGAAGTCGGCGTCGCTCCAGACGACCTCCTGCGGCGCCCGCAGGAATGTCCAGCGGATCATGTTCCTGTCCTCGTACCGGGACAGGTCGCCGATGAAGTAGGTCGCGAGCCGGTTCCAGGCCAGCACGTTGTACGCCGCGTCGACCACGTAGGCCGGGATGCCCGGCATGCTGTCCAGCAGGTGCCTGATGCCCGGGCTGATCTCCCGGCTCGGCCGGGGCGCCGGCGGCGGCGCCTGGCCGGCCATGCGGAACAGGTAGTCGCGCTCGTCCGCGGTGAGCATCAGCGCCCGGGCCAGCGCGGCCAGCACCTGCCGGGACGGGTGCGGCCCGCGGGCCTGCTCCAGCCGGATGTAGTAGTCCACCGACAGGCCCGCCAGCTGCGCTACCTCCTGGCGGCGCAGCCCTGGCGTGCGGCGTCTCCCCGGCGTGCCCGCCTCGGGCAGGCCGGCCTGACGCGGGCTCAGCCGGGCGCGCCGGGCCCGCAGGAACCCGGCCAGCTCGGTGCGGCGGTTCGAGTTCATGTCCCTCATTCTCGCTCCGGCCCGGCGCCCGGTGGGTGGTACTGCCAGTCCCAGGCACGAACGGTCTCTCCCGGCTTCGTTGCCTGGTTACTAGCGTCGGCGGCATGACCACGACAATCGCCCTGATCACCGGGGCCAACAAGGGGATCGGCCTGGAGACTGCCCGCCAGCTGGGTACCCGCGGGGTTACCGTGCTGGCTGGCGCGCGGGACGAGGCCCGCGGCCTTCAGGCCGAGCGAGCGCTGCGCGATGCCGGGGCAGACGCCCGGTTCGTTCGGCTCGATGTGACCGATCCGAAGTCGGCGCAGGAGGCGGCCGACTGGGTCGACCACCAGTACGGCCGGCTGGACATCCTGGTCAACAACGCCGGCATTGCGCGGGCCGGGGGCCCGCCCAGCCAGGCCGACCTGGACGCGATGCGCGAGGTCTACGAGACCAACGTGTTCGGCGTGATCATCGTGACGAACGCGATGCTGCCGCTGCTGCGCCGGGCGCCCGCCGCGCGGATCGTCAACGTGTCGAGCGAGGTGGGCTCGATCACCTCGATGACCGACCCGGCCAGCCCGCTGGCGCAGATGCCGGCGAGCCTGGCCTACCCGTCGTCGAAGAGCGCGCTCAACATGATCACCGCGCTCTACGCGAAGGAACTGCGAGACACCCCGGTCAAGGTGAACGCGGCCAACCCCGGTTACACCGCCACCGACCTGAACCGTCACAACGGGTTCCGTTCGGTCGCCGAGGGAGCGGAAGCCAGCGTCCACCTTGCCACCCTGGACGCCAACGGCCCCAGCGGAATCCTCTGGGGTCACTTGTGGACCACGGGAGCCCCGGCCGACGCCTACGGCCCGCTCCCCTGGTGAGCGATTCCCATGATGGGGAAGGATCTTTAGTCCGGGCAGACCAAAACCTTCCCCGATCATGGTAGGCACCGGTTTCCGGAAAGGATTTCGATGATCGCGAAGGGTTTACTACTGCATGGAGTAGCAAAGTCTTCGCGATCATGAAGCGCGGCACTCCGGCGCGGGGGCTATGAGGTAGACGGGGCGAAGGCGGCGTGCGTGGCGGCGCGGCCGGACTCGAACGCGGCCTGGAGCAGGCGCCCGTCAGTGGCTAGGCGGCTTACAGCGGGTGAGCCAGCCAGAGGCCGGATCGAGAACACCGCCGCCGAGGCCCCTGATGCGGGTGTTACCGAAGCTGCCGGTGGGGCGGCGCTGGGTGGGGCGGCGCTGGGTGGGGCGGCGCTGGGTGGGGCGGCGGGCTGCGGGGCGGCGGGCGACTCGGGTGGGGGCGCGGACTCGTATTCGGCTAGGCGGCGGTCGTCGTCGGCCAGGCGGGCGTCGCGGCCGAGGAAGGCGGCGCGCAGGGCCGGGGGCTCCCGTCGTAGCGCGGTGCGCGCGATCACGCGGGCCGAACGGGCCGGGCCGCGGCCGCCTTCCGGTACGGCGACCGGCCCGCGGCGGGAGCGCAGCACCAGCACGTGCGTGGCGCCCTGGGCCAGCGCGGTGCGATAGGGGACGGACTCGGACAGGCCCGCGTCGTAGAAGCGGCGGCCGTCGAGCTGCACCGGCGGCCCCGCCAGCAGCGGCAGGGCGGCACTGGCACGCAGGGCCAGGCGCAGTTCGGCCGGGGTACCGCAGAGCGGGCGCAGGTCGGTGGACTGACCCGTGGCGGCGTCGGTGGCGAGCGGGTGGAACTCGACCGGACTAGCCAGCACCGCGTCGAAGTCCATCGGGAACGTGGTCTGGTAGAGCTCCTCGATCAGGGCCCGGATGTCCGCCACCGGGCGGCCGCGCAGCAGGGCGGAGCGGCGGATGAAGGCGCGGGCATAGGAGGGTTCGGTCCAGCCGCGCAGCCCCTGCGGCCTGCTGAGCAGCCACGCGGCGGTGATGGCCCCGGCCGAGGCACCGTAGATGGCGTCCAACGCGGATACCAGGCCGAGCTCGTCGAGTGCCAGCGCCATGCCCGCCGAGATCGTCCCGCGCATCCCGCCGCCCTCGATGGCCAGCGCCACCCGGAACCCATCGCGTCGCTGCCCCGGCAGGCTCCCCGCGCGAGCTCGTTCCCCCAGCACCCGCAGCACCGCGTGCACAGGCTTCACCGTTTCATGATCGTGAGCAGTTTTGGGCGTATATGACCCCAAACTGCTCACGATCATGGTCGGCGGGGGAACGGCGGGCGGACGTCACGGGCAGGGGTACTCCGGCGGGGCGAGGAGGCGTTGCGGTTGCGGGCTCCAGCTGGGGCGAGGAGGCGTTGCGGTTGCGGGCTCCAGATGGAGCGAGGAGGCGTCAGGGGCGAGGGGGCTCGGTGAGGCGGGAGAGGCTGGCGGGCAGGGGGGTGTCGTGGACGATGGTGAGGCGGTGGGTGGCGCGGGTGATCGCGACGTACAGGTCGTGGCCGCCGGCCGGCGACTGGTCCAGGATCCCGGCCGGGTCGGCCAGCACCACGCGGTCGAACTCGAGGCCCTTGGCCTGGCCCACGGTCAGCAGCGCGACCGGGGAGTCGAGCACCTCGGGCCGGTCGCCGGGTACCGCCGCGGGCAGCGCCTGGGCCAGTTCGGCGATCCGGTTTCCCGGCGCGATGACGGCCAGCCGTCCGCCCTGTCCAAGCTCGGCACCCATCTCGGCGAGCTCTTCCTTCACCACGCCGGGGACGGCCGCGAGACCCTGGACCGCGCGCGGCGCCAGGCCCTCCTCGCGGACGGACTCTGGCGGGCTCTCGCCGGGGGCGACCGCGGCCAGCACGTCGGCGGCCAGGGCCATGATCTCGGCCGGGGTGCGGTAGTTGACGGTGAGCAGCTCCTCGCGCCAGCGGCCCTTCACGTACGGGTCGAGCATCTGCGCCCAGGAGCGGGCGCCGGCCGCGCTGCTGCGCTGTGCTACATCTCCGACCACGGTCATCGACCGGGTCGGGATCCGGCGCATGACCATCCGCCAGGCCATCGCGGACAGCTCCTGCGCCTCGTCCACGATCACGTGGCCGTAGGCCCAGGAGGGGTCGGCCCAGGCCCGTTCGGCCGTGGTGAGCTGCTGGCCCGGGTCGCGGTTCCAGTCGGCCAGCGTGCTCGCGTCGACGAGATCGGCGAGCCTGGTCGAGCCCCCGAAAGCCTCGTTCCCCACCGGGGTGATCTCGAGGACCTCGCGGGCGTATCGCTCCTCGGCGCGGCGCTCCCGGTCCAGCGCCCGGCGTCGCCGCTTGTCCGCGGTGTCGTCGGTGCCGAGCAGCTGGGCGGCCTCGTCGAGCAGCGGCACGTCCGCCACGGTCCACGCGTCGGGGTGACCGGGGCGCAGCAACGCGGACCGTTCGGCCGCCGGTAGACCGGGGGCGGCGCGGCGGAGGGCACCTTCCTCGGCCAGCAGGCCGGCCACCAGCCGCTGCGGGGTCAGGAAGGGCCACAGCGCGTCGAGCGCGGCCCGGACCGGCGGCTCGTCCCACAGCCGGGCCCGCGCGTACGGCACGTCCTCGGGGTCCAGCTCGCGCCCGAGCGCCCGCGCCTCGGCGGCCGCGAGCGCGCCGAGCATGTCGGTGATGAACAGCTTGCGGGCCGCGTTGTGCGGCTTGCGCGGCCCGCGGGCCCGGTCGCGGGCGCGCAGCACGACCTGGTTCGGCACGGTCATGGTCACGCCGTCCGCGGTGATCTCCAGGTCGCCCGGCGGTACCTGCTGCAGGTTGCGCACCGCGCGGCGGAGCACGTTCACCATCGTGACGTTGCCCTTGACCACGGCGGCTTCCGGATCGTCGTCGGGGGCGGCCTTGACGCCGGGGAAGAGCTCGGCGATCGAGCTGAGGACCACGTCGGTCTCGCCGAGGGACGGCAGGACCTGGCTGATGTAGCGGAGGAAGGTGGCGTTCGGCCCGATGACGAGCACGCCGCGGCGCTCGAGCGTGCGCCGGTGGGTGTAGAGCAGGTACGCGGCCCGGTGCAGCGCCGCGACCGTCTTGCCGGTGCCCGGGCCGCCCTGCACGACCAGCACGCCCTGCAGCGCCGAACGGATGACCCGGTCCTGCTCGGCCTGGATGGTGGCCACCACGTCGCTCATCCGGCCGGTACGCCGGCTGGTGATGCTGGCGATCAGCATCGCCTCGCCGGACAGGCTCCGGCGGTCCGGCTCGGACAGCCGGTCCAGGTCGAAGACCTCGTCGTCGACCCCGGTGACCGTGCGGTTCCTGGTGTAGATGTGGCGGCGGCGGATCAGCCCGTTCGGGTCCCTGGGGGTGGCGGCGTAGAAGGAGTGGGCCGCGGGAGCGCGCCAGTCGATGAGCCGCGGCTCGTGCTCGTCGTCCCGCAGGCCGATCCGGCCGATGTACAGGGTCCCCGGGCGATCGGCGGTGGGTTCGGCATCGGTGCGGCCGAAGCACAGGCCGTGCTCCACCGCGTTCAGCTGCGCCAGCCGCCGCGACTGCTCGGTCGCGGTGAAGTCGCGCTCGACCCGGGCCTGGAACGTACCCCCGGCGCCGCCGGTTCCGAGTGTCTGGGTGAGCGCGCTCTCGGTCCGGTCCCGCGCCTCGTCGAGCAAACGGTAAAGCATTTCGAGATACGACTGTTCCTGGCCGATGGCCGCGGCCGACGCGGAATTGGTTTGACTAAGCGTCATCTTTATTGGTATACTTTCCTTGACTCAATATTGGGCGCGTTAGCTTTTCGGTATGGAATACAGAAGCTTATCATTGCGCCCCCTCTCCCGGTAGTCCCGGGGAATGTGAAAGCACCGCCGCGCGGCTTCGACCTGGTCCGAAGGTACTCGCCAGCCTCGCCGCCAGGGTGCGGCGCTCAGGGCCTCTTTGCGGCCGGGCGCTTGCTGCAGCTATTCGAATTGGCCCGCTAGCTGGCGTCGGCGCCCTTACCGGGCGGCCCTCCGGGCATTCGCAAACCAGGGCAAAGGCGCTGGCTTAGTAATACCAGACGCCGGGAGATGCGATTTGTTACGCACGGCGGCGCGGGCCGGGTCATGACGCCCGCTCCCGGGCGCTGCGCCCCAGGCCAAGTGGCCGGCTCTGCTATCTCCCCCAGGCCCACCCTAAGATGAAGGCCAGACTTGAGGGAGGATGAGACATGCCGGGAACCGAACGCGTGGAGATCACCGGTCCGTACGGCGATCGTTACGACGAGATCCTGACGCCGCAGGCCATCGATCTCATCGCCGCTCTCCATGCCGAGCTCGGCCCGCGCCGGTCCGAGCTGCTGGCCGCGCGCCGCCGCCGTCAGGCCGAACTCTCCGGCGGCGCGATGCTCGACTTCCTGCCCGAGACGGCCGGGATCCGCGAGGACGCCAGCTGGCGCGTTGCGGCGCCCGCACCGGGCCTGATCGACCGCCGGGTGGAGATCACCGGCCCGACGGACAAGAAAATGACCATCAACGCCCTCAATTCGGGGGCGAACGTCTGGCTGGCCGACTTCGAGGACGCCAATACCCCGCTCTGGGACAACATGATCACCGGCCAGCTCAACCTCAAGGACGCGCTGGACCGGACGATCGACTACACCAGCGCCGAGGGCAAGGATTACGCGCTGCGGCCCGACGACGAGCTGGCCACGATCGTGGTCCGCCCGCGCGGCTGGCACCTGGACGAGAAGCACATCCTCATCGACGGCGTGCGGGCCTCCGGCAGCCTGACCGACTTCGCGCTGTACATGGTGACCAGCGCGCAGCGGCAGCTAGAGGCGGGCAAGGGACCGTACTTCTACCTGGCCAAGAACGAGAGCCACCTCGAGGCACGGCTGTGGAACGACGCGTTCAACCTGGCCCAGGACGCGCTCGGCATCCCGCGCGGCACCATCCGGGCCACCGTGCTGATCGAGACGATCCCGGCCGCGTTCGAGATGGAGGAGATCCTCTACGAGCTGCGGGAGCACTCGGCCGGGCTGAACGCCGGGCGCTGGGACTACCTGTTCAGCGTGATCAAGAAGTTCCGCACCCGCGGTCGCGACTTCGTGCTGCCCGAGCGGAACTCGGTCACGATGACCGCCCCGTTCATGCGCGCCTACACCGAGTTGCTAGTGAAGACCTGCCACCGGCGCGGGGCGCACGCGATGGGCGGGATGGCGGCGTTCATCCCGAGCAGGCGCGACCCGGAGGTCAACGAGAAGGCCCTGGCCAAGGTCAGGGAGGACAAGGCCCGCGAGTCGGCCGACGGCTTCGACGGCTCCTGGGTCGCCCACCCCGACCTGGTCCCGCTGTGCAAGGAGGTCTTCGACGGCGTCCTCGGCACGAATCCGAACCAGCTCGGCAAGCAGCGCGAGGACGTCCACGTCACCGCCGAGGACCTGCTCGCGGTGAGCAAGACGCCGGGCACGATCACCGAGGCCGGGCTGCGCAACAACATCAGCGTGGCACTGCAGTACCTGGCCAGCTGGCTCGGCGGCAGCGGCGCGGTGGGCATCTTCAACCTGATGGAGGACGCGGCCACCGCGGAGATCTCCCGCTCCCAGACCTGGCAGTGGATCCACAACGACGTGGCGCTGGACGACGGCGTCGTGGTGAAGCGGGACCTGGTCGAGCGGCTCATCGACGAGGAGCTGTCCAAGATCCGCGCGGTGAGCGGCGAGAGCTTCGACGCCGAACGGTACGGCCAGGCGGTCGCGCTGTTCACCGAGGTCGCGCTGGCCGACACCTTCGCCGAGTTCCTCACCATCCCGGCGTACGAGCGAATGCCGTAACGGGTTTCTGTTCCCCGGGCCTGGAAAGGGGGACAATCAGCACAGGGTTATCACCGGGCGGGAGAGGGCCCATGGCAGCGACCATCCAGGCTCTGGTGCCCCGGATGCGGGACATCTGCGGCGCGGGCAACGTCATCACCGATCCGCTGGAGCTGCGCACCTACGAGTGCGACGGGCTCACCTCGCACCGGTGCGTGCCCGCGCTGGCGGTCCTGCCGGGTTCGGCCGCCGAGGTGGCCGAGGTCGTGGCTCTTTGTGCTCAGGCCGGGGTGCCGTTCGTGGCCCGCGGCAGCGGCACCGGGCTGTCCGGCGGGGCGCTGCCGCACGAGAGCGGCGTGCTGGTCGTGATGTCCCGGATGCGTGCCATCGTCGAGATCGACCCGGTGAGCCGGCGCGCGGTGGTGGAGCCCGGCGTGACGAACCTGGCGGTGAGCAAGGCCGCGGCGCCGTTCGGCCTGTTCTACGCGCCCGACCCGTCCAGCCAGGTGGTGTGCTCGGTGGGCGGCAACGTCGCGGAGAACTCCGGCGGGGCGCACTGCCTCAAGAACGGGTTCACCGTGCACCACGTCACCGGGCTGGAGATCGTCACGCCGTCCGGCGAGCTGACCTGGCTCGGCGACGGCACCGGCGTGACGACCGGCTACGACCTGCTCGGCGCGTTCACCGGCTCGGAGGGCACGCTCGGCATCGTGACCAAGATCGTAGTCAAGCTGATGCCGGTGCCTGAGGTCGTGCACCTGCTGCTGGTCGCCTACTCCTCGACGGCCGAAGGCGGACGGGCGGTGTCCGACATCATCGCGGCCGGCATCCTGCCCGCCGCGATCGAGATGATGGACGCGCTGTCCATCGAGGCCGCGGAGGAGGCCGTGCACTGCAACTACCCGGCCGGGGCGGGTGCGGTGCTGCTGGTGGAACTGGACGGCCCGGCCGCGGAGGTCGAGGCGGAGCTGTCGACCGTGCGCGCGCTGTGCGAGGCGGCCGGGGCGACCGAGATCCAGGCGGCCGACGACCCGGCCGAACGGGCGGGCATCTGGGCCGGGCGCAAGTCGGCGTTCGCCGCGGTGGGCCGGATCAGCCCGGCGTACATCGTCCAGGACGGGGTGGTGCCGCGGACGTCGCTCGGCGCGGTGCTGGCCCGGATCGCTGAGCTGTCTGCTGAGGCCGGGATTCGCGTCGCGAACGTCTTCCACGCGGGCGACGGGAACCTGCACCCGCTGGTGCTCTACGACGACAAGGTACCCGGCCAGGCGGAGGCGGCCGAGAAGGTGTCCGGCGCGATCCTGGACGCCTGCCTGGAGCACGGCGGCTCGATCACCGGCGAGCACGGCGTCGGCGTGGACAAGTCCCGGTACATGTCGAGGATGTTCGGCGCCGACGACCTGGACACCATGCAGCTGGTCCGGTGCGCGTTCGACCCGGCCGGCCTGTGCAACCCGGGCAAGATCTTCCCCACCCCCCGGCTGTGCGGCGAGGTGCCGGGCCACCGGCGGGCGCCGCACCCGGCAGTAGTGGCCGGCCAGGCAGAGATCTTCTTATATGGATACCGAACGGGTCTCGGTTCCCGCGGTCCGCCCCGCGCTCGCCGCCGCCTGCCCGTCGCT
>Ga0137372_10003984_pt1 | contig 14362 bp, 11 predicted proteins | sample SagtaG_6_FD_104911 | JGI IMG/M metagenome (GOLD analysis project Ga0137372, IMG submission 104911) | Vadose zone soil microbial communities from Sagehorn Ranch, Mendocino, California, USA - Sage1_R_60_16 metaG | ecosystem: Environmental > Terrestrial > Soil > Vadose zone | place: USA...
ATGTACGCGGCGGGCAAGATCCCGGGGTCGTTCTTCCGACGTGAGGGCCGCCCGGGCGAGCAGGCGATCCTGACGGCCAGGCTCACGGACCGGCCGCTGCGTCCGTCGTTCCCCGAGGGCTTCCGTAACGAGGTCCAGGTCATCGCGACGATCCTCGGGGCCGACCTCGAGAACCCGCACGACGTGGCGTCGATCAACGGCGCGTCGGCCGCGCTTATGGTGTCCGGCATCCCGTTCCGGGGGCCGATCGGCGCGGTGCGGGTCGCGCACCACAACGGCGAGTGGATCGCGCACCCCACCTACCAGGAGGGTGACGAGTCGACGTTCGAGCTCGTTGTCGCCGGGCGCCGCACCGACTCCGGCGACATCGCGATCATGATGGTGGAAGCAGGCGGCACCGAGGCGACCTGGGAGCTGTACGAGCAGGGCGCCCCGAAGATCACCGAAGACCTCATCGCCGAGGGCCTCGAGGCGTCGAAGCGCTGGATCGAAGCGTCGATCGACCTGCAGCTCGAGCTGCGGCGCGCGTACGAGGCGGCGCGGGGTCCGATCGAACCGATCCCGTACGAGGTGCAGACCGACTACGACGACGACGTGTACGCCGCCGTCGACGAGGTCGCCCGGGCTCAGGTCGAAGAGGCAATGAGGATCGCCGACAAAGCGAGCCGCGAGGAGCGCACCCACGAGCTGGAAGCACAAGTCGTCGAGCAGCTCTGTGGCACTCCCGAAGCGCCGGGCAAGTTCGTCGACCGCGCCGGGCAGGTCAAGAAGGCCTTCCGCGCGCTCCAGAAGCAAGTCGTGCGCGAGCGGATTGTCAACGACGGCGTACGGATCGACGGGCGCACACCGAGTGACATCCGGAGGCTGAGCGCCGAGGTCGGCGTGATTCCCACGGCCCACGGATCAGGGCTCTTCCAGCGGGGCGAGACCCAGGTGCTCACGGTCGCCACCCTGGGCATGCCCCGGATGGAACAGATGCTCGACACGATCGGGGTCGAGGAGCGCAAGCGCTACATCCACCACTACAACTTCCCGCCGTTCTCGACGGGCGAGGTCGGACGAGTCGGCTCGCCGAAGCGGCGCGAGATCGGCCACGGCGCGCTCGCCGAGCGGGCGCTGGTACCCGTGGTGCCGAGCGAGGAGGAGTGGCCCTACACGATGCGCGTCGTGTCCGACGTGCTGTCCTCGAACGGCTCGACGTCGATGGCGTCAGTGTGCGGATCGACGCTCTCACTCATGGACGCAGGTGTGCCGATCAAGGCTCCGATCGCAGGCATCGCGATGGGCCTCGTCTACGCGGAGGACAAGTACACGACCCTGACCGACATCCTCGGTGCCGAGGACGCCTTCGGCGACATGGACTTCAAGGTGGCCGGCACCGACGAGTTCGTGACCGCGTTGCAGCTGGACACGAAGATCGACGGGCTCCCCGCCGATGTGCTCGCCCAGGCGCTCGAGCAGGCGAAAGAAGCGCGTCTGAAGGTGCTGGCGACCCGGCGGGAGGCAATCCCCGAACCCCGTTCCGACGTCCGCGAGCGTGCGCCGAAGATCGTGAGCTTCGCGATCCCGCTCGACAAGATCGGCGAAGTGATCGGCCCGAAGGGGAAGGTCATCAACGCCATCACGCTCGAGACCGGTGCCGACGTGTCGGTGAGCGACGACGGTGTGGTCGGGACCGTGACGATCGGCTCGAAGGACGGTTCGCAGGTCGAGGAGGCCCGCCGCCGCATCGAGCTCATCCTGGATCCGCCCATGGCCGAGATCGGCGCGACCTACCGGGGGAAGGTGGTGAACATCACGAAGTTCGGCGCCTTCGTGAACATCCTTCCGGGCCGGGACGGATTGCTGCACATCTCGAAGCTCGGCGGAGGCCGGCGCATCGATAGGGTGGAGGATGTGCTCAATCTCGGCGATGAGGTCGAAGTACGCGTTTCCGACATCGACAACCAGGGGAAGCTGTCCTTGTCACTCGTCGACGAAGTCGCGGTCGGTGAACCCGGTGACGACGACAGGAGCGGGCCACCCCGGGACGACGGACCGGTCGGTGAGGGCAGGCGGCGGCGGTCCGAGACCGACCGACGAGGCCGCGACCGCGAGCGAGGTGCGCGGCCACGCGACGAGCACGGTGACCGACCACGAGACCGAGGGCGAGCGAGGGAAAGCGTGTCCTTCGAACAGCACTGGGAGAGCCAGGCCCGAGACGAGTTCGGCGACCTCGGACCCGACGACGCGGCCCGACCCGAGCGCCGCGGCGGGGGCAGGCGGCGCGGCCGCGGCGGCGACCGGTAGCCCCATGACGGGCCACGCCGTAGCGGGCCCGGCGGGCGAGGGTATTCGTAGGTCGCGGCTGGATTCGGGGCTCCGGGTCGTGACGGAAGCGCTCCCGGGGCTGCGTTCGGTCTCAGTCGGATTCTGGGTTGGCGTCGGGTCGCGCGACGAACGCGACGACGAGCGCGGTACTTCGCACTTTCTCGAGCACCTTCTGTTCAAGGGAACGGCGGACCGGGGGGCGCTCGACATCGCACACGCCGTCGAGTCCGTCGGCGGCGACATGAACGCGTTCACGATGCAGGAGATGACCGCGTTCTACGTACGCGTCCCCGAGGACCAGCTCGATCTCGCCATCGACACGCTGAGCGACGTCGTGTGGGCCCCCGCCATGCGAGCTCAGGACGTCGACGCAGAGCGACAGGTCATCCTGGAAGAGCTCCGCATGCACGAAGACGCGCCGGACGATCTCGTCCACGACATCTTCGCCCGGGCCATGTTCCCGGACCATCCGCTCGGGCGGGAGGTGCTCGGCACTCCGGCGTCGATCGGGACGATGGAACGCGACACGATCGCTCGCTATCACCACGAGCACTACCGGCCTTCGGTGATCGTCGTGGCCGCGGCCGGCAACCTCCGGCACAACGACGTGGTCGACCGGGTCGCGGCCCGATCCCCGGGGCAACCGTCAGATGGGCGCCGGCGATCTGTCGAGCATCCCCGGCCGGCCCGTCCGCTCGCCGTACTCACCCGGGACAGCGAACAGGTCCACGCGGTCGTGGGCACCCGCGGGGTGCCGCGTGATGACCCCGACCGCTATCCGCTCACCGTCCTCAATCAGGCATTGGGTGGCGGGCTGTCGTCGCGCCTCTTCCAGGAAGTCCGCGAGCGACGCGGCCTCGCCTATTCCGTGTACTCCTACCGCGTCGCATACCTGGAGACCGGCGCGTTTGCGGTGTACGTGGGCACCGCGCCCGAGCGCGCCCACGAAGCCGTCGAGGTCGTCAGCGCCGAGCTCGACCGCGTGCTGCACGAGCAAGGAATTGACGAGGACGATCTCGAATCGGCGAAGGGCCACCTCAAGGGATCGATGGCGCTCTCGCTGGAGACTTCGAACAGCCGGATGCACCGACTCGGCAGCAGCGAGCTGATCCTCGACGAGGTGGTATCGCTCGACGATCTGGTCGATCGGGTTGAGTCCGTGACGACCGATGATGTCTCGCGGGTTGTCGATCGGCTCTTCTCCTCCGGTCCGCGCACGCTCGCCGTGGTCGGCCCGGTCGACGAGAAGACACTCACCGCCGTACCGGGCTGAGCCCCGGCGCTGGCGCTCGCCACCGCCGCGGCCGAGATTTAGCCTTGTCGTCATGATCCCGGTCGGCGTATTCGGGGCGGGCGGCCGGATGGGCCGGACGGTCAGCCAGGCGGTCGTCGACGATCCGGAGCTCGAGCTGGTGGCTGCCGTCGACCCGCAACACGCCGGGATCGACCTCGATCAGATCGGTCTCCACGGCACCGGTCTCCACATCGCGGCGACGCCGCAGGCACTCGCCGACGCGGGCGCGGAGGTTGCCGTCGACTTCACGGTGCTGGAAGCCGCACGCGAGAACCTGGAGTGGTGCGCCGAGCACGGCGTACACGCCGTCGTCGGGACGACGGGCTTCACGCCCGACGACCTGGAGACATTTCGCAAGCGCTTCGCCGATGCCGAGTCGAACGCCTTGATCGCGCCGAACTTCGCCATCGGCGCGGTGCTGATGATGCGGCTGGCCGAGCTGGCGGCGCCGTTCTTCGACACCGCCGAGATCGTCGAGTTGCATCACGACAACAAGGTCGACGCCCCGTCCGGCACTGCAATCATGACCGCCCGGCGGATGGCGGACGCGTCGAGCGAATGGGCGGCGGATCCGACGAAGTCCGTGGTCGTCGAAGACGCCCGGGGTGGGTTGGGCCCCGGCGGGATCCGAGTGCACTCGCTTCGGCTGCGGGGCGTCGTGGCACACCACGAGGTTGTCCTCGGGACGATGGGTCAGTCCCTCACGATCCGCCACGACTCGTACGACCGAACGTCGTTCATGCCGGGGGTCCTGCTGGCGATCCGCGGGGTGCGCGAGCATCCCGGCCTCACCGTCGGTCTCGACGCGCTACTCGATCTCTGAGCGCAGAGCGTCAGACCTCTGATCGCGGCGTGTGACGGCGCGCTGACCTGCACGCATGCCCTTGAGCGGGGCATTTCCGCTCATTAGTGTCCGACTCGTGACCTTGGGGGGTGACAGGGAGTCGATCCTCGCTGTGCGGAACCTGGAGGTCGTGTACGGGGCCGCGATCCAGGTGCTGCGCGGTGTCAGCCTCGAGGTTCCATCGGGCAAGATCATCGCCCTCCTCGGCGCGAACGGCGCGGGCAAGACGACGTTGTTGCGCGCGGTCTCCGGCCTCCTGCGTTTCCACCGCGGCTCGATCACGCGCGGGACGGTCGAGTTCGACGACCAGCGGATTGACCGCCTCGACGCGGCCGAGATCGTCCGCAAGGGCATGGCGCAGGTGATGGAAGGCCGGCGCATCTTCGCCGAGCTGACCGTCGACGAGAACCTACGCGCCGGCGCGTTCACTCGCCGCGACCGCGCCGGCGTCAAGGAGAGTTACGAGAAGGTTCTCCAGTTGTTCCCGGTGCTGGCCGAGCGCCGCCGGCAGACCGCGGGATATCTCTCCGGGGGCGAGCAGCAGATGTGCGCGATGGGCAGGGCGCTGATGGCATCCCCGAGACTGATGCTCCTGGACGAGCCGTCGCTCGGGCTCGCGCCCTTGATCGTGCAGCAAATCCGCGACCTCATCGCAGAGATCAACAAGGAGGGCACCAGCGTGCTGCTCGTCGAGCAGAACGCCACGATGGCGCTCTCGATCGCCGATCACGGGTACGTGCTCGAGAACGGACGCACCGTGAAGGACGGTCCGGGGCAAGCTCTCCTCGCCGACTCCGACATTCAGGAGTTCTACCTGGGCGTCGGCGAAACCGGTCAGCATTCATTCCGCGACCTCAAGAGCTACCGGCGCCGCAGGCGGTGGACGGCGTGAGCACGATCAGTCCCGACGGGCAACCGATGCTCGACGTCCGCGATGTCGGCTTGCGTTTCGGCGGAGTCACCGCGCTGCGCGGCGTCACGTTCGACGTCAACCACAACGAGTTGTTCGCGATCATCGGCCCGAACGGCGCCGGCAAGACGTCGATCTTCAACTGCCTCAACGGTGTCTACCGGCCCCAAGAGGGAACCATCCTCTTCGAGGGCGAGGAGCTCATCGGCAAGCGACCGCCGGTCACGGCGGCGATGGGGATCGCGCGGACGTTCCAGAACCTCGGGCTGTTCGTGAACCTCAACGTGATCGACAACCTCATGCTCGGGCGGCACCACCTGATGAAGACCGGCTTCGTGGCCGGGGCGCTCTGGTGGGGACAAGCCAAACGCGAAGAGATCGAGAACCGGCGCCGGGTCGAGGAGATCATCGAGCTCATCGAGCTCGGCGCCTACCGCTACCAGCCGGTCGGCATGCTCCCGTACGGGGTCCAGAAGCGGATCGAGCTCGGGCGCGCGCTCGCGATGGACCCGAAGCTCTTGCTCTTGGACGAGCCGGTCGCGGGCATGAACCTCGAGGAGACCGAGGACATGGCCCGCTACATCTTGCAGGTCAAAGCCGAGCTCGAAGTCGCCATGATCCTCGTCGAGCACGACATGCACCTCGTCATGGACATCGCCGACCGGGTCCTCGCGCTCGACTTCGGCCAGCCGATCGCGAGCGGCCGGCCCGAGGAGGTCCAGAAGGACCAGCGCGTCATCGAGGCGTACCTGGGGCAGCCCTCATGAGCACGGCGGTCGAGGCCCGGCCGGCTCCCACCGCCGGCGCGGCGGCGACGCTGCCGGCGATCCTGCAGCGCCACGCCGACACGCGCGCCAAAGACGTCGCGCTGCGCGCCAAGCGCCTCGGCCGGTGGGAGGAGACCACCTGGCGCGAGTACGAGAATCGTGTCGAGCGCGTCGGGCTGGGGTTGCGTGAACTGGGAGTCGGCGCCGGCGACAAGGTGGCCGTGCTCGCCGAGAACCGGCCGGAGTGGCTCTTCGCCGACCTCGGCACGCAGGGCATCGGCGCCGTCACCGTCGGTGTGTACCCGACCAGCGCCGAGAGCGAGGTCGCCCACGTTCTGGGCGACTCGCAGAGCAAGGTCGTGATCGTCGAGGACGAGGAGCAATTCGACAAGACGCTCCTTGTGCGTGACCAGCTCCCGCAACTGGCGAAGATCGTCGTGATCGACACCCGGGGGATCCGGTCACTCGAGGATCCGGCGACGATGAGTCTCGAGGAGCTCGAAGTCCTGGGGGAGAACCGTCGGCAGAGGACGCCCGGCGAGTGGCGCGACGCCGTCGCCGGGCTGCCCGGCGGTCGTGAGGTCGCGATCGTCGTGTACACGTCGGGCGTTGCGGGTCCGCCCCAAGGCGTCATGTTGTCGCACGCCAACCTGGCTGCGGCCGGGGCGACTACCACCGACTTCTTCGGTGCCCGCCCCGATGAGGAGGTGCTGTCGTACCTCCCGCTGACCCACGTCGCCGAGCGGCTGGTCTCGGTGGTCGCGGCCGTGCACGCCGGCTACGTCGTGAACTTCGGCGAGGGGGGCGAATCGTTCCCCAACGACCTGCGTGAAGTGCAGCCGACCTTCTTCCTGGGTGTTCCCCGTGTGTGGGAGCGGCTCATGGCGTCGGTGCAGTTCCGTATGCGGAACGCGAGCTGGTTGAAGCGGCGCAACTACATGTTCTGGCAACGCCGCGGCGAGAAGACGGCGCCGGCGCGCATGCGCGGTCAGCGCAAGGGCGCGGTGTCCTCGTTGATCGCCTGGCTCCTGCTCCACCGGTCACTTCGCCAAAAGCTCGGGATGTCGAGAGTCCGGATCGCGCTCTCGGGCGCGGCGCCGATCGCACCCGAGGTCCTGGCGTATTTCTGGTCGCTGGGGATCCCGGTGCGGGAGGTGTACGGGCAGACCGAGGACACCACCCTCGCCACGGCTACCCCCGAAGACGACGTCCGCATCGGAAAGGTGGGGCGGCCGCTCCCGGGTGTGGAGTTGCGCGTCGCCGCCGACGGTGAGGTGCTCGTCAGGAGCCCGGGGAACTTCGTCGGTGACCTCGGCGACGAGGCTGCGACGCGCGACGCGTACGAGGATGACTGGCTCAAGACCGGTGACCTCGGCGAGCTCGACGACGACGGCTTCCTGGCGATCACCGGTCGCAAGAAGGACATCCTGATCACCGCGGGCGGGCTCAACGTCAACCCCAACCACATCGAGAACCTGCTGAAGATCTCGCCGTTCATCGACGAGGCCCTGGTGATCGGGGACGGCCGTCCCTACCTGACCGCGCTCATCGACATCGACAGCGAGACGGTCGCGGCGTGGGCGGCACAGCAGGGACTCCCCTTCACGACGCAGTCGGACCTGGTCGAGAAGCCCGAGGTCCGGCGCCTGATCGAAGCGGCTGTGACCGAAGTGAACCGCCAGCTCGCCGACACCGAGCAGATCCGGGGGTTCGAGCTCTTCCCCGTCGACCTCGACGAGACCGGCGCGCTCACACCGACCCAGAAGGTGCGCCGACAGATAGCCGCTGAGCAGTTCCGCGACCTCATCGAGAGGATGTACGCGTCATGACGAAGTTCTTCAACCTGCTCCAGGACGGCTTGGCCCTCGGGGCGGTATACGCGCTGGTCGCGCTCGGCTTCGTCGTGATCTACCGAGCGACCGGCGTGATCAACTTCGCCCAGGGCGGGCTCGTGGTGTTCGGCGCCTTCCTCGTGTATCAGGCCCAGTTCACATGGGACTGGTTCGGTGGCGGCTCGACGTGGCCCGGCTTCATCGCCAGCGCGCTGTTCGCGATCGTCTGCGTCGCCGCCGTTGGCGCCGCGTTCGAGGCGCTCGTGCTACGGCGAATGATCGGCCAGCCGATCTTCGCCATCATCCTGATCACGATCGGTCTCTTCCTGCTCGTCGAACCCATTACGACGACCGTCTGGCACAACCCGGCCGGCGGCATCGAGACGCCGTTTGGTCTCCAGCGGATCACCATCAGCGACGTCAGGATTCTCCAGGTCAACATCGCAACGGTCGTGCTCGGGGCGCTCGTGCTCGGCGGGTTCTTCCTGCTGTTCCAGTACACGAAGGCTGGCATCGCCATGCGCGCCACGGCGGTCGACCAGGAGGCCGCGCTCGCGCAGGGCATCAGCGTGCGACGTGTGTTCGCGCTCTCGTGGGCGATCGCAGGGGCGGTCGCGGTGGTCGCCGGCATGATGCTTGCCGGCGGCGCGGGTCCCGCTCCCGGCCTGAGCGTGAGCCTTGCAGTGATCGCGTTACGGGCGTTCCCGGCGATCATCCTGGGTGGCCTCGACTCGCCCGGCGGCGCCGTCGTCGGCGGGCTCACCATCGGAGTGGCCGAGGTGATGGCGAAGGGCTATATCCCCGATCGCTTCCCGGCCCTCGGGGCCGAGTTCGGTGACATCGTCCCGTACCTGATCATGCTCATCATCCTGCTCGTGCGTCCGTTCGGGCTGTTCGGGACGCGTGAGGTGCGGAGAGTCTGATGGCACGAGCGAACCGCACGATGGTCCGCAGCTACACCGACGACCTCCGTCTGTTCCCGACGCCGGCCAAGCGCGTTGGGTTGGTCGCGCTCATCGCCCTGTACTTGCTCGTCCCGTACTTGATCAACGACGAGTGGGGGAGCGTTCTCGCGCTCGCCGGCATCGTCGCCATCGGCGCCATCGGGCTCAATCTGCTGACCGGCTACACGGGCCAGCCGTCCCTGGGCATGGCCGCGTTCATCGGCTTGGGCGCGTTCATCGCCGGCTATTACGGCGGGGGGCGGATCGAGGACGGCATCGGCTACGACCTGAACCTGTTCGTCTACCTCTTGATGGCCGTGGTGGCCGGCGCGGTGGTGGGGTTCCTCATTGGCCTGCCCGCCCTCCGCCTCCGGGGCAATTACCTCGTGATCGTCACACTCGGCCTCGTGTTCGTCGCCTTGTACGTGTGGAAGAAGTGGACGACGTTCACCGGCGGCAACGAAGGCAGCCCCATGCCGGTCAAGGCCGACTTGTCAATTGGCTTCTGGTCGATCGACTTCCTGAAACCGACGGTATTCGGCAAGGAGCTCGGACCGAAACAAGGCCTCATGTATCTGGCGTGGGGGCTGGTGATCGTCGTCGCACTGTTGGTCAAGAACATCGTGCGCACTCGTCCCGGCCGTGCTCTCCAGGCCGTGCGCGACCGCGATGTCGCGGCCGAGGTCGTCGGCGTGAGCCTCTTCCGCTACAAGGTGGGCGCCTTCGTGATCTCCAGCGCCATCGCGGCCGCCGCCGGGGTCCTCTACGGCCTCTATCTCGGGTTCCTCACTCCGGACGAGACCTCGCTCGGGCTGGTCCTGTCGATCCAGTTCCTCGCCGTCATCGTGGTGGGCGGGATCAGCACGATCTACGGCTCGATCCTGGGCGCCGTCCTCGTCGGCGCCCTCCCCAAGCTCATCGAGGAGTTCGTGCCCGACAACTGGAACCTCCCGATCCTGGGGTGGCCGATCGTCACCAATGAGGCCGGCTCAACCGGCTTCAGCAAGGGCGCGCTGGCCACGGCCATCTACGCCCTCCTGATCATCGTGTTCCTCGTGTTCGAGCCGAGGGGGCTGGCCGGGATCTGGCGGCGGATTCAGGCATACTTCAAGACGTGGCCGTTCTCCTACTGACGGCCAGAAGGGGGATAACCATGCGGGGGAAGAAGCTCGGGCGGCTCCTCGGGGGGCTCACTGCCGTGGCGCTGGCGCTCGGCCTGACCGCGCCGGCCGCGCTCGCAGGTGGCGGCCACACCGGGAAGACGCCGCCAGACGTTCCCGGCTTCGACGGCAAGACCATCAAGCTGGGGGTCATCACGCCCGAGAGCGGACCGGCCAGCGGGATCGGCCGGCCGCTCACCAACGGCAACCGGGTCTACTGGGAAGCGAAGAATGCCAAGGGTGGCGTCGGCGGGAAATACCCGGTCGAGCTGAGCATCGAGGACAGCCAGTACCGGGTCGAGAACGCGTTGCAGGGCTACGACAAGATCAAGGGTGACGTCGTCGCGTTCCAGCAGGTCCTCGGCACCCAGATCGTGAAGTCGGTCCTGACGCGCCTGAAGGCGGAGAAGGGCTTCGGCGGCCCGGCGTCGCTCGAGGGTCTGTGGGTGAAAGAGAAGAACCTCATGCCGGTCGGCACGCCGTATCAGGCCCTGTCGGCCAATGGCCTCGACTGGTACCTGAAGAACGGCGGCAAGGGGAAGAAGATCTGCGCCATGGCCCAGGACGACGAGTACGGCGCCGCCGGGCTCGACGGGGCGACGCAGGCTTCGAAGACGCTGAAGGTCAAGATCGACAAGACCGTGCGCTTCGCGACCACCTCGGACGTGAGCGCGCAGGTCGGTGAGCTCGCCGACGCCAACTGCCAGGCCGTGGTCCTCGTGGCGCTGTTCAACGACACGTCGTCGATCGTCACGAAGATGATCGGTCGGAACTTCTCGCCCCAGATCCTCGGCCTCGCGCCGACGTGGGTCTCCGGCTTCGCGGCCAACGCCGACTTCGGCTCGTTCCTGCAGCAGAACTACGTCTGGCTCGGCTTCGGACCGGCGTGGGGTGACGAGAGCGTCCCGGGTATGGCGAAGATGATCGCCGACGTGCGGCAATACTCGCCGGGCCAGGAGCCCGACACGTACTTCCCCTTCGGTTACTCCCAGGCGTGGGCGATGGACCAGATCCTGGAGAAGGCCGTGAAGAACGGCGACCTGAGCAAGGCTGGGATCACGAAGGCGTCCAACCAGGTCGGCACGCTCAAGTTCGATGGGCTCGTCGGTGACTTCAAGTACGGGAAATCGGCAACGGACCGCAACCCGCCGCGAGTGACGACGATCGCGAAGCCCGCTCCCGGCCAGCCGAACGGCCTGCAGATCATCGAGCTCAACATCACCTCGGACGCAGCGAAGAAGGTCAAGTTCCAGCGCTGACGATGTGGCACGCGTGAGGAACGGGCCCGCCTCACCAAGGCGGGCCCGTTTCGCGTCACCATGGCGCCGGTGATGAAACCGTGAGCGTCAGCGTCGCGCCGCGCGAGAAGGTCCTCGCAGCGACCTACGCGTGCGTGGCGCGCTTCGGCATGGGCAAGACGACCGTCGAGGACGTCGTGAAGGAGTCGGGTGTCTCGCGCGCGTCGATCTACCGGCTCTTCCCCGGTGGAAAGGACCAGCTGCTGCGGGAGACCGTCGGCTGGGAGATGAACCGCTTCTTCACCCGGCTGGCCGAGGCCGTCTACGACGCCCCTGACTTCGCGAGCCTCCTCGAGGGCGGCTTGGTCTTCGCGCACCGGGCGATCCAGGAGCACGAGGTGCTGCGGAAGGTGCTCGAGACGGAGCCCGAGCGGCTGCTCCCGCTGATCACCGTCGAGCAGCATCGGGTCCTCGAGTTCATCACCGCGTTCCTGCTCCCGTACCTCGAGCGGGAAGAGCAGGAGGGCCGGGTCCGCGAGGGCGTCGACCTCCACGCCGCCGCCGACTACGTGGCTCGCATGATCCTGTCGCTGATCGGCTCACCGGGACGCTGGGACATGGACGATCCCGAGCAGGTCAGCACCCTGGTCCGCGAGGAGCTCCTGGGCGGGATCCTGGTCTGATTTGCCCGGGTACAGTGCGAATGTGACCAGTGACACATTGACGGTGAGACGTTTTCCGCTTTAGTGTCTCAGAGCAGGCTGAATCCAATGGCCCTCCCGACCGCGACCCCCCAGGCCCCGAGCCTCTCCCCGACGATCGAGGACCGCGCGGTCCAGGCCATGCTCGCCTGCGTCGCTCGCCACGGGCTCGCCAAGACGACGTTCGACGACGTCGCCCGCGAGGCCGGGTGCGCCCGGGCGACGCTCTACCGCTACTTCGGTGGGAAACGGCAGCTCGTCCGCCTCACCGTCACCCGCGAGGCGGCCCGCATCGCGGCCGGCATCCGTGACGCCGCCGGCGCCGCGCCCACGCTGGAGGACGCGGTGGTGGCGATGGTCGTCCGGGCGGCCCGGGAGCTGCGCGACAACGAGTCGCTGCAGTTCCTCTTTGCGTTCGAGCCCGAGCTCGTGCTCCCGCACGTCACGTTCGATGCCGGGAACCGGTTCCTTGTCGCCGCCGGGTCCGCCGTCGCGCCCGCGCTCAACCGCTTCCTTCCGGCGGAGCGCGCCGAGCGAGCCGCCGAGTGGCTCGCCCGTGTGGTGCTCACCCACGCCGTCTCACCCACAAGCCCGATCGATCTCACCGACGAATCCGCGGCGCGTGCGCTCGTCCGCGAGTTCGTGCTGCCCGGCCTCGCCGGTGCCGAAACTGCTGTACCTACCACTCCGACCACCACCAGGGGGTAAATCCGATGGCCACCAACCACGAGATCCTGGGCCGCCACGAAGTCGACGACCTCGAGGCGATCCTCGCCGTCACCAACACCGACGTGAACGAGATCCAGCACCTCGTCCGGTCGAATGGCGACGCCATCTTCACCTGGGACTACGACCGCAGTCGTCCCGCGCTCGGCAAGCTCTACGAGCGGGCGAAGAAGTCGCAGTGGAACGCGCAGACCGATCTGCCGTGGGACACCGACGTCGACCAGGAGCACGTCGTGCTGGCCAACGCGCTGGCCAACAACATGACCTTCGGCCCCGAGCTCGACACGACCGGCACGCCGTTCGAGAAGTGGGGCGACGCCGAATGGCTGGCCTTCGGGGTGCAGTCGCAGAACTGGACGCTGTCCCAGTTCCTCCACGGCGAGCAGGGCGCGCTGATCTGCACGGCGAAGGTGGTCGAGACCGTGCCGTGGATCGACGCCAAGTACTACGCCGCCACGCAGGTCATGGACGAAGCCCGGCACGTCGAGGTCTTCGCGAAGTACCTCGACGAGAAGCTGTCCGGGCACTATCCGATCAACGCCCACCTGAAGCTGCTGCTCGACGACATCATCGAGGACCCGCGGTGGGACATGACCTACCTCGGCATGCAGATCATGGTCGAGGGCCTCGCGCTCGCCGCGTTCGGGTTCATCCAGCAGATGACCACCGAGCCGCTCCTGAAGCAGCTGCTTCGTTACGTCATGAGCGACGAGGCTCGCCACGTGGCATTCGGTGTGCTGTCGCTCCAGGAGTACTACCAGCAGCTGACCGAGGGCGAGATCCGCGAGCGACAGGAGTTCGCGTTCGAAGCCGCGGTACGGATGCGCGACCGCTTCCTCCAGCAGGAGGTGTGGGACCACTTCGGCGTCAACGTCAAGGACGCGGTCCACGTCGTCATGCAGGCGCCGGAGCGCAAGGTGTTCCAGTCGATGCTGTTCTCGAAGATCGTGCCTAACTGCAAGAAGCTCGGCCTGCTCGACGCCGGTGACGGCTGGCTGCGGCAGCGCTTCACCGAGCTGGGCGTGATCCAGTTCGAGGACTGGACCGACACCGGCGAGGAGTACTCGACGCTCGACGAGGTCTCGAAGGACCGCGAAGCCGCGAGCGCATAGCCCACGATGCGTATCTCAATCGCGCTAGGCGCGGTCGAGATACGCATCACCGGCGATCACTAGCATTCGGCGCAATGAGCGGCGCCGTGCGGATCGTCTTTCTCGGCGGGCTCGGCGAGATCGGCAGGAACTGCTTCTGCCTCGAGGTCGACGGTCGCATTCTCGTCGTCGACTGCGGGCTGATGTTCCCTGACCCCGCCATGCCCGGCGTCGACCTCGTGCTGCCCGACTTCACGTACTTGCGCGACAACGCGGAGCGTGTCGAAGGCGTCGTCCTCACGCATGCGCACGAAGACCACGCCGGCGGACTTGCGTACCTGCTCCGCGATGTCGCGCTGCCGATCTACGGCACGGAGCTGTCACTCGGGTTGGCGCGCGGCCGCATCGAAGAGGCCGACTGTCTCGACCGCACCGAGTTCATCCCGATCCGTGACTGCGAGCGGCGCCGGATCGGCCCGTTCGACTGCCAGTTCGTGCCCGTCACGCACTCCGTGCCGTGCTCGATGGCGGTCGCGTACTTCACA
>Ga0137372_10003991_pt1 | contig 14344 bp, 16 predicted proteins | sample SagtaG_6_FD_104911 | JGI IMG/M metagenome (GOLD analysis project Ga0137372, IMG submission 104911) | Vadose zone soil microbial communities from Sagehorn Ranch, Mendocino, California, USA - Sage1_R_60_16 metaG | ecosystem: Environmental > Terrestrial > Soil > Vadose zone | place: USA...
GTTGTCACCATAGACCATCCACCCCGCAGATCTTTGAAAATTGCAGAGCTAAGTCTATTGGAATCTATATTTTGCCTATAAGTCTTTACGGCTCTAGATTTTAGGTCGTAAACCCTACGCAACTTACTGATTCCAAAAGATCGGGGGGAGTGGGGGTACCCACCCCATAACCAGATAGTTAACTCGAGGCTTTCAATGAAATTTGGCGTCATTATTTTCCCCGGTTCCAACTGCGATCACGATGCTTACTGGACCATCCAGCACGTCGCCCGCCAGCCCGTAACGTTTCTCTGGCACGACTCGCACGACCTTGAGAACTGCGACGCCATCATCGTCCCCGGAGGCTTCGCCTACGGCGACTACCTCCGCACCGGAGCCATCGCCAAGTTCTCCCCCGTCATGGAGTCGGTCCGCAAGTTCGCCGACGGCGGCGGCCTCGTGCTCGGCATCTGCAACGGCTTCCAGATTTTATGTGAGTCCGGACTGCTGCCCGGCGCCCTGATGCGCAACATCGGCCTGAAATATGTTTGCAAGCCCGTTCAATTGCGGGTGGAAAACAACCAGACGCCGTTCACGAACACATGCCGGCAGGGCGAAGTGCTGACCATCCCCATCGGCCACATGGAAGGCAATTACTTCTGCGACGAAGCCACGCTCGCCGAACTCAAGCGCGACAACCGAATCGTCTTCCGCTACTCCAACCCACAGGGCGAGATCACGCCAGAATCGAATCCCAACGGATCGCTCGAAAACATCGCCGGAATCTGCAGCCCCGGACGAAACGTTCTAGGAATGATGCCCCATCCCGAACGAGCCTCCGAACCGGAACTCGGGGGCACCGACGGCGTCAAGATTTTCCAGTCGCTGGTAGGAGCGGAGATAGGTCTCAGGTCTTAGGTGTCAGGTCTAAGGAAAGCAAAACCAAACAATTTCACCGTGACCGGTATCACCGCAGAAATTCTGCGGCGGCTTTAACTTTGTCACGAGATAATATTGTGGCGGACAATTATCGAGATCTGATTGCGTGGCAAAAGGTAAAAACCCTCGCTTTGAATGTATATCGCTGTACTCGAAAGTTTCCAAAAGACGAAATCTACGGACTGAGCTCACAGATGCGACGCGCAGCGGTGTCAGTCCCCAGCAACATAGCGGAGGGAAAAGGGCGCTATTCCCAAAAGGAATTTGTACAATTTTTGTACCACGCCCGCGGATCGCTACTGGAATTGGAAACCCAACTCTCGATCGCCCGTGATCTCGAATACATCGACCTGCCTGTATTCGAAACGCTGGAATCGGAAACGGAAGAACTCGGGCGAATTCTAAACGGCTTAATCAATCGGTTTCAAGTTTCGACACAAAGGGTTTGCTGAGACCTGAGACCTACCACCTGAGACCTGCTTTAGTAGGCCCATCTCAGCAGCGTCGCCCCCACCGTAAATCCCGCGCCCACCGAAGCCAGCAGCACCAGGCTTCCCGTCTTCAATTTGCCTTCCTGGCGCGCGGTTTCCATGGCCAGCGGAATCGTCCCCGCAGTGGTATTTCCGTAGCGCTCGATGTTGATGATCACACTCTCCGGACGCAGACCGAGACGATCGGCGGTTGCCGTAATGATGCGCTTGTTCGCCTGATGAGGAATGAAGGCGTCGATCTCGCTGCCCTTGACGTTGTTGCGTTTGAGGATCTCTTCACACAGCTGCGTCATCTTGCGGACCGCGAACTTGAATACCGCGCCTCCATCCTGATGCACAAAGTGCATCTTCCGATCGACCGTCTCGTGGGTCGATGGATGCAGGCTTCCGCCCCCCGGCATGTAAAGAGCGCACCCGCCCGACCCATCCACTTCGTGCAGGAAGTCGATGAGCCCGACGGACCCGTCGTCGGTGGGTTCGAGCAGGATTGCGCCCGCGCCGTCCCCGAAGATCACGCAGGTCGCGCGGTCGGTGTAGTCAATGATCGACGACATCACGTCCGAACCAATCACCAGCACCTTCTGGTGCGATCCGGTCATAACAAACTGCGCGCCCACCTGCACCGCATAGAGAAAGGCCGAGCAGGCAGCCGACAGGTCGCACCCCCAAACGTTCTTCGCCCCCAGCTTGTGCTGCACCAGGCAAGCGGTCGCGGGAAAGAACATGTCGGGAGTCACGGTCGCGACCAGGATCGCATCCAGATCGGAGGGAGCAATGCCGCGTTCGTCCAGCGCCTTCTTTGCCGCTTCGACCGCCAGGTCACTGGTGGCAACGCCCGGATCGACCAGATGCCGTTCGCGAATCCCGACGCGCTCCATAATCCACTGGTCGTTGGTGTCGACCATCTTTTCCAGGTCGGCGTTGGTGAGAAGACGGGGCGGAACGTAGGTTCCAAGAGCGCTGATCTTAGCGCGCCGTAGCTGGTTCAATGAGGTCTCCTGCGGTGGAGTGAATCCGTTATTTTGAACGATGGAGCGGAGAATGTCTAACGCAAGCGGTCGGCCAGCATGCCGAAGAGCGGCAATTCGAACAGTTCACCCTGCCACGCTTTGAGCGACAAAACCACCCACAGGAAGAACATGGCCAGCGAAGCGAGGATTCCGAGCAGCAGAAACGCCATCGCTGCGGTGACATTGGAAAGCAACAGCGACACGATGGTCAGCAGACCGAAAGCGCCCCAGAGCAGGACGCTCTGCCAGGCATGGAAGCGGATGAATGTGTTTTGGCGGTAGGCAGGCAACAGCAGAAGCACGGCGGCGGGCACCAAAGTCAGGTAGGCAAGGGCCGCCAGGGCGCGGTCGGCGGGAGGAATCTGCTTCATGGCGTGCCCGCATCCGGGACAGAAGGCCGCGTTCGCGGGCATGGGGGTCTGGCACTGAGGGCAGAGCAACTCGGTCGCTGCCGGATTCCCGGGGTTAGACAATTCGCCGGCCATTGCGTTTCTTTCTGCACTCTTCGCACACACCGTAGATTTGAAAGGTGTGGCGGGTCGTGAAGTAGTGGTGCTTGCGTCCGATTTCCTGCTCCACTTCCCCGATCTCGGGCGAAAAAAATTCTACGGACGCGCCACATTCTGTGCATACCATGTGGTGATGGCTCCGGCGGTTGTATTGATGCTCGTAGCGGGCGATTCCGTCATGAAACGCGACTTCGCTGGCCAGGCCGCAATCCGCCAGAAGCTTCAATGTACGGTAAACGGTGGTGAAGCCGATGCGCGGGTCTTTCTTCTTGACCAGCCGATGAAGCTCGTCGGTCGAGAGATGCTCGCGCGTTTCCAGAAACGTACGCAGGATGGCGCTGCGCTGTTCGGTCTGCTTGAGCCCAACCCCTTTGAGGTGCCGCAGGAAGATGCCCTCAGCTTCGCGGACATTCTCCCGCGAGATGGTTGGCTGATCGTCGATTCGTTTCTGCAGCATGGCGTTCGACGCGGAAAGTGCGGTGAGGACCTATCTCCTTCCGACCGCATTCATGATACTGGTGGAGAAGCCATTGCGCTAATCGAAAGCGAAAGGCAAGCGGAGAGGGCCAAACCCGTTCCTCCTTCGTTCATTCTATAAGGGGACGCGCGGAAGAGCAGTGGCGTACAGTCGCCCTACGTTTCTTGACGCCGTCTTCGCTTGGATCACGCCGATTGGGAGGGCAGATGAATATCATTTCACAGTGCGCGAGCTGTCGAGGTTGATGTACAGTAGCGTTCTTGAAGTCGGAATCGTGGTTTTGGCCGGCACCCCAAGGATCGTTGCAGAGAATGTGTTTTGCTGAGATTACCGAGCATTGGGGGCTTGGACATTGCCGGCCTGTCTTTTGTGCTGGATCCTAACCTGGAGGTGAGAACGATGGGGACCGAGCGTTCGTTTTCCGCACGAATCTCCAGAAATGTTTGGCTGCATTACACGTTCGCGGTCGCGGCAACATTGGTTGTTTTGCTGACTTGTCGCACGTTGATTTCTTTCGTCGGCAGCCCCGTGCCCTACCTCCTGTTGTTTCCCGTGATCGTCGGCTCGGCTTGGTATTCCGGTATCGGGCCATCCATAGTGACTCTCGTTCTGGCCCTCGCTGGAGTGAGGTATTGGCTGACTGCGCCCATACATTCATTTCGCATCCCTGATACGGTACCCACCATTTCCATGCTTGCATTTTTGTTTGCATCCGGCGCCGTGATTGCCATGGGAGAAGCACGTCGTCGTCACAACGAAAAGCTGCAGAAGGGCCAGGCGGATCTTGAAGATCGAGTGAAAGCGCGGACGGCGGAACTCGACGCCGCCAACCAGAGTCTACGCGAGCTTTCGGCGCGCTTACTCCAATTACAAGACGATGAGAGACGCCGTATCGCTCGCGAACTGCACGACAGCGTCGGTCAGATGTTGGCGGCATTGAACATGAATCTATCCACCGTTCGAGCCGACATCGAACGGCTCACTAAGACAACTGAGGCTCTGAGCGATAGCGAATCTCTAGTCCAGGAAATGAGTAAGGAGGTCCGCACCATCTCTCACCTTCTTCACCCGCCTCTTCTCGATGAAGCAGGCCTGTCATCGGCCGTGCGCTGGTACATAGACGGATTTGCCCAACGCAGCAACATCGAGGTTGTTCTTGATTTTCCCGAGGACTTCGGACGGTTATCGCGGGAGGCAGAGACGGCCATTTTTCGCGTTATGCAAGAGTGTCTGACGAATATTCACCGGCATTCGGAAAGTTCGATAGCCAAAATTCGTTTTCGCCATCTCGACGGCCAGGTGGTTGTGGAGGTGCACGACCAAGGCAAGGGGATATCGTCGGACAAGCTGGCTGAAATGGCCGCTGCAGGCACGCCGGGAGTTGGAATCAGGGGAATGAGAGAAAGGCTCCGGCAGCTTGGAGGAGACTTGGAGATCAACTCCAGCAGCTCGGGCACGGGGGTAATAGCCCGGTTGCCCGTGCCAGAGCGCTCCTCCGCGGCAAACGTTTCGCTGGTCTCCGACACCTCCTCGAGCGCGGCCACCTAAAAATAACTGGACCTGTCTCTGCTGTCGTGATCCCCCAAATCGCCACCCGAATGGTGAGCAGCCGGACGCTACCGCACAGACTGGGAGGCAAGCAGGATTTTCCGGTTCTCCACGCGATCGGCCACCACGCCGCCGATCAGAGCGAACAGAAAGATGGGAAGAGCGCCGAGAAATTGATCCAGCGCCAGCAAGAAGGCCAGCCCTGCGCCACAATTTGCATCCAAGTGCCGAGGCTGGAGGTGCAGGCGCCAAACCATATCGGGCCTCGAAGCCTGCTCACCATCGGCTACGGGCTTGGCCTTCATTGGCTTCGCAATGTCACGCCGGAGGAATGTCCCCAGAGGGGACCGTCTCGATCGTTGAAAAAGGCGCAGCCGCGGCAACCTGGACGATGTTATTGCGCACCGCATAAAGAACCAGTTCGCTGACGGAATGCAGTCCAAGCTTCCGCATGATATTGCTGCGGTGCGTCTCGGTTGTCTTTGCGCTTAGGCGCAATTGGGAAGCCACTTCTTTTGTGGATCTGCCCTCCGCCAAGAGCTGCACAACCTCGCGTTCGCGGGGGGTTAAGCTGGGCAGGAGCAGGTTTTTCTTCGTTGCTCCGGAAGTGCCGCGGTAGCCGGAGAGCACCATTTCTGCTACCCGGGCAGTAAAGAAAGTCTTGTTGTATTGCAGAGTGTCAATCGCCGACACCAGATCGCGGGCTGCATCCGATTTCAACAGGAACCCACGGGCGCCAGCATCCAGCACGGCGCGAACTGCCTGGTCGGTATCTGTGATCGTCAGAATCAAAACTCTCGTTTGCGGGTTGTCGCACAGGATTTGACGCGTCGCCTCGAGGCCGTTGAGCGTTGGCATGCCAATGTCCAAAATGGCGATGTCCGGCTTCAATTGATTGGCCAAATCGACTGCTTGCCGGCCATTATCGGCCTCCGCACAGACTTCCCAGGCGGGCTGGGATTTGATGAGGGAAACCAATCCCCTGCGGACTATTTCGTGATCGTCCGCAATCAAGATGCGTAGCTTATTCATAATAAACCCCTTACTGGCCCGGAAGCTGTCCCCGGTCGGGTTGACACGCTGACACTGCGACAACCTTTGGCAGTTCTCACAACCGAACGTTAGGTATGTTCCGCAATAGTCAAACAGTCAATACCGTAAATGCTGTACCTGGCTGTTACCCCCGGCTCTTATGCCGGATGGCACGAACCGGAGCAAGGTGGTATCAGGTAATCCCGGTATGGCTAAAGCTTGATCGAAGGAATATTGTCTTCCGTGCGTCCTGGTTTTGCACATGTGGGGAGCGGCGGCAAACCGAAAGGCTGGGATGCCGGGGCCTTGTGCAGGAGATTCGACAAGCAAGAGACTTGAAGTAAATTGAGATGGAAGGCGTGGAAGAATGGCCCCGATTCAGGTGTTACTTGTCGACGATCATGAGGCGGCGCGCAGAAGCATTCGATCAGTTCTTTCTCGTCAAGCTGGCTTGGATGTCATAGGCGAGACGGCTGACGGTGAAGAGGCCGTCAAAAAAGCTGAAGAGCTTCATCCCACTATCATACTTCTGGACATCAGTCTGCCGGGAATCAGCGGCATTCAAGCGGCACGACAGATCCGCGTGGTTTCTCCCAATTCCAGAATCATTTTTTTAAGCCAGCACGATTCGATTCAGACGGCAAAGGACGCCTTGAGCGTTGGGGCGCATGGATACGTGGTCAAGTCAGACGCCGGCCGCGATCTCTTGATGGCTATCGGAACCGTTTATGAGGGTCGGACGTTCGTCAGCCGCACGTTAGTTGCACGAGGTTGGACTTGAGACTTCGAAAAGCTCCAGTTAGTGTCCCCGCCCGATAACAATCCGTTTAACGTCCAATCACGAACCGCCTGCGTTAGGAGCTTGTTGAAAAAGTGTTTTTCGTTGGCGTCGCACAGTGCGAAGGCGAAGGCAGAACTCGCAATTTTCGGCGATTTCTGACAAACTGCGGATCCCTCGCTCCGCTCGGGATGACGATTCCTTGTATTGTTCAACAAGCTCTTAAGCCGTCATTGGTGGGAACCAGGAACACGGACGCCCGCGTGGTCGGCTCCGACGACGGATGGTCCCGCACAGTCAATCCCTTTCGGTCCCGATAGCGCCCTGGCTCAACATGAGCTCGCCATCAATCGTGGCGTCACTCTTGCGACGCCTGTGCGAGCCGTTGCTCGGTCTGCAAAATGTTCCCGCGCCGCTCACTGGCTTTTTTTCTCCGGAACCGCAGCGCCCTTCTTCCGGGCCTCGGACAGGCCGATGGCGATCGCTTGCGTGCGGCTCGTCACCGGGCCGCCCTTACCACCCTTTCCGGAGCGGAGCGTGCCACGCTTTTCTCGCCGCACTGCGCTGGCAACTGCCTTGCTTGCGGATGCGCCGTACTTGCTTCCGGATTTTTGTCGCGAATGAGAACTCTTCCTGGTCGCCATTTGACATTCTCCTGTCGCTTAGAGGTTGGAATGATCCATAGAGGTTGTGCAGGAGAATGGATCCCGCCCTCGCGGCTTTCGGGGACCGCGCGGCTAGGCAGCGCGAGACTGGTCGTCCGCAGCCTGCAGTGGCGCCGCCTCCACCAGGTTTTTTCTGATGGCAGTGAGAACATGATCGTAGGTCGTCATCATCTGGTGATGACGGGGCCGCGTCCACCACGAGATCCGAATTTTGATAATGTCCGATGCCAGATCGCCGAGATCCACAACCAGGACCTCGGGAGCGGGATCGGACAAGACTCCTTCCGCCTTCCTCATCGTGTCCACGATCCGCGATTTGAGTGCAACCAGGTCTCTCCGCGTGTCCTTGACTGCCATCTCTGAATCCCATCTTCTCGAATCAAAGGCCGTGTTGATGGTGACCGAGTGAGTGAATAAATCCGCATTGGGGATGACCACGCGCTTGCCGTCGTAGGTCTTGATGGTGGTAGCTCTGGTTTCAATATCCTCGACCGTTCCTTCGAAGTCGTCTAAACGGATTTGGTCTCCGACACGAAAGGGCTCCGTCCACAACAAGAGCAGGCCTGCCAGGAAGTTCTGCAATATGTTCTGGAAAGCAAACCCAATGGCCACGCTGCCGATGCCAAGGATCTTGATCAGATCGCCCGCTTGAAACGAGGGAGCCACAATGGAGAACGAGACCAGGAAGCCCAAGAAGACGACCCCCGAACTCACAAGTCGGGCGAAAACTATTCCGAGATTGTGACGACGCGTCCTGGTAGCACGGCGGATGAGGCGACTCATGAAAATACTGGCGCCGTAAAAGAGGAAGAAAACGACCACAGCGAGAACCAGCGAAGGAAGGCGCGCCAGGCAGGCGTCCACCATTTTATCGGCGGCGGTCCAGACGTTCCTGAGATGTGGGTTCACGGTAAGGTGAGATGGCGGTTGCGGAACGGAGGGTTGCAGTCCCGGGTACCTGCGAATGCTAGGCTGGATAGCCACGGGCGTGATGTTGTGCGTCTGCCTTGGAGTGCTTGCCACTTGGAAGTGACCAAACGCAGCTTTGCTCCTGCACGGCTCGGAATGAATAGTCGTGCGGCGTCGAGCCCATAAGTATGGGTCGGCGTCAAGAATCTTGGATCAGCCTTGCGTGCCGGTGGGTGGCATGCTTGTGACTGACTGGCGAATCTTGCCGGTCGCCACGGAGGCGGATTCGACGACCTTGTTCTTCACATCGACCGCTTGGCGGCGAATGGCCTCGCGGGTTTCATGGCCGGCCCGAGGCGCCAACAAGGTTCCTAATCCCGCTCCCAGTCCCGCGCCGAGTAAGAAGCCCGTAACGCGCGAGGGCCAGTAGCTTCTTCCCTGCAACGCGGCTCCGGCTGCTTCCAGGCGATCGACAGCGTCTTCATACCTTCTGGTGATGGTATTGGTCAGGTTGTCCACCCGGTCCTTCACCTGGTCGCCGAGCGCGGAGCGGACTCCTGGCTCGGTGAGCGCAAGGCCTACTTTGGCAGCGAGCCTAGCCCAATCTTTTATTGTTTTCCTCGACCGAATATTCCGCATGACGACTCCCTTCCTGGTAACCCTGAACTGAATCTTAGCGAGTGCTTGAACGCCCGGCTATCGGTTGATTCGTGTAGGCAGGAACAGAGGATCTGGGTAGCGAGGATGCATCAGGTATTTCCTGGCCGCCCACCTGGTGGTCGGAGAAGAAGAATGTGCCCCCGCGGAGAAGGGTCTCAACACAAGGAATCACCTTATTCAGATCTCCCTTGGACAACGTCCCGGCGATCCCGGCCCCGCGCGCCAGGTCGACGAGTTGGGGCGTGAGAAAGACACTGCAAAGCAGGATTGGGATCTTGGGGAGAAGCTTGGCGATCTCACGGGCGACCTCAATCCCGTTCTTGCCGGGCATCATGAAATCAAGGACGACGACATCTGGAGTCAGTTCCTGCGCCTTGCGAAGGGCATCACCTCCGTCGCTGGCTTCGCCACAGACTTCCCAGCCCAGGTGGCGGCAGAGGAGTCGCCCCAGACACTGGCGAACGACCGGGCTGTCATCGGCGATTAGAATCCGAGTCGCCACATAGGTCTCCCAAGACTGACCCCAGTTCGCATATTCGAGATCCACACGAGAGAGCCTCTCGGATACGCGAACGTCCAAGTCCATACATCCAGATTGTTATGGCCGATGGCCAAGTGAGCATGGTAGAAGGTCGCGGCGCCGGACCGGAAGAAAACGGGGAAGTGCAACCCGGGTCCCCTGCAAACCGCGGTTCGTTTTCGAGATTGGCTAACTCGCGCGGCGTCTCTCATGTTCAGTTTCGCTAGAGCCATGCGAATCCCATCATCCACCTGCTGCGCCTCTTTTTTTTCGATGCCGTACTTCTCCTGTATTTTTCCAACTAGCGATTGTTTTGTCCGTTGATGATGTCGACATCGCCATCCGTCAACTTGCCCCAGCGCTCCTTAATGGAGCCTTTCATCTGTTTCCACTTGCCCTGAAGTTGGTCCGAGTTGATCGCATTCTCCTCCCCGGTTCAGGATACTAGGGCAAAAGATGGCGTCATTCGATCCGGTAATCGCTGTAGTACACGAGTGGGCAATCACTTATTCAACGGCCTTATGAAGGTCTAGTGCCGGCCCGGATCCGGCTTGCGTTCCGTAATCATCTCATCAAGCTTCGCATCCGAGTGGACTGGTGAATTCGAACCAGCCATCGCCCCCTGTCTGGGCAGCCGCGTGCGATCTTTTGTCAAGACGTTAATCTGTTACTCCTACGCGATTCCTGAACATTGGGGAGTTTGGAAGATTCCCCCTTCATCAGATTCGGCGGCAATCTGCAGACAGCAGAATCGTTAGCATTGTCGAGTATAAGCACCAGCACGTCGGGGGAAGGCGAGAGGCAAGTGCCGATCCAATCGGTTGGGACGGCCGGCACCTGCCTGGGGGGTGGGTACCTGAGGGAACATGTGTACTGCCGTGAGCATAGGGGTTGGGCACGGCCGGAACAATCCCGCCAGCGCTGTAGTTGTTCTCAAGACTTTCTGTAGCCCTTCGGGGTGGGGAAGCAGTTGAACCTGGTCATGCTGATCATGAACGACCAGGGGCATGGAGCACCTGCTTTCGAGCGGGGCTGGAATTGAATGGCGCCGTAATCAAGCAGGACGACGATGACACGCATGTCTTGTAGGGCAAACCGGTGCCGTTCAAGGATATTCTCAGCGGGCGGGTAGCGGCGCCGCAGGGGTTCAGAGCGGTTTCTCTCCGCAGTGCGTAAGTACACCGCGGAGGTAAACAGGAACGCGGAGCGTCCGCCCGCCCAAAGGCAAACCCTCAGAGCGCCGGCCCAAACCGCTAGTCAACCGAACGCGGCCGGGCTTCCCGATGCCGGGTCGCTTCCCGCCGAGTTCAATCGCTGTCCTTTGCTCAACCAACCCCGCCCTAAGGCATCACATCCAATCCGACACTATGTCATTCGGGGAGACAGTTTTGCCCGTGAGTTCGTCGGTCGAGCATGAACTCCACGCAGATCAAGAGCGTCTTTATCAGGACGTCCTCCGGCTCCTCACAGAGCATCGGATCCCTCACGCGGTTTCAGGGGCTTTCGCGTTGCAGGAGCACACCGGAGTCCGGCGCTCCGCCAAGGACTTGGACATTTTCCTTACGTCGGAAACAGCATGCCTGGCGCTGGATCTTTTGCGCAAGCATGGCATTCGATGCGAGATCTGCGATCCGGTCTGGCTAGCCAAAGCCCGCCGCGACGATTTCTTCGTCGATTTCATCACCGGGATGAGTAATGCCGCTCTCACCGTCACCGACACCTGGATTGCTCGAGCGCGACCGGCCGTAATCCTGGGAGTTCCAACCCGAATCCTCGCCGCCGAAGAATTGCTGGCTTCCAAGATGTTCGTAGTACGCCGGGAACGATTCGATGGCGCTGACATTGCTCACATCATCTACGCCACCGGCGGGCGGCTCGATTGGAGCCGGATCCTCGAGTTGATTGGGGCTCACTGGGAGCTGCTGCTCTGGGCTCTGGTTTTGTTTCGATATATTTACCCGGCTCAAGGCCACTATGTCCCTCTCCTGGTTTGGACTCAGCTTGTAAATCGGCTGATGCTCGGGCTGTTGAATCCTGACCCGACGGCTCGCTTCCGTGGCAGCCTGGTGGACGAAAACATGTTCGCGATTGATGTGAAAGAGTGGGGACTCGATGATCTGCTCTCCGAGTACCGCGCTTGCCAGGCAAAGATTATCCGATGGCCGTGCGACGCTATCGGAGCGAGAGAGGGCGCAGCGTAGCGCGTATCGATGAGAATTGCCGCGACTGCCGACCTTCACTACTCCACCCAAACTCCGGGCATTCTCAAAGAACAGCTCGGCCGCGTTCGGGAAGAAGCCGACGTCCTGGTGGTGGCCGGGGACCTGACGAACTTTGGCCGCCCGGAAGAGATGGAACCGCTCGTCAACGTTCTAGTGCGTCTCAGAATTCCTACCGTCGTCGTGCTGGGAAACCATGATTACGAAAGCGGCCAGGAAGCCGAACTCACGCGGATGCTGACCTCGGAAGGGATCAAGGTGCTGGACGGCACGGGCTACGAGCGGGATGGGGTCGGTTTCGCCGGCACTAAAGGCTTTATCGGCGGCTTTGGCCGTGGTGTGCTGACCGCGTTCGGCGAGCCGGAGATCAAGGCCTTTGTGAAAGCTTCGCTCGACGAGGCCATGAAACTGGAGCGCGCCATGTCTCAACTCCGAACTGCCAAACGGGTGGTGGTGCTGCACTACGCGCCCGTTCTCGGGACGGTAGCGGGCGAAGCACCGGAGATTTATCCCTACCTGGGCAATTCACGCCTTTCTGAAGTGGTGGACCGGCACGGCGCGGACCTGATCGTCCACGGACATGCGCATCATGGGAGTTTGACTGGCAAAACAACGGCTGGAATCCCGGTTCACAACGTCGCGATCACACTATTGCAGTCGCAACGGCCGGCAACCGCGTACCGAGTTTTCGACGTTTAGTTACGCGCCCTTCAGCACGATCCGCACAAGCTACATAGCTCGCTTGATGAACATAACTGAGGCTGGCACGAAAAAGTTGCCGGTAGTGCGTCTTATGTAATCCACTGACTACCTGAGACCCAAGGGACCGTTGAACTGCTGGATCACTCCATAGCACTCGCAGGCGCATTCCTCAAGCTTCTTCCGGTTGAGGACTCTTACCGCACCGCGGCTATATTCAATTGTCCCTTTTCTCTGAAGAATGCCGGCAGCCAGACTGATGCTGGGCCGGTCAGTTCCGAGCATGGCCGCCAGGAAATCGTGGGTGATGCGGAGCAAGCCCTCATTCATTCGGTCCTGCATGATCAGCAACCAGCGTGCAAGCCGCTGTTCAATCCCATGGAGCCGGTTGCAGGCAGCCGACTGGGCGGCTTGCATGCCCTGGATCACGGCGTGCCGGCTGGTCAGGAATTGGAGCCAGGGAGTCGACGGCAACAAACTCCGCAAGGCATCTATCCGGATCCGGAGTGCGTCCCCTGCAATCTGCACAACGGCGCGGTGCGGACTTCGGTGCAGGCCCACTGCCGCTTGCGTTCCTATCAATCCTTCGCTTCCAACCACACCCACTTCCACGGTCTTCCCTTCCCTCATCACCACGACGAGAGAAACCAAGCCGCGGTTCGGAAAGTAAACAAATTCAATCCTCTCGCCGGGCTCGTGCAGGCTGGCATGGTGCGGCAAGTGAACGAAGGTCAAAGAAGGGCGCAGAGCCTTGTACTCGCCTTCCGGAAGCGAGAGAAGAATGCGATTGCCAATCGGCTTGCCCTCGCCATTGGTGCGCTCGCCCGGAAGCAAGAATGCGGGCTCTCCGATTCCGGGCCGGTGTGGAATCGTCGATAATCTCATCTGCACGACACTGAGATGCACAACAGTCGTCCGCCAGTGCTTCTTACAGGATTTGTGGTACAGCGGGGGCGTGCGCGGATCTTTGTCCCGCGAGCCGATTCCCATCGGCTGGTGCGCTCCCAGCACGCGTCTACAGTTCCCAGTTCAGGTAATCTATGCGGTATACCGGATACAAATGGGGACTTTTTCTGCGCTAGTCTTCCCTCAGGTAGGCGGAACAGTGATGCGGTACAGGTTTTTGCCGTTTCCCTGTCTCAGACTCGTCCGAAGCGGAACGGCGGCAGGCGGGTCACGCATCCTGTCCGCCGAGACGTCCACGTTCTCCATCACCGCCTTGAGATCCGTTTCTGAGGCACACCGGTCATCTTTCGGCGTTCAACTGATCGATCAACGCGCCTCTACTCACAGCTGTCGAATCTGGAGAATGCACTCAATGAACGCAAGCTCGCCGGCTTCCGGCATCGACTACTGCCTCGATTGCGGGCTTCCGGCTCCCTGAGGCTGCGGTGGCTGGGAAGGCGAAGGGCAAGGAGGAAGGCCCGAGGTTCCGGGCGCACTGCCTGCCGGAGGCGTTCCGGTTGTCGTAGTACCAGTCGTCGTGCTGTTTGGCGGCGTGCTCGGCGTGCTCACGGTGCTGTGCTCCGTACCTGTTGACGAATTAGTGGCTTGAGCCGTCCCTGTTGCTCCGGGAGCAGTGGAGGAACTGCTTGGCTGCGCGCTAGTACTCGTGCTTGAGTTGACGCTGGGATTGGTCGTTGTCGTCGTATCTGCGGTAGGTGGAGGGGTGGTTACCGTGCCTGCACCAGCGCTTATCGAAGGACCGCACGGGATCGCGCCATTCGGCATTGGCGGATTTTTGGTTGGTGGTACGGGCGTTACAGTATGCGCGGGCGGAATTGCTGTCTGCGGTACAGGAGAGGCAGTCTGCGCGGGCGGAGTCGCGGTCTGGGCGGGCGGAGTCGCGGTCTGCGGCGCAGGAGAGGCAGTCTGCGCAGGCGGAGTTGCCGTCTGCGGCGTAGGAGA
>Ga0137372_10003992_pt1 | contig 14343 bp, 13 predicted proteins | sample SagtaG_6_FD_104911 | JGI IMG/M metagenome (GOLD analysis project Ga0137372, IMG submission 104911) | Vadose zone soil microbial communities from Sagehorn Ranch, Mendocino, California, USA - Sage1_R_60_16 metaG | ecosystem: Environmental > Terrestrial > Soil > Vadose zone | place: USA...
GGGAAACATCGTCGTCTGCTCGCGCGCCTCACCCCGGATATACGCCATAAAAAAATGCCCCCGCTCCCGCGAGGACATCTTCTCATTCCTTATCAGGGCCGCCTAGTGTTTCGTAACAGACTGGCTATAAGCCGGCCTTTGTGTTCGACTCCAGATTGAATTGTGTACGCCTGAGAGTCGCCCGCGAGCAACGCGCCAGGCGCGGACCTTTACTTCAGGTATTCATCCTTCACCACGGCTCCGCCCTTCATCACGAATTTCACGTGCTCCAATGTGGTCACATCTTGCAGGGGATCGCCGTCAACCGCAATAATGTCGGCCCATTTGCCCGGATCGATGCCGCCGATCTTGTCTGACCAACCGAGCAGATCAGCAGCATTGACGGTTGCGGCTTGGATTGCCTGCAGCGGAGTTAGGCCAAGTTTCACCATCACGGCGAACTCGCGCGCATTCAGTCCATGAGGATAAACGGCTGCATCCGTGCCGAACGCAACCTTTACGCCGCTGGCAAATGCATGGGCGACGTTCTTGCGCGCCGCGGGCATGACTGCTTTAGCTTTGACCAGCAGGAAATCAGGAACATGATTCTCTGCTGCATGCTCGATGAACCAGTCGCCCAGATAAAGAGTCGGCACCAGGTACGTGCCATTCTTCTTCATTTCGGCGATTGCAGCATCGTCGATGTAGGAACCGTGCTCTATCGAATCCACGCCCGCCTGAGACGCCCACAGAATCCCCTGCGCTCCATGGGCGTGGGCTGCAACCTTGCGGCCAAGACGATGGGCGTCTGCGACAATGGCCTTCATTTCTTCCAACGTATACTGCGAAGCTTGTGGATTGTCGCCTTTGGACAGCACGCCCCCGGTTGCGCATATTTTGATCAGATCCGCACCGTACTTAATCACCTCACGCGCTTTGTGCTGAACACCCTCAACGCCATCTGCTACGCCTTCCGCGGTAGCGTGATATTCAAACGGAAGCAGGTCCTCATCACAGTGGCCGCCGGTAATTCCCAAAGCTGGCCCGCTGACCAGCATTCGTGGGCCGGAAATGTCCCCTGCGTTGATTGCGTCCCGCAAAGCCACGTCGCTGTAGCCCTGAGCGCCGACGTTGCGGACCGTGGTGAACCCAGCTTCCAAGGTGAGCCGCCCATTGCGAGCACCGGTCAAGGTCGCGCGCGGAATCGAGATCCCGAGCGATTGGTATCCAATATTGCGGGGATCGCCTGTCAGATGGGTATGCGCGTCTATGAGTCCGGGCAGAACCGTGGCATTAGGAAGATCGATGAGGCGGTCGCTTGTTGAGCGTTGCACCTGCGCCATCGGACCAACGCTGACAATCTTGTCTCCTTCGATAACGATGGCCTGATCGGCCACCGTTTTTCCTGCCTTCACTTCTAGCAGCTTGGCGGCGTGAATAACGATTCGGCCAAGGCGCTGCTCGCCCCCCTCCTGAGCGATGGAAATTTGGCCAAACAGGCCTAAAAAGAGATACACAATAAGAGCACGGCGCAATCCCACTTCTTTCATTGATTCTCCTCAAGACGCCGGATTGTGATTAACGAACGTGTCGTCCGTCCAGCCCCCACTCCTGACCGGCATCCGACACGAAGAAGATTACAAACAGAAACAGCAGCGGCAGATGATCTAACTCAGCGCCGAAGTACCGCCAAACTGGCATCCCGCGACCCGGTTGCCACCACGTAGCCAGGGTAAGGCTCAGCATGTGCAGAATTCCTAGCACGGAAGCGAAGCGCACCCAAAAGCCGAGGAGAAGGCTGATCCCAATGAACATCTCTACTACCCCGACCATGTATCCGAAGAAGACGGCATGCGGCAAAATCAGATCGGATAGAAAAGGCTGATAGAAACTGACTGCTCCCTCCTGAATAAAGCCTTGCAGGTATTGCTGGAAGCCGCCATGAGCGAATTCCGGCCCAAGGAGCTTGTATTGTCCAAAGAGAAGGAAGAAAACCGAAGTGAGAATGCGCACGACCGCTATGGTTTTAGGCAGAGAAATAGTGATTCTTGGCATCGGCAGCGCGTTTTACGCGAGCGTCTCCTTTTGCGTTTCGAGAATGGGCAACGCGGAGTAAAGGCGAATCTGGCCAATAGAGTCTAGCCGCCCGGCCCGTCATTCGCCACATATTGTTCAAGCGAATCCAGTTCCTGGCTGAGATCGTCGATGCGCCATTGCAGCACGTTGCGAATGGAAAGCATTCCCAGCAGCTTGCCTTGACTGTCGACCACGGGAAGATGCCGGAAATGGCGGTCGATCATGGTGGCCAAAGCCTCGCCGGGTCCGGTTGAAAGAGTTGCCAATTCCACTGGCGTTGTCATCAGTTCGCGTACTGGCGTTTGCTCCGGATCACACCCGCTCAGTGCCAGCTTGCGCAGAACGTCGCGTTCCGTAAAGATTCCCGCGACCTTGTGATCGCTGTCGACTACGCCAACGGCTCCAACACGCCGGGAAAGCATCAAGCGGATCGCTTCCGCGGCACTCGCATCCACGGGCACTGCAGCTACTTCTGTATCGCACAGGTCCAAAACACTCATAAGCACCCCCTCGGTTCGCGATCGGGCGCCGATCACATTATGATTCCGGCATTATGCTCCGCGTAAAGCCGCTGTCAAGAGAATTGCTGAAGAAAATAGATGATTGATGCCTACGGAGGGACAGCCGAGGGCGGCCTGCCCCTCCGCGCGCTACTGCTTAAACACTTTGCCGCCTTTCATCACAAAGTGCACGTTTTCCAGAACCTTAATATCCCGTAGAGGATCGCCATCTACCGCTATCACATCGGCGTAGGCTCCCGGCGCTATTAGACCGATCTGGCCGGACATGTCGAGCATGTCCGCCGGACGAGAGGTAGCGCTCTTGATGGCATCCGTGTGCGACATGCCCAACTCCACCATACGCGGAAACTCCTGCGCGATCGGTTCGGTCCACGGGATTCCACCCATGTCAGTCCCGAAAACGATCTTGACCCCCGACTTGAGCGCCTTCTGGAACGATGGCCCATGCACGGCGGCGCGTTTACGGTCGCGCTGACCTGCGGGCGTATCTGCCGGCGCCCAATCGGTGTAGTAGACAGCCAAAGTCGGACAATACCAGGTACCCTGCTTCAACATTTGGGCAATCGCCGCATCATCGAGATCAAGCCCATGCTCGATGGAATCGCAGCCTCCGTCCAGGGCACGATGCAAGCCGATTCCGCCATAAGCATGGCAGGCCACTTTCTTGCCCCATCCGTGGGTTTCATCCACCACGGCCTTCAGCTCTTCCACTGTGAGGGTAGGCTGAGAAACCAGCTCGCCGTTTTTCCCGATCCACGACCGATGGGCCATGTACACCTTAATCCAGTCGGCGCCATGGTCAAGCTGCTCGCGCGCTGCCTTCCGCGCCTCGACCGGTCCGTCAATGAGCTGCGCTCCTTTAGGCATGTCTAGCTCAGGAGCATAGCCTTCCAGGGGATAACCGCCGGTCGTGGAAATGGCGCGAGTCGAAACGAATAAGCGCGGCCCTGGAACGTAGCCGGCCTCGATCGCTTGCTTGATCTCCACATCTCCGTATCCGGCGCCCTCGGTCTCAACGTCGCGCAGGGTAGTGAAGCCCTGCTCCAGCGCCCGACGCACTGAAACTGTCGCCCGCGCGGCTCGCAGAGCGATGCCTTGCTTCAGAATGTTGTCGTCGTATCCGCCCTGCGCGGGGTCTTCGCCTTGAAGAAAAATATGTGTATGCGAATCAATCAGGCCCGGCAGAACGGTAGCTTTCGTTAGATCTAAAACGGTCGCGCCCGCTGGCGCCTTTGTGCTGGAAGCATCGGAAACGCTTTCAATACGGTCTCCGCGAATGATGATGACCTGATCGTGACGCGGCTGGTCGGATTTGCCATCGATGAGCGTACCGGCGCGAATAACTATTACCCCTGGCGCTGTCGGGGCTTGCGCGAGACTGGCTGCAACTAACGTGATAGTAGAGATTGCCGCCAGCATGTATCGCATTTGCACCTCCTTGGGATTTGGCGGGGCATCATACATCAAGCAAAGCAAAAACCGAGAACTTGGAACCGGCAACTGGTTTTTGTAGGAAAGGCAGTTCTCAGTTCTCAGTTTTCACCACGAATCCTGTCTTTCGCTGATCAGCTTCCACCACCGCCTCGGCTTCAATTTCGACCAGCATTTCGGGTGAAATCAGCGCGCTGATTTGGATCATCGAAGTTGCGGGACGAATCTCACCAAAGAACTCTCCATGCGCTTTGCCGATCTTCTCCCAGTTAGCGATGTTCGTGACGAAGATGCGGGTGCGAACGACATCTTTCATGCTGGCCCCAGCCTTTTGCAGAGCCGCCTCGATGTTCTTCAGCGTTTGCACGGTCTGTGCGTAGGGATCGCCAATGCCGACCACCTTGCCATCCGGCGCAGTGGCGGTCGTGCCGGATACATGAATCTGTGTACCCACGCGTACTGCGCGCGAGTAACCCACGATCGGTTCCCAAGGGGTTCCGCTGGAGATGTTCTTGCGCTCCATGAAATCCTCCATTTTACCGATGATTGTAATGGAGCCAGTAAGCTTTAGCAGCCAACTGCTGAGTGTGCCAGCAACTTTCGCGATGAAACCTTGTACTCGGCAGTGCGCTCTAAATTAAGTAGGCAGGGAGCTTGCGCGACTTACAAAAGTTACTTGCCTTCGCGCTAAAGGTGCGATAAATGTCGCGCAAGTAGCTGGGATTTTGGAAGGAGCCCTGGATGATTCCGGAATCGCATCCGCTACAGCAGCTTTTTATTGAGCTTGTAGGACGCCACTATGCCGAAGAGATCGGCATTCGCGATCCGCAGATCGTAAACTACGTCTCTCATTTGCTGGCGGAATTTTGTGATGCAGAGCAGTTGTTCAAGGTCCGCAACGCCGCCGGTAAACCGCTCGGGGATGTCGGCGAAATGCTCATCGAATCTAATCCGGTTTTTGGGCCCGCTCCTTCTTTCGACCGCGAACGCCAAGTGCGCAAACACATCGGCGATTACACGTTGTTTTTTACCGGCATGTTCCCGGAGAGCATCAACCACTTTCGCCTGCGCCGCGAGCGGCTGGAAGGCTTTGTGGACTGGATGAAAGCCGGAAAAGAAAGCTACTACATCGTCAGCAAATTCGAGCACTTTGAGTATGCCAAGGTCGCCCCGCTATTCGCCATGCTGTCGCAGCATTTCGAACAGTGTGTCTATGGGCTGAACCTGGTGAAGAACGATCTGCAAGAGATGCAGCATCCGGTGGTTCGCCGGGTCGATGAGATCTTGATGTGAGATGCCCCTCTCATCATGATTTCTTTCGATAGAAGCTAAGGACTGAATCCCCCTGCTCCAGCTTCCGATAGCGGTGTAGCGAGAGAAGGTCGTTTTCCAGGTCGAATTTCTTTTGGTGTTCAGCCACAATTACCGCATCAGCTCCCAGCAATTTTGATTCGGACAGCAGCGAGAGTGTCTCCCTATACGCATTTTCGAGCCGATACGGAGGGTCGATAAATATAAAATACGCTGTGATGTTTTCCGCTTCCAGGTTTCGCAGCGCCCGAGTGACTTCCTGCCTCAGAATCCGAAAGCCTGTTTCCAATCCCAGAGAACGCAGATTTTGTGCAATGAGACCGGCTGCAGCGAGTGAAGATTCAACAAAGAACACCATCCCGGCGCCACGGCTCAGAGCTTCAATTCCTACCGCTCCGGTCCCAGCATAAAGATCGAGCCAGACGGAGCCGTTGAGTGCATCGGGATTTCCACCCGTGAGCACATTGAAAAGAGTTTCACGCAGCCGGTCAGAGGTAGGCCGGATATCGCCGCCCCGTAACGAGCGCAAACGCCGGCTGCGAAGTTTTCCAGCAATCACACGCATAAATTTCAACAGCTAGCCTTAGTACCTTTGAGTCTGCTAAATCGACCCGCCCGGCGCGGCAGCCGTCTAATATATAGAATGGTAAAAGGGACGACGATAGGCCTTTGCAAATGAGGAGCTGGTCGATTTCGGCGGGCAGAATCTTCGGAGTAGAACTCCGCATTCACTGGACGTTCTTCCTCTTGCCGTTGTTCGTATGGGGGACCGAATATGCCTCGCATGGCGCTGCTGATGGTGGACGCGATGTGGCGCTGGTAGGAATCATCTTTGCCTGTGTTATCGCGCATGAACTTGGCCATGCAGTAGTGGCGAAGCACGCCGGGATTGTGGCGAAATCCATCATTCTGTTTCCCATCGGCGGAGTCACCCAGATGGATGACTCTCGTGCGCTTTCCGATCCCGCTGCCTGGAAGAAGGAAATTCGCATCGCGCTAGCCGGACCGTTGGTCAACCTCCTGATCGCATTTGTTGCCGGAAGCATTCTGGCTGCAGTGGCGCCGGAAATACAACTCTGGAAGTGGCCCTTCTTAAAGTCTGGCAACCTTCTGCGCAGCGTCGTGTGGGCCAACTTGTATTTGGCAGGTTTTAACTTGCTGCCTGCCTACCCCATGGACGGAGGACGCGTGCTGCGCGCCTTATTCAGCCGTCGCATGGACCCGGTTCATGCCACGCGCCGCGCGGTATCTATCGGCCAGGCTTTCGCCACGGTTTTTATCCTCGGCGGAATTTTCCTCCCCAATTACTGGCTGACGCTGGTGGGGCTCTTTCTATTTCTGGCAGCGCAGATGGAAGAGCGCTCAGTGGTATTCCGCTCCGTTCTTGAGAGCGTGCGACTGGAAGACGTTATGCTCACGGACTTCGCTACTCTCTCTCCGGCTGACACCTTGGAGGATGCGCTTGAAAAGGCGGTCCATTCACTGCAGGATGACTTCCCCGTGATTCGCGGCAGCGATATGGTAGGCGTAATTTCGAAGCAGAAAATTCTGGAATCGCTGCGTGTCGAAGGCAACGGCTATGTTCAGGCGGTGATGAACCGCCTCTATGAAGTTGCCCAAAAGAAAGAATCGCTTGCGTCGGCATTCCGAAAGCTCACCGCGCGTAATCTGAGCATTATTCCGGTTGTTGAAGATCAGCGGTTGGTGGGAATTGTGACCCTGCAAAACTTGATGCACTCGATGGCCTTGCTCGCCGAGAGCCGCAAACTACGCAAAACCGCGCTGAACAACTAGCGTAGTTGCTGAGAATAAATAGGTTATTTCACGGCAACTGCAGATCTAGGGCGTAGATTTCCTGGATTCCGATATCGCGCATCACGAGAAGAGAGCCGTCGTAGGCAGGCGCGCTCCAAAAACCAGATATCGCGTTCGGGCGGCGAAGCTCCTTCATCCCAGCAACCACTTCGAATTTCTGGCTTGCGATCTGTACTCGGCGCATCTCTGCTCGTGAAAACTCCTCAAAATAGAGATACTTGCCATCCTGCGACCAGTTGGGGAAAGCGATGCCTCCCTTCGCTAATTCCAACCATTTCTTCGTTGTGAAATCGAACAGCATGAGTTTGCTTGAATCAGAGGGCATGGCCGCGATGTAGCGGCCATCGGGCGACCAGCGCGGGCTATACAGGCCATCGGAGTCGGGTAAGGTGGAAACCTGGTTGCTCCTCAGATCTAAGATTTGTATATTCACCTGGCCAGCGCTTCCAAACTCCAGAAATGGCATTCGGCCGAAGCTCAGTGAGTTTCCATCCGGCGACCAGGTGGGATCGGCCTCTGTGCGTTCTTCCTGCATGAGTTCCTGAGCGTTACCTCCGGCGGCTGAAATCAGATAGATCTTGCGAGCCTTGCCGGGCCGCAAGCCGGTAAAAACGATTCGGGTTCCGTCGGGCGACCAACGCGGAAGCTCGGCTTCCATTGGAGGATAGGTAAGTTGCAGGCGCTCGCTTCCGTCCGCCTTACTCCGCCACAGCGTGTTTTCAGGAAAAGTGACGTACGTGACCCACTGACCGTCGCGAGAGAAATCTGCTTCAGAGGCTGAGATCCCCGCCAGAAACGGTAGGAACTGCCGAGATTTCGCGTCATAGCACTAACTCACCCCGGGTCTGTTGGCCCATAACAAACAATTTCTTTCCATCCTTGCTCAGAACGGGGTCCGAAAACGACAACGGACCGGTTGTGAGCTGGACCGGTTCATACGAAAGTTTCCGGAAAAAGGAAGATTTCTCGGGTCGAATCCAAATGCTTGAGATGTTCTGGCGTAAGGTCTGAAATACGAAGTATTGCCCATCCGAAGTCCATTTACCGCAGCACTCATTCGCTATCGTGTTCCAACCTTGCAAAACAGGATGCAGGCCAGTTCCGTCGATTCCAAGTTCCCAGAGTGAGGATGACGCTGTTTTGGGATCGTTCACAGTGAATCGCACACGGGTGCCATCTGGCGAAACTACCGGCACGAGCGGTACCCCAACAATCGTCGCCAACTTATGAGCGTCGCTTCCATCGCGCTTGACCAAATACAAGCTGGATCCATTCGTGTACACAATTTGCCGTCCATCCGGCGACCACCCTGCAAGGTGGGCATTCACGTCCCCTAGCCGGCGTGGGGATCCCGAGGGTAATGGGACCAACCAGAGCGGCAACTCAGTTTCGGTCCCGCTGACAAAGCTGCCGGCCAAAAGTTCTGAATGGTTCGGCGCAATGTCGAAGAGGTTAAGATTGGCAAATGGCGTGGGAATCAGCGAGGTTTCCCCGCCTTCAGTGGATACCTGGCCAATAACCGAACGCTCGGCCACAGTTTCTGCCACGTAAAGGCGCGAACCATCGGCGAAGAAATTTTGCTTCGGTGTTTGATCATTCGTGACTTGGATTGAACCCAGCACTCTTGGCTGGGGAAGCTCCGGCCGAAAAATCCAAGCCAGCACTCCCGCGAGCACCAGCACAGCAGTTCCAGCAGCTGCCAATTTCAATTTCGACCGAGGCTGCACTGGCACGCTGGTGACCGCCGTGATCGCGACGGCGCTCGTTCTTCCTGAGTCTATCTCCCGTTTCAAACGCCTGAGATCGACTGCTATTTCCGAGGCACTTTGGCAGCGCAATTTTCGGTCTTTTTCCAACGCTTTGTTGACGATTCGCTCCAGCTCCAGCGGCAACTCCGGATTGAGGCGCACAGGTGACGTCGGCGCTTTGCGCAATATGGAATCGAAAATCATCGCCGAGGTGTTTCCGGAGAATGCCTGGTACCCGGTTGCCATTTCGTACAACACGGCCCCGAACGAGAACAGGTCCGTACGAGCGTCCAGTTCCTCTCCCGCCGCCTGTTCTGTTGACATATAGGCGATCGTCCCCAGAGCAACCCCGGGGCTGGTCAAATGTTCTTCGATTGTTGCGGCATTTACCGCAGCGCTCGCTCCGACCGCTTCCGCAACGCGGTAGCGCTCGGGCGTGAGCTTCGCCAAGCCGAAATCGAGGATTTTCGCGTGTCCACGCTTAGTGACAAAAATGTTCGCTGGCTTAATGTCGCGATGCACAATGCGCTCGCTGTGGGCTGCATCCAGCGCGTCTGCGACCTGTATCGAGATGTCCAACAGCAGGTCCGTGGCTAAGGGCTTGCCTGCGATTTGGCGGTTAAGAGTCGTGCCTTCCAGCAATTCCATGGCAATGAAAGGCTCGCCTGCGAACTCGTCAATCTCATAAAGGGTACAGATATTGGGATGGTTCAAGGCCGAGGCGGCACGGGCCTCACGCTTGAAGCGTTCTAGTGCCGAGGGATCTCGAGAGAGTTCAGGTGGAAGGAATTTCAACGCAACTTTGCGACCGAGTTTAAGGTCTTCTGCCTCATAAACCACACCCATCCCTCCGCCGCCGAGCTTGCGGAGAATGCGATAGTGCGAGATGGTTTGCCCAATCACAAGAGTACACGCTGGATTAGCGCGAATATTAGTGAGGGGTACTCAGGAAGTCAAACAATGGACGTATATTCCAGTGACATCATCAGAATTGTATTACGATTCCCGCTGACGGCTCCGCCAGATGCCCATAGGCGCCGGTGAACAGACCGGAGATATTGAAATCCGGCGCTTTGTAGACTAGTCCGCGATACTGCAAGCGCAAGGCCAAGTGCTCGGAAGCAGGGTATCTCCGAATCAGAGGGATGGAAGAGAAGATCCGGTAATCCAGTCCCCCACCGTAGAGAAACGCGATCTGCGTCCGCCGGTCAGCGGGAATGGAGGTTTGAACTCCATCCACGAAAGTGGTATCTGGGTTAAACGACAGCACTCCTATTCCGCCAAAGACAAACGGCTCAGCTTTCTCCGTCTCAAACGGAGTGAAAACATAAGCGCCGGTAAACTCGGTAGCCTTGTTGTGAATGCGAAAAGTGTTTGGCGCTGAAGAGTAGATCTGGCTGTTGTGAGTAATTCCGTAATTTAGCTCGACCGCACTCTTCGCCGTGAAACGGTAGCGAACCGTAGCAAGGAATCCACCAGAGTTCGTGGGAGAGTCGGTTGTTCCATTGCCTGTTGAACTCTTGCTGAAAACGGCGGTCGCGCCCAGGCTTACATCGAACCGGTTCTGCTGCGCGATGGCAAACGATGTAAAGAACAGCACCTCTGCAAACCAGATACCCGCTTTCTTTCCTATCAAGTGTCCTCACATTCGATCAAAACAGCCGGATCGCCTTCGCCTGCTCAACCGCTGGTATTCTCCGCAATTCCGCCAGCACGTTTTCCGGCACTCGTCCATCAATGTGGACCACCGCAATTGCGTCTCGCGATTTGCTCGATTCGTTACTCATTCGCCGGCCGAGCGAAAAGTCGGCAATATTGATTTTGTGCTTACCAAGAATGGTGCCGACTTTGCCGATCACGCCAGGCACATCGCGGTTGCGCATGTAAATAAGATTGCGTTCCAACGGCGCCTCGACATCGATTCCATCCACATGCAGCAGACGGGGTGTTTGCCGATGCAGCACGGCGCCTTTGATGAGATGTTCTTCGCCCGCGGTCTTGAGCAGAACGGAAAGCACGCTTCCCGCGCCCCCAGTTGAGCTTTTCGGTTTGCGAGCTTCATGAACCCGCAGACCACGCGACTCCGCAATTGCGGCCGCGTTTACCAGGTTCGCTTTCTCCTCCAAGGCCTCGTTCAGAATACCTTTGATTGCGGCATTGCGGATCAGTTCGGTCTTCCACTCGGCGATGTGGCCGCTGTAGCGGAGAGAGATCTCCTCCAGCGTGCCCTCGCTGGCCTGCGCTAAGAATGCACCCAGCCGCTCCGCCAGCACGATGTAGGGCTGCATCTCCAGGTACTCATCGTGCGACACAGACGGAACATTGACGGCATTTTGAATCACGCCGTGCTTCAGATATTCCTTCACTTGCAGTGCGATTTGATATCCAATCGCCTCTTGCGCCTCATGAGTGGAGCCAGCAATGTGAGGCGTGAGGATCACGTTCTCCATGCTGGTGAAGGGAGAGCTCTTCAGCGGTTCCTCATTGAAGACATCCAGGGCTGCTGCTGAAACCTGCCGCTGCTTAAGCGCCTGAGCCAGGGCGGCTTCATCCACCAGCTCGCCTCGAGCGCAGTTCACCAGGCGTACGCCGCGTTTCATCTTCTTCAAGGATTGGGCATTGATCATGCCCGGGGTCTGCGGTGTAAGGCCGACGTGCAGGGTCAGGTAGTCCGCCGCGCCATAAAGCTCCTCCAGCTTCGCCATGCGGATGCCCTGCTCTTTGGCGATCGCCGTTGAGACGAACGGATCGTGGGCTACAATTTCCATTCCGAATGCCCGTGCCCGCCGAGCCACTTCCATTCCAATGCGGCCGAGACCAAGGATCGCCAAGGTCTTACCGCGCAGTTCGGTACCTTGCAGCGACTTCTTTTCCCATTTGCCGGTATGCATCAGGGCGTCTGCGCGGCTCAGGTGGCGCGCCATGGCCAGCATCATGGCGATGGTATGTTCCGCCACGGCCACCGCGTTTGCTCCCGGCGTGTTCATCACCGCGATGCCTTGTCGTGTAGCCGCGTCCAGGTCGATGTTGTCGACCCCCACCCCTGCGCGCCCGATCACGCGCAGCTTGCGCGCGTTCGCCAGCAGTGGGCCATCCACTTGCACCGCAGAGCGCACAATTAAGGCATCCGCCGATTCCAGTTGCCCGGATAGTGTGCCATCCATCTGCTCCGGCGTGACAACCGTCCACCGCGGCTCGCGAAGCAAATCAACCGCTGATGGCGAAATTTTCTCCGCTACCACAACTTTCATCCTGAATTCACCCTTTACGCCATCTCAATTATGTAGCACTCACAAGTTCATCGGCTGGATGACTTACTCAGAACCCTTACATAGAAAATGACAGCCCGCTGACATGTCTCAATTTCAGTCTGCCTAGACTTCTCTCAACTTACGAGCAGATTTGCCGTTGGGAGATGCATCGTGAACATAAAAACGGTATTCCTCGTCTTGCTGACCGTCTTTGCGATCGGATGCGGCTACGGCTCAAAATATAACCCTATGACCGGCACCGGCGCTCCCACTATCCAAGCCTTGGTCCCAGCAGTATGCCGGCAGGTAGGCCGGCATTTACCCTGACCGTCAAGGGCACCGGCTTCGTATCGAGCTCCGTCGTTTATTGGGGTACCCCGCTACGCCCCGTACCACCACCTTCGTGATGGGAGGAAATCAGCTAATGGCGCAAATCACGGCCGCTGACATAGCAAACCCAGCTACGATACCGGTTTATGTTCTTACAACCGGTGGCGCATATGGTGGCGGTGTGAAATCGAACACGATGGACTTTACTGTGACGGCATGAAATTGAGCGTCTGCCGTATCTTGTGAGTTCAACGCGCCACCACTGACTGCCCCTTCGCGGAAGTGCTCTTCGCGTAAACCTGCTGGGCAGCACGCACGCCGGCGCCATACTCGACTGAATTTCCAGTTACACTGCCGAGCACGTGTTCAAGCGCCGCGAGAATGCCAATCGTATCCAGATAATCGTAGTAGCCAATGTGGGCAATACGGAACAACTTGCCTTTCATCTCACCCTGGCCGTTAGCCACGACCGCGGCAAAAGTCTCGCGAAATTCTTTGACGATTGCACCTGAGTCGATCCCGGCGGGTGTTTGAATAGCCGTCAGGGCGGCGGCCGGACTCGACGGCGCGAATAATTTCAGCCCGAGCTCCTTTGCGGCTCCGCGAGTCATCGCAGCCGCAAGCTCGGCATTGTTTACTAATGCCTCGCGGCCTGTCGCTAAATCGCCGTTGCCCATCTGGCGAATGAAATCGAGCGCTGCGCCCAAAGCCGCAAACAGCGAAGTTGCCGGAGTGTATGCAGATTCTCCTTTTGCAGCAGCCTTTCGTTCTTTGCGGAAGTCGAAGTAATACCGGGGAGACTTCGCACTCTCCATTCGTTTCCACGCCCGCTCGCTGATCGCGCAATATGCCAGGCCCGGTGGAATCATGAGCGCCTTTTGAGAGCCGCCGATGATCGCGTCAACTCCCCAGCCATCCACATCAAAGTGAGTGGTGCCGAGACCAGTGATGGCATCGACCACCAGCAGTGTGTCATCCGTGGCTCGTACCAATTTGGCGATTCCTTCCACATCGTGCCGCGCACCTGTGGAGCTTTCCGTGGCTTGAACGTAAACTGCGCGAACGTCTGGTGTCAGCTTGTGGCGGAGTTAGTCGAGCGAAAACGTCGCGCCATAGGGTGCTGTGACCAGTTCGACATCACAGCCGAACGCATGCGCCAGATCGCGCCAGCGCTCGCCGAACTTTCCGGCAGTGAGCACCAGAACTCTGTCACCCGGCGATGTAAGATTCGAAACTGCTCCTTCCATAACGCCGGTACCAGAAGATGCCAGAACCAATACATCATTCTGCGTGCCGATGAAATCCTTCATGTCAGCGAGTACTCGCTGAAACAGCGCACGGAAGTCCGCGGTGCGGTGGTGCACGGCGAATGAAGCCATGGCAGTTTGGGCCGCGGGAAGGATCGGCGTTGGTCCAGGAGTGAAGAGACGATTCTTGCGCAGCATTTATGAAGAATTCCTCAGTTACTCGGTTAGTGTACCGGAACACAGCACGTAGGGGCAGGTGTCCTCACCTGCCCGGCCAAGCGCAGCTTGGCTGCCCGCCAATTCTGCCGTTTCCAAGGAGAGGTTCAGCTAACCGCTATAATCCCTGCATGAGCCTGCCCGAACAAATCCAAAAAGACATCAATGCCGCCATGAAAGCGCGCGACGAGGCGCGCCTCTCGACGTTGCGCATGGTCAAGGCTGCGCTCAAGAACCGCGAGATCGAAAAAATGGCGCCACTTGACGACAAAGATTCGCAGCAAGTTTTGAGCACGTTGATCAAGCAACGCAAGGATTCGGTCGAGCAGTTCACCAAGGGTGGCCGCCAGGAGATGGCCGATAAAGAAGCCGCCGAGATCAAGCTGATCGAAACCTATCTCCCGAAAGCCGCCGGAGA
>Ga0137372_10003993_pt1 | contig 14341 bp, 14 predicted proteins | sample SagtaG_6_FD_104911 | JGI IMG/M metagenome (GOLD analysis project Ga0137372, IMG submission 104911) | Vadose zone soil microbial communities from Sagehorn Ranch, Mendocino, California, USA - Sage1_R_60_16 metaG | ecosystem: Environmental > Terrestrial > Soil > Vadose zone | place: USA...
CGCTGTCAACACCGGCTACTACACGTTCTCGTATATCAAGGACGGCGAAACCAAGACGCTGCCAGCGCGTTATAGCTTCACATTCGTGAAAGAGGGCGAGAACTGGATGATCGTGGACCATCATTCATCGGCGATGCCCGCCCCTCCTCGGTAGGCAGACGCTTAGGGCCGGAGGGCCGTGCTCAAAGCTGACGACTGATGCACGCCAAACCATCTAACCCCTATGTAGGGTGTCAAGTGTGGCGGGCGAGGGTGTAGGTAGTTGGTTTAGGTCATTGGTTCAATAAATTTGGGTTGAGGGTTAGCTTCGGGGCATCACGCAGGTGTGACAACCTTAATGGCGTTCTACCCGTTCAGCATCCTTCGGCAGCACCTGACTTTCGAGTTCGAGAAACGCTGTCAGTTTTTCGTCGGCAGTAACGATGAATCGCTTTCCGTCGTCGCGGTGCGCGTCAACAACGAAGATCGTTCGCCCGTTAGAATCCACGCCTGACACACAGCCCCAACTCCAACCAGCTTCGCTGAGGTTGTCAGCGATTAGTTCCCAATACTTTACGCCGGGCGGATTTTGCCTCTTTTGATCTCCACACAGGTTCGACACACTCGAAAGCGGCACTCACGAATCACGTCGTTGCAGGTGCGTCGTGATTTTTTCTTGTATATATCGCGCCGATCGGTTACGATCCGTGGAACACCGGGCGGGATAATCCATCCCGTTTCGCGCCACCGGGGGGCCTGGCGGCGAGCCCGGCAAAACAGCAACCACCAACCAGAAAGTACCTCAGATGAATCCTGCAAAGAAATTACAAATCGTCGCGCTCGCCGCGCTTTCGCTCGTCATGGCAAGCCTGTGCTCTGCGCAGAGCGATGCGCCTTATACCGAAGGGCCCGTATGGCTTGTCACGATGGTCAAAACAAAGCCCGGCATGGGTGATGACTATCTCAAGAGCTTGGCGCAAACGGTGAAACTCACCAACGACGAAGCAAAGAAGCAAGGCATCATCATGGATTACAAAATCCTCCTCGGTGACGCCTCCGACGAACACGACTACAACATTCTTATCATGCAAGAGGTGAAAAACTTCGCCGCTTACGATGGGATCCGCGAAAAGCTCGACCCGATCGCCAAAAAGTTGATCGGAAACCAGGATCAGCAACGCCAGCTCGCGATTAAGCGCATTGAAGTTCGCGAAATCCTAGGCACCAAGAGGATGCGCGAAATCACGCTCAAATAGTCGCGACGGACAATCCTTTGGACTCATGCTCACCGTGCTGGGTGTGAACGGCGACATACGCAGTGACGCCGAGCGCGCTGCCATTCGGTCGCCTGTGGTACGGCGAACCAAACGCAATCAGTAACGCGGTGAACTACGCACGATTCTACAGCCGCTCACATTTTGTCGGCTTCACTGTCCTTGACGCGCTTTGTCAATCGAGTCGCGAAGCTTCGCTCCAGAGGATGAAAGCGAATCCAAGCCGTTGTCCGTGTTTTGAAACATCTCGGCTCCGAAGATAGTCTCTAATGCTCGTCGCTTTTCGGGTGTGGTTGTGTGGTAGCCTCTTTTGATGTTGGCTAGGGCGTCCATGAGCGAACGCAATCTCTGTGCCTCACTCGCAGTCAACGGCCCACTCTGCGTTTGCTCTTTGTCGCGAAGAAACGCGCGTAAGTCATAGACGGTCTGAGCCTGCCGGCTAGCGGGATACTCGGAAACGATTCGGTTAAGCAACTCCGCGCTTTGAGCAAACTGGCCTCGCCGCAACGCTGACTCCGCTTGCCTCATCAAATCCGCTGGGCCTTGGGAGTCTATCGCAGCAGTGGAACTTGGTTGGGGCTGCGGATTCGCAGGGGCGGAGGCGTTAGCCTGTGCAGTTGCCTTTCCGGGGTCGTAATGAAAGCGTTCCTGAATCTCTTTGGGTAGTTCAGTGAAGTAAACTTTAGAGATTCCCGATTTGCTAGTCAGCACGATGCCGTCGGGTTCGACACGCTTCACCTTTACGTTTTTGTATTCCTTCCCATCAATCGTTTTGAAGTCATCGGCCAGTGTGATTGACGCGGATAGCGCCGCGAAGATTGCCAATGTGGTTTCCCAGTGCTTCACGCGGCGGATTGTGCCTCTTTTGCTCTCCACACTGCAATGACGAAATGATTATTTTTGGCCTTGTCCGGCGAAACGGCTGGCGCTACAAATCGCCCTCGCTATGCAACGAAATTTATGAGCGAGAGACAGGTCTTCCGTGTCCTTTACATTGCTTGGTTAGTTGCGGCAGGAATGCTTGGGTTTGCTATCGCTGGTAGGCATCCGTACCTGTTCTATACGCAATTACGCTGGATTTGCTGCACCGCCTTCATTTTTTCTGCAATCGTTTTTATTTATTCGGCGGTTCATTATTACCGCAGTTACAAGAACGATCCTAACGCAGCCGGCCCGCCGGTCACCTTTCAGTTAGTAATTGCTGCGCTCTTCGCTGCTTGGGCCATTCTTTTCAACCCACTAATTCCTTTTCATTTTCGCCGACAAACTTGGTGGATGCTTGACGCACTTTGTCTAGGTTTCATCGCCCTTCTTGCTTTGATTTGTTGGAGTTATCTTGAGTTGCCAGACATTTTCAGACGCTGGGTTAAGTGGCTAGCATGGCTAATCATTACGGGATTCGTGGCCTATGACACTGCGGAACACATTATTCATCTCTATGGCAAGTACGTCCTTGCCACAGCCAGCGCAACCGCCACGGTGTATGAAATGCAAGAAGAAGACGTTGACTCTGAACTTTATGGACACGGAGTGAAATATACGGGCGTGTTCAAGTTCTTAGTAGATGGAAAAACGTACTACGGACGCACAGACAACTACGATGTGGGCAACAAGCTAATGGTACGCTATAATCCAGCCAATCCCGATGAAAACCGTGACTCGACAGAAGGCTTTCTCGCGGCGGAAACAACGTCCCTCTTTGGCATCATCGTAATCGTCGCAGCCCTCTGCTATTGGCTTAGGTGGATCATCCATAAACAAAAAGGCCGTCCCTTAATCCATTCGCAGTTTTAGACGGCTTTCTGCTCGTGCGCGCCATTGCCTGATTGCTGTAAACAGTGGCGCGGCCAGCTTTTCCATCTCAGTAACAAAGCGGCGTGTCCAAGCGTTTTCGTTGTCGCGATCATCCGGGACGCTCGCAGTCGCCAGCATTGCGACAACTTTCACTAGCTCCGATCTCTCGCGACAGTAAACATTTTGCGTGTTAGAATGAATGCCGCGAAAAAGGATGATCCTTCATAGGTAAAACAGCCTTTCAGTGAAACGCCGGCGTGGCGGAATTGGCAGACGCGCTGGACTCAAAATCCAGTGCTATGCTTCAATGGCCCGCCCTCTTGGACAGGATCGCGCTAGAATCGCTTTTGATTGCCAGACAGCAAATGATGCAGCTCCCATGTTATCGACGATTTCTGCACGCTCGCACGATCCTGTGAATTCGCGTTTCTGATTCCGCTTCCTAAATGCCGAATAATTCGGCACAATTCTCGTTAGGGGTCTTTCCCTTTGTGACGCTATCACGGATATTTCCAGCATTCCTGTTACTGCTGCTTTTTTCTTCGAGCGCCTTCGCCCATCGTGAAGACTACATCGACGAGACGCTGGTCTTCGCCACCCTTGATCGTGGAGAGGTCGAGTCTCAATATTGGTTCGACGCGGGAAGCGAGGATTCAGATGGTTTCACGCGACATCATATCGCTTTGGAGTATGGCATTACGGATCACTGGATGATCGATGGGCGCGTAAGTGGGCTGGATGAGCACGGTTTTCACCTCGATTCATCGCGCTTGGAGACGCGTTACCGCTTTTTCAATGAGGGCACTCTGCCAATCGATATTGCCGGTTCTGGCGAGGTCAATACCAACCGCGATACGCAAGGGCATCAGAGCTTCGGGATCGAGCCGCGGCTGATCCTCTCCAGGAACTTTAGCAAGCTTAACCTCACGGTTAATCTCGCTGAGGAGATTCCATTTACTCGTGGCCGTCCATCTTTGGAGATCCGTAGCGGCTGGCAATATGATGCAACTGACCTTTTCCGCTTCGGCAGCGAGCTGCGCTACGATACCGGGGAGCGTTCAGTTGCCGTGATCCCGCAAATCTGGTTTGTCTTTCCACACGAGGTGACCTTCAAGGTTGGCTATTTCTATGACTTCGGCGGAGCACATGAGAGGTTTGTTCGTGTGGCACTGGTAAAGGGTTTTTAGAGCGATGCACGCCACGGAGCCTCACCAAGCGACACAGCTTTTTGTTGCTAGGACTTGAAGCGCGATGAACGCCACATTGCAGATAGCCCTGCTCGCGTTGGTGCCGGTCTGCGTGCTGTTTGCTGGATCGGCAGCCCTTTTCTTCCGTGCAAGGACTGTGGCCTCCTTCCTACAGCTATTCGGCGCCGGATGTCTTGTGATAGTCGTGCTCACTCATCTCTCCGAAGCACTTCGCCTGTTCCCTTGGATGAATTGGGGTCGCCCACACAGCATTGGTCATTACCTCGATTTCTGGAGTGCTGTTCTTGGTCTCACGTTGTTTCCCGTAGGATATTTGCTTTATACGCTTACAAAGTCATAGGATCAGGCGATTGACTACGCAAAGTTATACAGCCGGTCGCATGATGCTGTGATTCGCGTTTACGATGAAGCGAGCAATGTGATAGAAACGCACGAGCAGACAGGCGATTTCAAAGGGTGGTGAGCGGACCGAAACAAAAAAGCCGCCTTGCGGTGAACGTGACGGCTGGATGTGAAAGTAATACTGGTTCCCTAGGCTCGACAGCTTTTCTGATTGTTGTGAGCACTTGCAGCACGGGTTTGTTCAATTTAAGCTGCGCGATCTGCTCGTCTATTGTCTAGGGTCTAGGAACGATCGTCGCAGTGAAAACTTCTTCCATGGCGAGGTTGCGGGAGCATCCCAGAATAGGGTCAAGCTGCCGTCGGCTGTCCGTCCAGATCGGATAAGAGACTCCGCCATAGGAAACCAGTCCTTCGTAGTCGCCTTGTTGGTTGCCATAATTTATACCGGGACAGGGAAAAATGCCTCCACAATCATGTTCGTTCGAGCTTGCATTCGAGACGCGGGTGTTCGGAGAAATCCACGAAGTTCCACCATTGATCGATTGCGTGAAGTAAACGTCAGTTTGATAGCGAAAGCCCGTGACGTCATCTCGCGTGTCGTAAAAGGAAATGTTCACGTCGCCGGTGATCGGATCGGCCGACATCCAGTGATTAAACCGGTCAACCGGAAACGGTAGTTGATCGGCTACTGTTGTCCGCGCGGACCAATGTGCGCCGTTATCGTCGGAAAACGAAAAATAGATATCAGTCGTGCCCGCCGCCGTGCGATCCATCCACGAGCAGTAGAGTCGGCCGCGGTGCGGACCGTTTGAGCGATCGACATCAAGCACGGGATAAACCAGCGCGCGCCGGAACGATTCCGCCGGAATGTCGATGTCGAACGCGATGCTTTTTGCCGAGATCTCGCTTTGCTGGCCCCAGGTCGTGCCACCGTCAAAAGAGCGATTGAACGAAATCGTGTTCGCGACGTAATCGTTCCAGGCAACATAAACTTCGCCATTCGGTCCGACTGCCGGAGACGCACCGATCGATCGGCCTGGGCCCGATGGACCATCCGCCCGTGTCACTGTAAAAGTCGCCCCGTTATCGGAAGAAGTACCGACTCGAATGCCGCCGCCGGTCGACCCACCGACGGCCGCATCCCAGGCGATGTAAACGTTGTCGCGAAACGGACTGTTCAGATTGGTGTCGGTTGTGATCATCGGTTTGTCGTTAAAGTGATTGCTGCCTCCCTCGAATGAAAAAAACGTGACTGCAGGATATGTGTGACCGCCGTCGGTCGAACGGGCCACGGCCATTTCCGTACCCTTGACTCCAAACCCGTTGCCGAAATAGATCACAATATAACCATAGAAAAGATTGTTGCGCGTATCGAAGGCGAGTGTCGGGTCGGACCCAAAATCGATGCCGTTGCTTCCTTTTGGCGGAGGCAAAGGAAGATCGACGCCGCCCCAGGTTGTTCCTCCATTCGAAGAGAAGTAACCACGCATCGGCAGGCGAAAAATTTCATTCGAGCCTGCCGCCAATATCGTCGGCCGCTCCGTGTTCAGCGTGATAAAGGTTTCACTTTGTGGACCGCATTCGTTTGATACATCCACATTCGAGCCAAAACTGACGGACGATGTCGTTCCAACGCCATCGCTCGGCCCGTTATTCGCGATGTACTGATACTTGTCCCACCAGGTGGGATTGTGCCGATTGCTGTTTTGCGCGAATGCAAGCATTGGAAAAACAGCGCTCGCGACGATAAATTGCGTCGCCAACCAAGCTTTGCCTGACTGGAAGCATGGCTTCATGCGGAGGCCGATCGAGTTTCTTTGGCATGAAGCTGTCGTTTGAGACTTACTGGGGTGATGCATGGTTTCAACCTTTCCTCTTTCTCCCGGTGAATTAGGCCTATTGGCGGCAGGTCTAAAAGAGAGAAGAAACGTCCGGGAGAAGCCGTCCTTCGTCCAATCCAGATCTGTTTGGCGAAGCCGAGTTTGAAAAATGCTCGGCAGTTTGTCAAGCCAATTCGCCGCAATTCCAAGTCGCCGATTCGAATTCCATAAAAGCGGTCAGCTTTTCATCCGCGCGCACAACGAAACGCTTTCAGTTGTCGCGGTGTGTGTCAGCGACGGAATCTGCAATGGTAAACGCGCGCGCACGCGTGGGCGATTTATTTTTCGCCGAGCTGCCATACGCCATTCCAATCGTTGCCTGGAGGATTTCGGCGCAACGCCTGAATGCGCTGAAGGAAGACACGCGACGGGGCATCATTCGGACGAAGTTGGAGACATTCGCGGAAAGTCACCTCAGCCGAATCCCACTGTTGGGCGATGTACATTCGCCGAGCTTCCCCGTAGCATTCGCGCAAGCGTGCCAATTCTTCTGATAATTGCCCGGCCCCAGACATCAACTCGAAGAGCCGCGTGGTTTCGGTCTTGCCTTTGAGGAAGATGGCGTCGATCTCCCGCATTTCGAACTGCGAGCCGGCCGCCTGAGCGGTAGTTTCGCTAACTAGAATTTGCGTGCCATAGACACGGTTGACTCTTTCGAGTCGCGCGGTGATGTTCACAGTATCCCCGATAACGGTGTAACTGCGCGTGTTCTCCGAACCGATGTTGCCGACTACGACTTCGCCTGTGCAAATTCCAATGCACAACTCGATGGCGGGGGCATCGCGGCGCAACCCTGTGATCTCCGGGAGTTCGCGACGCAGAGTGTCGAGCGCAACCAGTTGCGCTAGCGCGGCGCGACACGCCAGCACAGCGTGTTCTTCGGGCTTTACGAACGGAGCGCCCCAAAACGCCATAATCGAATCGCCAACGAATTTGTCTACGACGCCGTGGTGTTCCTGCACCGCTAAGGCCTGCAAACCAAAGTGCCGGTTGAGTAGCGTCACCATGAGTAAAGGAGTCAACCGTTCCGACAAGCTTGAGAACCCGACCAGATCCGCAAAGAGCACGGTCATTTCGCGCCGTCCGCTGGCGACTGCCTCTGCGCCCGGTTGCGCGAGCACGTGTTCCAAGATTCGTGGATCGATGTACTTGCCAAAAGTCTGCTTCAGGTGCTCCTTGGAGCGCAATTCCTTTACGAAGAAATTAAAGGAATCAGTCAGTCGCCCTACCTCGTCGGTAGAACTGACCGGCAACTGTATATTGAGATTACCTTGCTGGACATCGCGCATAGCACTGGCCAACGACCGGACGGGTCTGCTAAGCCGGTTTGTGATAAGCGCCGCCACAGCCAGGCCTAGTAACACCGTGGAGGTTGTCGCAGCAATTGTTAACCAGAATACGCGCTGCTCGCGCTGCTCTGTTGCCTGTGCCGCAGCGGCACTCCACGCCGCCATTTTCAAATTCACTGACTGACGTTGATTTTGGAGGGTGCGCTGAAGATCATTAAGCAGGTTCACCTGTTGATTGGCCTTTTCGTGTTGGCCAGCAAGTTGCATATCGAGAACCTCGCGCTGACGAGTGTTGATGATCTGATAGGCAGGTTCAATTTGATCTAAGAGGGTCTTTACCTCGGCGAGCGTTTCACGGCCCGCCATGTTCTTCGGATAAGCGCCGATAATGCGTCGGGCGGCGGAAAATTCGTCTGCAAGTTTGCGAGTAAAAAGCTCGTAATTGTTTTTCGCCTCGGCAACAATTTCGTGATTCGGCTCAGCGGCGTTCAAGGCTCCGAACCAACGTTCAAACGCAAGGCGGCGTCGAAGTCCGAACTCATCCAGCCGTGCCATGGACTGGGTGAGCGGCACGTCGAAATGTGCCATGACAGTGAGATCCTGTTTCGTGCGGGTCACCTCAAACAGCAAAAAGCCGGCAAGCCCGATGGTCAGTAGCAACAAGATTATGGCCAGCCCGAAAATTTTTGCTGCGATGGTTTGCCGAAACGACATAAGAGAAAAGCATCTTAGTGCCCGCAAAGCCGTCCAGGCGAGTTAAAATGGCGAATAACGATAGCTGGAAAAAGTCTTCCGCCGGATTCAGATCCGCTTAGCGACCCCGAGTTTTGAAGAAATCTCGCCTGCTTGTCGAGACAATTCGCCGCAAACGCAGATCGCAGATTCAAGTTCCAGAAACGCAGTTAACTTTTCATCCGCTCGCACAATGAAGCATTGGCCGTCGCGATGCGCGTCAACAACGAAAATTGTTCGCCCGTAAGAATCCACGATTGAGACGCAGCCCAACTCCAGCCGGATTTACTGAGTTTGTCGGCGATGATTTCCCATTACTTCACGCGCGAGATTGTGCGCTTTTACTCCACACGAATTCGGCATTTTTCCGCTCGCACGAGGGAAGGCAAGAGGGTGAGTCGAAAAACCATGAGGGAGCTTAATCAACCGTGAGCGAGCCGTGTGTCGCCACATACATAGCAGGCGAGACGCCCGCTTGCGCCAGACTTTTTGGGAACTTCGACCTCCGATTTCCGTAGAAGTGCTTGGGGAGAAGGAACAAGCAAGATGCCCGTGCCACGCGGAAAGTGTGAAAATCGCATGGCCGCCTTAGTCTTGCGTTGGTATTCCCAGACGATTGACATTCCAGCCGGTCTCCGGGACCAGTCATTAGAGGCGTGGCAAATGTCAGTGCGTCTGACTGGTGTGTTGCGCAAAGCAGGCGTCCGCGTGCTCGGCGACCTTCACGGGCGGAAGGTGGGTGATTTTGCGTGGGAGAGAAACTGTGGCGCCAAGACGTTGCACGAGCTGGATTGGCTTGCCCACCGCGCACAATCTGGGGCAGAGAACCCGTCCACTCCCGAAAGCGCAGCTTCGCCTCAGAACGGAGCTGGCTTTGCCATCCCAGAATCGATCTGTCAGCTGCAGTTCCACGAATTGCCGATAACGGCACGTTTGGCAAATATCGTCCGGTCGATCGGGGCTCGGACCCTGGGCGATCTAAAAGGCCGCAACCCTTTTGAATTGCTTCAATGCAAGGGCTGTGGCGGGCGCACGCTTAGCGAGATTCAGCAACTCATTGAGCGCGCAATTTCCGGCGACTTCGACGAGGCGCAGATCGAAGAGTCCACTGCAGCGGCGGAACTACTAACTTTACTCGAGCAAGGAATGGCGAAGCTGTCGCCCCGTGAGAATGAGTTTCTTCTTGCCAGAATAGGAGGAGAAGATCTTCCTTGCCTGAGCTTCGCAGAAATTGGCCGGCGATACGCGCTTACACGCCAGCGGGTTCATCAGGTCGTTGCAAAAGCGCTTGATAATCTCAGGAAGAGCCGGGGTCCACGGATACCGCGATTACTCGAAATGATGAAGCGGCTTTGTTTGTCGATGGACTGTCCACTGACTCCGGCGTTGCTGGAGCAATGGATAGGTGAATCTTCCAGGAGCTTCCGATTATCAAGAAAAGCGCAAGTGCGTTTGATCGCGGCACTGGATAAAAATATCCTTTGCTGGTTGGAAAAGCCCCAAAGCGTCAAGGCAAATCTCTTCCAGCACCGGCGCAAAAAGAGGCTCCCCATAACGTCAGACAATGAATTCGCTCTGCCAAAACGCTGAAAGTCAATCAACCTTCCGTCATCACCGTCAGCGGCAAAGCTTTTCTTCGACATCGGCCACGCTCCCAAAGATCAGTCAAACCGAAGAAAGTATCAGCCGGGCTACGCTGCATGGGAAATTCACCCGGTGATGAAAGTGGAAACTCTCTGAAAGCCGTTTTTCGAGTCTTGCCTTTGTCCGACCTAACCGCTAAAAAAAGCCTCCCCATGATTCGCCCGTTTTCGAGGGTTTTCATCTTGATCGTTTGTTTCGCGTCAGTCGCTCTCGCCGATGACTTCAAAACGATTGACGGGAAGGAATACAAAAACGTTAAACTGAGGCGTGTCGAACCCGACGGCATCGTGCTAAGTAGCAAGTCTGGAATCTCCAAGGTGTACTTCACTGAGCTGCCTAAAGAGGTGCAGGAAGGCTTTCATTACGGCCCCGAGAATGCAACTGCACAGGCGAAAGAGCAGCGGGCGCAGGCTAATGTCTCCGCCACTGCGAATCCGCCGCTCCAACCAAGTTCCACTGTTGCGATAGACTCCCAAGGCCCAGCGGATTTGATGTCGCACGCGGAGTCAGCGTTGCGGAGAGGTCAGTTTGCTCAAAGCGCGGAGTTGCTTAACCGGATCGTTTCCGAGCATCCGGCTAGCCAGCAGGCTCAGACCGTCTATGACTTACGCTCGTTTCTTCGCGACAAAGAGCTAACGCAGAGTGGGCCGTTGACTGCGAGCGAGGCACAAAGACTGCGTTCAACCATGGATGCCCTAGACAACATCAGGAGGGGCTACCGCACAGCCACACCCGAAAAGCGACGGGCATTAGAGGCCATCTTCGGAGCTGAGATGTTTCAAAACACGGACAACGGCTTGGGTTCGCTTTCATCCTCTGCAGCGAAACTTCGCGATGCGAGGGACAGAGCGCGATGACAAGCCTGAATTTATGAAACGCATTGTCGATGTTGGAAAGGTGTCCGGTTCCAGCGGTAGCTGAGCTCCGGCTCATTAGCCTCTTCGATATGCGTACTCAAAAACCGAAAACCCGAAATGTGTGGCTAATTACGTGGGAGGCAGTGCCATCATATCGCTTAGAGGATCTCGGCCGGCCTCGCATCGTTGCTATTCTCAAACCACAGATTAGCGATAGTACTTTAAAGAAGGTCTTGCCTATTCTGTTTACTTCTGAGTCCCGTTTGACTTTTACAGAGAAGATCGGAGTCAGCTTTTTCGCCCAGCAACCCTTCTGGCTACATAAAGACTTTAACGGTCGACTTTCTTGTGGCACAAATCCACACCTTTGGGCCCGACGCGTCAAAGATTTATACGTTCAATCTCATGAGGATGCTTGGGATCATCAGACGCTCCATTGGACTGAGCTCGCGAGATACGACGTAGACCCGGGAACCCGGCGCATCGTCGAAGCCTCACCAGAATACGAATGTTTTGAGGACGTTCGCTTTCAGAAACTTTGGGATGAGCCTTCTCGTCTTCCCGATGCCGAGGTCTAACCAATCGCTGCAGCCAACCCGCTGGCCGGCCCGTGATGAAAGGCTGATCTTGTTCTCGTTAGATAGCTTTGCATGAAGATCACTCGCGAACGGCTAACATTTGAGTTCTTCAAGAACTCTATCGCGAGCACAACCTCAATCCGCTACCAAACCGCTGGATTCCGCTGGACGTCATTTGGCAGCGTGTAACGAGGCAGTATGGAAAGTGCCTGTCGTCTGAACTTGCTTCAGCAGCCTTCAACCAACTCTATACCGAGCACCTCATCAACCAGGTGAACAATCCGGACGGCAAGAAGGAGATACAGATCAACCAAAGTGGACTAGACGTATACAACGCAACGAAGGCAAATTTCAAGTCCGAGAAAAAAGAGAAGAAGGAATATAACCTGAAGTTGTTGGCTGCTATCGTCGCAGTAGCCGGACTTATTGTTCTGCTTATCAAGCTCATCTTCTTTCATCAATAACAGAATCGCCGATGAAAGCCGCGCGGCTGCTCACGAGCCGTCGAACACTTAATTCGCAGTTTTAGACGGCTTTCTGCTCGTGCGCGCCATTGCCTGATTGCTTCAACAGTGGCGCGGCCAGCTTTTCCATCTCAGTAACAAAGCGGCGTGTCCAAGCGTTTCGGTTGTCGCGATTATCCGGAACGCTCGCAGTCGCCAGCATTGCGACAACTTTCACTAGCTCCGATCTCTGGCGACAGTAAGCATTTTCCGTGTTAGAATGAATGCCGCGAAAAAGGATGATCTTTCATAGGTAAAACAGCCTTTCAGAGTGAAATCGCCGGCGTGGCGGAATTGGCAGACGCGCTGGACTCAAAATCCAGTGATCGCAAGATCGTGTGGGTTCGAGCCCCTCCGCCGGCAATCTCTTCTAGCGACGGGACCCTCGCTTGCTTGGTTTACTTCGCTGCCGGGCGACGTCTACGATGCATCCGATGGCTAGAGCGGTCCAACCGGTTTGATGGCTCGCGCCGAGTCCCTGGCCGGTTTCGCCGTGAAAATATTCGTGAAAGAGCACAAGGTCGCGCCAGTAAGGGTCGTTGGCGAAGCGCGAGTCGCCGCCGTGGCAAGGGCGACGCCCGCCGGCGTCGGTGAGAAAGATGCTGGCGAGGCGCGAGCTAAGTTCAAGGGCGACCTGACGCAGGTTCATCATGCGCCCCGATCCGGTGGGGCATTCGACCTGGAAGCCGTCTCCATAGAAATGGTGGTAGCGTTCGAGCGCCTCGAGGATGAGGAAGTTTATCGGGAACCAGATCGGCCCACGCCAGTTCGAGTTGCCGCCGAAGAGACCAGTAGTGGCTTCGCCGGGGTCATAGTCGACGCGGTGCTCGATTCCACCAGCGTTGACGACATACGGATTATTTTGGTGAAACTTCGAAAGGGAGCGTAGCCCGTACGGCGAGAGGAATTCATTTTCATCGAGCATGTATTTGAGCACTCGTTCCAATCGTGCGCGCGACGGGATCGCGAGCAAACGGCGGTTATGCCGTGCTTCACAGTGGCTGATGGTTTGCGCTAGATCGGGGCGATGATTCACGAACCATTGTAGACGTTTGTAAAAGCCGGGTAGTTTCGTAATGGTTTCTTCCTCGAGAATTTCGGCCGCGATCAGCGGCAGCAAACCAACGACCGATCGCGTATATAGCGGAATGACGCGTCCATCGATCTGTACTTGATCGTAGTAGAAGCCATTCTCTTCGTTCCAAAGTCCGGTGCCACCCAGGTGATTCATCGCGTCGGCTATTTGAACAAAGTGTTCAAAAAACTTGGAGGCCATGTCTTCGTAGGCCGGGTGCGTGCGCGAATCCTGATCTTTTGCTAGTTCAAGTGCAATGCTGAGCATGGTCCCGCAATAGAAAGCCATCCAGGCGGTGCCATCAGCCTGGCGGAGTGTGCCGCCGTTAGGTAACGGCTGCGAGCGATCGAAGACCCCGATGTTATCAAGGCCGAGGAAGCCGCCGGAAAAGAGATTCTCACCGGTAGCGTCTTTGCGATTTACCCACCATGTAAAGTTGAGGAGCAATTTTTGGAAGACGCTTTCTAGAAAATCGCGGTCGCGCTCGCCGTCTCGGGCGGAAACTTTATAGACACGCCAAGCCGCCCATGCATGCACCGGCGGATTCACATCGCCGAACCTGAATTCATAAGCGGGTATCTGGCCGCTGGGATGCATATACCATTCGCGCAGGAACAGGATGAGTTGCTCCTTGGCGTATTGCGGGTCCACGTAAGAAATAGGCAATACATGAAAGGCTGAGTCCCAAACGGCGAACCAAGGGTATTCCCATTTATCCGGAATTGAGAGCACATCGCGGCTATAGATATGTCTCCAATTATGATTGCGCCCCTCGAGTCGGCTGGCAGGCGGCGGGGGCATCGCCGGGTCGCCTTTCAACCACTCATCGACGACGTAGTGATAAAACTGCTTGCTCCAGAGAAGGCCGGCTGCGGCTTGCCGAATGACACCTCGCTCCGCTTCGTTGAGTGGCGCTATTGTTATCGTGCGATAAAAATCATCTGCTTCTGCGATACGTGTTGCAAAGGTTTTCTCGAACAAAGATCCAAGTGGATCTGCGGGTGTTTCCTTTTCCGCAAACAATCGCAAAGAAACCGTATGCGCAGCGCCGGCGGGAAGCCGTAGCACGTAATGAAGTGCGGCCTTTGTGCCGATGCCTGCAGGATTGACGGCATCCGTCCTGACGCCGACTACATATTCGTGGAAAGCGTCCTTCACAAAGCCGCGTTTCTCGCCGCTGTTCCAC
>Ga0137372_10003995_pt1 | contig 14338 bp, 12 predicted proteins | sample SagtaG_6_FD_104911 | JGI IMG/M metagenome (GOLD analysis project Ga0137372, IMG submission 104911) | Vadose zone soil microbial communities from Sagehorn Ranch, Mendocino, California, USA - Sage1_R_60_16 metaG | ecosystem: Environmental > Terrestrial > Soil > Vadose zone | place: USA...
AACAGTCGAAGCCTGTCGGCGTCGAGCCTCCCCAGATGTAGGGCACACCGAGAAACTGGTACGCGAGCGCGACGGCCTGGCCGCCGAGTGTGTTCGTCGGGACATCCGGAAGCTCACGCGCGATGAAGCTCGGAACACCCGCGAGCGATGCCTGCGCCGCCGGCAGTTGCGGCAGCCCGAGCACAGCGGCGGCACTGCTCGTCGACACAGATGGGTGCGCGGCACGGGCGAGGCCGACGAGGAGCTGGGTCCCGGGCGCGAGGCCCAGGGATGGGTCGGAGGCGAACGCCCGCAGCGCAACGAGGCCCGAGCCGCTCCTGCCGGGCGAGACGGCTTCCTGCAGCGCCACGAGGTAGCTGCCCCCTCCAAGTGAGATCAAAGCGTTGGGGCCGACGACGTAGCCGGTGCCGTCCACGACCAAGCCTTCGACCCGGGCCCCGGCGAGGCCCCGTGCCGGCACCACGAGGCGGCGCACGGTGACCCGCCCGTTGAACATCGAGACGTTCCTGAGCTCGACCCGGGCGGCCGTCGCGCGCGACGAGCCGATGCGAAGGACCGAGCCGTCGGACGGATAGCTGTAGGCGCCACCGGCGCCCTTGCCGAGCAAGGTCCCGTCGGGGGCACGCACCTCGGCCAGCCCCAGCGTCCCGGCACGCGCAGGCGCGGCGAGAAGCAAGAGCACGCCCGCGACCCCCGCAGTTCGACGCAGCATCGAGGCTGCGAGTTTACTTGGCTCTGCGGGAGGCGGCGAGTGCGGATGAGAGGACTTGAACCTCCACGAGCCGAAGCCCACACGGACCTGAACCGTGCGCGTCTACCAATTCCGCCACATCCGCGCGGCCGAGACAGTGTAGCCGTACCATTTTCGACCTGAGACGGGGTCTTCTCACCTGCGCAGTGCTCGGCCTTGCGTTCGCCTCGCCCGCGCGGGCGGCGAATGTCGAGGTCGTTGTCACGCTGAAAGCGCCCTCGCTGGCCCAGGTTTTCTCGCGCCAGCGCACGCTGACGTTCTCGTCGTTTGCCCGCCCCCACCGACTGCTGCTCGATGCGCCGGCGAGCCGCTCCTACCTCGATCGAGTCGCCGTTGCGCAACGTGCGCTGCAGTCGCGCGTCCGCGCCGCAATCCCGAGCGCCGCGGTGCGCTGGCACTACAGAGTCCTGCTCGACGGGTTCGCCGTCGTCGTTCCACGCAGCAGCCTCGGCCGGCTTGCCCGTGTGCGCGGCATCGCCCGGGTGTGGCCGACGCTTGCATATCACCCATTGCTCGATCGCACGCCTCAGCTGATCGGCGCGCCCGCCTTGTGGGGGCCCACGCTCGCGACGGCAGGACAGGGAATGAAGATCGGGATCGTCGACGACGGCATCGACCAGACGCATCCGTTCTTCTCGTCTTCGGGCTTCGCGTATCCACCCGGATTCCCGAAAGGTCAGACCGCGTACACGACGCCGAAGGTGATCGTCGCCCGGGCTTTTCCACCGGCAACGCGTCGGGGAGCGAACTCGAACCTGCCCTTCGACCCGGACAACTCGGACCACGGCGTGCACGTCGCTGGGATCGCGGCCGGAGACAACGGCACGCTTACGCGCTCCGGCTTACACCTTTCGGGCATCGCCCCCCGCGCGTACCTCGGCAACTACCGAGCGGCGACGATCCCGAGCGAGTTCGGGCTGAACGCCAACTCGCCGGAGCTCGCCGCGGCGGTGGAGTCGGCCGTCCGGGACGGCATGGACGTGATCAACATTTCGTTTGGCGAGACGGAGATCGAGCCCAGCCGCGATCTAGTCGTTAGTGCGATCGATGCTGCCGCGAAGGCGGGAGTCGTCACAGCAGTCTCGGCCGGCAACGACTTCGGCGATTTCGGCTTCGGCTCGATCAACTCCCCGGCGAGCGCGCCCAGCGCGATAGCGGCGGCGGCGTCGAGCGGCGGGCACGGCAGCGCCTTGATCGACGCTCCGGCCAACTTCTCCTCGGCGGGGCCGACGCCGTATTCGTTGCAGTTCAAGCCGGACGTCACGGCACCCGGCGAGGACGTCGCGTCAGCGGCTCCCGGCGGCGGCTTCGTCCAGCTGAGCGGGACGAGCATGTCGGCACCGCACGTCGCCGGCTCGGTCGCACTCCTGCGCGAGCGCCATCCCACCTGGACCCCGGCTCAGATCAAGTCCGCGCTCGCGCTGACCGGTGCACCCGTACGGACTGCGTCCGGCGTGGAGGTCGGGCCACTCCGCGAGGGTGGCGGGCGCATCGACCTCGTGCGGGCGGACAATCCGCTCGTCTTCGCGAGCCCGACAAGTCTCGCGTTCGGATTGTTGCGAGCGGGCTCGACGGTGACGCGGAGCTTGAAGCTCACCGACGCAGGCGGCGGAGCCGGGATGTGGAACGTGCAGGTCAGCCCATCCGGGCGTGGCGTTGCAGTTCCGCCCCAGGCAACCGTCCCCGGGAACTTGAGCCTGCGCGTCACCGCCGCACGCATCGCCCCCGATGGCGATGTCAGCGGGTTCGTCGTACTCTCGCGCGGCGCCGACCAGAGACGCATCGCGTTCTGGTTCCACGTCGAGCGGCCGCGACTCGGGCTCGATCGCCGTTTGACCTTGCCTCGCCCCGGGCTCTACCGCGGGAACACAGGTGCGGGCGCGGCGCGGGTCTCGTCCTACCGTTACCCGGATGTCCCGGCCGGACACGTTTCCTTCCCTGTGCGGTTGCCGGGCAGGGAAGTCGTCTACCGAATTCGCATTCGCCGCCGGATTGCGAACTTCGGTGTCGCGGTGGTGTCACGCAGCCGAGGCGTACGCGTCGAGCCGAGGATCGTGCGCGCGGGAGACGAGAACCGGCTCGCGGGCTACGCCGCGCTGCCCTGGGACGAGAATCCGTACCGCTTGACCCACGGACGTCACCGGCTCGTTGCGGGCGTCGTCCTCCCCGCGCCTGGTCTGTACGACGTCGTCTTCGACACGCCGGCCCGAGGGCGGCCTGGTGTCTTCAGCTTTCGCTACTGGCAGGGGGACGTGAGGCCTCCTGCCGTGCATGTGCTCGGCGTGCGGGGCCGCGTCCTCGAGCTCTCGCTGACGGACGTCGGCTCGGGCGTCGACCCGATCTCGCTTAGGGCCTCCGTGGACGGACACGATCGTGCTGTCCCATACCGGGCCGGACGTGCTCGCATCACGCTCACCGGCCTGTCTCGCGGCCGACACTCGCTGCGGTTCTCCGCCGCGGATTTCCAGGAGACCAAGAACATGGAGAACGTCGCCGCGGTCCTGCCCAACACCCGGACGCTGCAGACGACCTTCGTCGTCCCCTAGAGGCGCCGCCCCTAGTCAGCTCTTGCGGTCGGTCTCCTCGATCGTGGGCAGCTGATCGAGATCGCGCTCGACGCTGGCCGCGAACTCCTCGGTCTCCGTCCGCAAGAGCTTGAGCTGGCCTTTTTGCTTGCCGCGCTCACGCCGACGCCTCGCCTCGTTGCCGTACCGGGCGGAGAGCCGTGGCCACTCCGAGCCGATGACGGCCGCGACCGCGCAGGCGAGGAGGGCGATCATCAGCCAGCCCACCGGGGCATTCTAGCTGGCGGTACCGGTGTCAGATTCGACGGCGATGCTCCGGTTCACGAGGTCCGGGACCTACGGACTCGTCGGCTCGTCAGCACCCGGGCTCTGATGGCCCAAGTCGTCAACGTGCGCTAAACCCGCGCGGGCCGCGAGCCGATATGGAGCCTCATGAGCGGTCAACTCCTCGTTCCGTACATGGTTCTCTGGGCGACTCTGCTGCGGGCTCTGCTCGTGCGGGCCCGAATCGCGCCGCCGCTCTGTGCACGCTGCGGTCTCAAGCTCGAGCGCTCCGAGCTTGGCGAAAATATCTGCCGCTGTTGATTTCGAGCGAAAGCTTCGCTTTCGCTCGACTTTGAGGTACGCCGCTTCGCGGGGAACGTGCGCGGGCTGAGCCCGCGCACTTCTTCCGCGTCGGCGGGAGGTTTTGGCGCGCGGGTGGTGGCGGCGCTGAAGCGTCGCCACCTCGCGTGAGTTCGGCCTCCGGTTAGAGCGGCTTCGCCTGCTCTAACCTCCGGCCTCTGGGGTATCGCGGGTCACGGTTACGATTCCTTGTGTGCGGGAGATTCTTGCCGAGCTTGATCGTTGGCGTTCGCGGGGTGACGGCGTGGCAATGGCACGTGTTGTCGCGACCCGGCGCTCGGCGCCGCGGCCCGTTGGGGCCAAATTGATCGTTTCCGAGACCGGCGAACTCGCCGGATCGGTCTCCGGGGGTTGTGTCGAGAGTGAGGTGGTGGAGGCGGCGCGTGAGGTTCTTGCGGGTGGAGAGCCTCGGTTGCTGACCTACGGGATCTCGGACGACCTTGCGCTCAGTGTCGGACTCCCCTGCGGCGGCGAGATCGACGTCTGGGTCGACGAGCCCGATCCCGAGTTGCTCTCGCGCCTGGCCGAGATCGCTCGTACGGAACAGCGTGCCGTTTTCTTCGTCGATCTCGACGACGGCACCGAACGTCTCGTGCTCGACGGGGAGGACGACGTTGCGGACGAGTTGATCCGGTCGGGCCACGGCAAGGTCGTGGAGCTCAACGGTCGACGAGTGTTCGCGGACGTCTTCGGCCCCCCGCCAAGGCTGCTCGTCTACGGGGCGGTCGACACGGCGGACGCGCTCTGCGCAGCGGCGCGAGGCCTCGGCTGGCGCACGATCGCCGCGGATGCCCGCGGACGGTTCGCGACGCCCGAGCGTCTCCCCCACGCGGACGTGATCATCGTCGCTTGGCCCGAGGAGGCGCTGGCCCAGGTCGAGCCGGATCACACGACCGCGATCGTGGTGCTCACGCACGACGACAAGTTCGACGTGCCGCTCCTCGTCGGGGCGCTCGCGTCGGATGCGTTTTATGTCGGCGCGCTCGGCTCGCGCCGCAATCAGGAGCGCCGCAGGGAGAGGCTCTTGGAGGCCGGCGTCAACGACTCTGCGCTCGAGCGCATCAACGGCCCGGCGGGCCTCGACATCGGCGCACACACGCCGGCCGAAACGGCGCTCTCCATCCTTGCCGAGATCATGGCCGTGCGTGCGGGGCGTGACGGTGGCCACCTGAGAGACTCCAGCGGCCGCATCCACGCCGAAGTCGGCTAGCGCACCGGTAGACGGTGAGCCCGGTCGGCAATGATTGGCCTCAGAGGTGGAGGAGCATTCCAGTAGAGCGGCGGCGACGTATCGCCCGTGCAGTCGCGCGAGGCCAGGCCGTCACCGATCCTCGCGATGCGCCTCTGGCACTCGACCTGATCGAGAAGCGGGAGCGAAACCTGCACCGCGCCACCGCCACCTGGCTCTGGAGATGGCTGTCGCCTCGGCATATGCTGATCTTCGGCGCACTCGGCGTCGTCGGCGGATTGTTGATCGGCGACCTCGTGATCGTCGGGGTTGCCGCCGCGACACCGCTCTATGTCCTTGCGATGCGCGTGTTCTTCCGTCGGCTCGAGGCGAGGACCGCACTTGCACGCGAGGCGAACGAGCGTCTGCCGGACTAGAAGATCCGCATCGGCAGACCTGCGAGCGGCTCGCCGCCGGACCCAGTGACCAGCCAGGTGTCCTGCATATAGAGGCAGTCGCGACCATTCTCCGCGATCACATGCGGGTGCATCGAGAAGACCATGTTCTCCCGCAGCTCCGTCTCGATCCCTTCGCCGATCTTGGGGTGCTCGATCATCGTCATTCCGATCGAATGACCGGTTACGTGGCCGAGGCGGTAGCCACGGTCTGCGAAGCCTTTCGCCACCGCCCGATGGGCATCGTGTGCAGTCGTCCCGGGCCGGAGCGCCGATTGCGCGGCCTCGAAGTACTCCTCGTACGCTTCCAGCATCCGTCTCACCTCTCCATTCGCCTCGCCGAGGGCCCGGGAGACCTCGACCCAGTGCCCGCCCGGCCCGGCGATCTCGAGTGACGGGACGCAAAAGTCGCCGAGAACGGTCTCGTCGCGCGCGATCGCAAACTCAGCGCCGACGAGGATCATGTTCATCGTCAGCCGGCCGCAGCCGGCCGCCACGAAGAGCTGCTCCGCGGGGGCCAGAACCTCGGCTGCGGTCCTACCGGGCGCGTAGGCGTCCGCGAACGCATGGAATCCCTCGGTGTTGATCCGCACGGAATCGCGAACGGACTCGAGCTCTTCGTCGCTCTTCACCGCGCGCGCGAGGTCGAACTCGAGATCGAACGGGACGAGCTCGATCTTGTCGCTCAGCGCCGCAAAATCCCGCACCGTCATGACGTAGTCGAGGCCGTAGACGCCTGCGCGCTTGCCCTCGAGCCGCTCGGCGAGCCACTCGCCCGGGCGGTCGGCAAAGACCTGGTCTTCGATCCAGCAGGCGCCATGCTCGCCGACGTAGCGCGCCTCCGCCGGGAAGACAATCGACGGCTCGCCTTCGCGCGGGACCAGCACGTACGCGTAGCGGTGCACGATCACGAAGCCGGAGATGTAGGTCACGGCGCCTTCGAAGCCCGTGTACTCCGTGCCGCACACGACGACGGCGTCGACACCGTGCTCGTCCATCGCCTCGCGCACGACCCGGTAGCGGCGCTCGATGTCCCCACGGCTCACCAGGATCGTTCCAGTCCTTTCACGAGCGCCCAGATTGCCCGATTCAGAGGGGTCGAGACGCCGTTCTCCTCACCGAAGCGGACGATGCCACCGTTGAGGTAGTCGATCTCTGTCGACCGTCGTGCCTCGACGTCCTGCAGCATCGACGCCTTGTGGTCGTACGCGACCTCAGGTTTCGCGGCATGGTCGATCAACTCCTCGGGATCCTGGTCGAGAGCGATTCCCTGCGCGGCCGCAACCGCCTTCCCCTCGTCGACGAGGCCGCTGACCAAACGGCGGAGCTCGATGTCCTCGCAGACCCGGCCGTGGGTCAGGCCGGTCAGCGCGCCGATCGGGTTCGTGGCGGCGTTGAAGATCACTTTGCGCCACTGCGGGCCGCGAGCGTCAGGTACCGCCTGTGTCGGGAGCCCGGCGCGCGTGCACGCGTCGGCGAGCAGCTCGATCTGCTCCTGCGGCGCCGGGCGAGGCTCGAAGGGGCCGAAGGTCGTCTCTCCTTTGACGTCCCACTGCACGTGACCGGGCTCGAGGAGCTTGCCGGCCGGAAAAGTCGTTCCGCGAATCACGCGCGTCGCGTGCTGCGCGATCGCCTCCTCGTTCCCGAGTCCGTTCTGAACTGTCGCGACGCATCCGTCTTGGAAGGCCGCCGCCGTCGCCTCGACCGCTGCAGACGTGTGCATGGCCTTGGTCGCGACGATCCCGAAGTCGCAAGCCGGAAGCTCGCCTGCGTCCGTGGTCGCTCGCGGCCTGCCGACCACCTCGCCCGCGCCGCTCAAGCGCAAGCCGTCCCGGTTGATCGCGTCCACGTGCTCTCGCGAGAGGTCGTACGCCCATACCTCGACGTCCTCGAGTTGCGCGAGATTGGCAGCGAACAGCGAGCCGACCGCTCCGCACCCGACGACGCAGACTCTCACGAGTACGACGCCTCGCGCGCCTTCACGAGCCGGTAGAGCGCGGTGTGCAGCGGCGCCTCTACTCCATGTCGTTCGGCCTCCCGCACGAGCGCCCCGTTGATCAGCTCCACCTCTGTCGGCTGGCGCGCGAGGACGTCTTCGAGCATCGACGGAGAGTGGGCGCTCCCCCGCTTCGTCGCGAGAACATTCATCTCCCAGGGATCGTCGTGCAGCTCCACGCCGGCTCCCGCGGCGACCCGCTTGCCCTCGTCGACGAGGTCGTGCACCAGGTGGCCGAGATCCCCGACATCGCTCTGCGCCGCGAAGTGGGCGTCGTGCCGGAGGCCGGTGAGGGCCGCGACGCCGTTGACCGTCGCGTTGAAGATGAGCTTTGACCATTGAGCCGGAAGCAGATCGGGGAGCGCCTCGGCCTTGAGGCCCGAATCGACGAGCAGCTGCGCGATTTCCTGAACCCGCTCGAACGGCGTGTCACCGTACGGACCGAGCCACGTCGGTGTGTCGAGGATGTACTCGACATGCGTGTCGGAGTGCTTCGTGCCGCTCATGAACGTCACCGCCGAGACCAGGGGCCAGCTGCCGTGCGCCCGCACGATCTCCTCGGCCCCGAGCCCGTTCTGGACGGTCATCATCGTCGCGGCCGGGAAGCGCCCGCCGAGAGACTCGGCGGCTGCCGCGACGACGTTTCCCTTCGTCGCGACGATCCCGAGGTCGAACTCCGGTAGGTCTCGAGCGTCCGAGGCGGCTGTCACGCGTGCCGTGAAGTCGTGGCGCCCGCTGACGCGCAGTCCTTCCTCGTTCAGTGCCCGGGCGTGTTCGTCGCGACGCGTCAAGACGGTGACGTCGGTCACGGTGGCGAGGTGTCCCGCGAAGAGGCTGCCGATCGAACCGGCGCCGACGATGCAGGCTCTCACGCGAACTTCGTGCGGAGATACTCCAGATACGGCTCGGGATCCAGCTCGGAGCCGGTGACCCGCCGGAGCAGCTCCCGTGGCGGATATTTGCTCCCGTGCCGGTAGATCTCGTCGCGCAGCCAGTCGCGGAGCGGCGAGAACTCACCGCGGGCGAACTGCTCCTCGAGCCCGCCGAGGTCCGCGCGTGCCCGCTCCCAGATCTGCACTGAGATCACGTTGCCGAGCTGATACGTGGGGAAGTATCCGAAGAACCCCACCGACCAGTGCATGTCTTGCAGGACGCCGTGGGCGTCGTCCGGCACGTCCACGCCCAGGTACTCCTTCATCCGAACGTTCCATGTCTCCGGCAGGTCGCGCACGGCGACCGCGCCGGAGAGCAGCTCTTGCTCGAGCTCGAACCGAAGGATGATGTGCAATGCGTAGGTCACCTCGTCCGCGTCGCCCCGGATCAACCCGGGACGGATCGCGCTGACCGCGCGCACGAAGGACTCCTCGTTCACCTTGCCGAGCGCCTCGGGAAAGAGCAGTTGCAGCTGTGGATAGAACCAGCGCCAGAAGCCATGACTGCGGCCGACGAGGTTCTCCCAGGTCCTGCTCTGCGACTCGTGGATGGCGCTCGAGGTGCCGCGGTCGAGCGGCGTGCGGGCGAAGGCGTCGTCGATCTCGAACTCGTAGACACCGTGGCCGAACTCGTGCATGGTCGAGAAGAGTGACGTGAGGTCGTTCTCGTCTGTGTGCGTCGTCAGCCGGATGTCGCCGGCGCCGGTCTTCGAGGCGAAGGGATGCGGCGTCTCGTCGATCCGCCAATTGGTGCTGTCGTAGCCGAAGGCGTCGAGCACGAGTCGCCCGGCCTCCTGCTGCCGCTCGACGGGGAAGGGGCCCTTCAGGAGAACATCGTCATCCGCACGGTGCTGCTCGATCAGCGGCACGAGCTCCTGCTTCAGCCGGTCGAAGACGGCGACGACCTCGGCCGTGGTCATGCCCTCCTCGTAGTCCTCCAGGAGAACGTCGTAGGCCGTCTCCGTTTCGGGGAAGCACGCGATGTACCGCTGCTTCAGCTCGAGCTGGCGCTCGAGGTGCGGGCTGAACGACGCGAAGTCCGAGGCGGCCTTGGCCACATCCCAGGCGGCGACCGCCACGCCGGCAGCATGGGCCATCTCGGCTACGAGCTCACTGGGCACACGGCGTGCGCGCTCCCACTCGCGGCGAGTGACCCGGATGAGCGCAGTGTCGGTCTCGCCGTCGACGGATTCGAGCGTCGCGAGCAGCTCTCCGACCTCGTCGGAGACGAAACGCTCGTGCATGAATCGGGTCAGCGTGGCCGATGCGTCCGCGCGCGCGTGGGCTCCGGCCGGAGGCATCGAGACGCGGGAATCCCAGTCGAGAATGGTTTCGGCGTGCCTCAGGTCGGCGAGCTCCGCGAGGATCGCCTTCAGCCGCTCCAGCGGCGGCGAGTCGACGGTCACGCTCATGCCGGCTGCGGCGCGAGCTTCTCGCGCAGGTAGCGCAGATAGGGCTCCGCATCGATGCGACTGCCGGTCACGCGTTCAATCGTCTCCTGCGGTGTGAACTTCCGGCCGAGCACGTAGAGGTGCAGGTGCAGCCACTCCAGCAGGTCACCGAACTCACCGCGTTCGAAGCGATCGTCGAGGTCGCCGAGATCCTCCAGTGCGCGCTCCCAGATCTGGACGGAGATCACGTTCCCGAGCGCATACGTCGGGAAGTACCCGAGGCTTCCTGCGGCCCAGTGCATGTCCTGCAGCACCCCGTGTGCATCGCTGGGGACCTCGACGCCGAGGTACTCGTGCATGCGGGCGTTCCAGGCTGCGGGAAGGTCTTTCACGGCGAGCCGACCTTCGATCAACTCCTGCTCGAGCTCGAACCGGACGATGATGTGCAGGTTGTACGTGACCTCGTCGGCGTCGATCCGGATCAGCGACGGATGCACCTTGTTCACGGCGCGGTAGAACATCTCCTCGTCCACCGCGCCGAACTCGTCCGGGAACACCTCTTGCAGGCGTGGATAGAAGTAGCGCCAGAAGGAACGGCTGCGGCCGACGAGGTTCTCCCAGGTCCGGCTCTGCGACTCGTGGACGCCGAGCGAGACACCGCTGCCGAGCGGAGTCCGGGCAAAGCCCGGATCAACCCCCCACTCGTACGCGCCGTGCCCGAACTCGTGCATCGTCGCGAAGAGAGAGCTCAGATCGTCCGGGCGGAGGTTCGACGTCAGCCTGATGTCGCCGAAGCCCGGGGTCGTCATGAACGGATGCGGCGTCTGGTCGAGACGCCATTCCTCGTCCGTGTAGCCAAAACGACGTGCGATCTCGAGACCGAGCTCGCGCTGCTCGTGCGGATCGAAGGACCCCGTCAGGAACGAGTCGTCGATCTCGCCCGCCTGGCCGATCTCCTGGATGAGCGGGACGAGCTGTTCCTTGAGCCCGTCGAAGATCTGGCGGACCTCTGCGGTCTTCATGTCAGGCTCGTAGTCGTCGAGCAGCACGTCATAGGTCTCCTGGGGCGGATCGAAACAGTCGACGTAGCGGTGCCGGAGCTCGACGTTCGTCTCCAGATGCGGACGGAATGCCTCGAAGTCCGAGTCTTCCTTCGCCGGCCCCCAGGCGGCGAGCGCGAGGGCGGCCGCACGCCTCATCTCGCCGACGAGCTCTGGCGGCACGCGGGTCGCCTTCTCGTAGTCGCGCCGGGTGACCCTGATCAGGCTCGCCTCGAACGAGTCGTAGTCGCAGCTCTCCTCGAGCCCGCGCAGCTCCTCGAGCAGGCCCCCGATCTCCGGGGCGACGAAGCACTCCTGGGCGAGCCGGCTGAGCGTTCCCAGCGCGTCTGCACGCGCGGCCGAGCCCCCGGGAGGCATCATCACGCGCTGGTCCCAGACGAGCAGCGTCGCGGCCTTCGTCAGGTCGCTGACCTCGGCGAGCCGCTTCCTGAGCCGGTCGAATGGCCTTTTCGTCATCGAGCAAACTTTGTCAGAAGGCCACGCATGGCCGCACGTGGTAACGGGATCTCACGGCCGCCGGTGAGCCCCGACGGACGCAGGATCAGAACCAGGGCCATCAGAGCGCCGACCACGACGATCCGGGTCCCGGCCGGCAGGTCCAACGTCCCACCTGGGACGTGCACGCCGTTCTCCGCCTCTGCGAGGAAGGAGTCGACGGCGCTGACGGCGACCGCGCCGACCACGGCGCCCCAGAGGCTCGTCGCACCGCCGATGACGAGCATCGCAAGGGTGATGAACGTCAGGTCCAGGTAGAGCGACTCGGTGTTCAACGGCAGGAGGTGGACATAGAGCCCGCCGGCAAGCCCGGCGAGCGCCCCGGAGAGCGCGAAGGCGACGAGTCGCTGCCCATACACCGAGACGCCGACGGCCCGCGCCGCAGCCGCGTCCTCCCGCGTCGCGCGCAGCATCCGGCCGTAGCGGCTGCGCTGGTAGAGGAACGCAGCGGCGACGGCGATCAGAGCGCCCACTGCTGCCTGGAGCAGCCCCGTCGTCTCCGGCACGGCCGAGAAGGTATTCAGGCCGGGTCCGATCTTCTCCCAGTAGCGGAGCACGTTGTGCGTGATCTCGAGAACGCCGAACGTCGCGATTCCGGCCGCCAGCCCCGACAGGCGCATCAGCGGGAGCCCGACGAGGACGGCGTAGGCGGCACCGACGCCGGCCGCGATCGCGAGTGACGGCACGTTCCCGACAGTCGTGTCGCGGAGGAAGCCGGCGAGGTTCGGCATGATCGCGGGCTTCTCGGCAACGGGCATCGAGAGGATTCCGGCCGCCCAGGCGCCGACGGCGACGAAGCTGACGTGCCCGAACGACAACACACCCGAGTTCCCGATGAACACGTAGAGCGCGACGACGATCGCGACGTTGACGAGCGTCGTCACCACATACGTCTCGGTCGAGGTCGAGACAACCGTGCCGACCAGAGCCACGGCGACGACGAGTAGCGCGGGAGCGAGCAGCTCGGCGACAGCGAGAACGCGTCTCACACGCGCTCCACGGCCTGTTGCCCTGTGCGGGCGAACAGCCCAGCGGGCCGGATCAGCAGCACGAGGATGACGGCTGCGAACAGGAACGACGGCAGGTACTGGCTCTGGTCGGTCGGCAGCGCGCCCCCGAGGAAGCCGGAGGCGAAGCCGATCGCAAAGCCGCCGAGCGTTGCAGACACGAGCCGGTTCATCCCGCCGAGCACCACACCGGCGAGCACGAGGATCGTGTCGCGCAGTGCGAAGTCCGGTGTGACCAGCGGCGTCTGCACGGTCAGCATCACGGCGACCGTCGCGGCGAGAAGCCCAGAGATCAGCACTGCGGAGCCGATCACCCGGTTCGCCCGCACCCCGAGTAGCCGTGCTGTGCGGAAGTCGAGGGCCGCGGCGCGCATGTGCAGCCCCACATTCGTCCGTCCGAGCAGCGCGACGAGTGCGACGAGTCCCCCGGCGGCGACCGCGGTCGAGACGATCGAGATCTTCCGGATGTCCACGCCGGAGATCACCCAGGGTTGGTTCAGCGAGGAGAGCGAAGCTGCGATCTTGCCGAGCGGGCCGAACCAGAGCAGGGCGATGCTCTGCAGCAGAAAGGCGACCGCGAACGTCGCCACGAGCATGACCGCCGGTGAATGTGCGCGCAGCGGGCGGAACACGAGCCAATCCATCGCAACCGACAGGAGCACGACGACTCCGAAGCAGAGGAGAATTCCGCCCCAGACCGGCCAGCCTTGCTCGTACGCGAACGCGAGTGCGTAGGCGCCCGCCATCACGAGTTGCCCGTACGCGAAGTTCACCAGCCTCAAAACTCCGAAGACGAGGCCAATGCCAACCGCCATCAAAGCGTAGATCCCGCCCAGTCCGACCGCATCGGCCAGCGTCTGCCAGTCGGCGCCGAGCACGGTGGCAAGCGGAAGCGTCACGCGAAGTAGGCCGAGACCAGCGTCTCTGTGTCGTCGGCCGCCTCCGGGCCCAGCGTGAGACGGAGACGTCCGTTCGAGAGCACGTGGGAGCGATCGGCCAGCGCGACCGTGCGCTGCGCACGCTGCTCGACGAGCAGGATCGCAATCCCACGCTCGCGAATCTGGTGCAGCACTTCGAACACAAGATCGACGATGCGGGGAGCCAGACCAAGGGACGGCTCGTCGAGCAGAAGGACCTCGGGGCCGGCGACGAGCGCGCGGGCGATCGCGAGCTGCTGTTGTTGCCCCCCGGACAGGGCGCCGGCCTGACGCTTGCGGAACTCGCCGATCACCGGGAATAGCTCGTAGGCGCGCTCGAGAGCGGCAGCAGCGTCGCCGTTTCGACGCGCGGCGATGCCGAGACGCAGATTCTCCTCGACGGTCAGCTCGGCGAAGATGCGACGGCCCTCCGGAACGAGCGCGATGCCACTCCGGGCGACGTCTTCCGGATTGCGGCCAACCAGGGACCGCCCGTGCAGCCGGATCGCACCCGCGGCGGCCGGGACGACGCCCATGATCGCGTGCAGGGTCGACGACTTCCCTGCGCCGTTCGGGCCGATCAGCGCGACGATCTCGCCGCGGCCGACCTCGAGGGAGAGCCCACGGACGGCGTGGACGGCGCCGTGCCTCACCTCGAGGCCGTCGAGCTCGAGCACGGGAGCCCTCAAGGCTCGGCGTCGCCTTCGTGAACGGCGCTCTCGCCCAGATACGCAGCGGCGACGTCGAGATTGCCACGGATGTCCGCGGGTGTGCCCGCTGCAAGCGTTCGGCCCTGGTCGAGCACATGGATTCGGTCGGAGATCTCCATGATCAGCGCCATGTTGTGATCGATCAGGAGGACGCCCGCCTCGTTGCCGTCCCGGACGGTGCGGACCGCTTCGGCGAACTCCGAGACCTCTGCCTCCGGCAGGCCCGCGGCGGGCTCGTCGAGCAGCACGAAGCGTGGGTTCGTCGCGAGCGCACGGGCGACGCCCAGGCGCCGCTCGTCGCCCTGT
>Ga0137372_10004001_pt1 | contig 14331 bp, 10 predicted proteins | sample SagtaG_6_FD_104911 | JGI IMG/M metagenome (GOLD analysis project Ga0137372, IMG submission 104911) | Vadose zone soil microbial communities from Sagehorn Ranch, Mendocino, California, USA - Sage1_R_60_16 metaG | ecosystem: Environmental > Terrestrial > Soil > Vadose zone | place: USA...
TCAAAAACTTGTGTTTCCAGAGGGGATTTCGTATTCGCCGGAAACAGGCTTTTTGAACCAAGCGAAGTCGTCTATTTTCAGAAAACTAGAAGACTATTTAGCAGGAAAATCCTTGTTGGCGTCCCCGGCGGGATTCGAACCCGCGTTATCGCCGTGAAAGGGCGGTGTCCTAGGCCGGGCTAGACGACGGGGACATAGCGGCAGGGCCTTGCAGTTCCCTCATACTAGCAATCGTCAGTCGGCATGTCAAAGCAGAGCAGCGCAGGGACTCGCAGTCGGCACTGTGGTGGGCGTAGCATGAGATGCGGACAAACTACCCCGAGCCAACAGAAGGCCAGGATGGGGCACCCTTGCGTGCCTCTTGGCCCAGAGCTTCGGACGAGATGAAAACCCCAAAGGAACATCGCAAACCCCATGGCCGACACACTGAATCTCAGCCTCTGGTTTCCCGGCTTCGATGCGGAGCTGATGCTGCCCCGCCTGGTCGAGGTTCTGCGGCACTTCCCGTTCTCGGAGGGCCGCAGCGGCGTGCACTATGTCTCCGTGCAGCCGGTGGACTGGGCCGAGCCCACTCTCTTTGAGCTCGGCTGGTCGGCCGGAGTGAGCACCGAAGAGGCGGCCGAGGCCCTGCGCGAGTACGCCAAGGCAGACTTTGCGCTCACCATGGAGGCCTACTGGGAGTTGTGGGTGCTCTCGCCCCAGCACGCCAACAGCGGGCGCGCCGGGGACCCCATGCTCGACGAGGCCGGCAAAGAGTGGGTGCTGACGCCGCAGAAGGTGACCTTCACCGCGCAGGGACTGGACTTCGACGCGGGCGCATTCGCCGCGAGCGGACACATCCTGATCGACTTTGGCCTGGACTTTCCCTTTCTGCACGAGCACGTGAATCTCAGCCCGGACGATGCGCTGCGCGTGAAGGCGAATGTGGCGGCACTGATCGAATTCATCCACCGTGTCGAGCGCAACTGCCACACCACCGGACGCGTGCTCTGGTCGGAGAGCGACGACAATCTGGCGCAAAAGCTCATCGCGCGGCTGCAGCAGGTGCAGTAACCAGCTCTCATTTTGCACCAGGGCGTACGGGAGCAACACGGGACAGCAACCCTGGTGTGATCATTGGACGTCGCCCAAAGTGACGATTCAATACGCTATCGGTGACGGGCCTCACTTCTTTTCCGCGTTCGCCATGACACTATGCGGGTGGATTCGGAGATATCGCGTGGGCTTCTTCTCACAACTCGAACAGTATGCGTCCAGCCACAATTGGCGTCCGGCAAACCAGCCGCAATTCGAAGGGAAGGAGCACAAGCACTGTACGGTGCGGAGCTACCACAACAGCACAGGCGATGACTCCAGGGCCACGATCACCGGAGAGGCCACTCAGGGCAGGAGCAATCCAAAGCCTGGCGGCCTCGCCGGAGACCGGCGTACTGGGCCGCAAGGCGTTTGAGGCGCCGAACGGTTCAAGGTGTAACGTTCAGCGGGTCACCCATCATCCGGTACCCAATCATCCGATAACACTTCCGGCAATAAGGAGGCAACTCCTTAGAACAGCTTCTCTGCTGGTGCGCGGTCCGGGGGCTCAACCCATTGCCGGTTGGACAGCCCCGGAGCTCGGGTCTCCCAGCGCCGCAAAAAATCGGCGCGGGACACCTTGAACCACATTCGCCAAACGGGGCCGATGCGGGAAACGCGGACCGACAAGAAGGCAAGGGTGAGAGTAGAGACAGGCGCTCTGCTCTCGCCCTTTCTCTTTCGACTCTAGCCACTGCCTGCTTTCACCCGAACAAGCCGCGTTTTGTGGCCCTGCTGCCGAAGCCCGCGGGTGATTTGCAATCCCCGATATCGCAGGCAATGCGTTCGGAATGTAATATCAAAGGCGATTCTCCTGACATTCGGTGCCGGCTTGCTGGTCGGGCTGGGGATTGGGCCCCGAACATACTCTTCCTTAGTCCCTGCGTGGCTGCGCCATCGTGTTGGCAGAAGCAAAAACAGTCCATCCAGAAAAGCTGAACGGAGTAGTGACTGGATTGTTGCGATTTTCCATGGTCCAGGCTGGACGGCGCGCCCAACCACGTGCTGATTCTGATAGTATTTATCCGCACGGAAGTGTCCCGATTTTCAACATCAGAAAAAATTTTGAAGGAGCGGAAACATGGCTATAACGACTGCACGAGAGACCACTGCGGCTTCGCAGGAAGTCGATACATTGTGTGCGAAGGCCCTTAAGGCTCTTGAGGTAATGAAGACCCTCAACCAGGAGCAGGTGGACAAGATCACGAAGGCCATGTGTGACGCGGGCGTGGCCAACGAGCGTAAGTTGGCGGAGATGGCCGTCGAAGAGACCGGCATCGGCAAGGTCGAAGACAAGGTCATCAAGAACCACTTCGGTACGCAGGTGATGTATGACTATATGAAGGACAAGAAGTCGGTGGGCGTGATCTCCGACAAGGAAGGCATCGTCGAGATCGCCGAGCCCTATGGAGTCGTGGCTGCCGTTACGCCGACCACCAACCCGACTTCGACCGCCATGTTCAAGTCCCTGATCTCCCTCAAGGGCCGCAACGTTGTGATCTTCGGCTTCCATCCGCGCGCCCAAAAGTGCAGCGCGGCAGCTGCCAAGATCATGCATGACGCCGCAGTCGCCGCCGGCGCCCCCAAGGACTGCATTCAGTGGATTGAAAACCCCTCCGTTGAGGCCACCAATGCCCTGATGACTCACCCCGACGTTTCGATCATCATCGCCACCGGCGGCGGCGCCATGGTGAAGGCGGCCTATAGCTCCGGTCACCCGGCGCTGGGCGTTGGCCCGGGCGGCGTGCCGATCTTCGTCGAAAAGAGCGCCGATCTGGAAGTGGCTACCGACAGCGTGATCATGTCCAAGACCTTCGACAACGGCACTATTTGCTCCTCCGACCAGTCGGTGATCTTCGACGACAAGGCCACCGCTGAAAAGGCGCTGAAGCTGTTTGAGCAGAAGGGCGCCTACATGGCCACCGAAGAGGAAAAGGCCAAGCTGGAGAAGGTGATGTTCGACAAGGAGCGCGGCGTTCCTTCCATGGCCATCGTCGGCAAGAGCCCGCAAGAGATCGGCAAGCTGGCCGGCATCAACATCCCGGCCGACCGCAAGATGATCATGGTTCCTCTCAGCACCACCGGTGGTGAGGACTGGATGAGCCACGAGAAGCTGTCGCCGGTTCTGGGCTGGTACGTTGCTCCGAGCACCGACGAGGCCATCAAGGCCGCTTCCTCTCAGCTTGAGTTCGGCGGCGCGGGCCACTCGGCCGGCATCTTCACCAGGGACGAGAAGGTCGCCCAGAAGTTCGCGGTCACCGTCAATGCCAACCGCGTGATGTGGAACCAGCCTTCGGTGCACGGCACCATCGGCGCCCTCTACAACACCCTGGCTCCGTCGCTCACCCTGGGCTGCGGCTCGCGCGGCGGCAACATCACCAGCGAGAACGTGAACTTCCAGCACCTGCTCAACATCAAGAGACTGGCGAAGCCGAGGGCGTAAACGGCTCTGCTGTGCGACAAGAAAGACGATGCTCCGGGCAGCCGGAGCATCGTTTTTTGTGCGCGAGCAATCGCCAACCACCGGGCCACCCCCTTCTTTCACGGGCATCTGAGGAGAATGGGAGCATGCGATGGCCAGAAAATTGAGTGTGAAAGCCGCAGCGGTTACTTCTGCAATGATCTGGGGTGGAGGTGTGCTTGCCGTCGCCGTCATCAACACGATTCAACCGGACTACGGCAAGGAGTTTCTGCGTTGGACGTCGTCCATCTATCCCGGATACAAGGCGCGTCCCACGCTGGCCCAGGCAGCGGTCGCAGGTGGCTATGCGACGGTCGATGGGGCGATCTGCGGCGCGCTGTTCGCGCTGATCTACAATGCTCTGGCGTGATGGAAGACAGTTGAACCTTGGTGGTACATCTGCAAGCGCCTGAAGCACGTAGGGTGTTTGCTCTCCTGCTCACCTCCGTTTCCCTTCCCTCCTACTTCGGATACCACTCCAGCAGCCGCACCTCCACGCCGCTTCCTGCCAGGCGCTTCTGGAAGACCGAGAGATCGGATCCGCGGTAGTGGTATGGTATCGCCACCCTAGGGTGGAAGGCGCGCACCGCATCGGCAGCCTCCTCGGGCGGCATGGTCCAGGGCAGGTTCATGCAGACGAAGGCCAGGTCGATGTTCTTGAGCGCGCGCATTTCGGCAGTGTTCTCCGTGTCGGCGGAGAAGTAGATGCGCTTGCCGCCATAGGTGAGGATGTAGCCGTTGTCGCGGCCACGAGGATGATAAAACTCGCCTGGCGACGGCCCGCGCTTGAGGTTATACGCGGGGACAGCCTCGATCTTCCAGCCGTTCCAATCTCGGCTCTGCCCGTTGGAGATGGCGTGTGCGGACGAAAGCTGTTCGACCACGGTCGGCGGCGAGATGACCTCGGTTCCCGGCCGGCTGAGCTGGGCGATCGAGTCGGGATCGAAGTGGTCCTGGTGAATATGAGTGACCAGGATCAGGTCGGCCTTGGGCAGCCCGCTGAGCCTAGCGGGTTTGGCCGGATCGATGTAGATGGTCTTGCCTCCGGCCTGGATGAGCGCGCTGGCGTGGTAGAGCGGGGTGATCTTGACTGGGCCGGCGGAGGTGGAGAGGGTCTGGGTTTGATTTTGCGCGGGTGCGGCGAAGGCGGCGGAAAGCAGCAGGGCGACAAGCAGGATCTTCATGCACAAGGGAGATGCCGCGCAGCGACAGGTGGATGGTTCAGCCCAGAAGGTCAAGATCAACTACCCCGCCCTACCAACAGAAGGTTAGGGCGGGGCACCCTGGCACCTGCCTGCGCCTATCCTCCCGGCCGCGAGAGGATATGCGTGAAGCGCTGCTTGAGGGTGAGGAAGGGCATCTCCAGCCAGCGGTAGCTGAGCGCGGCAAAGCCAACTGTGATGACGAAGGCCAAGACAGTGCGGAAGAAAAACCGGCCGGGGCTTGAGGACTCATGGGGAATGCTGCTGTCGGCGATCAGCAGTCCCACGATGTGGAACATATAAAGACCGTAGGAGACGCGCCCGAGATAGGTGAGCGGCGCACCCGTCAACTTCCAGATCCGGGCAAAAACCGACCCCCCGGTGCGTTGCCAGTTCTCTTCCCCATAGCCGCCAGCCAGGCGTGGGCCAGCGTTGGCTTCCGGGTGCTTGCGCGCGCTCGGCACGGGATGGCCGTCCAGCATCCCCAGGGCCGAGAGGAAGACAAGCAGCGCGCCAAATGCCGCGATGGGATAGCCGAGGAGGACGCGTGAGACGGTGAGGGGATCTTCCTTGATCTGGAAGTAATTTGCGCCGATAGCAAAGCAGGCGAAGCCCATCCCAAATAGCGCCATGCGCTGTAGCGGCCCGAGGCGGGGCGAGCGTCCGCGCAGCAGCACGGCAAGCGCAACGCCCAGCGCAATGGCGTCGAGTTGCACAAAGCTGTGGGTCCAGATGCTCTGCTCCCACGCGTGATGGGAGGCGAGATACCAGCGCGTGAGACTTGCCGCGGCCAGCATGACAGCAGCGGCCCAGAGCAGTCCGCGCGCGCCCAAACGGCGCATGGTGACCGGCCAGACGATGTAGAACTGCTCCTCGACCGAGAGGCTCCACAGAGGGAAGATCACCGACGCGGGAAAGCCGACGAAGAAGACCCACCAGTTTCCGCCAAGCAGAACGAAGGCCAGCGCGGCGTGCCCTCCGATGTGCTGCGAGGGAACAATCCACTGCAGCGCCCACGCAAAGGCGAGGAAGAAGAAATAGAGCGGCCAGATGCGCAGAATGCGCCGTATGTAGAAGGCGCGCAGGTCGATGTGCCCAAAGCGCTGGCGCTCGCGAATGAGTAGCTCGGTGATGAGATAGGCGCTGAGCAGGAAGAATAAATTGACGCCAAACGCTCCCGTCGCTCCGATCACGGCGATTGTCTTCGCGATCGCGTGCGGGACGCCCATTTGCGTGTAGAACTCCTCATGATGTGGGAGCGAGTGATGGATGTACGCCATAAAAAAGGCAAAAAAACGCAGAACATCGAGCTCGGGATGATAGAAGCGTTCAGTCAGCGAGCGGGAGGTATCCAGCGACACGGAGCGTACAGCAACTGAAGAAACAGAGGATGACATGGATACAACTATGGTAGCAGCAGGCGGGTGCGAATTTTCAATGTCTCAAGTTTTCAGTGCTTTAGCTTTGAAGCTCAGGGCAAAAACGAGATCGAACAAAGGTGGCCGGCCTCAAAAACAAATCGAGTGTACGCGCAAGTCCAATGCATGGAAGCAAATCAAACTTTAGGACACGGCCGAATCTCCGCCGTTGGGCCTCTTGAAGCTTCGCGACTTTTCCGGCAACTTGGGTTAGTACAAGCGAGCCATGGAGGACTCAAGATGCTTAAGAAAGCCGCACTCGCAGGATTTGCTTTTGTACTGGCCATGAGCTTTTCGGCCCCGCAAGCCCAGGCCCAGGTACACGTTGGCGTGGGCGTCCATGTTGGAGCGCCGGTCGTAGTGGCGCCCGCGCCGGTGGTGGTTGCGCCGGCTCCCGTCGTCGTAGTTGCGCCGCCGGCAGTTGTGGTCTATGACGATGCGTTCTTCGTCGCGCACTACTGGGATTATGGATTCCACGACGGTTGGTACTACGACCACGGCACCCGCTACTGGATCGATGGCCGTCATCGCCGGCATTATGACTTCCGCTACAGAGACTCCCGCGTTTCCTGGGAGCGCCGCCGGCACGACAACGGCTGGCACAGAGGCTGGGACAAGGGAGAAGAGCGCGGACGCGGTCATCGCGATCGCGACTGGGACGCTGATCGAAGGCACGACAATGGCTGGCGCGGAGGCCATGGGCACGGACACGACCGCGATTAATCGCGCAAGCAAAAGCTGAGAACGAAAAACTCCGGCTCCTGTGCTCAACGGGAGCCGGAGTTGCGTTTGAGCGAGTAGCAGACAATCAAACTGGGATAAGCGCATGTCGCGTGTGAAATTAAATCGCGCGACTTTTTTCTCGGGAGCGGTTTAGTACCGATAACACTGGAGGATTTGGAAATGCTGAAGAAAGCCGCTCTCGCTGTTTTTGGTTTGGCCCTGGCCCTGAGCTTCTCCGCGCCTAAGGCGCAAGCAGAGGTGCACGTGGGCGTCGCAATCGGAACGCCGGCCGTGTACGGCTCGGTCGCCGTGCTTCCGGCCAGCCACGATGCCTATTACGGATCGTATGGCTACTACGACAATGGTTACTACGACAACGGTTACTACGACAACGCACCCTACGACTATTACAACTACAACGCCTATCCGTATACGTCCGGCGGGACCTACTATGACTCAGGCCGCTACGCGCCCTCCTATGGGAGACACTGGCGCGGCGACCGCGACTACTACGGGCGTCATCACCACGAGCGCCGGGACTACAACTGGGGGCGCAAGCACGAACGCTGGCATGAGAAGCATGATCGTGACCGCTGGTAAATTGGCTGACTGATCGGAGGCAAACGAACTGGCTCCTGTGTTAAACGGGAGCCAGATTTTTGCGCCTTAATTTTGGTTTTGAGCTGTCACCCTGCGCGTGAGCCGCTTTCGCGTCACCCATTTCGCAGGCCCTTGGGCCGCCGTCTGCAAAAATCAAAAACCCCGCCCTAACCAGCAGAAGGTTAGGACCGGGCACCCTGAAGGCTTCTGTTGATGCTTACTTCGTTGCGCCGCCGGAGCCGCCCTTTTCTTCCAGCGCAGCCTGGGCTGCGGCCAACCGCGCCGTCAGCACGCGGAATGGCGAGCACGAGACGTAGTTCAGGCCCACGCGGTGGCAGAACTTCACCGACTCGGGTTCGCCGCCGTGTTCCCCGCAGATGCCAACCTTGAGGTCGGGGCGCGTGTTGCGTCCCTTCCTGGTCGCCATCTCCACAAGCTGGCCGACGCCGTCCTGATCGAGCTGCGCGAAGGGGTCCTGCTTGAAGATCCCCTGAGCCAGGTATTCGGGCAGGAATTTGTTGATGTCGTCGCGCGAGAAGCCGAAGGTGGTCTGCGTCAGGTCGTTGGTGCCGAAGCTGAAGAAGTCGGCTTGCTCGGCGATCTGGTCGGCCACCAGCGCGGCGCGCGGCAGCTCGATCATGGTCCCGACCAGGTATTCGACGCGCTCGCCCTTCTCCTTGAACACATCTTCGGCGATGCGGTGCACGACGTCGGTCTGGTGCTTCAGCTCCTTCACCGTGGTGGTGAGCGGAATCATGATCTCAGGCACGACCGTGATGTTCTGCTTCTTGAGCGCAAGCGCGGCCTCGATGATCGCGCGCGTCTGCATCTCGGTGATCTCCGGGTAGGTAATGCCGAGGCGGCAGCCGCGATGGCCCAGCATCGGGTTCTGCTCATGCAGCTCTTCGACGCGGAAGAGAATTGTGCGCAGCTCCTTCAGCTTCGGCGACCTGGGCTTGGTGCACTCGAGCTGGCTGATCTCGACCAGCAGGTCTTCGCGGCTGGGCAGGAACTCATGCAGCGGCGGATCGAGCGTGCGGATCGTGACCGGGAAGCCCCTCATCGCCTTAAACAGTCCGGTGAAATCGGCGCGCTGCATGGGCAGCAGCTTCTTCAGCGCCAGGCGGCGGTCCTTCTCATTGCTTGTCATGATCATCGCGCGCATGTGGGGCAAGCGGTCGGCGGCGAAGAACATGTGCTCGGTGCGGCAGAGGCCGATGCCTTCGGCGCCGAACGCGATGGCGGTCTGCGCATCCCGCGGAATGTCCGCATTGGCGCGCACCCGCAGGCGGCGATGCGGATCGACCCACGACATGTACTTGACCAGGTTGGGATCGTCGGGCGAGGCATCGATTGTGTTCAGCTTGCCCTTGATGACGCGGCCGGTGGTGCCGTCAAGCGAGATCCAATCGCCTTCCTTGAAGGTCTGGCCCTTGACGCGCATCTCTCGTTTCTTTTCGTCGACCGCGATCTCGCCTGCGCCGGCCACGCAGCACTTGCCCATGCCGCGCGTGACGACCGCGGCGTGCGAGGTCATGCCACCGCGCGAGGTGAGAATGCCGGCGGCGATCTCCATGCCGTGAATGTCCTCCGGCGTGGTCTCGGCGCGCACCAGGATGATCGACTTGATCTTGCCCTTGCGGTGCTGGGCGACGGCCTCATCGGCGCTGAAGACGACCTGTCCGACGGCGGCACCGGGCGATGCCGGCAAGCCGCGGGTCAGCACCTCGACCTTGCTTCCCTTCTCATTGAGACGCGGCACGAGGAAGTCATACAGCTGGTTGGGCTCGACGCGGAAGACCGCTTCCTCCTTGGTGATCAGGCCCTCCTCGACCATGTCGATGGCGGCCTTCACCGCGGCCAGGCCGGTGCGCTTGCCGTTGCGCGTCTGCAGCATGTACAGGCGGCCGTCCTGGATGGTGAACTCGAAATCCTGCATGTCGCGGTAGTGCTGCTCCATGCGCGAGGTGATGTCGCGGAGCTGGTTATAGACGTCGGGCATCACCTTTTCCAACTCGGAGATGTGCTGCGGAGTGCGCACGCCGCTGACCACGTCCTCGCCCTGCGCGTTGAGCAGGAACTCGCCGTAGAACTCCTTGGCGCCGGTCGCGGGATTGCGAGTGAAGCCGACGCCGGTGCCCGAGGTCTCGCCCATGTTGCCGAAGACCATCGCCTGCACGTTGACGGCGGTGCCCAGCATGTCGTCGATGTTGTTCATGCGGCGGTAGTGGCGGGCGCGATCGTTCTGCCAGGAGCGGAAGACGGCGTCGCGCGCCATCACAAGCTGCTGCAGCGGGTCCTGCGGGAATTCGATCTTGGCATGCTTCTTGACGACCTTCTTGTACTCGGCGATGACCTCCTGCAGGGCCTTCGCGTCCAGGTCGGTGTCGAGCTTAGCGCGCTTCTGCTTCTTCTTGCCTTCAAAAACATGCTCGAACTCGGCCTTCTCCACATCGAGGACGACGTTGCCGAACATCTGAATGAGGCGGCGATACGAGTCATAGGCAAAGCGCGGATTATTGGTGCGGGCGGCGAGCGCCCTGACGCTCTCGTCGTTGAGGCCAAGGTTGAGAATAGTGTCCATCATGCCCGGCATGGAGAACTTTGCGCCGGAGCGCACCGAGACCAGCAGCGGATTCTCGCCCGCGCCGAGCTTCTGCCCCTGGAGCTCCTCCAGGTTGGCGAGGGCCTCGTACATCTCCCTGTCGACGTTCTCGCTGACCTCGCCGCGCATGAACTCGCGGCAAGCCTCGGTCTGTATGGTGAAGCCGGGAGGAACGGGAAGACCCGCGTTGGTCATCTCGGCCAGGCCGGCGCCTTTGCCGCCGAGGACTTCCTTCATTTTGCCGTTGCCCTCGGCGCTTCCGCCGCCGAAGAAATAGACGTACTTGACTGCACTCACTGTGGTCGTCGCCATAAGCTCACTCTCTGATATTGAAGAAATCAAAGTTCCAATGATTGCTTTTGCACCGGGGTCCCCGATCCGCCCTCTACTGGCAGATTGGGGATGGAGGGGTGCCGCCACTGCAGGTCTACGCAAATCGTGCTCTTACAAGCATCCATGAAAAAGCGCCAATGCGAAAGGTGCATCACAAGAAAGAATTACGCCAAAAGCGCCCCTAATACTACCTCGCGACTTCGTTAGCTTTCTTAATAATAGCAGCTCAATTCAAATGCCTTAGCACCGGCGAACGGCGCGGGCACGGGAAATTCCACATCTGCCGGCGATGGCAATTGAAGGAGAGCCGTTTCCGTTCACTTGCGCTCGGTGACGACCTCGCTGAAATCGGCAATCTTGGAGAACTCGTCGAAGAGCATCTTGAGCAGCGCGAGGCGGTTGGCCCGCACCTGCTCGTCTTCCGCCATCACCATCACGTCGTCGAAGAAGCGGTCCAGCAGCGGCCGCAGCGAGGCGGCACAACTGAGCGCCGCATCGTAGTTGCCCTCGGCAAGCAGCGCCTGGTAGCGCGCTCCGGCCTCCACCGCGCCCTCGGCGTAGAGCGCCTTTTCGGCCGCGGGAGCAGAGGCCCCATACAGTTGCTCGTTGGGATGACCCGGAACGGCAATCCCCTTCTCCTCGGCCTGCCGCAGAATGTTCTTGATGCGCTTGAAGCTGGCGGAGATCGCGTCGAAGTCCTCGCTGCCGCGCACCTTGGCGACGGCCTGCGCGCGGGCGAGCGCGTCGAGCGGATTGTCAGCCCCGGCGGCGAGCACGGCGTTGACGACATCGTAGGCGAAGCCGCGCGCCTCACGCAGATAGAACTCGAGGCGCTCGCGGAAGAAGGCTGCGACGTTCGCCACATACTGCGCGGGAGCTGGTCCACCCGATGGAACGGGGGAGGAGTCGGGCAACGCTGCGCTGCCGGCCACTGGCGCAACGGCGGTAAAGCGCGACTCGGCCTCGCTGCCCTGGTACTGCGAAAGAGCATCCTGCATGAGCCGCCCGATGCTGAGCGGCAGCTTGTGCTCGACCATGATTCGCACGATGCCGTTTGCTGCGCGGCGCAAAGCAAACGGGTCCTTGGAACCCGATGGAACCATGCCCAGCGCAAACATGCCCGCTATGGTGTCCGCCTTGTCGGCGATCGAAAGCACCGCGCCTTCCAGCGAGCGCGGAACTTCGTCCTCCATCGAGGTGGGCTTGTAGTGGTCGTAGATGGCCTGGCCGATGGCAGCGGCGGAGCTCTCGGGCAGCTCCATGCGCTCGGCCTGGTGCACAAGGTAGAGCCCGCCGATGATGCCCTGCAGCTCGGTGAACTCCTTGACCAGCTCGGTGGTGAGATCGCACTTGGCCATCAGCGCGGCCTTGAAGACGACCCCCTGACGGTGCGCGGGATGGAAGTCGACTACGCTGCTGCTGATCAGACTGCCGAGGTGCTGCGTGCGCATCGCCTTGTCGTAGTAGCTGCCCAGCTCCTTCTGGAAGGTGACTGAGCGCAGCATCGCGACGCGGTCCTTGAGGGTGAGTTTCTGGTCGGTGTTCCAGAAGAATTGCGCGTCGTTGAAGCGGGCGCGCAGCACGCGCTCGTTGCCGTGGCGCACGATGGCCTCGCCTTCGGCGTCCGTGACCGTGTTGAGCACGGCGAGAAAGTGGGGCGCGAGCTTGCCATTGCTGTCCTCTACCGCAAAATACTTCTGGTGATCGCGCATCACGGTAACCAGCACCTCTTCCGGCAGCGCGAGGTATTCGGCGTCGAAGTCGCCGAGAATGACCGAAGGGCACTCGGTCAGGTTGACTACCGTGTCGAGCAGCTCTTTGTCCTCGCGCCAGCGCGCGCCGGGAATGGCGCGGGTGGCGTTGTCCAGCGCCTTGCGGATCTGGTGCTCGCGCTCGGAGTAGCTGGGCAGCACGCTCGCGGCGCGCAGCTTCGAGCCATACTCGGCGGGTAAGGCGAGCATCACGGGAGCCGAGGCAAGAATGCGATGTCCGCGCGAGACGCGGCCCGCGGCAATGCCTCCAAACTCAAGCGGTACGATTTGGTCGTCCAGCAGGGCCACCAGCCAGCGCACCGGGCGGACGAAGCGCTCGGGCTTGCCCAGTCGCCAGTACATGCTCTTGGCCCAGTAGAGCGCAGCAATCTCTTTGGGAACCATCTCGGCGAGCAGATCGAGCGCCGGACGGCCCTTGCGCGTGACATTGGCGGCGAGATATTCGCCCTTCGAAGTTGTGGCCTTGGTCAGCGAGTCGAGCGGGACTCCGGCTTTTTTCGCGAACGCCACGGCGGCCTGGGTCGGTTTTCCATCCTTATAAGCATGCGCGGCGGCTGGGCCAAGAAGCTGCTCGGAGAGGTCAGGCTGCGACGCGGCCAGGCCGCGGACCAGCACGCTGATGCGGCGCGGCGTTGAGAAGCTTTCGCAGGCAGGCGCGGCGGGCGATCCATTCCCAGAGGCGGCGCAGAGACGCTCGCGCGCCACCAGCTCACCCATGCGGCGCTGCAGCTCAGCCGCAGCGGAGGAGATCATGCGGGCGGGAATCTCTTCGGTACCGATCTCTAACAGGAAATCCGACATGAGAGCGAATGCTTTCTTCTACCAAGAAACTCGAGGGTGCCCCATCCTAGCCCTTTTTTGGCTAAGGTGGGGTAGTTGCATTTTTAAGAGACCGTGGCAGTTGCCGCGGCCACCTCGCGAATGGCCTGCTGATCGACCCAGGCGCGTGCGATGGCCACAGCCAGATTGCGCACGCGGGCGATGACGCCGACGCGCTCGGTGACGCTGATGGCGCCGCGCGCATCGAGAAGGTTGAAGATGTGCGAGCACTTCAGGCAAAGATCGTATGCCGGCAGCAGCGGAAAACGCCGGCGTTCGAGTTCGGTGAAGGTGGGCGCGGGGACGGCAGCCTCGGCGTCCTTTGACTTCTTCTTCGGCACAGCAGTGGCGGCAGCGTACTCGGCTACCAGTGCCTGGCATTCGGCCTCGTAGGCGTTCAGGTGCTGCCAGAGCTTGTCGACGTCGGCCTTCTCGAAGTTGTAGACCGAGAACTGCTCCTCATCCGGCAGGCGAATGTCGCCATAGGTCACCTCGCCCTGAGGGCCGCGCACCCAGACGATGTCGTAGATGGAATCCGCGTCCTGCAGGAAGGCGGCGATGCGCTCCATGCCGTAGGTGAGTTCGGCGCACATGGGGTCGAGATCGATGCCGCCGCACTGCTGGAAGTAGGTGAACTGCGTGATCTCCAGACCGTCGAGCATCACCTGCCAGCCGACGCCCCAGGCGGCCAGCGTGGGCGCCTCCCAGTTGTCCTCTTCGAACTTGATGTCGTGCCGCGCGAGATCGATGCCGAGCGCCTGCAGCGATTCCAGGTAGAGCTCCTGCACGTTCTCCGGCGGCGGCTTGAGGATCACCTGGTACTGCGTGTGCTTGTAGAGGCGGTTGGGGTTCTCGCCGTAGCGGCCATCGGCAGGACGGCGCGAGGGCTGTACGTAGCCCACGCGGTAGGGCTTGGGGCCGAGCACGCGCAGGAAGGTCTCCGGCGACATGGTGCCCGCGCCGACCTCCACATCGAGCGGCTGCTGCAAGACGCAGCCCTGCCGGGCCCAGAAATCCTGGAGCTTGAGGATGAGGTCCTGAAAAGTCAGCGCTTGTGCGGTCATGAATGAATCCGATCAGGAGCATTGTAAACGGTTGCGGGAGAAGGGAAAAGAGGCGAGCTAATCCAGGCGGTCGAGCTGAGCAAAGGTCTGCAGCTTGCGCTCGAGGTGGCGGTGGATGATCTGCATGAGGAACTTGCGTACATCGGCGAGGCGGTTGGCGGGGAGGGGCTCGGCGCCCGCCTGCTCCGCACTAGCCAATTCCGCACCGGCCAATTCCGCACCGGCCAATTCCGCACTAGCCAATTCAATGACACGCTCGA
>Ga0137372_10004002_pt1 | contig 14329 bp, 14 predicted proteins | sample SagtaG_6_FD_104911 | JGI IMG/M metagenome (GOLD analysis project Ga0137372, IMG submission 104911) | Vadose zone soil microbial communities from Sagehorn Ranch, Mendocino, California, USA - Sage1_R_60_16 metaG | ecosystem: Environmental > Terrestrial > Soil > Vadose zone | place: USA...
ATTCCCGTGCAGGCGCCCGACAAGGACGGCCGGAAGCAGATCCTGGTGGTGCACACGCGCAACCTGCCGCTCGCTTCCGACGTCAACCTCGAGGCGCTCGCGGCGACGACCGCCGGCATGGTCGGCGCGGATCTCGCGAATCTCGCGAACGAGGCGGCGCTGCTCGCCGCGCGCCGCGCGCACGAGCAGGTGACGATGGGCGACTTCAGCGACGCGCTCGAGAAGATCGAGCTCGGCGCCGCCCGCAAGCTGCTGCTGACGCCGGCCGACAAGCGGCGCACCGCCTACCACGAGGCCGGCCACGCGTTGGTCGGAATGCTCACACCCGGTGCCGACCCCGTGCGAAAGATCTCGATCATCCCGCGCACCATGAGCCTCGGCGTGACCATCTCGGCGCCCGGCACCGATCGCTTCAACTACGACAAGCAGAGCCTGCTCGCCCACATCAAGGTCGCAACCGGCGGCCGCGCCGCCGAGGAGGTCGTCTACGGCGACGAGACGACCGGCGCCGAGTCCGACATCCGCCAGGCGACGCAGCTCGCCCGCAACATGGTCGGCCGCTTCGGCATGAGCGACGCGATCGGCTTCCTGTCCGTCCTGCCGCAGGACGGCGACGGCTCCGCCCTGATGCCCGGCGTCTCGGAAGTCTCCGAGCGGACGAAGCAGCGGATCGACGACGAGATGCGGAGCATCGTCGGGGCAGCGCACGACGAGGCGGTGCAGCTGCTCGCCGACAACCGCGACCGGCTCAACTCCCTCGCCGAGGCGCTCGTCCAGGCCGAGACGCTCGACGGGCCGGAGGCCTACGCCGCGGCAGGGCTCGCGACTGCCACCGACGCAATGCCGCCCGCAGACCCCACCACTCTCGTCGCGCACTAGGGAGTCGCGATGCTCCCGCTTTCCGACGGACTCCACGCGCGACGGTTCCCGATCGTCAACGTCGCGCTGATCGCGGCCAACTTCGCGGTCTGGCTGCTCTACGAGCTGCCGCACCTGAACGCAGCCGTCTACCACGCCTCGTTCTATCCGTGCGCCGTCAATAACGCTTGCCACGCGCCCGAGCCGTGGGAGGTGAGCTGGTTCACCTCGATGTTCATGCACGGAAGCTGGGACCACATCCTCGGCAACATGCTCTTCCTCGCCATCTTCGGCAAGAACGTCGAGGATGCGTTCGGGCGCGTCCGCTACCTCGCGTTCTACGTCGCGGGGGGCTTCGTCGCGACAATGACGCAGACGGCGGTCACGCTGCTCTTCGGCACGGCGGCCGCCGCACGCGTTCCGAACCTCGGCGCGAGCGGCGCGATTGCCGCCGTGCTCGGCGCCTTCATCGTCCTCTACCCCACCGCCCGGATCCGGACACTGCTGGGAATCTTCTTCGTGCAGATCCCCGCTTGGGTCTACCTCGGCGGCTGGTTCGTCTACCAGCTCGTCGACGGCAACTTCGGCATCGCGTCCGCATCGGCGAACGGCGGCGGCGTCGCCTTTTTCGCGCACGTCGGCGGCTTCGTCTTCGGTGCCGTCGTCACGTTGTTCCTCGTCAACGGGGGTCGCGTGGTCGCCCAGAGCACCGCGACACGTCCCGTTCCGGCGTTCTACTGAGATGCCCTCCGACTTCACTCTGCGCGTCGCGAAGGCCACCGCGGCGGCGCTCGCCGTCGCCGCGTTGGCCGTCGGGATCTGGCAGGTGCGGAGCGTCCTCATCCTCCTGCTCCTGTCCATCACGTTCGCCGCTGCGATCCGCCCGGGCGTCGAATGGCTGAGCCGGCACCGCGTCCCCCAGTCGGTCGGGATCCTGCTCCACTTCCTCGTCCTCGCCGCTACGGTCGCACTGCTCCTCTGGCTCGTGGTGCCGCCGGCGCTCCACCAGATCGGCCACGCGCTCGGCCACGGCGCAGGTACAGGCGCCGCGCAGCCGACGGGAATCGGGGACCGCGCGCTCGCCTGGCTCCAGGCGCATCTCGATCGGCTCCCGTCGGCGTCCGCACTGGTGCACCCGGTCGCGACGTACGGGCACAAGGCGGGCGAGGCGGTCGTCGCGGTCTTCTTCACGCTTGCGGCGACGTGGTACTGCGTCTCCGAGCGCGACTCGATCATGGCGCTGCTCACCGCGCTCGCACCCGAGTCGAAGCGCGAGAAGGCGCGCGAGACCTACCTCGCCATCGACCGCCGGCTCGGCGCCTACACGCGGCTCCGCTTCCTGATGGTGTTCGCGGTCGGCGCGGTCCTGTCGGCCGGCTTCTACGTCGTCGGGCTGAACTACTGGCTGCTCGTCGGCGCGTTCGTCGGCCTGATCGAGATCGTTCCGATGATCGGCCCGCTCTTTGGCTCGATCCTCGTGCTTGCCGTCGGCGTCCCGCAGTCCCTGCACGTCGCCGGGCTCTCGCTGCTCTGGCTGGTGGTCGTGCGCGAGTTCCAGAACTACGTCGTCAACCCTCGGATCGGGCAGACGGTCGGCCTCTCGCCGCTCGTGACGCTGCTCTCCGTTTCGATCGTCGGAGTGCTCTTCGGCGGACTCGCCGTCATCCTCGCTGTCCCGTTTACGTCGGCAGTCGCGACGCTCATCGACGTGCTCGTGCTCGGCCACGACCCGCCGGCCGCTCAAGCTCGCCGACCGGCCCGGCTCCGTCGCACCGGATGACGCCCGGCACGTGGTGGGCCGCGGATCCGCCCGAGCGGCCCGTACTCTTCGTCAACCCGAGGTCCGGCGGCGGCAAGGCCGAGCGCGCCGACCTCGCCGAGCGGGCGCGCGAGCGCGGCATCGACGCGATCGTCCTGGGCCCGGGCGACAGCCTCCCGACGCTCATCGACCAAGCGGTTGCGGACGGAGCGGACGCCCTCGGGGTCGCCGGCGGCGACGGCTCGCTGGCCGTCGTGGCCGCAGCCGCTCTAGCGCACAGGCTTCCGTTCGTGTGCGTTCCCGCCGGGACCCGCAACCACTTCGCGCTCGACATCGGCATCGACCGCAGCGATCTCATCGGCTCGCTGGACGGCTTCACCGAGGCCGTCGAGCGGCGGATCGACGTAGCAGAGGTGAACGGCCGCCTCTTCCTCAACAACGTGTCACTCGGGATCTACGGCGACGCCGTCAGACAGCCGACGTACCGTGAGGCAAAGGCGCGCACGCTGCTGGAGACGGCGTCGCACGTGCTCGGACCAAGTGCGCCCGCCGCCGGCCTGCAGCTCGTGGACGACCGGGGCTGGGCGCACCGTGATCCGGCGGTCGTGCTCGTGTCGAACAACCCGTACGCATTCGCTCCGCCGCATCCCCCCGGAACCCGGTCGACGCTCCAGAGCGGGAAGCTGGGCGTCGTCTCGCTCGACCGGACGCCGCCGGGGCGGGCGTGGACGGCGACGACGCTCGAGGTGACTGCGCCGGCGGTCGTCCATGCCGGAATCGACGGCGAGGCGGTCGACCTCGACCCACCGCTTCGGTTCGCCGTCCTACCCGCCGCGCTCCGGGTCCGGATCGCGGCACGTCACGCGTCGTGACTGCAGAAAGGTCGAAGCCCGCCGACCTCGAGGTCGGCGGGCTTCGGACGGTTCGCGTCGAGGTGTCGTCAGGAGACGTGCAGCTTCTCCTTCAGCTTCGCGACGCGGGTTTCGACGTTGGCGCTCACTTCGGCCTTGCGCTTCGCCCGGATTGTGCGCCGCGCTTCGCGCGCAGCGGCGTCGGCGGCATCCTCCGCCGCCTCGAGCTCGGCCATGACCTCCACGACCGGACGCCGCGTGACCTCGCCGTCGAGCTTCTTCATCTCGCCGTCGATCACCTCGACCGCCGGCTCCTCCACGCTCGCGATCACGGCGGTCGATCCGGTCGGGATCGCCTTGCCGAGAACGGTGAGCGCCTCGTCCGACGTCAGTGCGCGATCGATGTCGAACGCGCCACCCATCAAGGCGCCGGTGCCCCCGCCGAGCAGGACGCCCACCGGGCCGCCGAGGACGCCGATGAGCATCCCGATCAGCGATCCGCTCGCCGTGCCGACGAGGCCGATGTTGTCGGCGCTCTCCGGAGTGCGCAGCTCCCCCGTTGCGGTGCGCTCGACGACGGCCGCGGACTCCAGTCCGATGCGACCGCTGCCGTCGAGCTCCTTCAGGAGACTCAGCGCCTGGTACGCCTTGCTCGGCTCCGTGAACCGAACGACGACCACGTTCTCCGTTGCCATTTGCCACTCCTTTCGATCGAACATCGATGACGACTGCAATCTGTCGCGCCTCGATGCCAAGCCGATGCCAGCCAGCGCGGCGCCGCTGCCACAGGGGTCCCGCACGCAAGGGAACACTGAGGGAACACCAGCGCGGGTACCGGCGGGCACGCGCGGTCACGCGTCTCCGAGCGATTCGTCCGCCCCCGACCGCAAGGCCCGCCCTGACTGGGCGATGCACAACCCGACCCAGTTGACGCACCGCCCTTCTTCATAGAGAGGGAGTCGACGGTTCGAGTCCGTCAGTGGGCTTGAAATACCTGCAAATCGACGTCTTCTGTTGCCTCTTCAGACGCCCCGCAGGAGATGGTTATGGAGGTGTCAGCAAGATGGCCATTTGCAGCTTCTTTGCGATTCGGCGAGGCGCCGTCGACCGACGCATCGACGCAGCCGATCCGCGATGGCTCGGCCACCTTTGCACGCGCGCGCCTGTTGCTTACCCTGCACGCAGCGGAGAGCGGGGGCGCCGGTCGCGCCCCCCGTGTGCTAATTCGGGCCGCGCCGAACTCACAGGCACGGGAACGTCGGCGACTGCTCGACATCGATGCAAGCGGACAGAAAACTCGTTCACGCAGGCGCGCCCTCTGGGACGAGACCGAGCTGGGCCATGACTGCCATGTTGTCGTAGTACAGGTTGTCGACGACGATCTTCCCGTCGCGCACCTGCACCAGCTCCATGCCCCGGAGCTCGACCCGCTTGCCGGTGGCGGGGAACTCGGTGCCGTCCGGCAACTGGAACGGACCGGTGTGGGTGGCGACGAAGCTCCACTCGTCTGCGAACGTGTCGTCCTGCTCGACGAAGCTGAGCACGGTCCATGCGATATCCGGGCACGCGACCAGGTCGCGGGCGAGGCGCTCACGGATCGCATCCCGGCCCTCGAAGGTGCCCTCGGGCATGATCTGGACGGCGTCCTCGGCGTACAGATCCATGACCGCGTCGAGATCACCCGCGTTGTACAGCTCGACGTAACGCTCCAGCAGTTCCTCGTTGGCACTCATCGTCGTCTTCCTCCTTTCGCACACTCGTGTGCGCATCGTCTCTCTGTGCGTGTCGGCGATCAGCTGGACGAAATCGGTTGGTGAATCGAAGGGCGCTGCGTGGCCGGCGCCTGGAACTTTGTGCGTTCTCGCAGTGGGAATCGCAGCGGTGAGCGAGCGGACGAGGCGGAACATGCTGTCGGGGCTGCGCGCGCCGTAGCTGCAGACGACGGGGACCTCGATGGTCGCGAGTTCCGCCGCCGATGGATAGCTGCTGATGGAGTTGCGGAAGTCCGCTAAGGCGGCCCTGGCGTTTTCCCTGCCGGCCCGCCGCCACTCTCCGGGAAAGGCGTCCCAAGCGCTTCCACCGTCACGGTATGCGTAGGCCGAGCGCAGCAATACCTCGGCAGCGTCGCTCGCTCGGCCCCGCAGAGCGAGCGATCCGATCTTGGCCAGCGCCGCGACCTGCGAGGCGGTAGGAAAGTGACGAGTGAACCGCCAGGGGAACTCGTGCGCGACGACTGCCTGCACCAGGTCGGGACGACGCACCGCGAGGTCTACCGCGATCGCCGCGCCGGCGCTCGTGCCGACCACGACGGCGAGCGGCGTCCGCAGGTACTCGAGAATCGCTGCGGCGTCGGCCGTGTGCGTCGAGATCGAGCGCGGCGGTTCGCCGCCGGAGCGTGCGTACCCGCGGCGGTCGTAGGTGATCACTCGTCCGATCCGGGCGAGCTGCCCGGTCGCGGAGCCCCAGGTTGAGGCGGTCGCCCCGGCAGGGTGAATCAGAAGGATCGGTACGCCCTCGCCCACCTCCTCGTAGTAGAGGTCGCATCCGTCCGACCTCACTGAGCCCAGACGACCGCGCGACTCGCCCGGTTCCGAAGCGGCGGCAGAAGTCATGGCCGGCTCGACGGTGCGGCAGGAGACATCGAGCCTGTCTCCAGCGTGAACGGGGGGTAGCGGTCGACGAGCGAGGCGAGGTAGGCGAGCAGGCACGCCTCCCAACGGACGAGTCCGAGCAGGAAACGCCACATGCTCTCGGGGTAGTTCTCGTCGACCAGGACGAGGACGGCGGCGATCACCCACACGAGCGCACCGACGAAGGTGAGGATCGCGAGCACGATCAGGCTCGGGATCGCGAAGAGGATGCGCAGCAAGGCCGAGCCCACGGTCGGCGAGCCCGACCGCTCGACCTGAAAGCGAACTGGATGTTCGCTGCGACCGGGCAGCTGGTCGGTCAGCAGCGCCAGGTAGGCGACGAGGTCGAGGATCCAGTTGAGCGCGCGGGTCACGGTCGGGCCGTACTCGTCCAGGTAGCCCTGCCCGCCCTTCTGCGAGACGAGGATCGCCGCGACCACGGGCAAGCCCAGCCAGAGCAGGCCGAGCGGATGGCCGATCCAGCCGATCACGACCAGCAGGGCGAGGCGCAGGAAGACGTGGGCACGCTGGAAGACCGGCGGACGCTCGAGGTCGAAAGCTACGGGTGCCATTGCCCTACACCGAGACCTCGTCGCGGACCTTCACCTCGCTGTCCAGGCCCTGGAGGAAGGAGAACTGCTTGAACGTCGTGCCCATTGCCTCCAACGCCGCGGCCAGTGCCGGCGACGGTTCGGCGTAGAACGTCATGCTGTGGCCGGCTACGAAGCGGAACAGCTTGGCCTTTGCCTCGCCGATTCGGTGTTGCTGCTCGAGCAAGGCATCGGCATCTACGTATGCCTCCCGGACCTCGCACTCGGTCCGGTCGTCGCTCAGGAACCAGTCGTAGCGCAGCGGCTTCACGTCCTGCTGCTGCGTCTGCCGCATGATCTCGGCCACCTGGCGCTTGAAGCCTTCGAGTTCGCCGTCGCGGATCTTCAGTCGCGCACTCGCCTCGAAAACGGCGTCATGCGTCGCTCCGTCTCGGGAGCTTTCGGCGTCCAGTCCCTGGAAGAGCGAGTAGACGTGGAAGGTCACGTGGTCCGCCATCGCCTCGAACAGGGCGGCAAGCGCCGGCGACGGCTCACCGTAGATCGTCATGTCGTGGTCGTAGGCGAAATAGCGGAAGAGCTTGGCCCGAGCCTCCCCGACGTGGTCGGAGTGCTCGAGCAGGCCGTCGGCGTCCAGGTAACCCTCCCTGACCTCGCACTGCGTCCCGTCGTCCGAGATGAACCAGTCGTAGCGGAGCGTCTTCGTGTCCTTCTCTCGCGCCAGCCGCATGATTTCGGCCGCCTGCTGCTTGAAGCCGTCGGGCTCACCGTCGCGGACCTTCAGTCGGGCAGTCACTTCAAACATGGTCTTCTCCTCTCTCTCAACGACATGGTCGAGCGCTCACGCTGACCGCATGCTGTTCACACCTGCTTCGGCACCTTCCGCGCGTACACGACGCGCATCAGCCTGTGCCCGAAATCGGCCGTCGGCCCGAACATGCACGGACAGCCGCCGTCGATCACGGTGATGCCGCGCTGGCGGCCGTAGGCGGTGGCGGCCTCGGAGACGCTGCCTGCGCCGGGGCCGCGATGCATCCACACGTGCTTGATGCCGAGCTCGGCGCACTCCCGCATCGTGTCTTCGGCGATCTCGGGCCGGGTTCCGGTTACCACCGCCTCGACGCCGCCGGGGATCGATCTCAGATCCGGATACGACTGATCCCCCTCGACCTCAGTGGCGTTCGGGTTGACCGCGAAGACCTCGTAGCCACGCTCGCGGAAGCGCTTGTAGACGTTGTTGCTCCCGTGCGTCTTCGGCGTGCGCGACACCCCCGTGACCGCGACGCGCTTGTTGGCCAGGAATGCAGACGCGGCCTCCTCAACGTTTTGCATGGCTCCTCCCTTCGTATTTCGGGTCATGGCTCCCGTGGCGGCCGCGGATCGCACCGGCGATCAGGAGCCCGGCGCCGGTCATGAAGACTGCGCCTGCCGCGAGGAGGCCGATCGCGATCCACAGCACCGCCGGCATCCGAGCGCCCAGGTCCGCGCGCACGCCGATCCCGGGTCGCGCGTCGGCGTTCATCACCACGACCGTCCACGACCCGTCGGTCGGGTGCCAAACCAGGCTCCGGGTGCCGGAGCCGGTGGAGGACGCGACCCAGAAGTGCTGCGTTCCGGGAGCGGATCGGGCCGTGCCGCCGCCAACGGCCTCCACCTTGTCCTTGAAGAAGTCGGAGATGAGCGTGTGGTTCACGCCGGCGAGGTAGCGATCGACGTCGGCAGAGCGGCCGACACCAACGAACAGCGGCGAGGATGAACTCACCGGCGTGACCCGGATCCGCACCTTGCCGAGCAGGCTCGGTGAGTAGAGCCAGCCGACCCCGGCCGAGCCGAGATGGGTTCGCTCAGTCGCCAGCGCAGATCCGGAGCTCGAGAAGGTGTGAGCGCCGGTCGTGACATAGCCCCCGTCGCGCTGGGTGAGATCGGCCCACAGGCCCGTTCCGCCGCCGGCGAGCAGCGCGAGCGAGATCAGCACCAGCAGCGCCCCGATGACGAGCGCGGTGACGCGGCCCCCGGTCCATCGCGAGCGGCGGGCAACGGCCTGCGGTGTGGGCGACGCGGCCGTCGGATCTCCCGGGCCTCGATCGACGTGTGCGGTGTCAGTCGCGAGTAGCGTTGCCGGCGAAGCCTGGCGTTCGTTCATTTGAGGACCACCCCTTTCTGGCTCATGGGATCTCGATCTCGCTGACGGGCGTGACAGTGGTGCGCTTCGCGACGTATGCCGGGAGCAGCTTGAGCGCGTCGTCTTCGGTCTCGGCCTCGACCTCCCACCACACGGCGTGGCCGCCAGAGCGGCACGAGGCGAGCGTGGGTCGGTGGCGGAGTGGGCTCTCGTGTCCTTTGAACGAGGCGAAGACGACGCCGCACTCACGTGGCCCGTGGCGATGCTCGAGTAAGTAGCGGCTCATGGGTCGAGCTTGCCGCTGTGACGTCGGGTCGACATCGGGGGGCTACCCTGAAACCGCACCCTGATTTTCGCTGGCGCGCAACGGGACGGAGCACCGGTGCGCCGCCGCTATCCGTAGAAAACGCTGAGCGCGATCGGTGCGTTTGCTGATGACGTGTACGCGGCGATGTGCGGAGCTTGCGTTCTGGCCAAAGGAGGCAGGTTGACGCTCGGGTTCGCCGCGCGAACAACGCGCCACCACTACCGGCTCGTGGGGCGTACCGACGAGCTCGATGCGCTCGGCCGGGCGCGCGACGAGCTCGAGCGAGGGCCGCCTGGCGCGATCGAGCGGGTTGGGGAGCCTGGGATCGGCAAGACGCGCCTGCTTTCGGAACTGACGGCTCGTGCCGAGCGGCGCGGGTACCTCGTCCTCGCGGGAGCCGCGTCGGAGCTCGAGCGCGACCTGCCGTTTTCAGTCTTCGTAGATGCGCTCGATGAGTACGTCGAGAGCCTCGACCCGAACGAGCTCACAACGCTCGACGATGACGTGCAAGCAGAGCTCGCGCATGTCTTGCCCTCGCTCTCTGCGCTCGCCGCCGGGCGTGCGGTGGCGCTCCAGCACGAGCGCTACCGCAGCCACCGCGCCGTGCGCGCGCTGCTCGAGCATCTCGCACTGACGAGGCCGCTGGTCCTCGTACTCGACGATTTCCACTGGGCGGACTCGGCTTCGGTTGAGCTGCTCGGCGCGCTGTTGCGCCGGCCGCCCGCCGCGGCCGTACTCGTCACGATCGCGCTCCGCCCGCGCCAGACGCCGGAGCGTCTCGCAAACGCGCTCGCGCGCGCCGATCGTGCGGCGGCCCTGACTCGGGTCGAGCTCGGCGCCCTTACGCCGGCAGAAGCTCGAGAGTTTCTCGGCGAACGGATCGACGCCGCCGGTGCAGCCGCCCTCTACCGAGAGAGTGGCGGCAACCCCTTCTACCTCGAGCAGCTCGTGCGGTCACCGGAGCGCGCCGGCAGAGCGAGCACCGCTCCCGAGATCTCTCCGACCGGCCTCGAAGTCCCGGCAGCGGTCGCCGCCTCGCTGAGCGAGGAGCTCGCGCTGTTGTCCGCCTGCGGGCGCCTCGTGCTCGAAGGAGCCGCGGTGGCGGGCGACCCATTCGAGCCCGAACTGGCGGCCGCCGCGGCCGCCACATCTGAGACGGCGGCGATGCAGGCACTCGACGAGCTTCTCGAGCTCGATCTCATTCGCGCCACCGACGTGCCCCGCCGCTTCCGCTTCCGACACCCGCTCGTCCGGCGCGCTGTGTACGAGGCGACCGCCGGCGGCTGGCGGCTTGCCGCCCACGGGCGCTGCGCGGAGACGCTTGCGGCGCGAGGCGCGACCGCAGCGGCACTCGCCCATCACGTCGAGCGGTCGGCCGGCCATGGCGATCTGGTCGCCGTGGCCGTTCTACGTGACGCGGGCGAAGCAGCAACACGGCTCGCGCCGGAAAGCGCCGCGCGATGGTTTGCTGCGGCGCTGCGGTTGCTCCCGCAAAGTGCGCCGACGCAGGATCGCGTCCAGCTTCTGCTCGCACGTGCCGGGGCGCTGGCGGCGGCGGGCCACTTCACCGACAGCCATGCGGCACTACTGGAGGCGATCGCGATCCTCCCGGGGCAGGCGACTGCCCTCTGCACCGCAGTCGCGACCGCGTGCGCCGGGGTGGAGCGACAGCTCGGGCGCTACCAGCAAGCGCACGCGCGTCTCGTGAGTGCTCTTCGCGTCCTTCCGGAGCCGGCCTCGGTCGAATCCGTCGAGCTGCTGATCGAGCTGACGCTCAACGAGTTCTACCGCTCGAGCTACGACACGATGCACCACTGGGCCGACCGGGCGGTGCGCGACGCGAAGCTGCTGGGGGACCCATCGCTCGCGACGGCGGCACTCGCCATGCCCGCACTCGCATATGCGATGACCGGACCGACCGAAACGGCTCGATCCCACCGTGCCGAGGCCGCAGCACGCGTGGATGAGCTCTCCGACGAGGAGCTCTCGCTCCGGCCCGACGCGGCCTCCTGGCTCGCCGCTGCTGAGCTCTACCTCGACCTCTACGCCGAGGCCGACACGCACGCGAGTCGCGCCCTCGCCCTCGCTCGCGCAACAGGCCGAGGCGATCCCTTGTTCCGCCTGTACCCGATCCTGCCCAGGATCTGGTACGTGCGCGGCAAGCTGGCCGAGGCGGCCGAACTCCTGGAGGGCGCCATCGAGGGTGGGCGCCTGCTGGGGTCCCCGCCTGCTCTCGCCGGCAACCTCTTCAACCGCTCTGTCGTCGCCCTCGCCGTTGGCGACCTCGAGATCGCGCTCGCCACCGCGGAGGAGGGCGTCGAACTCTCCCGCGGCCTCGACGAAGGCTTCGTCACGGCCTGGGCCGCGGTCAGGCTGGCCGCCGTCCTGGTCGAAGTCGGACAGCCAGCCCGAGCCGTCGAGCTGCTCATCGGACGCGCTGGCGGTGAAGAGTTGACGCTCATCCCCGGCAGCTGGCGGCCGTACGGCCTCGAGCTGCTGACGCGGTGCTGGCTCGCGCTCGGCCGGCGGCAGGAAGCAGAGCGGGCGGCGGGCCACGCCGAGACCGAAGCAGCCGCCGCGCAGCTCCCTCTCGCTGCCGCATGGGCCGATCGCGCGGCCGCCGCCGTCGCTTTGTACTCAGGGGACACCGCCACCGCGATCGAGCGCGCTCTCGCTTCGGCTCATATGGCTCAGAAAGTCGGAGCGCCGATCGAGGGAGCGCTGTCGCGCACGCTCGCTGGCCGAGCGTTGGCGCAAGCCGGCCAGAGCGACCGGGCCGTGGCGGAGCTCCAGCGTGCGGCAGCCGCGCTCGACACATGCGGCGCACTGCACTACCGCGACGAGGCGGAGCGCGAGCTGGGAAAGCTCGGACATCGCACCTACCGTCGGACACGGCCGGGAAAGAGCGACGGAATCGGAATCGATTCGCTCACCGAGCGCGAACTGCAGGTGGCACGGCTGGTCGTCGACCGAAAGACGAATCCCGAGATTGCCGCGGTGCTGTTCCTCAGCCAGAAGACGGTCGAGACGCACCTGCGCAACATCTTCCGTAAGGTCAGCGTCTCGTCACGCGTCGAACTCGCGCGCGCCGTCGAACGCGTCGACCGGACTGCGACTGCATCCTCGCGTTAGCCGGGGGCGGCGCCAGTTGCCCTGCTTACGGCGGCCGACGATGCCCGAATGCTGGAGCAGGCCGAGGTGCTTGGAGACGTTCTGCTGTGTCGTACCGACGAGCTCGGTCAGCTCGAGCACGGTTGCCTCCCCTTCGCGCAGCCGGTCGAGCAGCTTGATGCGCGTCGGCACTGCAAGTGCGCGGAAGCGCGCGGCGATAAGTTCGACCAGGTCGTCGGGGAGCGGATGCGCGATGGCGGCGCGCCCGCTCCCCTCGTCCTTGGCGGACGTGGCGACGGCGGTCATGCCGCTGTCGGCCTCGCCCGGTGGTGGAACGAGAACCCGCGCGCGAGCGGGTTGCCGAAGAGGCCGTAGCCGGCGAGCAGGACGATCAGCGCGCCCGGCACGACGAAAAAGAGGGTGAACAGCCGGAAGTCGGGCAGGCTGTTGACCTGCTTGTAGTTGTCGGCGTTGCCCTGCATCGTGCGCACGAGCGGCTTGTAGTGGGCGAGCCCGGCGGGGACGCGCGAGAAGATGCCGACGTTCTGCTCCACCGTCCCGAGCAGGCCGCTGAAGTCGCGCTGCATGGCGGGCAGGTTCTGCAGCATCGCGGCCATCGACGGCAGTTGCGTCGCCATCAGCGTCTGCACCTGCGCCGGGCCGATCGCGATACACGATTGGAGTAGGCGTAGGCCACTGCCCACCGGGAAGCGCAACCGGGTGTCAGCGATGCTGCGCACGTGCGCGTCGAACGTGCCGGGTTCGAGTTCGTTGTTGTTTCCCACCGGCGCCTCGTACGTGAAGCCGGCGGTGTGGCTGAGGAGCATCCGAAGCGTGATCTTCCGTTCCGGGTGCTCCTCGAACGCGCTGTGGACGGTGAACTCGGGCAGGTAGGTGTGATCGGCGCGTCGAGGTCGAGGCGACAACGAAGATCGCGTTCAGGCTACGGGGCGAGGGTGGCGAACCCGCACGCGGCTCTCGCGGTAGCGGATCGCCTCGTACGCCACGACGAGCGAGCAGACGCCGCTGACGAGCGCGAGCGCCGCGAGGGCGGGGATCGCGACTGCGACGGGGATAAGGACGAGGAGCAGGGCCGCGCCGCCCGTGCGCCGCCGGAAGATGCGGCCGGTCGTCACGCGGAGGAACGCAACGTGTCCGAGCAGGTACAGAGCGACGCCGCCGCAGAGAGCCACCGCGGGTATCAGATCGAGCGCACTATGGATGTGGTGGAGCGTCGTTTCGAGGCCGAAGGCGAAGAAGACGATACCGGCGACCAGCGGTAGATGGAGGTAGCTGTAGGCGTCGCGGGCGAGTCGCGCGCGCTCCACACCGCTTGCCTGAGCAAGCCGCGTTCTGGCAAAGATCGCGGCCACATCGAAGTAGAGCCACCACAGCGCCGAGACGACGACGATCCCAAGCGCGGCTCCAACGATCACACCAGTCACGAGTTGCAGGCCGGCACCGACGCCGATAGCAATGATCGACTCGCCGAGCGCGATCAGGACAACCAAGCCGTGACGCTCGGCGAAGTGCTCAGGCGCGACCCGCCATCCTTCTCCGAGGCCGAGCACCGTTGGACCCAGGTAATCGATCGCAACTGCCAACACCCACACCCCGACGCGCACATCGCCGTCGACGAAGGCGGCAGCGACAAGAAGGGAGGCGCCGACGAGTTCGGTCGGCGCGACGCGAAGCAGCGCCCGGCGCAAGTCGGAGTCGTGGCGGCCGACTCGGGCGTAGAGGACGAGGTGGAGTACGCGGACGGCAAGAAAGCTGACACCGAAGAGCAGAGCGTCCTTACCGAAAGCGGCCGGTACCGCCAGAGCGACCCCAAGCAACATCGCCATCGAGGTCAGCATCACGAGCCTGACGCCGCCTTCGTCGACGTCGATCGTGCTCGTCAACCAGGCGTAACCGGTCCAGGCCCACCAGATCGCAGCCAGCACAAGCAGGCCACGAAGAACTCCGTGCCAGGTCGGGTCATCAACCAGCAGGCGCGTGACCTGCGTAATCGCGAAGACGAAGACGAGATCGAAGAAGAGCTCGAGCGGGGTGACCCCGTGCTCGTCGCCCCATCAGGCTGGCCTGGCGGCACGCGCCTAGCCTTGGAACTGCCTCCTCGCCACTCCCACCGCGGACATCG
>Ga0137372_10004009_pt1 | contig 14313 bp, 12 predicted proteins | sample SagtaG_6_FD_104911 | JGI IMG/M metagenome (GOLD analysis project Ga0137372, IMG submission 104911) | Vadose zone soil microbial communities from Sagehorn Ranch, Mendocino, California, USA - Sage1_R_60_16 metaG | ecosystem: Environmental > Terrestrial > Soil > Vadose zone | place: USA...
AATCCTCTCCTGGAAGAGGAACTCGAATACCGCCGGACCCGCTTCGGCAACCGGGTCATCCGTAAAAGAGACGCGGCGCGCGAGATCCTGCGCGCCATCCGCGCCAACCAGACGGTGGCGATCCTGGTGGATCAGAACGTCCTGGCCGAAGAGGCGATCTTCGTTCCTTTCTTCGGGCGCCCGGCGGCGACGACGCCGTCTCTGGCTCTCCTCCAGATGAAGACCGGCGCCGCCGTCGTGCCGGTCTTCACCTGGCCGCTCGGGCAAGGCCGCTACCGGCTTCAATTCGAGAAGCCCATCCTCGCCGAGGAACTCGCGTCCGGCGCGGGAAGGGAGGAGCGCGTCCTGCGCGCCACAGAGCGGTACATGGCGGTGACAGAGGACGCCATCCGCGGGGATCCGGCCGCCTGGCTGTGGATGCACAACCGTTGGCGCACGAGACCGAAGTGATTTTCGATTTTGGATTTTGGATTTTGGATTACGAGAGCCGGCCCGCGTGCTCAATCCAAAATCTAAAATCTAAAATCCAAAATTGATGCGTAGCGCTCGAGTGGTCGTGGCGCCGAACTGGCTCGGGGACTGCGTGATGGCCCTGCCGGTGCTGCGGGCCATCCGGCGAGCTCATCCTCAGGACGGCCTGGCCGTTTTTGCGAGGCCGGGGGCGGCGAATCTCTTCCTGGCCGAAGGGAGCGCGGACACGGTCGTCGAACGGTCGGGGATTTTCACAGATGTTCGGCGGCTGCGGCGAGAACGGTTCGCCGAGGCATGGCTCCTCCCCAACTCCTTCCGCTCGGCGCTCGCTTCCTGGCTGGCAGGAATTCCGGAACGAATCGGCTATGACACCGACTTCCGTGGTCCGCTCCTGACGCGCCGCTTGAAGGAGCCGCGCCGGACCGAGCATCAGCTTCGCGACTACGACGCGCTCCTTCGGTCGCGCGGCATCGAGCCCGATCTCGAGGCGCCACGTCTGCCCGTGACGGCAAAGGCTCTGGACCGCGCGGCGTCTTCGCTCGATGCCGAGGGCGTCGATCGTGACAGCCCCCTGGCTCTTCTGGCGCCGGGGGCGGCATTCGGGTGGACCAAGCGCTGGCCCGCCGAGCGCTACGGCGAGTTGGGCGATCTGCTCGCCGTCAGAGGACTTGGCTGCGCGGTCGTCATCGGACCCGGTGAGGAGAAGCTCGGCGCGGCGGTGGCCGCTTCCGCGCGTGCGCGGCTGCCGGTCGTCGGCGCGGACCTGAACCCGCTGGAGCTGCTTGCTCTGCTCTCCTGTGCCCGGGTCGTCGTGGCCAACGACTCGGGGCCCATGCATCTTGCCGCGGCGGTGGGCGTTCCTGTCGTGGCTTTCTTCGGCCCGACCGACCCGGGACGCACCGCTCCGACCGGTGCTCCTTCCAGAGTCCTCGATCGCTACGTCTTCTGCTCCCCCTGCTACCTCAAGGAGTGCCCGTACGGGCACGAGTGTATGAAGGAGATCACAACCGAGATGGCATTCCAGGCGGTCGAAGAGATTCTCGCCTCTACCCTGTCATCCTGAGGGCCGAAGGCCCGAAGGATCTGCTCTCGGGCCCCTAGAGATCCTTCGCTGCGCTCAGGATGACAGGGAAGAAGCGAAGGGATGAAATAGCGCGCGGCATCGCGCGCTATTTCAATTCCGTGTTCCAGTAGGCGAGGTCGAGGAAGTTGCGCCAGGCGGGGTGGACCTTGTTGGAGCCGAAGTGTCCGACCGGGTGCCAGCGCGGCTTTCTGGGCTGGGCGATCAGTTTCATCGAGGCCTCGTGGGGGCTGCGGTTTCCTTTCTTGACGTTGCAAGAAAGGCAGGCGCACACCACGTTCTCCCAGTTGGAGCGGCCTCCCCGAGACAGGGGAATGACGTGGTCGAGGGACAGCTCGGAGGAAGAGAACTTGTGGCCGCAGTACTGACAGCGGTTTCCGTCCCGCAGGTAGATGTTGTGACGCGAAAATTTGACATCCTGTCGCGGGAGCCGGTCGAAGTCCTTCAACGCGATCACGCGCGGGATCCGGATCGCCATCGAAGGCGTCAGGACCACCTCGTCCTGCGGCTGCACCGGGATGTCGCACCAGTTCTCGAACTCATAGGTCGAGTAATCCGGAAGCACCGCTCGAACGTGCCCCTTGTAGAAGAGGGAGAACGCCTTACGAACCGAGGTCACCTGTATTGCCTGAAACACCCGGTTCAGCACGAGTACATGAGAATCCAGCATGCGACTTTCTCGAGGGCGGCAATTATAGTCCGGGTTTCATGAGCTTCGACATCTCCCGGCAACGTCTCTCCTCGCTCATCGACTCCTTTGCCGGCCGGCGCCTCGTGGTTGCCGGAGACTACGTGCTCGACCGTTTCCTCTTCGGCCACCCTAAACGGGTCAGCCGGGAGGCGCCCGTTCTGATCCTCCGATTCTGGAAGGAGGAGCACCTGCCCGGCGGAGCGGGCAACACCGCCGCCAACGTCCGTTCTCTCGGAGGCGTTCCTGTCCCCGTCGGCGCGCTGGGAGAAGATGAGGCGGGCCGGACTCTCAAGGGGGTGCTGGAGGAGCGCGGGATCGAGACCGGAGGTCTTCTGGAGGTCGCGGGATACGGCACGCCCACGAAGACCCGCATCCTCGCGGGAGCCCCGCACGGAATCAAACAGCAAGTCGTGCGCTACGACCGTGAATTCCGTCTGGCGCCGGACCCGGCCGTCGCAGGAGAGATCGCGAGCCTCCTGGCGGTCGCGGCCCGGCAGGCGCGGGGCGCCGTTGTCTCCGATTATGGCTACGGCGCCGTCCCGGCCGATGCCGTCGCTCTCCTCCGGGCGAGTCTCCCCGCGGGGACGCCAGTTCTCGTGGACTCCCGGCACGGACTGACGGGATTCGCGGGCGCCGACGCGGTCACTCCCAACGAGGAGGAGCTCGAAGAGTCGATCGGACGGCCGCTGACCGACTCGGTCGAGGATCTCGAGAGCGCCGCCCGCTCGCTGGCCCGGCAGATCCGTTGTCCGACGGTGCTCGTCACCCGCGGCTCGCGGGGCATGGCTCTTTTCCAGAACGGCGCGGCACCCGCCTCGATCGCTGTCCACGGCACCGACCAGGTCGCCGACGTCACCGGGGCGGGCGACACGGTGCTGGCGACTTTTTCGCTGGCACTGGCTTGCGGCGCGACGGCCGTGGAGGCGGCGCTGCTGGCCAACTTCGCCGGGGGCGTCGTCGTCATGAAGATGGGAACCGCCGTCGTGACACCCGAAGAACTTCGAGAAGCGATCAGGTCCGATCGTACGCTCCTCTCGTAAAACGTAAAACGTGAAACCTAAAACGTGCCCCGACTTCGTTTAACGTCTTACGTTTGACGTTTAACGGTTCCATGACTACGAAGATCCTCTCGCGCTCGGAGCTGCTCGAAGCCGCGGCTGCCCAGAAAGCCGCGGGCCGCCGGGTCGTCTTCGCCAACGGCGCCTTCGACCTGCTGCACGTCGGCCACGTCCGCTATCTGGAGGCGGCCCGGCGAGAGGGGGACTGGCTCGCGGTCGGAATCAACTCCGACCGCTCCGTCGAGAACGGCAAGGGGAAGGGCCGGCCGATCCTGCCTGAGGCGGAACGCGCGGAGATCATATCGGCGCTCTCCTGCGTGGACGCTGTCGTTGTTTTCGACCAAGACAGCCCGGCAGAGCTTCTGTCGGAACTCGAGCCTGATGTTCACGCCAAAGGCACCGACTATGAGGTTGAGACCGTACCCGAGCGCGACGTCGTCGCGGCCTACGGAGGACGCACCGTCATCGTGGGAGATCCGAAGGACCACGCCACCACCGACCTGATCGAGAAGATTCGTAAGACGTAAAACGTGAAACGTGAAACGTGAAACGTCAAACGGGACTTCGCTTTACGCTTTACGTTTGACGTTTAACGGCCTATGCGGGTCCTGATCGTTCGTCTCTCGGCGATGGGAGACATCGTCCACGCGCTGCCTCTGGCGCTCAACGCTCATATTGGCGGGGCAACAGTCGGATGGCTGACCGACCGCCGTTACGGCGGGCTCCTCGCGGGTAACCCCTCCATCGAACGGCTCTTCCTGGCCGATACGCGGCGGTGGCGCCGCGACCCGTTCTCGCCGTCGATCTGGAAAGAGATCGCGGGCTTGCGAAAGGCTCTCCGCGAATTCGCGCCCGACGTGACCCTGGATGCTCAGGGCCTATGGAAGTCGGCGCTTCTTGCGCGCCTGGCCGGAGCGAAGGTCATCAGTTTCTCCGCGGGGTCCCGGCGCGAGCCGTCCTCGGCCGTGCTCGTCGGCAAAGGGGTCGACCTGGCCGGCGACGCGGTGCACGTCGTGGATCAGAATCTGAGCCTGCTCGCCCCGGTCGGCCTGCCCGTGACACGAAGGGCTCCGGACGCGCGCTACCTGCTTGCGAGAGAGAGTCCGGCGACGAGCGCCTTTCTGCGAACCCTGCCGAGCCCCTTCGCTCTTTACCATCCCGGAGCCGCGCAGGCGGAAAAGACCTGGGGAGAGAAGAACTACGCGCAACTGGCGTCGCGACTCCACCAGGATCTCGGCATTTATCCCGTGATCTCCTGGGGGCCCGGCGATGAGAAGCGGGTCGAGCGTCTCTCAGAACTGCTGGCGTACGCGGCGAGAACTCCGCCCCTCGACTTCGCGGGCCTCGCCGCCGTGATGGCACGCGCGAGCCTCTTCGTCGCGGGAGATACCGGCCCGCTTCATCTGGCCGACGCGCTCGGGGTCACTTGCCTCGCTCTCTTCGGCCCGCAGGCCCATCGCCGCAACGTTCCCGAGCGCAACCGGCCCTATCGGGGGACCGCGTTGGGTTACGATCAGACCAGTTCCGTCGAAGCGGTCGCGCGCAAGGCTGTCGAGCTCGTGACGACCGCGGGACGAGAGACCCCGGCGTAGAAGATCAAGGTCCCAAACATTGAGGCGTCTTTTCCTTTCTTTTCTTCTCCTGGCGCTCCCGCCGGGACATGCCTCCCCCTCGGTCCAGGAAAACCCGGACCCTCCGGTCTTCCTCGGTGAGACGCTTCGCTACGCGATGACGATCCTGGGCGTGGCCGGGGGCGATCTGACGCTGTCGGCAGTTCCAGCGGAATTGAACGGGAGCCGGACCTACAAATTTGAAATGTCGGCCGTGTCCAACAACTTCCTTTCGAAGTTCTTCCTCGTTCGGGACACCGTCGTCTCGTGGATCGATCCGAAGTCTTTCCGGTCGCTCCGCTTCGAGAAACACACTGTCGAAGGCAAACGCGCCCGCGATGAGCTGACCGAATTCGACTATGAGAAGGGTTACGCGCGTTACGAGGGGACGCCGGTGCCGCTCGAGGACGCGACTCTCGATAGTCTCTCCTCGGTTTACTACCTGCGCACGCTGAAACTCGACACGGAAAAGCCGATCGAACTCCGGGTCTTCTCCGGGCGGTCCCATGCTCTCCAGGTCGAGATCCAGGGTCGCGAGACGCTCGCGGTGCCCGCCGGGACGTTTCAAACTATTCGGGTCCAGCCTAAGAGCACGGCGGGAGGCCTGATGGGGAAAAACCTGGTGCTCTGGCTGACCGACGACGCGCGAAAGATCCCCGTCCAGCTCCGCTCGAAGTTGAAGGTCGGAACCCTCGTAGGCAAGCTCAAGGCCATCGAGAAAAGCTCTTAGCCCGCATAATCCGCGAACGACTCCGGCCGTCCCGCGGATCTTTTCCGCCGGACACTTCGTCAGACCTCCTCTGTGATGCCACCAGCATCGCCGTCGTCGGTCTTCCTCGTCCCGACGAAAAATCTCTCGCGGGAACAGGATGTATTCCGGCGTCACATCATCTCGACGGAAGAGACCGCTCATCTCTCAACGAAATGCGCATGTTTCGGCCGGGTGTCCGCGAATTATCCGGGCTAAGGTACAATCGCATTCGCTCCCATGGCGGTGAAACTCGGCGACCTCCTTCTCAAAGCGAAGCTGATCACGCAGGATCAGCTCGACGCCGCACTCAAATCGCAGCGCGAGGAGGGGGGAAAGATCGGTGAGGCGCTCGTTCGCGTCGGAGCAGTGACCGAAAACGACATCACCGAGACGCTGTCGCAGCAGTTGGGAGTGCCTTCCATTGATCTGGCCAGCTTCGAGATCGATCCCGCGGTCGTCAAGATCGTCCCGGGCGACGTCGCGCGCAAGTACGGTGTGCTCCCGGTGAACAAGACCGGGGCCACGCTGACGATCGCCATGGGCGATCCGACCAACGTCTTCGCGATGGACGACATCAAGTTCATGACCGGCTACAACGTCGAACCGGTCGTCGCCTCGGAGGTGGCCCTGCGCAAGGCGATCGCCCGGCACTACGGAACGCCGCGGTCTATCGTCTTGAAGGAGAGGACGAAATCCGCGGCCGGTTACAGTCCTCAGGATGGAAGCGTCGAAGAGATCATGGCTTCCTCGGCGCTTACGGCCGACGACATGGCCGGAGTTGGCCTGGCCGAGATCAACATCGATGAGATCGCGGGGGTCGATACGGGCGCCGACGTGGACGTCGTCAGGGGGGAGGAAGGCCAGGAGATCGATTTGATCGACCTCGCCAGATCGAGCGAGTCCGCCCCGATCATCAAGCTTTCCAACCTCATTCTGGTGGAGGCGCTCAAGGCGGACGCCTCCGACATCCACGTCGAGCCCTACGAAAAGGAGTTCCGGGTCCGGTTTCGGATCGACGGCATTCTCCACAACATCATGGCGCTCCCGATGCGCACGCGCGACCCGCTGATCTCACGTCTGAAGATCATGGCCAAGCTCGACATCTCGGAGAAGCGGCTGCCTCAGGACGGCCGCATCAAGATCCGCCTGCGCGTGGAAGAGCGCTCGCGTGACCTGGATCTGCGGGTCTCGACGGTTCCCGCGCAGTTCGGAGAGAAAGTCGTCATGCGCCTGCTGGACAAAACCAAGCTCCAGCTCGACATGACGCAGCTCGGCTTCGAGCCGGAGCCGCTGCGCCGCTTCAAGGACGCGATCGACCGTCCCTACGGCATCGTGCTCGTCACGGGTCCGACGGGATCCGGCAAGACCAATACGCTCTACTCCGCGATCGCGCAGTTGAACGACCCGACGGTCAATATCCTGACGGCGGAAGATCCGATCGAGTACAACCTGGCGGGGATCAACCAGGTCCAGATGAAGGAGCAGATCGGCTTGACCTTCGCCTCCGCTCTCCGTTCCTTCCTCCGGCAGGATCCCGACATCATCCTCGTCGGCGAGATCCGGGACTTCGAGACGGCCGAGATCGCGGTCAAGGCCGCGCTCACCGGTCACCTCGTCCTCTCGACGCTGCACACCAACGACGCTCCTTCCACCATCAGCCGACTGATGAACATGGGCATCGAGCCCTTTCTCGTCGCCACGTCGATCAACGCCATCTGCTCGCAGCGGCTGGTGCGCCGGATCTGCTCGGGCTGCGCCGAAGAGGTCGAGACGCCGCCGCAGATGCTCATCCAGGTGGGCTTCGCCCCGGATGAGATCAAGAGCCTCGAGATCAAGCGCGGCCGCGGATGCGAGCGGTGCAGCCACTCCGGCTACAAGGGCCGGGTCGGCCTCTACGAGGTCCTCCAGTTCTCCGACGAGATCCGCGAGATGATTCTCTCGGGATCGACTTCGATCGAGTTGAAACGCAAGGCGATCGAGGAGGGAATGGTCAGCCTCCGCTCCTCGGGCTTGCACAAGATCCGGGGCGGGATAACGACCCTGGAAGAAGTCCTGAGGGAGACGATCCTCTAGAAGCAGGTTCCAGGTTTCCGGTGGCAGGGTTCAGGCTGAACCCGGGGCTATCTGGAACCTGAACCAGGAACTTGGAACCATGACCTTCCCTTTCCGGCCGGGAGCGGCTAAACTAACGTACTTCCGTTAAAAAGAGGCCAATGGCTACTGATACGACACTCCACCAGCTGTTGAAGCAAGTGGTCGAAATGGGTGGGTCCGACCTGCACCTGACGACGAGTTCTCCGCCGATGGTCCGGTTGGACGGGAGGCTCATCCCTCTGCCCTATCCGCCGATGACCGTTTCGGAGACCAAGCAGCTCGCCTATTCGGTCCTGACCGACAGCCAGAAGCACCGTTTCGAGGAGAGCCTGGAGCTGGACTTCTCCTTCGGCATCAAAGGACTGGCCCGCTTCCGCGCGAACAACTTCATGCAGCGGGGCGCAGTCGCCGGCGTCTATCGGCAGATCCCGTACCAGATCCTCACGTTTCGAGAGCTCGGCCTGCCTCCGATCGTCGAGACCCTTTGCGAGAAGCCGCGCGGCTTGATTCTCGTCACGGGGCCGACCGGCTCCGGCAAGACCACGACGCAAGCCGTGATGCTCGACAAGATCAACGCCGAGAAACAGCTCCATATCGTCACGATCGAGGATCCGATCGAGTTCCTCCACGGGCACAAGAAGTGCCTGGTGAACCAGCGTGAGCTTCATGCCGACACGCATTCCTTTGCCAATGCCCTGCGGGCAGTACTCCGCGAAGACCCCGACGTCGTCTTGATCGGCGAGATGCGCGACCTGGAGACCATCGAGTCCGCGCTTCGCATCGCCGAGACCGGGCACTTGACTCTCGCGACCCTTCACACCAACTCCGCCATCTCCTCGATCAACCGCATCATCGATGTCTTCCCCTCCCATCAGCAGACGCAGATCCGCACGCAGCTTTCCTTCGTGCTGGAAGGGATCCTCTGCCAGTCGCTGCTGGAGCGCGCGAGCGGAAAGGGGCGGATCATGGCGATGGAAGTCCTCGTGCCCAACGCGGCCATCCGCAACCTGATCCGCGAAGACAAGGTCCACCAGATCTACTCGATGATGCAGACCGGCCAGTCCAAGTACGGGATGCAGACCTTCAACCAGTCTCTGGCCACGCTGTACCACCGCAAGCTGATCACGCTGGAGATGGCTCTGTCCCGTTCCTCGAGCCCGGACGAGCTCCAGGAGATCATCGGGCGGGGCGGCGGGGTGAACGCGCCGGTGGCGCCGGCCATCGCCGGGCGACGCTAGAAGGCCGCCATGCCCAACTACGCCTGGAAGGGGCGCAACCGCGCGGGCCTGGTCAAGGAAGGGGTCCTCGCCGCCGATTCCAAAGAGGTCGCTCTCTCTTCGCTGCGCCGCCAGAACATCGTCGTCACCGGTATCCGGGAGCGCGGCAAGGAAATCTCCCTCACCAAGGTCGGCCGCAAGGTCCCGCCCAAGACACTCGCGGTTTTCACGCGGCAGTTCTCGGTGATGATCGACGCGGGCTTGCCGCTCGTTCAGTGCATCGAGATCCTGGCCAACCAGCAGGAGCACAAGAACTTTCAAAGAATCCTGCTGCAGGTCCGCCAGGACGTCGAGGCCGGCTCGACACTGGCGGACGCGATGCGACGGCACCCGAAGGCCTTCGACTCGCTCTACGTCAACATGGTCGCCGCCGGGGAAGCGGGCGGTATCCTGGACACGATCCTCCAGCGCCTCTCCGTCTACATCGAGAAGGCCGTCAAGCTCCGTTCCCAGGTGCGCTCGGCGATGATCTATCCGGCCTCGGTCATCGCCATAGCGGCGATCGTCGTTGCCGTCATCCTGCTGAAGGTCATCCCGACGTTCGCCGCGCTGTTCATGAGCCTCGGAGCGGAGCTCCCGCTCCCCACCCGGATCGTGATCGCCGCCTCCAACTTTCTGGCGCGCTACTGGTGGGCGTTCGCCCTGTTCATCGCCGCGCTCGCCTTCGGATTCCGGCGTTACTACGCCACGCACTCCGGCCGCCGCGTCGTCGATGGAGCGTTGCTCAAGCTGCCGGTCATCGGAGGCATCCTTCGCAAGGTCGCCGTGGCCCGCTTCTGCCGCACCCTCGCGACGCTCACTTCTTCGGGCGTTCCCATCCTGGAGAGCCTCGACATCACCGCTCGCACCGCGGGCAACGCCATCGTGGAAGACGCGATCTACGAGACGAGGCGGAGCGTGGAAGGAGGCAAGACGATCGTCGAGCCGCTCCGGGCGACCAACGTCTTTCCGAACATGGTGACCCAGATGATCGGCGTGGGCGAACAGACGGGAGCGCTCGACGCGATGCTGAACAAGATCGCCGACTTCTACGAAGACGAAGTGGACGCCGCGGTCGCCGGGCTCGTCAAGCTGCTGGAGCCGCTCATGATCTTCATTCTCGGAATCATCATCGGCGGCATTGTCATCGCAATGTATCTGCCCATGTTCACGCTGATCAACAAGATCGGCTAGGAACTCAGTCGAGAGTCGAGAGTTCAGAGCCCAGAGTTGGATCCTCTCCCCGCCCACCTCTTCCCTCTCGACCCTCGGCTCTCGACTCTGGACTCTCCGTGAACGACTCTCTCAAGCGCAGCTTGAACTGGCTGACGACGATCCGCATCGTCGTTCTGGCTGCGATTCTTCTCTCCACCCTCCTTCTCCACGCGAGCTCCGGCGTGGGCCTGCCGACGACGTTCATCGACTTTCTCGTGGGCTTGAACGCCGCGGCGGCTCTTCTCGCGATCTTTCACTGGACCATGGGCCGCCGGCTCCCGGCCCGCTTTTCGGCCTACCTTCAACTCCTGGCCGACATGGGACTCGTCACGGTCCTCGTGTACTGCTCGGGCGGGCCCTACTCGGTTTTCAACTTTCTGTATCTGGTCATTATCGGCACGTCCGCCTTCCTTCTCTTCCGCTCGGGAGCGGTCATCCTGGCCTCCGCGGGAGCGGTCCTCTACGGAGCGGTCGTGGAGCTTCTGGCCAAGAGGATCCTGCCCCAGCCGCCTTTGGCTCCAGCTTTTGACTGGGTGAGCCCCCGGATCCGTTACAACCTCGTCGTTTCGATCGCGGGCTTCTACGGCGTGGCCTTCATGACCGCCTACCTCTCCGAAAAGCTTCGTGTGGCGCGGGCGGAGCTGGCGCGCAGACAGAAGGCGCTCCACCGGCTTCAGAACCTCCACGGAAACGTCATCGAGACCATGTCCTCGGGCTTGATGACGACCGACTCCCAGCAGCGGATCGCGTTCTTGAATCGCGCGGGGGGGGGGCTTCTCGGCGTGGACCCGGCCCGCGTCCTCGGACGGCCACTCTCGGAGTTCGGGTTCGTCCTCCCGGAAGACCTGGCAACCGTCTGGGACCGCGATCACGGATGGGAAACTTTCCGGGGAGAGTTCGAGACGGACCGCGCCAGCTCGCGCCAGGTCCTTGGGTTCTCCGTGCGCGGTTTGAAAGAGGCGGACGGGGAGCAGGGGCTGCTCATCCTCTTCCAGGATCTGACGGAACTGAAGAAACTCGAGCGCCGGGCGCGGTTCAATGAGCAGCTCGCTGCCGTGGGAGAGCTCGCGGCCGGCATCGCGCACGAGATTCGCAACCCTCTGGCCTCGATCTCCGGTTCCGTCCAGGTTCTCTCCAACGAGCTCACTGTCGGTTCGGCCGAGCGGCGGCTCATGGAAATCATCGTCTCCGAGTCCAACCGGCTGTCGAAAATCCTAGAAGACTTCCTCCGTTTCGTCCGGCCGCAGGAGCGGCGCGTGGCCGACTTCGACGTCGCCAGCGCCGTCACGGAGGTCATGGACCTCTTCCGCCTTTCCGACGAGGTCTCCGACGCGCACCGCATCGAAGTCGACGTGTCTCCGGCGCATTCGGAGCTCTCGGGGGACCGAGACCAGATCCGGCAGATCGTCTACAACATCGCCAAGAACGCCGTGCGCGCCATGGCGGCGGGCGGAACGCTAACCGTGCTTGGACGCGAAGAGGACGCCTGGTATAGCATCCGTTTCACCGACACCGGCCGAGGAATGAGCGAAGAAGAGCTCGGCCGTCTCTTCACGCCCTTCTCCACGGCCTTCGACGGGGGAACCGGGCTCGGCATGGCGATCGTTCGCAGGATTGTGGAAGACCACGGAGGAGCCATTGACGCGGAATCGAGGCCCGGAGAGGGGACGACCGTGACCGTCATGCTGCCGCGCGAGGCCGCCCGCAGCGAGCCCGCTGCCGCGCCGGCCGCCCTGGAAACGGAAGCCTCATGAGCGGCGGCGCGCGCCTGCTGATCGTGGACGACGAAGCGTCGATCCGCGACATGCTCGCGTTTTTCTTTCACAAGAGAGGCTTCGAAGTCCTGACCGCCTCCAATTACGCCGAGGGCTCCGCATCCGCCATCCGCTCCTCGCCGGATCTCATCCTTTGCGACATCAAGATGCCTGACGGCAATGGGCTCGACCTTCTTCGCAAGGTCAAGGCGGAAAATCCCAAGACCCCGGTGATCATGATCACGGCGCACACCTCCGCCAAGGACGCGATCGAAGCCATGAAGGCGGGCGCCGTCGACTACATCTCCAAGCCCTTCGACGTCGAGGAGCTGGGCCTCCTGGTTGACCGTGCGCTCGGAGAGAAGCAGCTCCAGGACGAGAACATCTACCTGAAGCAGGAACTGGCGGCGAAATACACCTTCGCGAACATGATCGGGAAGGGCGCGCGGATGCAGGAGATCTTCCGCACGATCGAGCGGATCGGCAGGGTCTCCTCGACCGTCCTGTTGACCGGAGAGAGCGGCACCGGCAAGGAGCTCATTGCGCGCGCGATCCACTACACGTCGATCCGTAAGGACAGGAAGTTCATCTCCATCAACTGCGGCGCGCTCCCCGAGACACTCCTCGAGTCCGAACTCTTCGGCCATGAACGGGGAGCCTTCACGGGAGCGGTCAAGGAGAAACGGGGACTCTTTTCCGAAGCGGACGGCGGGACGCTCTTCCTGGATGAGATTTCCGAGACCTCTCTGACGATGCAGGTCAAGCTCCTGCGGGCCATCCAGGAGAAGCTCATCCGCAAGGTCGGCGGCAACGAAGAGACGAGCGTGGACGTCCGCATCATCGCCGCGACCAACAAGGACTTGACCGAGCTCGTCTCGAACGGCCGGTTTCGCGAAGATCTCTTCTACCGGATCAACGTCATCCCGATCCCGCTCCCCCCGCTGCGGTCCCGCGTTGAAGACATCGCGCCCTTGACCCAGTACTTCATCGTTTCGATCTGCAAGGAGCAGAGGATCCCGGAGAAGAAGATTTCCACCGAGGCGATGCGCCTGCTCGAGGCCTACCCCTGGCCGGGCAACGTGCGGGAGCTCGAGAACACGATCGAGCGGACCGTCGCCCTGGAAGCAGGTTCCGTGATCACCGCATCCAGCCTGCCCGAGGCGATCGCGCTCGGCGTGCGCACCCGGGTGCCCGACTTCGAGAGCCTGCCGGCCGACGGGATCAACCTCGAGGCCTACCTCGAAGCGGTCGGCAAGCGCCTCATGCGCGAGGCCCTGGACCGCTGTGAGGGCGTGCAGACGAAGGCGGCGGAGCTCCTGCACATGTCCTTCCGCTCTTTCCGCTACTACGCCAAGAAGTACAACCTCGTCCGCAAGGAAGACCTCTACGAAGAAGACTCCACTCCCGCCGCGGAGGCAGAAACGACTTGAGGATTTTCGATTTTAGATTTTGGATTTTGGATTACGAACGCCGCGCTCTCGTGCTCAATCCAAAATCCAAAATCCAGAATCCAGAATTGCTTCTTCTCGCTCTGCTCCTGGCGGCTGCGGCCTGCGGGGCAGCGCCGAAGCCAGCAAAACAGGAGGCGACGCCGGCGTCAGCCCGACCGAGAGTCGTCCTGCCCTCCGGCGCGGTGTACCGGCTGGAGCTCGCGCGCACGCCCGAAGAGCAAGGGCAGGGATTGATGTTCCGCGAGAGCCTTCCGGAAAAAATGGGGATGCTCTTTCTCTTCGGGGACAAGGGTGTTCACCGCTTCTGGATGAAGAACACCATGATCCCCCTCGACATGGTGTGGATGGATGCGGGAGGAAGGGTCCTGTTCGTGTCCGCCGACACGCCCCCCTGCAGGGCGGACCCCTGCCCGAGCTACGGTCCCGAGTCTCCCGCCGCGAGCGTCCTGGAAGTCGCGGGCGGAAAGGCTGCCAGGGAGAAGATCGGGGTGGGCTCTGTTCTCAAGTTCCTGGACGTCAAGTAGAGGTTCCGTCGTATTCCGATGCTTCCGTGGGGAGCTCGCCCCTCCCGTCCCTGCTCGTTGCATCCGCCTCGTCCGGACGGAGACCGTCCTTGTCGCGCGTTGATGCTCACGATCGCGTCGTCGGAACTATGGCGTCCGGAACGTCTCGCGGTCTCGACCGATCGGCGTCATCGTCAGAGGCGGGCGGCCCCAAGGGCCGCCCCTACGGCACGGGGGGACGACCGGAGCTGTTAGGGCTCGAAGAGGAAGAGGCCGTCGCCGGTCGTTCCGATGTAAAGACGCCCTCCCGGCGCAGGCGCGGCGGTCGCCAGCGCCAGACCGGCGCGCGGGCTCGACACGGAAAGCCGCCGTCGTCCC
>Ga0137372_10004013_pt1 | contig 14306 bp, 18 predicted proteins | sample SagtaG_6_FD_104911 | JGI IMG/M metagenome (GOLD analysis project Ga0137372, IMG submission 104911) | Vadose zone soil microbial communities from Sagehorn Ranch, Mendocino, California, USA - Sage1_R_60_16 metaG | ecosystem: Environmental > Terrestrial > Soil > Vadose zone | place: USA...
CAAGGCCACCTTTGATACTCACTGGACTTTGATGTGGGACAAAAAAGGAGAATACTGGAAAGAACAATTCGGTTTCTTCACTCCGGTAAAACTCGCCGATGGACGCGAGGTTTGGTCCGTAGGGGACGTGGTGATAGTCAATGTCCAAAACGGTCGATCCACCATCGTCACCGCGACCCGCGCCTATAACCAGGGCTATCCGGCAAGCATGTTTAGCCTCGCGACTTTGCAAAGCATCATGCGTGGAGGATCCATCGAGTAGGATAGCGCGCATTCTTTCCTTTAGTTTGCGGGCTTCACTCAGGTTCATGCGCTTTGTCTTCTCTTGTCTCGCGGGGCTGATCCTTGGTTTGGCCCCGCTGGTTTTTTCTTCTCACGCTGCCACCCTTGCGAAAGAACCCGCGCTGCAAGAGAACTTCTACGGAGTTCATATCCTCGACAGTCGAGTCTGGGTGGTCGGTTACTACGGGACGATTCTGCACTCCAAGGACAGAGGCCTAACGTGGAAGATCCAGCGTAGCCCCACGCGCAGCTCTTTGTTCCAAGTCCGGTTTCTGAACGGAGAGAAGGGATGGATTTCCGGAAGCTACGGCACTCTGCTCTATACCGCGGACGGCGGCAACAACTGGAGCGCGCAGCCGACTGGCACGATCGAACACCTCTTTGGGTTAACTTCTGTAAACGAGCAAACGGGTTGGGCTGTCGGCAGTCGCGGAACCATCCTTCATACGCAGGATGGCGGCCGTTCGTGGATCAATTCATCGCTGTCGGAAGACCTTACTTTCAGTGACGTTGCATTTGTCAATGCAAGCAGAGGCTGGATCGTCGGCGAGTTCGGAGTCATCTTCCAGACCCAAAACGGAGGCAAGAGCTGGGACAAGCAAAAAAGTCCCGTGGAAGTTTCCTTTGTGAGCGGAGAGAGTCGTAACCTTTTTGCGCTGCTCCTTGAAGCGGAAACCGGCTGGGCCTTCGGTCTCGACGGCGTTGTCCTCAAAACCCGCGGCGGATCACGTTGGGAAATTGTGCGTCAGAAGAAGGATAGCGACAGCTCTCCTGGCGCAAATCATCTGTTTGCTGCAGCCGCATTCAATGGTCGTTTCTGGGCCGTGGGTGAGCGAGGCGCCCTCCTTCACTCCGACTCCGATGGCAGTAACTGGCGGCAGGCCAATGCGGAAACGCCTCCCGTAAGCTTGAATGGCATCGCGTTCGGCAAGGATGGCTTTGGTTTGATCGTCGGCAATCGAGGGGTGATTTTGCGCACCGAGGACGGAGGAACGACCTGGAAGCGGCTCAAAATCGCGATCCAGAGCCAGGAAAAGGGGCTTAGCCCGATCCCATGAGACGGCTCGCAACTTTCATCGTTCAAAAACGCGCCGCCATTCTCTGGATCATTTTCCTGGCAACTCTGTTTTTTTCTTATCACGCGTTGAAAATCCAGATGTATACCGCCTTCTCGGATCTCCTACCGAGGGATCATCCTTATATCCGGGTGCACAACGAGTTTTGGAAAACCTTTGGCGGCGCCAATGTCATCCTTATCTCCGTAGAGGCGGCCGACGGCGATATTTTTAACCAGGCGGCGTTGGAGAAGGTAAAGAAACTCACGGAAATCATCGAACGCATCCCGGGGGTCAACAACTACCAGATCTTCTCAATCGCGCGCCAGAAAGTGAAAGACGTTCGTGCCACGGCCTGGGGAATCGAGGTCCAGCCGGTCATGTGGCCCGATGTTCCCCGCAGCCCGGCAGCAATTGAGCGATTACGGAATATCGTCTATGCCAATCCCACCGTCATCGGACGATTAGTGTCTGAGGATGGCAAGGCGGCTCTAATCACCGCCGCCTTCCACGAAGAGCGGCTCGACTATGGGGCCTTGTTCCAGCGCATCCAGCAAGCGATCAAAGAAACCGAAGATGGCAAGACCCGTATTTTTGCCGCCGGCGAGCCCATTCTCTACGGTTGGATTTACCACCATCTGCGCGAAATCGGCTTGATCATCGCGCTTACTTGCTTCAGCATTCTTGCGCTGCTCGTTCTCTACTACCGCAATCTCAACGGGGTTTTGATTCCGGCGCTTTCCGCTGTGATAACCTTTATCTGGGGCACGGGATTTACCGCCCTGTTGGGTTACAATTTCGAGCCGCTGATCCTAGTGGTGCCGTTTCTAATTGCCGCGCGGACCATCAGCCACTCCATACAGTTCCGAGAGAGATTCTTCGAGGAGTTAGAGCGATTCGGCAACAAGGAGAAAGCGGCCATCGAATCAGCGACGGGGCTGATGATGCCCGGCAGCGTTTCCATCGTCACCGACGCCATCGGCCTCACGGTTCTCCTGGTGGCCCCGATGCCTATTCTCACTAAACTGGCCATTGCGGGAAGTTTCTGGGTGCTCACCAATCTCGTGACGGTGGTCATTCTCGATCCGATCCTCTGCTGTTACTTTCCGGCACCGCGACACCTTCCCAGGGGAGGAGAGGGGCATTGGCTGGAGGTTCCGCTGCGACGCTTGGGGGGCTTCTGCGTCAGTCGGTTGGGACGGGTGCTCGTCACGGCCTGTTTCGCCGGAATCGTCGTGTGGAGCGTCTATTGGTATCAGTTTTTGACCGTCGGCGATTCTCGTCCAGGCTCGCCGTTATTGTGGCCCGATTCGAACTACAACCAGAGCGTGCGCCACATCAACGAAAGATTTCAGGGTACGGACCATCTTTACGTTATCGTTAAGGGCCAGGCGGAAAATACGATGAAGTCGCCGCAGGTGCTGGAGACAATCGAGGCTTTTCAACGTCACATGATGCGCTCGCCCCATGTCGGCGGAACGGACTCTCTGGTGGACCTGACGCGTCAGATCAACACCGTCCTGCATAACAGCGATCCCCGCTGGTCTCTTCTGCCGCGCTCGGCTGACGACGTGGGAGGTATTGTGATGGTGGCAGAGCACGGCAGCGAACCGGGAGATTTCGACCGCTGGGTCAATTACAATTTTCAGCACGGCCGGGTGACTTTTTTTCTTTATGACCATAAGGGAGATACCCTCCGCGACGTGGTCAATCGCGCCACGGAATTCATTCAAAGCCACCCCTTGGAGGGCGCCGAATTCAAGCTGGCCAGCGGCTATGCCGGTGTGTTGGCGGCGGCCAACGAAGTTATCGCCCGCTCTGATAAACTCACTCTCGGTTTGATGCTTTTGGCCCAGTTGGTTTTTTGCGCCATCGGGTTTCGCTCGTTGATCGCCGGCCTTTTCTTTGTTGGAGTTGTTCTGCTGTCGAACACTTTTGGCATGGCGCTCATGGCCTACTGGAACGTGGGACTGAACGTCAACACCTTGCCGGTGATCAGTCTGGGAATTGGTTTCGGCGAGGACTATGGGATCTATATCGTTTCGCGTATTATTGAAGAGTACCAGCGTCAGAACCGAGCCGACCTTCCTTCAGCCGTAATCGAAGGCATGGCCACCGCCGGGAAGGCCGTGCTCTACACCGCCGTCCTGGTTTCGGCTGGGATCGCCTTCTGGTCCTTGTCACCGCTTCGTTTTCAAGCTGAGATGGGCTACCAGCTTTTGATTATCCTGACGATGAATATGCTTGGCGGTCTGTTGCTGCTTCCCGCGCTTATCGCGCTCCTAAAACCGAAGTTTGTTTTGGGAGAAAGAAGATAATGAAAAACCCAGTAAATCAGGGCTTACGGCTTCTCCACCGGCACCGTGTCTTTGCCGTCGAAGGGCGGGGAAAAAACCACAAAGGCAACCGTGGGTTCGCTAGTGGTATTAACGAAGTAGTGGACGGCGCCACGGGGGATATAAACGATATCGCCCGCTGACATATCGAGGCGACGATTCTCCATCATCAAGTAACCTCCACCCTTGACCATCACCACCGTGCCATCGTGAATCTTGTGAACATGTGGTTTTTCCCGGTCACGAATTTGCACGAGGTGATGGCTCACGCTCTGACCTTGGCCGAGAGTCGTAATCTTGATGTTTTCACTCGCGCCGAGCGGGTTCTCGGCCAACACCTTTTCTATTTCGGCTTGCTTGAATTCCGTGCCGTACTGGAGAGAAATCCGCGGTGCCGGCGAGCAGGCAAAAAGCAGAGATAAAACAAAAAGCACAAAAGCGTGGCTGCTAAATCCTCTTGATCTGATAGCCATAAATCAAATCCAGAAATTGCACGATGATTCTAGCCGTCGCACCCCAGATGTCCCAGCCGTTGCAATAGAAGTGGTAGACGGGTTCACCGTGGGACGAGAGATGATCTGCGATCACCACACACTTCGGCTCGAGCAAGCTTGCAATGGGAACGGAGAATACCGCGTCGGTCTCCGCGGGATTCAAGCGGAACTCGTAAAATGGCGGGATCACTCCAACAAACGGCGTAACGACAAAATCATAAGCCGCCGTCACCTGATCCAGTCGCCCGAGCACACGCACGTCGGATGGATCGATGCCAATCTCCTCATGGCTTTCCCTTAGAGCTGCCTCTAATTCGCCGCGGTCATCAGGATCCACTCGACCTCCGGGAAACGCCACTTGACCCCGGTGATGATTGAGCTGCTCCGCTCTCTTGGTTAAAACGAGGTGATCCCCGTCGTCGCGTTCCTGGATGGGCATTAAAACAGCGGCGAGTTTGTAATGATCGCCCGTAAGATTCCTCGGCGAACGGGATTGCAAGACGGTGGCGATCTTGTCGGCAACCATGTTGAAGAAAAGTTTGACCGGCTGACGAACTGTGATATGAAACGGTTCCAATTTAACCAATCGCCCCGGAAAAGACCAGTACCGTGAGAGATCGCGACATTCATGCCGTCATTCGCATTTTGCGTCGGGAAGTTCCCAAATGGGAGACCCCTATCGTGACTTTAATGGCGGAAACTTACCAGAGCCCGTTCCGGGTTCTTATCTCCTGCATCTTGAGCTTGCGGACGCAGGACTCCACTACGGCGAAAGCGTCTTATCGTCTTTTTGCTCTTGCCGACTCGCCAGAAGCAATGATGAAGCTGACGACAAAAAAAATCGAGAAGACGATTTTTCCGGTCGGTTTTTATCGCACTAAGGCGAAAGTCATTCGCGAGATCTGCGGTACCTTGATCCAGGATTATTCAGGCAAAGTTCCCAACGAGATCGATGAGCTGCTAAAGCTCAAAGGTGTCGGAAGGAAAACCGCGAATCTCGTCGTAACGCTCGGTTATCGCAAGCCGGGCATTTGCGTGGACACCCATGTGCATCGAATTTCCAATCGTTGGGGCTATGTCAAAACGGCGACGCCGGAGAAAACGGAGTTCGCGCTCAGGGACAAGCTTCCTAAACAATACTGGATTGAATACAACGACCTATTGGTGAGCTTCGGCCAGCATCTTTGCCGTCCGATCTCGCCCGTTTGCAGCCAGTGTCCCGTGGAAAGGTATTGCGCTAAGAATGGCGTTACGGTAAGCCGCTAGCTATGGCTCAACCGATCCGACAAGGATATTTCGCCCACAACACCGAGGTTCTCGGTTACCACGATCTCAACGGCAAGCCCGCCTTCAAACTGGCAATGCAGGAAATGAACGACCGCTGGTATCTTTACCTCGCGCATCTCTGGCACCAGGGTTGGAGTATTCTCGATGTCACCGATCCAACGGCGCCGCAATTCGTCGCCTTCCTACCCGGCCCGGAAAACACCTGGACGATCCAAATTCAAGTGGCCGATGGGAAGATGATCACCGCCTTGGAGCGCATCGCACCCGGCTGGGGAGGTGTCGAAGGAAAAGAGCACGCCGAAGGCGTTTTGATCTGGGATGTAAGCGACCCGGCCAAACCCAGACAACTCGGCCACTATCGGACCGGCAGCACGGGGACACATCGAAATTTCTATGACGGCGGAAACTTGATGCATGTTGCTGGCGGTGCACCGGGTTACGATGGAAAGATTTACCACATCGTCGACATTTCGGATCCGACAAAACCCGAGCGACTCTCCTACTTTGCGCTTGAAGAGCAAAAGAAAGGCGCGCCTAAGACCGGGGCCAAGCTATCGCTCCACGGACCAGCTCATATCGAGGCTGACAGAGCCTATCTGCCCTACGGCGACGGTGGCGGCATTATTCCCGACGTATCGGATATCAAGAATCCGAAGATGATCAGCCAGCTCGCGTTTCGCGGCATTACCGCCACCCAAGGGATCCATACCTTTCTTCCATTGCGGCGCCGCAAGATTGCCTTGATCAATGACGAAGCCATTCGTGAGCATGGCGATGAAGATCTGAACTTAGCCGGTATCGTCGATATCAGCGACGAGAAACAGCCCCGGTTGATCTCGCTCTTTCGCCTGCCCGAGCCACCGCCGGAGAGCGGATTGAAGAACTTCTACGAAAAAGGCGGCCGCTTCGGGCCGCACAATCAGCACCATCCAAATCACCAAGGTTGCCTGGAGGATCGCGACGACATTGCCTATCTCACTTACTTTAACGCCGGATTAAGGGTCTACGATATCCGCGACGCGCGCACGCCGAAAGAGATCGGCTATTTTATACCGCCCGATCCAAAGATAAGAATCGGCACCAAGCCCAGCCGGCTAGTTGCGCAAACGGAAGACGTTTTGGTCGATCGGCGTGGCTGTATTTATATCAGTGACAAGAACCTGGGGATCTATATTCTACGGATTAGGACAATCTGGCCTTACGCCGACCTATGAGGCGGGCTGACCTGTAGAAGTTACGGCATCAAATGAGTTGAAATACTAACAGCGTGGCGGAAGCAGCCGATAACAAGAATTGGAAGCGTCTGAACATTTCTGTCACGGATAAAGAATCGGGCGCCGTGATCGAATACAAAATCCATTTCTACCGGAAGCGCAATGGATGGTATGATGAGGTTCGTTATGACAGCCACGAAATCAGAAGAGGAAGGAAGACTCTTGCACCTCACCTGCACATGAAGCTCGGTACTCCGTTTAAGGATTCGCAGGAAGGTGAAGCAGAGCTCAGACGAATAATTGACGGCATACTGCCGGAACTCAAGGAGATAACCCGATGAGCCGCATCCTAGCCATCAAGGGAACCGAAGGTGAAAGAGAAGTTGATTATGCTGCCCTTTCGCTGAAGGAAATTCAAAAAAGGATCAAGGCCTATGAGAAACAATATGGCAGCTACGCCAAATTGTTAAGGGGTTACGATTGCGAGTCTGGAACCCCGGAAGACTATCTCGTCCTAATCGACTGGGAATGCCTCTTGGCTGAAATCAAAGGCAGAAAAAGAGCAAAACTTTCACTGATTCGGGGCGGCAAAAAAAAACCCCGGTAACCCGCAACAGCGTCAACTCCATGTCACACATGGGGACAGACGGCTCGCCTATATTGTGTAGAGGATCTCAACCTTTTAGCGGCAGCGCACTCAGGCGTTTCATTTCTTTTCCGGCGTCATCGACTCCGGAAAATACTTCGACGGCGCCCAGACGTTTACGGTAAAGTTGCGACAGCCAAGGATACGTAGCTCGCGCATAATGCGGATATAATCAGCCGAATCGATGAAGTCACGCCAATTATCCAGCGTCTCGAAATCGACGGTGATGGCGACATGAGGCGTGACCTCGAGGGGGTTACGGTAGTTGCGAATCTCGATCACGCCCTGATGAGAAAGCGTTGTTGGTAGCCAGTCGTTTTTTGCTTTGTTAGCGTAAATTGTGAGATTGGCTTTTTGATCCGGAAGGTCCCATTGAATGACGAAGTGCACCATTATTGAATCCCCCGTACTAAGCCACCGTCGATTTGAATCGTCGTGCCCGTGATATAGCTTGCGCGCTCCGACCCCAAGAACACAATGAGGTCCGCAGTTTCTTCCGCTGTGCCATAGCGTCCCAAAGGAACTTCTGCAGCCATCTCGCGGTTGATCTCTTCTACAGAGCGCTTCAAGCGCTCCGCACGCGCTTTATTTAGCTTCTGAGCGCGTTCCGTGTCGATTCGCCCCGGGCAAACGTTATTGATCAGAATGTTATCCTTCGCCAGCTCCCGTGACAGCGTTTTCGCCATGCCGATGACACCGCTCCGAATCGCGTTAGAGAGAACGAGACCGGCGATGGGCTCCTTGACCGAATAGGAAGTGATATTGATAACCCGGCCTCCACCGACCTTGCGCATATGCGGCACCGATTCACGAGTCATTCGCATCGTGCTCATGAAGCTCAATCGAAAGGCGTTGTCCCAATCTTCATCGGTGAATTTCATGAATTCTCCCGGGGGCGGCCCGCCGGCGTTGTTCACTACGATGTCCAACCGGCCGAAGTGCTCGACTGTCTTGGAGACAAATTTCTGGATGTCTTCCACTTTTGTCATGTCGGCCACCATTGACAAGACCTCTCCGCCGGTTTCCTTTCGAATCATCTCAGCGGCTTCGTTCAGCGCCCCCTCACCGCGGGCACAGATGCCGACCTTGGCGCCCTCGCGCGAGAAGCTTAAGGCAGTGGCTCGTCCCATGCCCTGGCTTGCGCCCGCCACCAGCGCGACCTTACCTTTCAGTCCAAGATCCATCCTCGATCCCCCTAATCTTTTGAAGTGTGCCGGATACTATCAGACCCATCTCGGGGGGTCAAAAAGTCGAGGGCTATCTCTGTCAAACGGCGAAACTAAAAAGGATGTGTCTCGTATCAGCTCGAGGCGAACGTGAGCTAAAGGAGAGATTGCAGTTGAGGCCGGCCAGCTGAGCCGCCAATCGAATGTTGTACGTCTATTTTTGCTTCCAGTAAATGTTGTCGCGAAACTCGGGATGGAGACGTTTGATATAAAGGCAAAGCATGCCGTGCACGCCCAGCTGACGCAACTTTCGGGGATCTCCGGCTCTCAGAACCGCTTTTTCGTCATCGCTGAGATCGTATTCTCCCATTACGGATTCGAAATCTGATAGTGCTCTCTTAACACACGACTCGTTCGTTTTGAGATCAAAGAGTAAACGGCTCAGATGATAGCAACTCACAGGCACCTCCAGTGCGGCTTCGAGTTCCTAGTCCAAAGTCTGATTTCTGAAAAAATCTTTTCGCAGGCTGCTCAAAAAGCTCTCAGAGGCGAGGCGCGCGAAAAATCGACGAGCGGAGGCGTACTCTGGCGGTACGTTGGAGCGAGGCGATTGAGCGCAACGAAGCATATGAGGCTTTTTCAGCAGCCTGCTAGAGTTTCCAGCTTACGAACCCCCAACCCGTGGCTACGAGATCCGGCATGTAAGAGGTATAGGAAGCTCTAGAGTCACCAACGGTGCCGACCACTACCATCCAATTGAGAAATTCGCTATCTCCCGCTTTTAACAGTTCTTCGACAGAGTAGTCGGCCAAGTTTGGTCCCTTGCCCAGTCGCATCACTTCCAAAAGTTTATGATCGAATTGCGTATCGATCTCACCGATGCGTGGTGAGCCGGGAAAATGGGATAACCCGCCAGTGGCAAGAATTGCCACGCGCTCCGACGATTTCGTGGCAACCTCTCGGATCAGCTGACCGACTTGATAGCAGCGCTTAGGCGTCGGCGCCGGATCGACCCAGGTGTTCACGTAAATGGGTAGAATCGGGATCTTGGGTTCAGGCAAAAGGAAATAAAGCGGCACGTTTTGCGTGTGCTGTAACTCGATGTGTTCGCCAAAGGAGAAATCAATCCCATTGTCCATCCCTGCGCGCACGATCGCGCGTCCAAGCTCCTTGTGATTTCGATAGTGAAACTTGTGCCGGGTGAATTGTCCCTTGACCTCATCGGCGATTGTGACGAAAAAAGTCGGAATGTTGTTCCAGAAAAAATTGACAAACTGATCGTTGGCCACGACGATCAGTACATCCGGTTTTGCTTGCTCCATATCGGCGCGAAGTACAGCAAAAGCATCTTCGGCATCCTTTCGCAGTTTTTTTTGTTGTTCCAGTGTAGGCCGGATGGCGGAGCCCTGCGGCGCCATGCTGTAATGGAGGTTCATGAAATCTTCCCACTCGGCTCCGGGTTCGAGAAGAATGTTAGGAGCATGGCTCGCCGCCAATGCGGAGACTAAAGGCATTGTTCAGTCCTCCTATTGTTTTGGAAACGACCTTTTATAAGATCCTGTATCCTCTCACCGACCAATACACCAACAAGACAACAACGACAACCGAGATAATCGGGTGTTCCAAAACCCAGTTGAGTCCTGGTTCCAAGGCATAACGGAGTGTAAGATCAAAAAATTTGTTGAGCCGTTCCATATATCGCGCTCCCTTCTTCGAATCACTTAAGCGGGTTACAAACCTCCTTATGATAATAGAACGCAACGGTCTCGAAAAGGCTAAAATCCTGAGCCTGCGAGGCTACCATACATCCGTCTCTTCATTCTGCTTGAGGGGAAACCGGATCAAAAGACGTTGCAAAGCCCAACTGGCCTCGGGATACTGCAAAATTTGAGTACTTACAGAACCTTGCGGGAATGTTTGGGTATTTGACCTCTCGTTCCTCTTGGCAAGGAACATCACCGTGCAGCCAAAACGTACGGACGATAGACGGCAAAGGCGCAGGCCGGTATCAACGCCTTCGACGAAGTTCAGCCTGAGAGTCCCGTGTCAAAACATCTGGGGGCGTCGAGAAAAGACTTGAACTGTATCTTGAGGGTTGGGGTGTGGCCAGGGACAGAATCGAACTGCCGACACGAGGATTTTCAGTCCTCTGCTCTACCGACTGAGCTACCTGGCCACAGCGTTGAAATATTGCTTAAAAGATATAGGGAGTCAAGATTGATAGCTACGTTTGCGGATTTTTACCGGCCCGGTTCTCGATAAAGTCCACCACCTGACTTTCCAGGTGAACTCCGTTCAGCGAGTTAATTTCCTGAATACCCGTGGGACTGGTGACGTTGACTTCGGTAAGATAGTTGCCGATCACGTCCAGGCCGACGAAATATAACCCATCTTCCCGCAGCAACGGTGCAAGCGCCGCGCAGATTTCTTGGTCTCGCGGCGTGACCGCAGCCCGAACACACTGTCCGCCGACGTGAATATTGCCCCGAGTTTCTTCTTCCAACGGAACTCGCAAAACCGCGCCCAGCGGCTCGCCGTTGAGCACGATAATCCGTTTATCTCCCTGGCGGATCTCAGGTAAATAGCGTTGTCCCATCACAAGTTTCTGTCCATTATTCGTCGCCGCTTCCAAAATCGAGTTGGTATTGCGATCTTGCTGGTTGAGGTAGAACACACCGCTGCCGCCAGCGCCATCCAATGGCTTGATGATCATCTCGCCGCCGAGCTCCGCCATGAACTCTTTAAGCCGGCGCATATCACTGGTCACAAGCGTCTGCGGAATCTGTTCAGGGAAACGCAGCGCGTAGAGTTTTTCGTTGGCCTCTCGCAATCCTCGAGGATTATTCATCACAAAACATTTTTGCTCGTCCACCAGACTGAGCAGGTGAGTAGAAAAGAAAAACTTCATATCGAACGGTGGATCCTTGCGCATGAGGACGACGTCAAAGTCCTCTAGAGCACCTGTTTTGAATTCCCCCAATCGATAATGGGGTGTCCGGCGAGCGACATGAATTCGACGCCAACGGCCGCACGGCGTCCCACCACGAATGAACAGGTCGTCGAGTTCCATATAGTAGACTTCATGATTCCGCTGCTGCGCCTCCAGCAACAGGACAAAAGTCGTGTCCTTGTCGATGTTAATTTTCTCGATGGGGTCCATCACGACCCCGATTCTTAATTCCGGCATGGGTCTTTTCGCCTATTCGTCGCTAATCCCTAATTACCCAGGTGCGAGCTAAAAAGTCGTGCCACCCCCTCTTTTCTCGGCTCCACAGAATCCACAGAAAGCCTAACAGCACCGGAGCAAAGGCAACCATTCCGAGCCAGCGCAAAAAAGCCCGCCGATACGTGACGGCGCTTCTTTCAGCTCCCACGACTCGGAGTCCCAACAGCCACTTCCCGATGGTCTTTCCGTCGATACCATGAAAAATCACAAAATACGCTGTGGCCAACCCGATCCATCCCCAGGTAAACAACGCAAAAAACGGTGTTGAACGCTCCCAGGTCAGTGCGCGTCCATGCGCCGACAACCCGACTTTGTAACCGATATAGCACATATAAAACATTATCATTGAAAGCGCCAAAATTACGACGACATCAAGCACGAATGCACAACCGCGGCGCAAGAAACCACCCCAATGAATTTCTGGTATCGGTGGGCGCGCCGGTTCGATAACGGGACCCTCCGGTTCCGACTTTTGTTCAACTGAACTTTCCCAGTCCTCTGTCTGCGCGACGTCGCCAAGCTCAAAGGGCTCCTCTTCACGAGTCAGCGCGAATTCTTCCCGCCTGGCACCGAACGTGACCCGCCGGCGTAGTGGTAGAGCACCGCAATGTGGACATTTCTCATCCGAGGGAAGAATCGGGTATTCGCAATTTTGACAATTCATAAATTTATAAAACTTTTGTCAAGCTATGCATAGAAAATGCCGCCTAAGCAAGGGCATTTATCCAATATCTCCCCACAAAAATTGCACAACCGACAAGCTTGCAAGAGCTGCGGTCTCCGACCGAAGAATTCGACGGCCTAGCTGCACCGATTTAAATCCGTGCTGCTGCCCCTTATCCGCTTCCTCGGAACTGAAGCCTCCTTCGGGTCCGATGACCAGCAGAATCGCTCGCGCATCACGATCCGTCTCATATACTTGCTTCAGCGTCAGTTGCCCTTCCCTCTCCCAGAAAAGAAGCTTCAGCGTATCGGTCCAGGGCTGTCGCACGAGCTCCCGGAACTCACAAAGCGTGAGAATTTTTGGCACAAGAGTACGGCCACACTGTTTTGTCGCGCTAAGCGCAATTCTTTGCTAGCGCTCAGTACGGGCTTCGATCTTTCGGTCATTTAATTTTGGCACCGTGTAGCTCGATATGAAAGGGACCAAGGCCTGAACTCCCAGCTCCGTCGCCTTTTCGACAACGAAGTCCGTCTTTTCTCCTTTGGTCAAGCCCAGAGCTAGAGTTATTTTCAGTGAAGATTCTCGTTCGGGCCGGTAGGATCGCAGAATATCGATGTCACCCCGGTCAGCGCTGAAAGAGCGAATAACCGCGTCATGCTCCCAGCCCGTATTGTCGAAGACGGTTAAATGATCGCCCGGTACCAACCGCAATACTTTTCGTAGATGCGCCAGCTCTTCACCAATAATCGTGCCGCGCTGGTCCTGGATTCTTTGTTTAGGTAAGAAGAATCGAGCCATATGACTCTTATCTTCGGCGGAGCAAAAGGGTCACCCACTCTTTTTCGCGTTTGCGTCTCATCACTTTAAAATCTGCGGCAAATTGATTGATCACCTGTTTGGCCTTTGGATTCAAAATACCGGAAAGGATCAGGAAACCCTTGGCAGCAACCCTGTTCTCTAACGATCCGGCCAAATCTAAAATCGTCTCCGCCGTCAAATTCGCTACCACCAGAGGAAAGGACTTTCTGATTCGGCTCAGCTTCGCTTCGGATAGGTGAATTTTTTCCTGTACATGATTGCAAAGCAGATTTTCTCGCGCCACCTTCAAAGCCACCGGATCCACATCCACCGCCCAAGCTTTTCGTGCTCCCAACTTGACCAAGGCGATGGCTAAAATCCCCGATCCCGTGCCTACGTCCAAAGCGCTAAATTCAGTTCCACCAAACAAAGCCGCGACCTGCTCAATGAACTCCATACAGCCCCGCGTGGTCGCATGCGTGCCGGTACCGAACGCCATACCCGGCTCGATGATGATCACCTGCCGGCGGTGCAACGTTGGCGGAGTCGCCCAAGGCGGCGTCACCCAGAAGGCTTTGCCGCTCTTCTGCGGCCGAAAGAACCTGTGCCAGGAGCTGTTCCAGTTTCGGTCCTTTAGAATTCTCCACCGCATGCGCGGTGTCTCCGCTTCAGGGTGGATTTCGCTGATCCCGCGGAGGAAACATCGAACATCCTGTTTGATGGAGCCGTTCTCGCCGGAGCTGGCGAAGTAGGCTTGGATCTCACTTTTCCTGATAACGACGCCTGGTGATCCTCGCTCCATAAGGAAGTTGGATACCGCGTCGAAGGTGGATGGATCCGTGCGCACGGAAAGTTGTAACCATGAGAAAGGCACGATTTTTTATGCCACGATTGGATGGGATCAATCAACTCAACCGCAGCATTCAGTCGCCTCCCATCCTTGTCAAAATCGTTCCTTACATGTATGGACATGGTTCAATAAAAGAAAGGAGTAGCTATGAAACTCGCCTCGATTAAATCTAGCCAAACATATTTGAAATTTCGTGCGTGATTCTCTGCGTTGGATAACCAAGGATCGTGCGGACGTTGGCGGAGTCCTTGTCCCAGTAGACAAAGGCAGCGCCATCGATTCGGTAGA
>Ga0137372_10004017_pt1 | contig 14301 bp, 9 predicted proteins | sample SagtaG_6_FD_104911 | JGI IMG/M metagenome (GOLD analysis project Ga0137372, IMG submission 104911) | Vadose zone soil microbial communities from Sagehorn Ranch, Mendocino, California, USA - Sage1_R_60_16 metaG | ecosystem: Environmental > Terrestrial > Soil > Vadose zone | place: USA: California...
AAAGCCGTTATTTGAAGCTCCTGCAGCAGCATCCCCGGCTGCGCAGTGCGATGATCGGATTGGGAGAGTAACGCAAGCTGTTAGCTTGCGTTGTGGTGATAAGCTCGACTAAAAAATCAAACATCGACGCAAGCTAACAGCTCGAGTTACGGTTAGTCCAAGCTTGACGGTTACCAACCGACGCAAGCTAATGAGCCTGATAGTAGCCAGAAAGGGGTAGGGCTCTGATCCGATGCCATTCGTCCCCCGAAACTTCGGACGGCGTCGGACCGCAGATCAATGCGTCGCGAAAGGAGATCTTCTCTCCTTCAATACAAGATTGCCTGAGCGTGCCTGCAGTGGACTCGCCGTTGATAATGTGCAACATGGCTCAAAAACAAAGAAGCAAGAATTCATGCGCTTGTAGTACAGACTAAGGTTTGTGCCATTTAGGACCCAGACTCCAAGACTTCCAGACTCCAAGACTCCAGACTCCAAGACTTCCTATCTCTTCATTAACTCCAGCACTACCGACGTCATCGCTTTCACTCCGGTCCGTAGGGTCGGCTCGGGCAAAGGAGCGAACAGCGCTGAGTGCAGCGATGGCAAAGGCACACCCGTATCCTTGCTTTGCTTTACTTTGACGGGATCCACTGCTCCTAACCAGAACATGGTGGATGGAATCTGCTGGTTGAGTGCCAGATAGCCGAAATCCTCACTGCCCATAATCGGAGCCACCTTCACGACGTTGTCGGATCCCAGCACTCTTACGAATACCGAAGCCACGCGCTCGGTCAACGCCGGATCATTATATGTAGCGGCGGTAACCTCGGTTTCGCTGACTTTTACGATTGGCGCGCGATCATTAGGTATACCGGCGGCCATCGCGATTCCTTTGGTGATACGCTCGATTGATGCCAGCAACTTCTGCCGCACCTCTTCCTTGTATGCTCTCACTGTAAGCTGAAGATTCACCTCGTCAGGGATAATGTTGTACCTTGTCCCTCCGTGAATAGAACCCACGGTGACCACAGCCGGGTCGAGCGGCGAGTTTTCCCTACTAACGATAGTCTGCAATGCAAGGATCACCTGGGAAGCGAGAACAATCGGATCCTTCGCGCCGTCAGGTCTCGAGCCGTGGCCGCCAATGCCGCGGATCTTTATGTCCAGGTTGGTTGAGCTTGCCAGCGCATAGCCCGGTGTGTAGCCGACTTTGCCGGCCTCGAGATCTGCACTGTCATGAAGCGCGATTGTGAAATCAGGCTTGGGAAAACGGCTGTAGAGACCGTCTCGCAACATCGCCCTCGCGCCGTCAATGGTCTCTTCGGCGGGTTGTCCCAGCAAGATCAGCGTCCCGTGCCACTGCTGTTTAAACGCAGCAAGCATCTTCGCGGTGCCCAGCATGGTCGTGATATGAATGTCGTGACCGCAAGCGTGCATAACACTCACATCCTGTCCCGCGTCGTTCTTTGTTTTGACCTTGCTGGCGTAGGGGAGTTCCGTCTTTTCGTCGACCGGCAACGCGTCCATATCGGTTCGCACCAGCACCGTTGGACCATCCCCGTTTTTCATTACAGCAACGACTCCGTACCCGGTCCACTCGGGGTGCTCATACTTTCCGATGCGTTCAGTAACCGCATAGCCGAGCGATCGTAGCTCATTCGCAAAGTAAGCAGACGTCTTTTCCTCGCGATGAGATAACTCCGGCGCGGCATGCAACATCTTGTAAGTGGCTACGAGCGAAGCAACGTTACTATCCACCAGAGAATCAAGAGACTGTTGCGCCACCACTGCCAAAGGGAAAAAACTGATTAATAAACCAACCGCAATTAGGATTCGAATCAACATTGGCACTCCATATGTTTAGAGTCCAACCTTTAGATTGCTCTATCGCGGTCACAAACTAAAGTTTGAACTCTAAACTGACTACTTCACAAACAGTCGCACCAGTTCGCTAATGCGCGCGAGATGATAATCGTCGTGTTCAGCCTGGAAGAATATCATGTCAACCAGACGCATCGGCACGCCCAATCGGGGGTGTAGGGCTGTGCGAGAAAACATCGCGCTGTCAAAACCATCCAGGCGCTCAACAACGTTCTGGCGCTGTTCCCGAAAAGAACCAAGAATCACACGAATCGGCATCTCATTGTGCCCAGCCTCGTATGTCTTGCGGTTCGACATGTCGGCCGCGTGCAGAGTTTCAGCGCTCGCCGCATATTCGTCCAGACGTTGCATCACCAACGACTCAAGATCCAACAGGTGGCCCGCATTTTCTTGCATGGACCACCGTTCACCGTCGCGGCGAGTTAGAACGTCAGATGAAATCTCTTGGAGACGGTCCTCCAGGCGCGCTGGTGTACCGCGCATACGCTCGATCAATTCGGGGTAGAGCCCGACCGGAAAGCCAAAATCAAACCTTCGCTCGGTCCATTTTACTCTTGAAGCCATGGATATTTAGAGAATTGCGGATTTCGGATTTAGGGTTACGTTTTACTTTGCGTCATTGCTCCCTTTGCATCTTGGCGTGAAATCTACGTCGTCCCTCTCAATCTTACGATCTGAAGTTTTCACAAAAGGGGACATTAAACGCCAAGACGCAAAGGAAGGACTTGAACAAAATTACTCTAATTGTTTCTAAATCCGCAATCCGACATAGCCGAATTTGGAGTGCGCTGGCCTGGCAGCGCTTTGGCCTAAGTTCGCGGCGGTCTTCCGGGCGTGAAATCCTTACTTTGGTGTTAGTTAGGAATGGCGCACCCCAAACTGCTGCTAAGATAGCCTCACAGCAATTCCCATTTCTTCTAAAGGAGTAAACCCGATGCCGAACAACGTCAAACACTTTTCGATCAATGCCGACGACGTGCCTCGCGCTCGCAAGTTTTACGAGAATGCCCTAGGCTGGAAATTTACACCATGGGGACCGCCGAATTTTTTCCTCTGCAAAACCGGAACCGATGAGGATCCGGGCCTTGAAGGGTCGCTGCAAGGGCGCAGAGAGATCGTCGAAGGCAAACCAGTCTTTGGCTTCGAATGCTCACTCGGCGTCGATAATATTGACGAAACCATCGCCGCAATCGAAGCGAACGGGGGCAAGATCGTGATGCCGAAGTTCGAAATTCCAACGGTCGGCACACTCATCTATTTTGAAGATACAGAGGGCAACATTGTGGGCGCGATGCAATATGAGACCAAAAGCATTTAATGCGAAGCACCCGCACCTGCACTATGGCTTCGAACAAGATTTGGGAAGCACTGCGGATCAAACTCATGCGGCTTCAGACCGCGCCAGGTCTGTATCAGCCGCAGGTTTGGGTTGGTTTGCATCGTATCCACCAGGGAGCGTATCGGGCTTCGCTCGGAGGCGGGATCCTTAAGGATCTTTTCAAATTCGACGAGGTCGCCACGTTCCTCACTTCGAATGTAAGCTTCGATCAATGCGGAAGCGGTACGAATGCCCTGCATGCGAAGGGCATCTCTTCGTGGCGAGTTGGCCTCGTCCCCGTTCAGCGTCCCCAGATGCATGTAAAGAATTGCCTGGTCCACCCAGTCAATAATTCTGTCGGGTGGAAATCGTGTATTGAGCAGTAAGTCAACCAGGTCGGCAGTCGCCATGTTGGGAACGTTCTCAATGTCTTCTTCCTCAAGCCGGGTTTCATGCCAAACGGTTAGTCCATCCAGGTCACTAACGGGCAATGCTGTTTGCAGGCTCGGCAAACGCAGGACAAAACCGCCGATTCGTTTGCTGGCGGCGCCGATGATTTGCCAGGCCACGCGGGGAAACACGCCGATCACAAAACCCAACACCAGCAACTGGTTGGCTGCTTGAGGCGAAATCGATTCCGGGGTGAAGCGATTCGTGGTGGAAACGGCGGCGGCGATAACCACCCACGTACCGATTACCGAAAGGATTATTCGCAAACAAACTGCGACGTACGCACTGGCGCGCAAGTCTCGCCTCACGTAACGACGAAAAAGCATCTGCAGCGCGAAGAAATAGGCGCCGATAAATGCGAAGTGAACGGGTGTCTGTTCAGGTGTAAAAATCCTTAGCCAGTTAAGTGCCTGGGCACTCGCATCGCCGGAACTGGGTAGTGCTCCTTGCCATGGCGGCAGAGTAATCAACCACCCAAGGGCAATTAGCACCGTAGCCATGATAACTGGAACGGTAGTTTCGGCGGTGAAGATGCTCGCAAAGGTTGACCCATCTTTGCTCGCGCGTCGAGCATATAGCACACGGCTAAGATCAGTTGGCTGCAACACAAGTCCACCCAGGTCAGTGGGAAATGCCCCATACACGGCCTCAAACTTCTGAAGATAGGTCAGAATACGGTTTCTGCGTTCATCATCCGTTTCGCGTGTGATCGTGTTATCCGCACCTGATTGTCCGTTTGCTTCCAAGAGTCCAAGCCGATCTAAATTGATGATGAATTCATTCAGGATGCTGTACTTTTTAGTAGCGATAAAGAGGTAATACATTATCGCCGGCAAGAGACAAACGGAAAGAAGAAAGATGATCCTCAAGGCGGCGGCTCGGTAGGCAACGGGAAGGACGATTACCATCCCAACCGCAAACATCACCAGGGGAATGACAGCAAAAATTATCATCCCGATGCGCCGCTGAGCTGACGCGTGAATAAACCACTTTCTGGTCGCCAGAACTGCTGAGATGGCTCCGACAAGCATTATGGCAACTAATACCCACTTCCATCGGGCCAGGAGAAAGCCGCGCGCGGTAAGGTTGAACGAAGCGATGAAGAGTCCTACGGCGAGGTAAAACAAAACGCCGAGCCCGGCCATCAGGGGATTTACCCCTTGTGGCGAGGCTGGCGATTGCTCCTCGTCGCCGGTTACGTTCTCGGTACCTTGGACACGCGACCCGTTTGTTTCTGGCTGCCCTCCATTACTTTCCGCGGGTTGAGCCGCTGCCACGTTCGGCGCCTCTGGTTGCTTGGGCGCTCCTAGATCCGCAGCTGACAATCCGCGAGATGACAACGCAGTAAGCGCGGGTTCAGCCGATGCTGAAGCCTTCTTTGCGCTGGAAATCTCGTCGCTCTCTTTTTCTTTATCAGCCGCAGGCTCTTGGATGTCTGACGTGGTCGATTGAGAATCCAGTTTATCCCGTGAAGAGGTGCCCATGGTGATCTCCTTTGGTTGAGGCGTGAGTGAAAAGCTTCCATAGAAGCCGGCTAATGAACGTTCTGCCTAGGGCGGTTGCCAAATCTGCCTGGCAAATATCCTTCCCTGGGCCTTTCATAGAATATAAAAGCGGGGCGAGGCTCAGTAAGGTTCAGGCTGAGTAGTTCGAACCGGCAGCAGAATAAGGACGCGAGATGAGAGTAAAACCGTCAGTAGTTGCTGTCAATAGAAATGTAGGAGGGTAGTGGGCTAAAAGTGTGGACCACACAATTAGCCCGCTACCGTAACCAGGGTTTAGGGCAGTTTGCGTTCGTCACAGTCTCATTCACACCGTGGCTTTAGCCCGGTTCAACGGGAACACCCCTTTACTTGGAACCGTTTCAACGGTTTCCTCTGGCCGCGATATCCAGTGGCCCCACTGCAAACCGTTAAAACGGTGGATGCGGCCGACAACGCCGCGAATCTTATGGGGTGAAAGTCCCCTGCCGTCAATTGCCCGGTGGATCTCTTAGTTGCCAAGGCCGCGTGTAATGAACAGAGAGCCACCCGCTACCACCCACGGTGTGAATGCGATGAAGGCAGCAAACTGACCAAACCCCGCGCTTTCGAGGCTTTGCACTGCGAGAGGTTATAATGAGTCGTTTCATTGACCGACCAGTGGCGAGGAGTATCGATGTCCGAAATCCTACCAAAACGCGGTGAATTCATAACGACCAGCGGCCGAGTACTGTTTCTAACCGAAGATACTTCCCTCATTCGCCGACAACTCGAAGCGCAGGGAGATGAGCGCCGACTTCTCGCGTCGGAACTCGCACAGCGTCTCTCTAACGATGATTTGCCGTTGATGAGTAACATCTCGACCGACGAGATCACGCCGGGTTGGGTCTGCTTTTATTACGACGAAACGCTGGGCCAGTATGTTTACGTCGGCATGCGCGACGGCGCGGTAAAAAAAGATGAGGTCAAAAACGGTGGCTTCGCTGTTGTTGTTTCCGGCCTGTCTAAAGGATGCGGCTCGTCACGTGAGACTGCGCCATTCGCTGAAAGAGCGGCTGGCATTCAGCTGGTCATCGCAAAGAGCATCGAAAAGATTTACGGGCAAAATTGTCAGAACATTGGATTGCTGACGTCTACTGATTTGGGTCTGGTTGATCGCATTAGGCGTGGTGAAGAGATCGCGTTGACCGAGTTTACGAATGGGCTCGATTCCATTTCTCAGAACATTGTGGAATACGGTGGTCTCTTCAATTACAACAAGGCGCGATTGGCTGGATACATTTCTCCGCCTCCTATTGAAACCAAGAAACGGGCGATGACCATCGTCGAAAAGATCATTGCGAGACATGCATTTGTATCGGCGGGAAACATCGGCGTCGAAGCAGTCAAGCCGGGAGATGCTCTTTTTGCCATGGCGGATGTGCGCTTTTCTCATGAGTACGTTACGCCGATGGCTGAGTCGCTCTTCAAACAAGCGCTCGGCGCGGATGCGCGAGTTTCTGAACCGGAGTCAGTGTTCGCATTCCGTGATCACCTGACGTTCCTCAGCCGAGTGATGTCGCCAAAGCATCGCGAGATGGGGTTGTTGGAAAAGGCGGATGGCTTGGCGACAACGCAGCAGAGTTTTACTACTCAGCAGAACATCAGGCTTTACGGAGAGAGCGCGGACGGTGGCTCGGAAGCAATCTGCCACAATGCGGTGGTTGAAGATCTCGCATTGCCGGGCCAAATCGTAATCGGGACGGATTCGCATACCTGCATGGCGGGCGTGCTTGGTTGTTTTGCATTCGGCGTTGGCTCGACGGACATGGCCAATGCCTGGTACACAAAAGACATTCGCATTCGTGTGCCCGAAACTGTGCGCTATGTTTTGCAGGGTAAGAAACGTTCGGATGTTTCGGCAAAGGATGTAATGCTCTTCATCCTCGCCAGCGATTACATGAAGACTAGCCTTGGGATCGGCAAGGTGCTCGAGTTTGCCGGCGAAGACCTGAAGAACTGGCCCATGGATGAGCGGGCGACGCTGACGAATATGTCGGTCGAAGCCGGTGGCACAACCGGCATCATAGAACCTGATGAAGTCACTCTCGACTACATTGTTACAACGCGCGATCTCGACGCGGAGGAAGTCAGGAAGGGATTCCTTCACAGCGACCCGGATGCGGAGTATGCCGCGGTCTTTGAGATCGATCTGGACCAGATCCGGCCCATGGTGGCGCTGCCGGGAGATCCGCGCAACGGCATTCCCATCGATCAACTTTCGGAGGAAGTTCGAATCGATGCTGCGTATGGAGGCAGTTGTACGGGTGGCAAGATGGCTGATATGGACATGTACGCTGAGGTTTTGCAGAACGCGCTAGCGCAGGGTAAACGTGTAGCGCCGGGCGTTCACCTTTACATCCAGTTTGGCTCGCAAAAGATCAAGCAGTACGCACGCGCGCGCGGCTATATCGAAGTTTTTGAGCAGGCGGGCGCCGAGTTGATCGATCCTTCGTGCGGGGCGTGCATTAATGCCGGTCCGGGCGCTTCACCAAATGCGGAAACGGTCACGGTCAGCGCGCAAAATCGGAACTTTCCGGGGCGCTCAGGTCCGGGCAAACTTTATCTGGCTTCTCCCTACGTCGTCGCCGCTTCAGCGATCGCAGGCAAGATTGTTGAGCCGCTTGAGTTCTTGCGTGAGAAAGAGCTTGTCGAAGTGTAGCGCGCCTCTGTCTGCTCGGTGGTGAGATCTACTGACCCAAAAGCAACCACGTAGGCTCGGCCTAGCTGCAAACAGTTTCGCGCAAAGACGCAAAGGAGCAAAGACGCAAAGTCTGGTCCGGATTCTTCTTTGCGGCTTTGCTCCTTTGCGTCTTTGCGTGAAAATTCTTGCTGAAAAAAACAACATTCTGCACTCTTGTTACACGGAGCACACGGAGGTTGCAGAGAGATAAAATGAAAACAGGACGCCCAGAAGAGTTTCATTCGAAAGCTCATTAACTACTTCTCTATTCTGATCCGCGTTATCGGCGTTAATCTGCGGCTAATTTTTACTTCGCATCTCCTCGAGGGTCTCCGCCCACGCATCCAGAGCTGGTTGGAAATTTGGCGCGAGGTCCAGCGCTTGCTTGTATGAAGCGACTGCTTCTTCATATCGTCCGTAGGCCGCTAAGTACCGTCCACGATTTATCAGCATGTTTGCATAGACGGGCAAGACTTTCACCATGACCACATCGTCTGGTTCAAATTTGAATGTGGTCAGTCCTCGCGTCTCGAGTTGCGGACTTGCGGGTTTTTGAAAATTTCGATCGCGCGAAAGTTGAAAGACGAGTCCCTGCGGGACAAGCTGGTAATCGCGATTCAACGATTGGGATAGCTCAACATCCTCCGTAACACCAAGCCCGATTTCCCAAGTTACATAAACCTGCGCACGCCGCATCTGCGTACTCACGAATGCGAGGATCATTTCGAAGAAGTGATCATTAATCTGCTTTGTTAAGGCGTTGCTCTTCTTATACTCCTCCGGATCATGTTCCCATCTTCGTAGGTCTGCTAGAAATGTTTCCACTTGCGCGCGATTTGCTGCAATCAAATCGGGATACTGCGTTTTCAGATAGTCGAAGTACCACGATCGGCGCAACAAACTAATGTCGATGCCTATCACGTCGCGCCGCTGCTGTTCGACTTCACGAAAGTAAAGTAGCGGTGAGTAGACTTGCCAGTCGCTGGTTAACAACATTCCGCCCGGCGCAATTGTGCTTTCGATGTTGTTGACGTAGTCGCTTGCGAGGAAAAAGTTGTGTCGATTACTGAACGAAAAGTTAGCAGCGAAAGTAGCAAGAGGGACAAGAAGAATAAGAGCGCTGGCCGGTGCAGGACCCGGCGCACTTGGCCACTTCCCGGCAAACATGCGCAAGAACAGATACGCGCCGATTCCCGCTGCGATCGTCAAACCGATAAAAGCGGGCAGGTAGTAAGCGCCTTTGTCTTCGGCGATTTCGTAATTAAGTGCAAAGCCAAGGTCGCAGACGACGATCAACACGAGAAACCAAAATGCCGTGCGGTCGCGCCTAAAGAGATCAAACAAGCCCAGCCCTGCCAGAACAAAACCAGCCGGTAACCAGCCGTGTCCAAACTCGTGCGCAGCGAGTTTCAAAAACTCAACAGCCTGATGAGCGATTTGCTCTGGTGATGATGATAGAAAGACTTGATATTGACGGCCTGAGACATGCCACCAGAAACGCTCGAAAGTGCGAGGATCGCCCCAATTCATTAGTGGCGAGCGAGAGGCCGCCAATGGTAAGTACATGTAAACGAGCGCGAAACCCGCAAGCGAAATCAAGCCAGTAAAGACAAACTGCCTGCTTTTGAAGAATTGCCAACCCGCCGTGCGATATACCAGCAGTGCGAGGGCCGGCAAAGCGACCGCGACACTAACGTGGTGCACCCCAAGCGCGAGACCGAAGAGGAAAGCCGCCGGAAAAAGAGAGCGGGAGACGGGGAGAACAGAAGAAGTGGCGATACGATTAGCGCCCTGACTTCTCGTATCGTCATTTGTCTGCCAACAGTTTCGCCAACGAAATAGGAGATAGAAGATGAGCACCAACAAAAGGGTGTTCAGTGTGTAGACTTCGGCGACCGTGGCAAAGGACCAGAGCGTGCGCGAAAAGGCGAACATCAATGCCGCCATCACGGCCGGCAGCAATTGGTTAATCAAAACCCAGAGACCGGTATGTTCTGGCTCGGCCTCACGCTGAGTTTCTTTCTTCTTTGATCGAACATTCTTTAGTTTGTGACTGGTGATTGGAGCGGGACCGGCACTAAGAACTTCGGCGACTAACAAGAAAAGAAAAGCTACGGCCAACGCGGCAAAGAGTGCCGAGGCGAAGTTTACCCGGACCGCAACATTCGCAAATGGGAGTCGGGTTGCAAGATGCGCCAGTAACACGTAGAGCGGAAAACCCGGAGGGTGGGCTACACCAAGCGACTTCGCCGCCAGGATCAACTCGCCACTGTCTACAAAAACCACCGTCGGCGCCAGCGTGCATAGGTACACCGCGAGCGAAAACAGAAAGACGACGATCGCGCATAGCCTTCGTGCTGATATCAGATTATTAATAGCGGTTTAGCTCGACGATAGCTTTTGCCACGTCGGAAGCTTGGGGCAGGATCGCATCTTCGAGTTGTGGCGCGTAGGCAACAAACGTGTCTAGAGCGCAGACGCGCCGCACTGGTGCATCAAGGCATTCAAAAAGTTCGTCCGCGATACGTGCTGCGATTTCAGCGCCAAAGCCGAACGAGAGAGGATCTTCATGAGCGACAATCACTCTGTTTGTCTTCTTCACCGAAGCGACAATTGCTTTCCAGTCGTAAGGAACCAGAGACCGAAGATCAATTATCTCTACACTAATCCCTTGTTGCTCGGCCTGCTTGGCCGCGACAAGCGAACGCTGCACAAGCGCGCCATACGTGATAATCGTCAGATTCTCGCCCTCACGAACCACCCTGGCTTTGCCGAAGGGAATCATAAAGTCATCGGGCGGGTAAGGCGATTTGTTATAAGCCTGGCGGTATAAATGTTTGTGTTCGAAAAAGAGAACCGGATCGTCGGCACGGATGGCTGTGCGCAACAAACCGTTTGCGTCAAGAGCATTCGAGGGAAAAACGGCTCGCAAGCCGGGAATCTGTGTAAACGTGGAGACACCCGACTGTGAGTGATAGATAGCTCCACCCTTTAGATAACCGCCGATCGGGACGCGGATCACGACTGGTGCTTTCCATTCATTGCCTGAGCGCCAGCGTAGCAACGCAAGCTCATTACGGATCTGATGCATCGCCGGCCAGATGTAATCAAAGAACTGAATTTCGACCACCGGCTTCAGTCCCCTTGTTGCCATGCCAATTGCGCGACCGATTATATTGGCTTCTGCCAGCGGTGAATTGAAAACACGCGCGCTACCAAATTTACGCTGCAGGTTGGCAGTTACTTTGAAAACGCCTCCCTTGCCTTTGACACGGTCCAGATTGTTTTCGCGCGAGCAGTCAGCAACGTCTTCGCCGAAGACCACAATGCGCGGGTCACGAGCCATTTCGGTGTGAAGCACGCGATTGATCAAGTCGACCATCGTTCCGGGCCCGCCTGAAAGTGGCGCGTTCTCCTCGGTGTCGAAATCCTTGCTGGTCGGGTCGACGTCGGGTGAGAAGACGTAACGTATAACTGTCTCAGGAGCAGGCTGAGGACTAGCGAGTGCAATGTCGGCGGCTTCATTAACCTCCCGATCGACTTCATCTTTGATCCGCTGCAACTCTTCCTGGGAGACAAAGCCCTCTTCCACAAGAACCGCCCCGAAGCGCTTGACCGGATCACGTTCCGCGTCGCCGGTACGTTCTTCATCTGGACGATAGAGTTTTTCGTCATCGGAAAGAGAATGCGAATAAGGGCGAATTACCTTGGCGTGGACCAACGCCGGACCCTGACGCTGACGGCAATGCCTGACGGCACGCCGGAGAGTGTCTAAAGATCCCAGTGGGTCAGTGCCGTCGCATTTCTCGACGAAAAAATTGGGGAAGTTTTGTACCAGCCGAGAAATGTCACCACCGGCGGTCTGCACTTCGACCGGCACACTGATCGCATAACCATTGTCCTCCACTAAAAAGAATACGGGCAGCTTGAGGTTGGAAGCCGTATTCAATGCTTCCCAAAACTCACCTTCACTGGTTGTGCCGTCGCCGAGGGACACATAGGCAACTTCATCTTCGTGGAAGTTGAGAACCCGGCCGCGAAGTTCGTCAATCAGGTTGAAGCGATATCCCGCCTCGGCGCAGCCCACCGCCTGTAGAAGCTGAGTGCCGGTGGGTGAAGATTGCGAGACGATGTTTAGGCGTCTGTTTCCCCAATGGGAGGGCATCTGTCGCCCGTGTGAGTTTGGGTCCTTTTCAGCGCCGACTCCCGCCAGAAGTTGTTCGAGCGGCGTCATACCCAGTTGCAGACAAAGCGCGCGATCGCGATAGTAAGGATAGAACCAATCGTAGCCGGGCCTTAGCACCATACCGGCCGCCACCAACACGGCCTCATGTCCAGCGCCGCTAATCTGAAAGTAGATCTTGTTCTGTCCTTTTAACTGAATCTCTTTGTCGTCGAGGCGACGCGACAGGTACATGGTGCGATAAATATGCACCATCTGGGCGCGGCTCAACCCGCGATGCTCCGTCACCTCAGCAACGTCGACACCGGGGCCATTCTCCAGAGGCTCATCCCGCTTTACTAGTTTCAAAACTTTCGTGTCAGTCTTCATACTCACTCGATAGCACCATTCGATATTCCTCCGCCATAGAAGGATGCCCATGCGCCGTGGCGACTTCAACGCCTTTAGCGTAAGCCTGTTTTGCCTGGTGGCGCTTACCTGCAAGTTCGTAAGCGCGCGCCAACATGCCGTAGGCGTTCCCTTCGTCGTCCGAGACCTCAATGTAACGGTTCAGAGTTTCGATCAACTCTTCATTGCGTCCGGTCTTTTCATACTCTTTAGCCAGGCCAAACAGAATACTGCTGTTAGACGGATCGCTTACCAGCATCTGTTTGAAGAGGTCTATTCTCGAGGTGCCCATAGTATTTAGTCTCGTCGGAGCAGTAGGCAGGAGCAGTTGGCAGGAAGGAGATTCTCCACTGAACGTGACGCTGTCCTCTCTTCTACCCTTTGCCTTCAGCGCACGCCTTTCGCCTACGACTTATTACCGATAATCAACTTCGCGATTGTCTGCAACTGCATGTTCGAGGTGCCCTCATAGATCGCGCCGATCTTTGAATCACGCCAGTATTTCTCAACCGGATAATCTTTTACATAGCCGTATCCGCCGTACAGTTCAATCGCCTTTGAACTTACCCGCTCGGCCACGCGCGAGGAATATAGCTTGGCAATTGCTGCTTCTTTGACGAAGTTCATGCCGGCATCCTTCAGACGCGCGGCGTTGTAGACGAGCAATCGCGCAGCCTCCAGATCAGTTGCCATTTCCGCCAATTGAAACTGCACGGCCTGAAATTGATTGACCGGCTTTCCAAACTGTTGTCGTTCGGCAGTGTAAGCCAGAGCACTTTCCAGTGCGCCCCGAGCGATGCCTATCATCTGCGCGCCGATGCCGATGCGGCCCTCGTTCAAGGTCTCGATCGAAACTTTGTAGCCTTTGCCCAACTCGCCGAGAAGGTTCTCTTTCGGCACCTGGCAATCTTCGAGGATTAACTCAACGGTGGAGGAAGCTCGAATACCAAGCTTGTTCTCCTTTTTGCCCACGGTGAATCCCGGGAAACTCTTTTCCACGACGAATGCCGTGATGCCACGATACCCGGCTTCCGGATTGGCATTGGCAAACAGAACAAATATTTCGGCCTCGATACCATTCGTGATCCAGAGCTTTTGTCCGTTAATCAGGTAATGGTCACCTTTGTCAACGGCGCGCGTCTGCATCGCGAATGCATCAGAACCAGAACCGGCTTCACTCAACGCATACGCTCCCACGTATTCGCTAGCCAACTTCGGCAAGTACTTCTGCTTCTGTTCAGCATTGCCCCAACGAATAAGGGCGTTGTTGACAAGAGTATTTTGGACGTCAACAAAAATTCCCACTGATGCATCAACTCGCGAGAGTTCTTCGACCGCCAGAATAGCGCTGAAGAAACTTGCGCCGGCGCCGCCGTAATCCTCCGGAGTTGCAATGCCCATCAGACCGAGATCGAAGCAATGCTTGATCAGTTCAGGATCGAGTTTGGCGTGCTCGTCCATGGCCTCGACCCGAGGGCGTAGCTCGCCTTCGGCAAACTCCCTCACGCTTGAACGAAACATCTGCTCGTCTTCTGAGAGTGTAGTCAACGGCCTGCCGGAGAGCTGTTCAACTGCTGTCTGGGGGTGACTCATCTGCGTCCTTTTGTGTTTGAAGAGAGATTAGCTCTGGTTTGGGACATGAGCATCATAATCAAGGCAAAAGTAAAAAGGCAAAAGGCGCTGGGTCTTGGGTTGGTTGATCGCAGGAGCTAGGGATATCACAGTCGACTACTTTTCACTCCGCTAGGAGTGAGATGTTTATAGCCTGAGTGGAAATGCCGGAACCAACGGCGTTCGGAGGAGCGGAATGCAACTAGACCTTCAGCACGCGACAACAGTCCGCTCCTCCGAACGCCGCCGGAGAGGTTTTGGTCCTCGAGCTATAAACATGCCACCC
>Ga0137372_10004018_pt1 | contig 14300 bp, 10 predicted proteins | sample SagtaG_6_FD_104911 | JGI IMG/M metagenome (GOLD analysis project Ga0137372, IMG submission 104911) | Vadose zone soil microbial communities from Sagehorn Ranch, Mendocino, California, USA - Sage1_R_60_16 metaG | ecosystem: Environmental > Terrestrial > Soil > Vadose zone | place: USA...
AACTCCAGGGCGAACTCCATTCCGATAGTCCTCGGATCAATGCGTGCGTAAAGGCGCTTGGTGAAGCCGCGCATCCCGCAATAAGCGTCTCCTATACCGACGCCAAAGAACCGGTTTAGGATGGCGGTGAGGCCAGGGTTGCCGAAAAGTTTATGCGACCATGGCATCGCGCCCGGCTTGATCCCGCCAGAGAAGCGGTTGCCCATCACGAATTCGTAGCCAGCTCGCCATTTTTCGACGAACTTTGGGACTTCGGAAAAATCATAGCTGTCATCCGCGTCGCCCATGATGATGAACTCACCCCGGGCCTCCTCGATACCTTTGCGCAGCGCATTGCCGTAACCCTTAGCAGTTGCATGGACGACGCGCGCGCCGTGCGCTTGGGCGATTTCAATCGAGCCGTCAGTCGAGCCGTTGTCGGAGACGACAACTTCGCCTGACACTTCGGCGACGCGAAACGCAGCGATGGCTTTGTCAACACAGATCGCAATTGAATTTGCCTCATTCAGGCAAGGAATGACAACGGAGACCGAGGCCGGTTGTTGCTCTGACTTGATTTCGGACGAGATTGCAGGAGTCACGGGATTCTTAGTAAGCACATCCATATTAATTATTTCTGCTGAATTATTTCTGCTGACTACTCCCCAATATACGTGTCCCGGCTAATCCCCAGCATACTCAAGAACATTGAAGAGAAAATTACTTCAATCCCCAGAAAAAGGGAAAGCGACGAGAAGAAGACGGTGCGCACGGCGTCAAGACGTCCGAAGCCGCGGGCGGCCCATTGGGTGAAGGCGATGGCGTCCCCGGTGAATCCAAGGACGACCAGCGCCGCGCCGAGGAGAAGCCCATGTTCGAGTCTTAGGCGCTTCAGCCAGTGCACCAGGGCCTGCTGGTTGCGCGCCAGATTTTCGGTATAGCAAAAAACTTTAACGAAGAGGCCAATCGAGAAAATGTGGACGCCCAGCAGCACCAGCATCATGGCCAGCGAGATGGTGTTGGTATTGAGTTCGACCCTTCCGGCAAAGGCCGGACCGGGCAACAGCCAGAGCACCAGACCGATGCCCAAGGCCACTAGAAGGCCTCCGGGAAGAAGAAAAAGCCAGTTGGGCGCGGAGAGCATGATGAAGCGCAAATGCCGCCAGCCGTCACGAAACGTACGCAGATGCGGCGGACGGTTGCGCTGATCGGGCCACATAGTGATGGGGACCTCGGCCATGCGGGCGCCGGATTTCGCTGCTTTGATCAGCGACTCGGAGGCGTACTCCATACCATTGGTACGGCAGTCGAGCTTGGCGGCGAGCTGCCGGGTCATGCCGCGCATGCCGCAGTTGATGTCGCCAACTCTCGCGCCGAAAAACAGATTCAAGATGCCGGAGAGAAGCGGTGTCCCGATGTGGCGATGGTGCCAGGTCATGGCGCCTTCTTTGATACCGCCGAGAAAGCGGTTGCCCATGACAAACTCATAGCCTTCGCGCCACTTGGTGACAAAGCGGCCAATTTCGGAAAAATCATGGCTGCCGTCGGCGTCCCCGAGAATGATGAATTGGCCTCGTGCCTGCTCGACGCCATTGCGGAGGGCGCTGCCGTAGCCCTTCACACTGGTGTGAACCACGCGCGCGCCGTGGGATTCAGCGATCTCCACGGAACCGTCGGTTGAGCCGTTATCGGAGACAACAACTTCGCCGCGAATGCCCTCAGCTTCAAAGGCGGCAATCGCCTTGTCAACGCAAGACGCAATCGACAGGGCTTCGTTCAGGCAAGGAATAACGACGGAGACTTCAGGAGTTTCGGAGGACGGGACCCCGCCGACCAAGTCGCAGTTTACAGTTCCCGAGGTTTCCGTTTTAAGAACCATAACGCCTCTCAGGCAAATATAACCCGCCGCTCTGACCTTTGCAGCTGTGGTTCCATATTTACTCATTAACTGGGAATCAGTAGGTCAAGTATTATCTTTGATTTAGGGGAGGCGTTACACGGAATGCCGAATCCCAGGGATTACGCTTTACCCTCACTGTTTTCAATTGTATTCACTTTTAGAACGAAATCGCTCGATGACGGCATTGAGTTATGAGCAAAACTACGGGAGCCACCGTATCCCTCAGGCTGCTGCTCGATGTCGGCACTGGCGGGAGGAAAGTTGAGCTTGCTGAATAGATGACTCAACTCATTGGGCCGGAGAGTTTACTCGTATCGCTGGTTCTCCTACTGGCCGTGACGTTTCCGCAATTCGGAGCAAGCTGGTTTGCCTGGATCGAGAGGAACTTCGGGGCGCTGGCGCGAAGAAAGAAAATAAGCGTGCTGATCTGCGGCATCGCCGCCCTTGCATTCCGCGCCGCCATACTGCCAGTCTTGCCGGTTCCATTGCCGTTCATTCAGGATGAATTTAGCTACTTGCTCGCTGCCGATACCTTTGCACACGGAAGGCTGACCAATCCGACGCCGCCCATGTGGGAGCACTTTGAAGCGATTCACGTCATCTCTCAACCAACTTACGCCTCCAAATATCCGGTGATGCAGGGGTTGATCCTGGCGGCGGGCAAGGTGATCGGAGGTCACCCATTTGTCGGAGTCTGGTTGAGCGTCGGGATTATGTGTGCAGCCATTTGTTGGATGCTGCAAGCATGGTTGCCACCGCAGTGGGCGCTACTGGGCGGGCTTCTCGCAGTGATGCGTATCGCGGCGTTCAGCTATTGGAGTAATAGCTACTGGGGCGGCGCGGCTGCGGCGATCGGCGGAGCGCTGGTTTTGGGCGCGCTGCCACGCATTATGCGACGACAACGAGTCCGTGATTCGATTGTCATGGCGCTCGGGCTGGGCATCCTGGCGAACTCGCGGCCGTTTGAGGGTTTGATGCTCGCCCTTCCTGTTGCCGTGGCGCTGCTGATTTGGATATTCCGAAAGAGGAGAGGTCAGTTCCGGCCTTTAGCATTTCGCATCGTGCTGCCAATCGTTGTTGTGTTGGCTGTGGTGGGAGCGGGGATGGGCTATTACTTCTGGCGAGTTACGGGAAGCCCCGTCCAGATGCCGTATCAGGTGAACCAACATCAGTATCCAGTGGCGCCGTACTTCATCTGGCAACGCTCAAGTCCGGCGCCGACTTTCCGCCATAAGATACTAGAGGGCTACTATCTCGGAGCTGTACAGCGGCATTACCTCCAGATGCGCACCCCACTCGGGTTCTTGCAGGAGACGGCATTAAGGGTCCTCAAGATTTGGGCATTCTATTTGGCGCCGGCGCTGACGATTCCGCTCTTCACTTTGCCTTGGATCGTGCGCGACCGGCGGATTCGATGGCTGATCATAATCGGCGCGATCTCATTCGCTGGATCACTTGCCGCGACGTTCTTTGATCTGCATTATATTGCCGCGCTCACTTGCATGATTCTCGCAATCGTCCTGACAGGTATCAGGCACTTGAGAGTATGGCGATGGGAGGGCAGGCCGGTAGGTCTGTTTCTTGCGCGTGCGACCGTTTTGGTTTGTGTGCTGGTAGTTCCGGTTCAGCTTGTTACTCTTACTATGCGTGCGCGTTCGGACGCGCCACGGCTGGGTGCGCAGCGCGCGGCCATTGTGTCGGAGCTCAGCTCTCAACCGGGACGTCAATTGGCAATCGTGCGGTATAGACCCGATCATCCACCTCTGGGCAATGAGTGGGTGAACAACGACGCCGACCTCGAACACGCAAAAGTCATTTGGGCGCGAGACATGGGTCCGAAGGAGAATCAAGAATTGACACGGCATTACCGCGACCGGCAAGTTTGGCTGGTTGAGCCCGATGAGACTCCGCCGAAGCTATCGCCGTATAACACAGTCGAGTCTTTGAGGCACACGCCCGTGGGGGAGTGATGTTCGCGTATAAATGCGTTGCGGCTGCAAGGTGGTCAGGCATAGGGATATTTCTGGCTTGGCTTGCGAATCGTTCTCCAACTTATGTTTCTTGCAATTGAACTTTGCCTAACCGGAATTTTTCTGGCCCTGGCATACATCTATCCAGAACTGGGCGATGGCTGGTTCTCTCAGCTGGAGCGGAGGTTGGGTGCCTTCGCGCAGAAGCGGGTACTTGCTGTTATCGTCGTTGGCTGCTCGGCATTAGCTATTAGGCTTGCGTTGCTCCCAATCTTGCCAGTGCCTGAACCGATAACGCATGACGAATTCAGTTATCTTCTGCTGGCAGACACGCTCGCTCACGGCCGACTGGCTAATCTGACACATCCCATGTGGATCCACTTTGAGACGTTTCATGTCAATTGGCACCCGACCTACGCCTCTATGTACTACCCGGGCTACTCGCTTTTTCTGGCCTTCGGGCAAGTATTCATGGGACATCCATTCTGGGGCGTGTGGCTTAGCTCGGGCCTGATGTGTGCTGCAATCTGCTGGGCTTTGCGAGGATGGATGCCTCCGGGCTGGGCATTGCTGGGCGGCGTGCTGGCGGTGATTCGCTTGGGCACGTTTAGTTACTGGACGGACAGTTACTGGGGAGGAACGGTCACCGCATTGGGAGGCGCGCTGGTGCTCGGTGCTTTGCCACGAATCAAGCACAACCAACGTGTGCGGGATGCGGTGCTGATGGCAAGCGGCATGGCGGTTCTCGCGGCGACGCGACCCTACGAGGGAATTTTTTTCTGCGCGCCAGTGATTGCTGCGTTGGTCTGGTGGGCGCTGCGGCAGGACGCACCACCTCTGAAGCTTTCTCTCGCGCGCGTCATGCTGCCAGTTGCGTCGGTGATGGCGATTGCTTTGGCGGCATTGGGATACTACTTTTGGCGCGTGACGGGCAGTCCGTTCACCATCCCATACGAACTCAACATCCAAACTTACGGGCTGCTGTATTTCCCCTGGCAGAAAATCGGGGAGGTGCCGGCATTTCATCACGCGATCATGCAGGACTTCTACCGCGGGGACATAGTTTTGGGGGTTTACAACGATGCGCGCGAGCATCCGTTCAAGCTGCAATTTTTCAAGAAGCTTGTAGTGTGGCTATTTTATTTTGGACCTATTCTCACCATGCCGTGGTTGGTGTGGCTGTTGACCCGGCCGCAAGGAAAGTTTTGGAAGTCGTTTAGTCCGGAGCTGCGCTTCGTTCTGCTGTCGAGCGTGATTGGTTATTTCTCGATCATGCTGACCATCCACATAGGGCAGCCGCACTATGCCGCGCCCATGACAATTCTGTTTTACACTTTCGTCCTGCTGGTGATGCGGGATCTGTGGGAATGGCGGCCGGAAGGGCGCGCGGCAGGACGGCTGCTGGTACGTTTGGTCGCGATGGCATGCATCGTCCTGTTCTTAATGCGTGCGGCTGCCCCGGCGCTGCACGCAACTCCGAAGCCGAGCTGGATTCGCACCTGGTGTTCGCAAGATGAACAGAACCTGGAGCGCGCCCGCATCCTCAAAGAATTAGAGTGCACGCCCGGGGAACACCTCGTGCTAGTGCGTTATTTCGCCGGGCACGACATCATCCTGAATGAATGGGTATTCAATGAAGCCGATATAGATTCTTCAAAAGTGGTGTGGGCGCGGGATATGGGCCCACAACAAAATGAGGAACTGATTCGGTATTTCAGCGCCAGGCGCGTCTGGCTGGTGGAAGCCGATGCGAAGCCAGTGAAAATAATGCCCTATGCGGAGGCGAAGTGAGCGCGGTGGCGGAACCTAAAGCGCCGCTGACTATTCGTCCGGTCGCGAAGCTGTTTTCTGAGCGATGGACCGCAATCTTGCTATTTGCCTGCTCTTGTCTGTACCTGTTGGCATTCCTCAAAGTCGTGAACATGGAGCCCGACGAAGGCATCGTTCTGGCCGGCGCGCAGCGGATTCTCGATGGCCAACTCCCATATCGGGATTTCTTTTCGTTCTATACTCCCGGATCGTTTTACCTCACGGCTCTGTTATTTAAAGTTTTCGGCAGTTCGATTGTCGTCGCTCGCGGTGCGCTGGTGGTCTTCGGTGCATCATTCGCGGCGTTGACGTATGTTCTAGCGCGCCGGGCTTGCTCCCAGGCAATTGCGTTGCTGGTCGGAATTCTGGTTGCGATGACAGCGGTGCCATATCGTTTTCTGGTATTGCACAATTGGGATAGCACATTCTGGGCATGCCTCGCGACGTATTCCGCAGTAAGGTGGCTGGAGTCTTCCCGCGGACTTTGGGCATTTGCCGCTGGAGCTTTCGCGTCGCTCACTTTTCTTTCCGAGCAATCGAAAGGTGCGGGAATGTACTTGGGATTCGTCATCGCTCTCCTCACTTTCGCAATTTCTGGTGAACGAATTTCGAAAGTTTGGACACTTGTATTGGGGGCACTTTGCCCGCTCATTCTGACATTCACGTACTTTGGCTCGAGGCATGCGATTGGCCCAATGTTTAGCGCGTGGGTGTGGCCTCTTCGCCATTACTCCATCGCTAACCGCGTGCCGTTCGGGTACCAGAACTGGTCCGACGACGCTCGCGAAATGTTGTTCCACACTGGTTCCTTCGGGATACGTGCCGCGAAATTCTTGGCCGTAAGTCCGGGCTTTGTAGTTCCGGTCATGCCGCTGATGGCTATCGGGCTGCTGGTTTGCTGGACGATTCAGTTACGCCGAAGACAGAATCCTTTGGCCGCACACCGCGTTCTGATTTGCTCTCTCATCTCTGGATTGCTGGTCTCGGTAATTGTGGTACGCGCTGACATTATTCACTTCATGTATCTCGCGCCGCTCTTCTATCTTGTGCTGGCGTGGATGCTGGATGCGCAAGGTCCGAACGGTGGTGTGATCAACGTGATCAGGCCTTATGTGCGCGCCTATGTCGTGGTTGCCTTCGGATTGATGGGCGCGGCGCTACTTGTCTCCGCACTGGGAGCCCACGTCCAAGTTGAAACGCGGCGCGGACTGATCCGGAGCCGCGAGAAAGATGTCGCGCTCGAGTACACGCAAAATCACACCAGTGCCGGAGAAGAAATTCTTGTCTATCCGTACCTGCCCCTCTACTACTATCTGACCGCAACCCGAAGCTCGTCGCGATACGATTTCTTTCAGCCGGGAATGAACACACCGGAACAGGCACAGGAAATCATCCACTCGCTCCAGTCAGACGGGGTGCGAACGGTGCTGTTTGAATCTTCGTTTGCCGAGAAGATCCCTAACTCCTGGCCAGACACTCCCTTGTCCGCAATCGTCAAAGATCCGGTCGCTGACTATATTGTCCGAAACTTTCGGGTGTGCAGCAGTCTACGCTCAGCCGCGGGATGGAATTTTCTGTATATGTCCCGAAAGGATCTGCAGTGTCCGTGAGCACGCCCAAGGCCGCTTCAGCTCCCGCCGAAAAACATTCGAGCATTCGCAATTCGCGCGCCCACGATCTTCTTCTCGGGACGCTGCCGCTGCTCTTCGCTGCTAACTTATTTCTGTGGAGTGTGTTCTTTCCCGAAGCCCGTCGAGGCCATGCCGATTTCCGGCAACTGTACATCGCTGGGTACATGGTGCGTACCGGCCAGTCACACCAACTCTACGATCATGGAGTGCAACATCGACTAGAGGATGAACTCGTCTCACGCGAGAAACTTTCCTTGCCTTTCAATCATCTGTCTTTCGAGGCGCTGCTGTTCGTTCCGTTGTCATTGCTCCCTTATCGGTGGGCGTATACAGCCTCAATTCTGGTTAACCTGGCGTTGCTGCTGATTTCGTACCGGCTGCTTTCGCCGTATCTGGTTAATTTGCGGCAGAAGTGGAGATGGTTTCCGCTTTGCCTGTTTCTCGCTTTTCTGCCGGGCCAAATTGCGTTGATGCAGGGGCAGGACTCGATACTGCTGCTGCTCATACTCGCAGCGGCATACGTACTGCTCAGCAAAGAACGTGACTTGGCCGCGGGAGTTGTAGCAGGACTTGGGTTGTTCAAATTCCAACTTGCGTTGCCTTTCGCGGCCATCTACTTGCTCCGACGGCAATGGAAGTTTTGCGCCGGTTTTGCCGGGTCAGCCAGTGTTGCGGCGTCTGTGTCCACGGCGCTGGTTGGCGTTGAGCAGATGTCCCACTATGTTCGATCTCTCGGATCAATGAGCGTGGGTCTAACTTCATCTGCGGATCAATTTCGTTACGGAATTTTCCCCGGACATATGGCTAACGTGCGGGGCTTGATTTACGGCATCGCGGCCGGACACTGGCCGAATGAATACTTGCAGGTTGTGACTCTCGCGCTCTCCGCGATTGTTTTTGGCTTGGTCGTCCTCAGTCTCCGGAAGGAAGTGCGTCTGCCGGCGATCATCGTGGCAGTGCTGGTTAGCTATCACGTTCTCACCCACGATCTGAGTGTGCTGCTGATTCCACTTGCATTGACGTTAGAACGCGCCACGTCCAACGATTTGGGCGCAAGGAAGCTTCTCATGTGGAGCGCCGTTGCCCTTTACCTCGCCCCGCTGTGCCTGTTGCTTGCGCCACGTCACTTCTACCTCGTTGCTCTCCCGGCAGGATTGTTCCTGGCTGCGCTCCTGCGGCAAGAAGAACGTAACAGGTCTCAACAAACTGCAGCCGGGTGATCTTCACCCTCGGCCAACAAGCCCAGTGCTTGAATAAGCAAAAGTCCAAAGGTAAATGCAGCTCCCACGTAAAAGCGATCTGGCGCGAACCAAAGCACAGGGAAGAGAGCCGGCACTGCGGATATCATGATCCAGCGCCCCCAATGTTGGTTGGCTGTCGCGCGATCCATGCTGACCAGTAAGGGCAGGGCCAGCACAGACAAGTCATGTAAGAAGATGTAATAGGTCAGTAGGCAACTGGCGGAGATGGCAAACAAAAATTGCTGCTCTGCCTTGCGCTTCCAGCCTATTACCGCCACAGCTAGAAACAGCGCGGCGGACACGAGCACGAGAGCGACTTTCCCAAACCCAAGAGCGGCAAACAATCCGTGCAGGTTCGGCATGCGGCGTAGCAACGGCCAGTAAGAAAGCGCGCCCATCTGGCGCAGGAGAATGAGATACTGCACTTGGGCGTGAATCCCGGTTATCGCGGCCGAGACACCCAACATTGCCACGCTACTGGTGATCCAGCCTGCTGCAAGCCGTAGTCGCCCCCATAGCAGAAAGAGCAAGACAATCGGCAGCACGACCTGAAAACGGGACATACCGAGACCCAGCACCAGTCCAGCGAGAAGCTCGTTGGTTTCGATTCGACGAAGCGCCAGGGCCAAAATCAAGACGAGGAGCAACGAATCCTGGCCCGCCAGGATGGCAAACGCGATCGGAATAAAACCAAGAAGCAGGGCAGGAAGGATCCAAGCTGGGCCCAGTGCTGAAAAATCTTCCAGGCGCGGCCGAAGGACGAAATATATCCCAGCCAACACTGCGAAATTGACTGCGGCCCAGCCTAGATAGGCAACGCGATAAGGCAGCAATGAAAGTGGCACAAAGAGGATGCTCTCAAAGGCGGGATGCAAGAATGGAACAGCGACACTGTCGGGCGAGACCCTCTCAGCCTGATTGCGGCGAATTTTGCCCAAGTCGTAGATGTCCATCGCTTGGCGGGTACGGACCATGTAGCCCGGCGTGTAGAACACACCAAAATCGGACTGCAGCGCCAGGTTGCGCGACGCCAGAAGAAACCAGGATGGGATCTCAATCCCAATAAGAGCGGCGGGGAGCGCCATGGCGATGGCGAGAATGTAATTTGGAGCTGGTTTCATACTTAGATTTACCGGCGCTTGCCGGGTTGACGATGCACCGCACTCGCTACTCTGCTGCTTTGCGATGGAGAGACATACTATCGCAGATTGCCTGCGTGGATCGCATCGGCGTGATTGATGTCAATGAAACCTGAGTCTATCGCAACGAAAGAACGCGCCAAGCCTGGGCCGCGGCGGGATGCAGTCTACTGGGTAAGGTCGCTCGCAATGGCACTGCCCGCGGTTATGCTCGGCCTACAAATCTCTGGCTGGATCTTCTTTGTTAAGTCAGTTCGAGAAGGGCATCCTGACTTCCGCGCCAACTACTCGGCGGGATACATGGCCCGGACCGGGCACATCCAAAAGATTTACGACTACGAAGCACAAAAGGAACTGCAAGACCGGCTGATATCGCGCGAAACCGTTGCCATGCCTTTTATTCATCCGGCGTACGAAGCCCTGCTCTATGTCCCGGTTTCGGTTCTGCCATTCCGGGCGGCCTACGTCGCGTTCCTGGTGACGAATGTCGCATTGCTGCTGATTTCATTTCGCCTGCTCGGGTCGGCGATGCAAAACCTGAGGATGCTATGGCCGCCCCTGCCTGCCGCGGTCCTTTTCACTTTCCTTCCCGTCGGGGCGGCACTGATGCAGGGTCAAGATTCGATCATCTTTCTGACCCTGAGCGTTATCGCATTCACCCTTTTGAAGAGGGGCAATGATTTGTGGGCAGGAGTGGCTTTGGGTGCGGCAGTGTTCCGATTTCAGTTGGTTGCGCCGGTTGCGCTGCTGTTTCTCCTTTGGAAAAGATGGCGGTTCGTCGTCGGCATTGCCACATCTTCTGTTGTGGCCGGAGCTCTGTCCCTTTGGATGGTTGGGGTCGAAGGGACAAGGCTTTATTTGAGGTCTTTGGCGTCGATGAGCGTGGGAGGCGTCTCGCAACTGGAACGGCTTAGATATGCGCAGCCGCTTGGGAAAATGGGTAACCTTCGCGCGTTAGTCGCAGAGATCACTTATCACTTTGATCTTGCCCCACACTTGACGCAGGTAATAGTGATTGTTCTGTCGCTGGCGGTCTTGTTAGGCGTCGCTTGGGCCGCGCGGACGGTGAAGTCCAGTTCAGACCTGCTGCTGTTGGCACTAATCAGCGCTGTCGTCGCAAGCTATCATCTCTTTATTCACGACATGAGCGTCCTCGCGCTTCCGATCGTGGTCGCGCTAAATCGTTTCATCTGGGCTGAGGGGACTCAGGACAAAACATCTAGCTGGGCACTGAGGTGCGCTGGTTTAATGTTTGCCGCACCCGCACTCATCGAAGTCGCTTCGCTGCCGTTTTCTTCCATTACCCTGCCAACGATGTCTTTTGCTCTTGTGTCGGCTTTGGCCATCTCGAGAGAATCCGAAGGGGCGGCGGTGCCCAACGCCAATAGGGTCATCAGCATCGGGAACCATTGCTAGGAGGGCCCGTACTCCGAACTCGGCGGAAAATTACCGCCTGTTTGTCCCGGTAAACACATTCCCACAAAGGACTCTTAGCGAGAAAATACGACAGCGATGATTGGGCGGAATACAGAACGTAGGCCGTCTGATATTTGTCGAGAAGTTCCTGGGAATAGTCCACCGCGCTGATTGCCACATAATCTTGCAGCACGCCTTTGTACTCGAAGATATCGGTGCGGCTATCAATAAAAGTCCTGAGAGGCGGCACTTTCCATTCCAGATATCCGCCCCACTCGTATTGGTTGAACATGTTTCCCTGCTGTGGGTGGGCATTGAGATATTGCACCGCTGCAGAGGGAAAAAACTGGTCAATCTGTAACTGGAGTTGCTGGTTAGTGGGAAACCGCAACACCACAATGGCGATGACTGTGGCCATGACTAAACCATTGAGCACACGGCGTTCATGTGCCGGATCGTAGGAACTAAGTCTCCCCAGCCTCGATGCGAAGATGGGCGGTAAAACAATGCCGGCGAAAACCAGGAAACGGATATGTTTGAGGCCGCAAACCAGCGCTAAAGCGATAAGAAAAACGTCATCAATTCGCCAACCCCTTTTCTGCATCAGGGCGGCGGCAAATACCCCTCCCAACGCAATCAAAACGAACAGGCCGCGCGAGTCATTGAAGTTCACCGCGGCCCACTCTTCCACAAGCCCAACATTTACCGTCTGCCGGAATGCCAAATCAAAGGGATAGAGAACCAACCGCCAGCCGAAGGGGTTGATAAACAGGGATGCGACCGAGACGCCGAAGATGATGGTTAGCTGTTTTCGTTCGCTTCTCGTCCAGGGCGCGGCAATGAGAGTACCGAAGTCGTGGCGCACCCATCCAGAGCCGAGAATAATCGCAAAAACTGCTAAGCCAATGGGCCAGGAACCATGGCAGTTGATCCACACACAGAACACGATTGGAACGAACCATAACGATGCACGACGCTCATCTCGAAATCGAAGTAGGATGGCGAAAATCGCTGCGAAGCAAAGCCACCCGAAATTCTGGGCCCGCGGAGTGAAGCCCACCATGGCCAGCAGACCACCTAGAATTGTGACCACTGCCGCCGCCAGCGGGTCCTCGGCTCGCTTCAGGCTCAACCAGAAAACTGAAAGAAGCAGCGCAGTCACGGCGGCTGTAAACACGACGAGTACCCCTTGCAGCCCAAGAAACCGGTATGAAGCGTAGTAAAGAACCTCTGGCAGCCAAGAGTGGTCAAGCCATTTCGAACCCGCGGCGGTGAAGGAATAAGAATCTATCGCCGGGAATCGTAACTGGGTGAGTAGATATTGGCCGTTGCGGAGGTGCCATCCGAGGTCGGGATCAACAATGCGCTCATGGCAGGTCCAAAAGGCCTTGCCGAAGAGAATGGCAGCAATAGCTGTGGGAAATGAGAAGCAACGATGCAGAACCCGGCCAACCCCATACTTTCGTCTCCCAACCTCCTCAACGACAATGTCCGTGGAATTCGCCACTTATTGTCAACTCCTGCGGAATCTGATCCTGCCTGCTAATGGGGACGGTGTTGGAATTGTACCCTTCGAAACCTCTCTTAGGCGTGTAAACAAACGTATCCAGTTTGGCTACGCAGGCCTCGCCGAAAGGTATCAAGGTGGAAAACCTGTTCTCTTTCTCCAGTCTGCGTAGGCAAGTCGCGGGCCAGACTCCTCAATGTCCGCCCCATTCTAAGTTCTTATTTATCAATAAGTGATGTGGGTTTCAACGGTAGTTCAGAGAATACGTACTTTGGCCTTCTACATGCCTATAAGAATACCGAAGCGTGACCCAACGCGCCCCCGATGCGCTGGGATTCAAGCCAAATTCTGAGGAGACTATAAATGAAAACTTTTGTTCTGAAATCCCTTGCCCGTCTGCACAAAGATGAAGCTGGACAGGGTCTGGTTGAGTACACGTTGATTGTGGCCCTGGTCGCCTTCGCAGCCACCGCCGGCATGAACAGCCTGGCCTCCAGTCTGAACAGTGCATTTTCGCAGATCGGCACGGTCGTCGGTCAGTACATTACCTAGCTTCTGGAAAACGTGGATCCTGCCCGGCCGCGAACGCGGCGGGCAGGCTTCAACTTTTTTGCGAAGCATTCGGTCGTTGTGGAGACATACGTCTTGATCTACGCTCCGAGTATTTCTGGTGGCCGGGCATTTCTGGTTCTCGGCGAGTCGCAAAGCTCAAAACTTAAGTACATTGCGAAATACTACCGACTTAATCGATCATCGTTTAACATTCACGCTACGACCTGACTTAATTTTGAATGTGTTGCCAGCCATGCGTCTAGTGTGGCTTGACGTCGGTGGGCGAGGTTGTTCAGTCGAAGAACACTACCCGCGGAGGTGATTTACGGATCTGCAGAGATTATTTACGGCTGTCGTGGTTGCGGCAGTACTTGCGGGAGGCATAACCTTTCTTTTCTACCGGCGTCTAAGCGCGGGCGCGCAACAGCGCAAGGCAGTCCAGATCGTGGTGGCGGCCACTGAACTCCCCGTTGGCACAACACTCTCTCAAAAAGATGTACTACTTCAAGACTGGTTCAGCGACGTGATGCCTTCAGGCGCGTTCACAAAGACTGATGGAGTAGTTGGACATCCGTTGCTCTTCCCTCTCTCTGCCAAAGAGCCCATCCTGCAAAGGGACTTGGGCGTAGAAGGTGGAGGCATTGGTCTCGCTGGTAAGATTCCGGCAGGGATGCGCGCCACCGCCGTGCGATCCAACGAAATCGTGGGTGTGGCCGGTTTTCTCTATCCCGGATCGCATATTGACTTGCTGATGACGTTCACGCCTCCCGGTGGTACGCAGCCGGTTACGCAGACCGTACTGCAGAACGTCGAGGTTCTAACTGCAGGTCAGACCATTGAGCCTGACCCGCAGGGTAAACCCCAGTCGGTAAACGTAGTTACGCTGTTGCTGAATCCCGAAGACTCACAGAAGCTGCAACTGGCTAGCGCCCAAGGCAACATTCAGTTTGTGTTGCGCAGCGGCGCTGACCAAAAGAACGCCGAGGTCCGCCCTACGCGGCTGGACCAGCTTGTCATGTACGAACAACCAGCCAGGCCAGTGGTGGCTGCGCCTGGAGTTAAGCGCGCACCGCGTCCGGCTGCCCCCGCTACGCCGATTTATATGATGGAAGTGATCCAGGGTACACAGCGTTCTGTGCAGAAATTCTAAAGACGA
>Ga0137372_10004022_pt1 | contig 14290 bp, 12 predicted proteins | sample SagtaG_6_FD_104911 | JGI IMG/M metagenome (GOLD analysis project Ga0137372, IMG submission 104911) | Vadose zone soil microbial communities from Sagehorn Ranch, Mendocino, California, USA - Sage1_R_60_16 metaG | ecosystem: Environmental > Terrestrial > Soil > Vadose zone | place: USA...
CGCCGCTGAGTGGGCAACGGACTTCTGCAAAACGGATGTTGCAGATTTTGTTTTCGCGTATGCGGACTGGCTGGCGGCGCACGTCGAAGAGTGGACCGTCACAACGCAGGGCGAGCTGGTCGAGGGAATTCGACGCCATTACATCCGGATCAATCCGACTGATCCTAACGCGCCTGACCCGCATGCAGACGCAAACACAGCGATGATTCAGATTGCCAACGGCGGCGGGCTGCATCCGGCACGCAATGTGGTCGGCGGCGATTTCCTCCACCTGGTGCGATTCGGCATTCGCGACCCGAACGATGCGATCGTACGCGACTCAATCGAAGTGATCGATCGTGTGCTCAAGCATGAGTTACCGCAGGGCCCAGGCTGGCGGCGTTACAATCACGACGGCTACGGTCAAAAAGATGATGGCGGCGCTTTCGATGGAACGGGTGTTGGCCGATGCTGGCCCATTCTCACAGGAGAACGCGGCCATTACGAACTTGCTGCGGGGCACGATCCGAAGCCATTCATCAAGACTATGGAAGACTTTTCCAATGAAGGCGGCATGCTCACCGAACAGGTATGGGACGGACCTGATCTGCCGCACGCGAGGATGAAACGTGGTTGCCCAACCGGCGCGGCAATGCCGCTTTGCTGGTCGCACGCCGAATATGTTTCACTCGTACGGAGCCGGCACGATGGCATTGGCTTTTACCGCGTCGAGCCTGCGTACCAGCGCTACGTTGTAAATCCGGTGGGGAACCGATACGAGATTTGGAGTCTGCGGCATCCGCTGCGGCGCATAACGCGCAGGAAAATTTTGCGAATCATTCTTGCCGCGGAGGCCAATATTGTCTGGTCCACGGATAGCTGGGCGCGGACTGACCAATCAGCGACGATTCATCAGGATGAGCTGAATCTCTGGTTCGCCGATTTTCCCACCGCGGATTGGCCAATTGGATCAGTGTTCGCCTTTACATTTTTTTGGAAAGGAGAACAGCGTTGGGAAGACCGCAACTGGCAAGTGAACATTTTGTGAAAACCGCTCCTTGAGACCTGGCGATGAGCGAAATTCTTCCTGTAGTCTATCTGGCGCGTCACGGGGAGACTGCCTGGAGCGTAACGGGTCAACATACCGGCCTTACCGATTTGCCGCTGACGAAACGCGGCGAACGCAATGCGCTCCGACTTCGGAAGCGGTTGGCGGGATTTGTTTTCGCCGAGGTTTTCACGAGTCCGTTGCAGCGCGCCGTTCGGACCTGTGAACTGGCCGGATTCGGCGCAGTAGCACAACGCGATCGCGATCTGGTCGAATGGAACTATGGCGATTACGAAGGTCTTCGAACGTCGGAGATTCGTGCGAAGCGGCCCGGCTGGCAATTGTTTCGCGACGGTTGCCCCAACGGGGAATCGCCACAACAGATCGCTGCGCGAGCCGATCGTGTTGTCAGTCGGATACGCGCGATCAAAGGGGATGTGCTAATTTTTTCCAGCGGACATTTCCTGCGAGTGTTCACCGCTCGCTGGCTCGGTCTCGAACCATTCGTCGGGAAATTTTTTATGTTGGACGTAGCAAGCCTTAGCGGACTCAGCTATGAACATGACCTTTCCAATCCGGCAATCCGATTTTGGAACGATATCTGGCACGCAGGCGACTGAGTGCGGAAGAAATTCACAAACGGGGTTACCTGAGGATTCGCTTTTCTCCCCCGCGTTCATAATCTTTCCGCGTGAAAGAGCGCACGTGGGAAACCATCTCGAGCGAACGGCACTTTGCCAATGCGCATCTCGAAGTCGTAACCGAGCGCGTCCGAACGCCGTCCCGAAGTGAGCCGCGCACGTGGACAATTGTACATCGCAAAGCGGCTGTGATCATCGCGCCGATAACGCGCGAGGGTAAAATTCTGCTCATTCGCCAGGAACGCATTCCGATCCGCGAAGCTATCTGGGAAATGCCCTCTGGCCAGATCGATACTGTAGCCGGGAGCGGTGATCCCGGCCGCTCCACAGAGACAATCGAACAAGTCGCGTTGCGCGAACTTCGCGAAGAGGCCGGTTACGAACTCCTCAAAGACGGCGAACTCATTGCGATTGGCCATTATTTTGCCTCACCAGGATTCACCGACGAGCGTGGCTACTTTTTTCTGGCACGCCCGGTGCAGCGTTGTAAGGAACCCCCGGATCGGGATGAAGCGGAATCGATTCTCGATTGCCGCGAGTTTACCGTGGAGCAAATTCGCCGCATGATCGCGGAGAACGAAATTCGCGACGCCAATACGTTAGGCATTTGTGCGACGCTGGCGGCGCGGGGTCTTCTGTCGCTCGCGCCGCGTTGATTCTTCCATCCAATGGCCTTACGAGACATCTTCAAGTTTCGTGATTCACCTGAGAGCGAAACCTCCAAACCGTTTCTCGAACATCTCGAGGACTTGCGATGGACGATTGTGAAGATGGCGGTCACCCTCGGCGTCGCGATGATTGCTTGCTTTGCGTTTCGATCGACCCTCGTGCGGGTCATGCAGGCGCCGCTGCGCGATGTGGGCTCGCAAGTTGGAACGCTCAAGGCGCTCGGCATCACTGATTCAATCGTGATCTCATTTCATCTGGCGTTTTACACCGGCATCGTTCTTTCCTTTCCGCTGTTGCTGTATTTTCTGGCGGAATTTGTTTTGCCCGCGCTCACTGGCGTCGAGAAGCGGTTCTTGTTTCCTGCAATCGGAGTCAGCTTTGCGCTGTTCCTTCTGGGCGTGTTCGTCTGTTATTTTTGGCTGCTGCCGAAAACGATTCTCTTTTTCTTTCACGACACCGAGACTCTGGGATGGGCGCCGACCTGGACGGTGCAACAGTATTACTCATTCGTGACGCGGTTTACCCACGGGTTCGGTCTGGCGTTCGAATTGCCGGTGGTCGTTCTGGCACTGGTCCGATTTGGATTGATCACTTACAAATTCATGGCGCGCACCCGGCCGTACGCTGTCGTGTTGATCTTTATCCTGGCGACCATCATCACACCGACCCCAGACATTCTGACCTTGATCGCACTGGCGCTGCCGATGTGTCTGCTTTACGAGAGCTGCATCTGGATCGCATGGCTCATGGAGCGCCGCCGGTTGAAACAGATTGCCGGCTAATAGCGTGTATCATCCGCATCACGAATTTCTGTTCGGCATGTTCGCGTTTGTGCTCGGCGCGGCGGTCGGCTCGTTTCTGAATGTTTGTATTTATCGCTGGCCTGTTGATCTTTCGATCAACCGGCCGCGTCGATCGTTCTGCCCCAGTTGCAAGCAACCAATTCCCTGGCATCAGAATCTGCCGTTGGTCAGTTGGCTCGCGCTTCGGGGCCGGTGTGCAAATTGCCGCGCGAAAATTGCCTTCCGCTATTTCGCTGTGGAACTGGTGACCGCACTGCTTTTTCTCGCAATCTGGGAAAGGTTTCCGTGGCAGGTGGCAATCGCCTACTGGATTTTCGTCTCGTGCCTTGTCATCGGAACATTCATTGACTTTGAGCATTTCATTATTCCAGATCGGGTAACAATTGGCGGCACAATCGCTGGGATCGTTTGCAGCGTTACTGTGCCGGCTTTGATGGGGACCAATTCCTGGCTTGCAGCGGGGGTTCGCGCTCTGCTAGCAGCCGCCCTCGGTTATGTGATCCTTTTGATTGTCCTGGAAGCAGGCAAAATCGCTTTCGGAAGAAAACGGATTCGATTTGACGCGCCAACGCCGTTCACGTGGACAAAACGCGGGGACGACGCTCATTTCGCTGTTGGCGGTGAAGAAAGCCTGTGGAGCGAATATTTTGCGCGAGAGAAAGATCGATTATTGCTCGAGTGCGACGAGGCCAGGATCGACCACCACACGTTTGGATACGTGACGCTGGAGTTCCGCTACGACCGCGTCACCGCCGAAGGTCACGTGCTAATGCTCGATGATCTGACGGACATTTCCGGCATAGCTCGTGAGCTTGTGATTCCTCGCGAGGCAATGGGGCGCGGCGACTTAAAATTTCTGGCCGCGATTGGGGCGTTCCTCGGCTGGCGCGCGGTATTGTTTAGTCTTTTCGCAGGATCGCTTCTCGGCTCCATAATCGGATTGGTGACGCTCGTCGTAGGAAAACCTGTTTGGTCGGCCAAACTACCCTTTGGACCTTATCTGGCGTTCGGCGCGGTTACCTGGATGTTTTTTGGCGAGACCTTTCTTCATTGGTACGCCGGACTGCTAAGCCCCTAGGGCCAGGTCAACCACGAACGGACACGAATCGACGCCAACTGGTCGGAATGACGAAATCCGCATGACGAAGCTCGAAAGAATGACGAATGATTAAGGGACGAAGAGCCGTGATGTCATTCGGGCTTTGTGCTTATTTCGTCACTCGACATTCGTGCTTCGTGATTGGTTAAGAGCCCACTCGGCGGATGGCCGAGTTGCTGAAGAAACAATTCTCCGACGTAGCATCAGCCCAAGGTTGATGAGCTCACATTTCCACCAGCGCAGCAGACCGCGACGAAGCTGTTTGCGAATCCGAATGTCTGGAACAAATCCATCATAGAGCTCGCGCCAGCCGGCGTTTCTTTTTCCATAATAACCAGTCGCCCATCTGCGATTTGCCAAGGCGACGAGACGCCGGCTGTAAAAATTCATCGCGTTCCGGGCAAATCCGCCGCGGGCGCCCGTGAAAGGCAGAGTGAGAAACGCACGTTCCGGATCGCGATAAACTGCGCGGACCAAACTGAGATAGTAACTGCTTACATCGAGAAGCAGCGCGGCCGACATCAACTCGGCGTCCCCCATGTAGTAGTATTTGTCTTTGTAGAGGCTTTCGAACCAGTACCGATATGTGATTGGAAATTGCTGGTTGTAGTGGCGGAGCCGCTCCGTCACATCTTCTCCCGCTAAACTGTGCGCCAGCAAATCGGCAACGTAATAGGAAGTGTAGGAACAAAAATCCAAACCCGGACTGTAAAGTGGATCGATGAAACCGGCGGCGTCACCGACTGCGGCCCATCCGTCGCCACAAACTTTTTCGCTGTGATATGGCAGCATCGACAAAGCGTGCACGTCGCCTTCAATCACCTTTGCTGCCCCGAAAATTTCCCGCCCAACTGGATTGCTGAGAATGTGGGCGTGCAGCCGTTGCCCCAGAGTCGGGCCTTCTGGAAACTTAAAGATGCGACTGTCGTAAACAATTCCGGCACTCACATCGCCGCCCTGCAATGGAATGATCCAGACCCACCAACCGCGCCCAAAAAGGTGATTTGTGGCCCACTCACGCGCGGTGCGGCAACGGTTCGCGTAATCGGGAAAACGTTGTCGCCATTCATAACTGTCCCACTCCTTGACGCCGGTGAATCGCGCCCACACCGCGTTGATGGGGTGTTCCGTGTTCGGGCGAAAATATCCGAGCTTTCGCGCAAACATGGCAGCGCGTCCCGTAGCATCGACCAGCCAACGTGCGCGAACGGTGGATTCCCCGAGTTCGCGGGCGACGCCTACCCTTTGGCCGCTCCCGTTATTAAGCTCCAGGTTTATTACTTTCGCTGGACGCCATAGTTCGCAACCTGCCTCCACTGCGAGATCTAGCATATGTGAATCGAGCTTTGCACGGTCCACCTGAAAACCCGGCAACCGGCTCTGATAACGGGTGCCAACCTCCACGCAGTCATCAAAGCCTTGATCCGGTCGATTGGAAAACCACAGACGCAGTCCTTGTTTCGCTAGTTGATGATGGCCGAGGTAATGGGTGAGACCCAAAATCCGGGTCATGTAGCAACTGCTCACTTCCGTGGTCGATTCACCGACTTTGCGATCGAACTCGTCCGTTTTTTCGATGATCAGGATCCGCGCTTGGGGTCGTTTGCGTTTCAGCATCAGCGCAGTCGCCGCGCCCGAAAACGCCCCACCGATGATCGCGACATCGTAATCTGAATCCATCGTCGACATTGAAAATGGACTTTGGAGCGACCAAAGGCAATCAGTTCCGATAGGCGACGTTATCGTCCGGGGGAAGCCAACGGCTTCCCCTACAGAAATCGTCTCGCTTACCAACCATGATCCTCACAAACGCGCGTTTGATTTTTCCCGATGGAATCCGCGACGGGCTTGAAGTGGTTGTTCACGACGGAAAAATCGACGCCATCCGCCCGGCTGCGCGGGCGCGAGGGAAAGATGTCGTTGATCTTGCGGGAAATTATCTCGCGCCCGGTTTCATAGATCTTCATGTGCACGGCGCGCTCGGCCGTGACACTATGGAGGCCTCGGTAGAAGCATTTCGCGCCATTTGCGATTATCACGCCAGCGGCGGCACCACGGCGCTCTTGCTCACCACAGCGGCAGCGCCGATCGCGAAGCTTGTCGAGCTCCTGAAGGCGGCTCGAAATTTCCGACCTTCCATCAGCGCGATTGCGGGCGTTCACGTTGAAGGTCCGTTCATCTCAAAAGCAAAATGCGGTGCGCAACGCGAGGAATTCATTCAGGACCCGTCACTGGCTGCGGTGCAGCGACTGCTTAAACACGCCGATGTGATCAAACGCGTCACGATCGCGCCGGAACTGCCGGGGGCACTCGAGACGATAGAAAACTTCCGCAAGCATGGAATCAGCGTAAGCGGAGGACATAGCGATGCCTGGGACGAAGACGCGCGCGCCGCGTTCGAGCGCGGCATGCGCAGTGTCACGCATACCTTCAATTGCATGTCCTCCGCGCGCCGTCGTGGAGTCTATCGTGTCGGCGGTTTGCTCGAGTTTGCATTAAGCGAGCCGCAAATCAGTTGCGAACTAATTGCCGACGGCCATCACGTTTCGCCAACGTTGATGAAAATGTTGTACCGCGCCAAGGGCCCGGGCGGAATCTGCCTCGTAACAGATGCAACTGCTGGGGCCGGACTGCCGGATGAATCTCGATTTTCGCTCTTTGGTAATGATTGTCTCGTGGCAGGCGGCGTCTGTTTACTCAGTGATCGCTCGGCGCTGGCTGGCAGCGCTGCGCGCATGGTCGATCTCGTACGAAGAATGGTTAGCGAGGTCAATGTGCCGTTGCATGAAGCCGTCGCAATGGCGACGCAAAATCCTGCACAAGCCATCGACCTCCAAACAAAAGGCGGATTGAGAGTGGGTGCTGACGCCGACCTTGTTGTTCTTTCACGGAAGCTGGAAATCCTGCGTGTCTTTACAGGCGGCGACGAGTTGGCCTCAAATCGACAATAAAAACTCAGCGATGTCGAGCGCAGCGCGTGGGCGGCTTAGCTTCGAGATGTTCGCCGCCCATTCGCGCCATTGTTTTGCGTCATCAGCGAACGCGCGTTGTACCTGTGCGGCGACGGCTGCCGGTGAAAGCGCGATCACGCCGGAGTTGGTTTCGACGATCAAGCGAGCGTTCCCTTCCTCCTGACCGGAAACGACCTGATTGATGATCATGGGACAGCCAGCAGCGATCGTTTCCTGCACCGTCGCGCCTCCGGCTTTCCCGATGAGCAAATGGCTCTCGAACAGCATGCGCGGAAGTTCATCGGTCCAGCCGACGATCTTGGCCGCACCATCTGCCGCCGCTTCAATAGCCGGCCGAAGTTTATCAGCCCGGCCAATCGTCACAGTCAGATCGACGCCAAGGGTAGCGAGGCGGCGTACGACATCCGGCGCTCGGCCCGTAGCGGCATGAATCATGTACAAGACCCGACGGTCGCAGTTATTGGAAGGCAACACTCGATTCGACCCGGCAAACTCAGCAAATTTGGGGCTGACGGGAAATCCAAACACCTTGATTTTTTCCGGCACGACTCCGACTTCTAGCAAGACGGAGGCGCTCTGTTCGTTGGCAACGAGAAAATAATCCGCGGCGCAGCGATACCAGGCTGCGTTGATGGTAATCGAATCCGTGACCACCACCACACTCTTGGATGGCCGAACACGGTCGCCGTTTGCTCCTTCAATTTCTCGGAGCAGATTCAGATACGCCGGGAAAGTGCAAATGACGACGTCGGGTTGAAATCGGTCGAGCAAGGCGGTGAAATGATCTTTTAAGCGGAAGAATCGCTCGAATTCCTTATCGAAATCGTTCTTTCGATCGAGCCAGCGGTAAACACTTCCCCAGGCACGCGGCGCGAAATTGACCAGCCCGAGGTAGCTTCTTCGCACCAGCTCGTTGATTGGGCCGTAGGCTTCAGCGAATAAATCGCGCAATTCAATCTCAGTCCGTTCCAAAGCGACACGGTTCAGCCCGTCACGAATTCCTCTCGCAGCCGCATTGTGACCTTCTCCGAAGCTGGCGGTGAGGATCAGGATTCTCTTTTTCACAACTTGTCGATTAGCATGGTGCAACGTGAAACTCGGCTGCGCCGGAAAAAACGCGGCGGCTCACCCGGGAGAGTATTCGGACTTTAATGGATATTTGCGCGGGGCAAAGTAAACTCTCGCGCACATGAAGTATCTCCGATTCATCTGGCGCGTTTTGCGCAGGATGGTTTGGGAAACGGCGACCGATCAGACAACCGGTCTGGCTGCACAGATGGCGTATCTGCTTCTTTTCGCACTGGCGCCCGGCTCGCTGTTTCTCTGGCACTTGCTGGGTCTGTTCGGCACGGACCCGAGTAAGTTGCATCGGATGTTTCTTCTCCTGAAAAGCTTCATGCCCCCCGACACCAAGGTGCAGGACATTCTGGATTCTGCGATGGCCAATGTGGTGGTGACGGGTTCGAGCGGTCTGCTTGCCAACGCAGGGATCATTCTCGGAATTTATTTCGGGACGGTCTTCATTGCGACAATCTCGCGGGCCCTGAGCCATACGTACGGCATGCGCGAAGATCCGCATTGGTGGTCAAAATATATCATCTCATTTTTCATGCTGTTCTGGTTTGGGATCGTTATCGTGTTTTGCTTTAACGCGATCGTATTCGGTGAAAAGTTGGCCGGTATTGCGGAAGTCAATTTTCAACTCGCATTCCCACTGCAAGCGTGGATTGGATACCTGAATGTGCCATTCACCGCGTTCGCCCTGATTGTTCTGGCGCTCGCGCTTTATGTACTCACGCCCGAAAATTATTCGACCATTCGTCAGGCGTTGCCGGGCGCGATTTTCTTTGCGGTAGGCTGGATCGTCGCGACAAAACTTTTCCAGTTCTACGTGGCACGATATGATCGATACAACCCGACATATCTGGCGCTGGCGTCCATCGTTGTGCTGCTCACCTGGATGTATCTGACTTGTCTGCTGTTGTTGTTGGGAGGCAAATTGAACGCCATCCTGCGTCGCGAACGCGAGCGAATGCGCAGGTCGGCGCCTGTTGCACCGGAACCGGTGGCGCTGAGTTAAAGAGTTAAGAAGATTGCAAAGTTACAAGAGTTACAAGGGAGCACCGTTTTAACATTGTAACTTTTTTAACAAATCACTGCTCTAAGCGTTGATCGCATCGCGCGCTCTGTTACGCTCCGTCGCAGTGGTGCGCTTTCGCATTTGGCTCGCAACTGCGCTCGTCCTCGGCGCAATCATTACAGGTCTCCTCCGCGCGCAGGTCAGTGAAGAACAACAAAGCCGGCGCAACGAAAGCGAGCGAAGCGAATCCCCGACTGCGTCGTCCCCGAAACCAAGGAAATCTCCGAGCCCCGCGGCAAAACGAGCAAGCACCAAGGCAACAAAGAAAGCGAAGAAATCCGTCCAAACAGAGGACACAACACCATCGCCTACCCCGCGCGAGACGCCGGAGGCCAGCGCTTCACCGAAATCAAAGCGGCGCCACACGCCCACACCCAAACCGAAAGCTGCGAAAAAGAAATCGGGCGGGAAAGAAACTGCGCGAAAATCCAAGAGAACTACGAAAGCCAAAGTGGCGCGAGTAGCGGAGGAAACACCGAAGCCACCAAAAACGCCGGCACCTCACATGGAAGAGCGCAGCGCGGCAACAGAAACACCGCCACCGGCGCGGGCAATTGCCGTGGCCACGCCCGTGCCCACGCTGCAGCCAAAAGTTCCCCGTGCAGTTCCGGCGGGCGAGCGGGCCCAGGTTGTAATCGAGAAATCCGGTGTTGAAGAAGATCAAGGCTACGAGCCTCCGCCATCGCCGCCGCCGCGCAGGTTCGGCTTCTGGCCCTGGTCTCAGCGTTCGAGTAACTATCATTATCTCACCAGATCAGTTATCGACGCCATCCGACGCGCGCCGGTGAAACGGCGTCGATGGCAGTTCATTGTTGTCCATAACAGCGGCACACGGCAGGGAAATGCGCGCGTCTTTGATTATTATCACCGACATGTTCGCCGAATGCAGAACGGGCTCGCATACCATTTCGTGATCGGCAACGGAACTTCCACCGGCAACGGTCAGATCGAAGTAGGCGATCGCTGGCGACGCCAAATCAACGGCGGCCACGTGCACAGCGATTATTTGAACAATATTTCGCTCGGCATTTGTTTGGTCGGCGATTTCAATCGCGACCAGCCAACGCGCGCGCAACTCGATGCGTGCGAAGAACTCATCCGCTACCTGCGAGAACGTTGCGGCAAGGTCGACAGAGGAGAGATCCCCGTGCGGCCGCATCGCGAAATGAATCCACCGCGTTGGCCGACGGATTGCCCTGGAGATGTGTTTCCGTATTCGTGGTTTCGCAGGTTTTAGCAGTGGCTGACGGCGTCACTTGCGTTCTGCGACAATCAAATTCGCTTCCTTATAGTTCCACTGGTAACCGAATCCGAACTCGAGCGGCGGCGGATTGCTCTGCGCGAACAATTCGCGCAGCCGCGGCTGGTAATGTTGTTTGAACAGTTCGATCGGACCGAGGTAAACGCCGAACAGACGCACGTTCCATTTGTTTGAGTCGAGGTTAGCGATTGGAATTCCGGAATCGTCCTGCACGACCACCCTGCTGTGATCGAGAATGAAATTGCGGATCGTGCCGAAACCATTTTCAAACATCAGATAGGAACATGATTTGAGAAAGCTGGAGCCCACGCCCAACCGCTGGCAAAATTTCAGGAAACCCGGATTCGCTTTGATTCCACCGTCGGAAATATCGGTGGTGAAATAGTACATCGTCTGCGAATTGCCCGATTGATTGTCGGTGTAATTGATCCGCACGCCGGGAGTACTCCCGCTTCCCGCTCCGAATCCCCCGCCGCTGCTGAGAGAGCCGAACGTCACGTTCGTGATCGATTTATCCGCGCGCGCGATGAAAGCGTAAAGGATCGGCAATACGCCATTCAGGTTCTGCTCGTGTAGATCAACTTTCATGTCTTTGGTGATGAAGTACGTCGTGTTCAACGCGGACTTCATCGCGTTCTCCAAATTTCCCAGCGCGCCGGACAGGTTTGCGATTCGCAACGGGTCCGGGGGCGGACCCAACGATTCCTTTCCGCAAAGCACGTACACCGCAGCCTTTGGGAAGAATTGATCGACGTACAGGAAATCGGGTCCGCTGAACATGTAAAACGCAACGGGGATTGGCTGCACCGATTCTGGGAGATACGTCTCTTGCCACGCGTGCAGTTTTTGCAGTTGTCGAACATTAAGCTTCGTGAATTGCTCTTCAAAAAACGCCGCGTGTTGCTGCCATGCGGGGTCGCGCGTGAGCGGCGCGAGCGGTGAGTTTTCCGGCACGGGCATTCCCGCAAGAAAACGCGCGACATCATTAGGCCCGGCAACGACCGGCAGAGCGCGCGGCGCGACTGCGGGATTCTCTTGCGCAAAGGCACCGAAAGGAAGAGCGAGACTTATTACAAAAGATGTTGCCAAAGTCCTACGATCTTTAATGCGCACGCGTCTTAGAGTGCGCGGACATGTCCGCGGTTTGGAAAGCGGTCCCGCACTCGCGGGATCGCCGCACTCCAAAAAATACCTCTGTCGTTGATTATCGATATCGACCAAAACTGTTTTCATGATGCACGAATGGGGCGTTTGCCTGCGCAAAAATAGAGGAGCAAACCCAAAAGCGCCGTCCCCAAGCCGGCGAGTGACTCTGCGGTGTGCCAGCGCAGTAGATAAAACATCATCCAGATCGTGATGATCGAGAAAAGAACAGGCGGAATTGGATAAAGCCAAACTCGATATGGCCGCGCGATTTTCGGATCCGTGAAACGGAGCACGATTACGCCGAGCACAGCCAGCAATGAGCAAAGCAACAAACTAAACTGAGTATAACGAACCACGTCTTCAAAGCTGCGGGTGAGCAAGAGTAAGTTCACGATGACTAGTTGGAGGACAATCGCATTCGTCGGGATACCGTGCCTGTTTTTGCGGCCAAGCAACCGCAGCAGCCAGTGATCTTCACCCATCGACATGGTGACGCGCGGCCCGATCCACGTCATTGAACTGATTGCCGAAATCAGGCCGAGACAAATGACCGCACCGGCAACGCGCCCGCCGTTTTCGCCGAAAATATGTTTTCCTGCGATTAACGCTACCTCGAGCTGACCTTTCAGTTCCTGCGCAGGCGTCGTGGCGAGGAAGATCGCATTAAGAAGGACGTAAACCACGATCACGAGGCTCGTCCCTGCAAGCAGCGAGCGCGGCACATTTTTTTCTGGCTGTTTAATCTCACCGGTGACGTAGACAGCTGCGTTCCAGCCAGAATAGGAATACATCACGTAAACAAGCGATACCGCGAACGCTCCGCTGAAGATCAATATTGTATCGCCGCGCGCGGGCAAAAAATCGATGGGCTGCTTCGGATGAATGAAAAATCCGGCGGCGATCAGTGTGCCGATCAGCAGCAATTTTACCAGTGTCGAAAAATTTTGGAACGCGCTGCCGACTTGCAAGTTCTTGAGATGAAATAGCGCCACCACCCAGACCACCGCGAATGAAAGGAGAACAGGTGAACCAAAGCCGAGCACGCCCTGCAGGTATTTGCCAAAGGCCAGCGCGGCCAGCGCGGTCGGCGCCGCAAATCCGACGGTCGCGGAAACAAATCCCGCCATGAATCCGAGCGCTGGGTGATAGATCTGCGACAGAAAATGATACTCGCCTCCGGACCGCGGTAACGCGGCACTCAGTTCTCCATAACAAAGCGCGCCACAAACTGCGGCGATTCCGCCCACGACCCAGAGCATCAGCAAAGCGAACCCTGACTGAATATCGTTCAATTGAAAACCAAGGCTCGTGAAGATGCCGGTGCCGATGATGTTGGCAATCACGATGGAACACGCCGTGACAAAGCCGACGCGGCGCGCGGGCGCAGCAGTTCTTTGCGAGATCGCTTCAGTTCCGGGCGCCACAGTTTGGGTTGACGATGGCATCGCGCGAGTTCTTTGGCTAATCATAGACGCAGCCGATTCAACGATTTAACGCTTCAACGCTTTAACGATTTTCCGTTGTCAGAACTCATTCCCGGCCTCACTTTGGATCTGGCATGAATGCATCTCCCAAGCTCGCCGTCGAAATGGCCACCCAACTCGCGCTCTTTCTTGCAAATCGTCCCGGCGCTCTCGCGCGCGTGTGTGAAGCGCTGGGCAAAGCCGAAATCAATATCTATGCGCTCGCGACATCTGACACAGTCGATCACACGGTTGTGCGCATGGTCGTGAGCGATCCCACCAAGGCACTTATGCTCCTTGGCGAAGCGGGCGTGCTGGCGCTTGAAACTGAAGTGCTCAGCATCGAGACGGCGAGCGAGCCTGGCGTGCTGGGCCAAATCGCCGAGCGCCTCGCAGAAGCCGACGTAAACATCGAGTATGCTTACCTGGCAGGCGGCCGGGAAGCCCCAAAGGGATTAATCATTCTGCGGCCATCCGATGTAGAAAAAGCGCGAAGCGTTTTGGAGGATTTGTAGCATCGGCTGTAGCCGGCATCGGTGATGCCGGCTCGCACGGTATCTGTTCATAAGATAATTTCCTGGGTCACCGACCCCGGCTACTGCCGCGCAGCGACGATTGGTCGCGTCGCCGTCGTTCGTGATTGCTAATGCGGACTCGATGCTGGATAAATGCGCGGCTCGTTTATGACTCCGGTAAGAACCTGGCTCGGTTACCCGTATCCTCTTGGCGCGACGTGGATGGGGAACGGTGTCAATTTCGCCATTTTTTCCGGGCACGCTACCGGTATTGAGCTTTGCTTATTCGACAATATTGAGGCGACCGAAGAAAATTTTCGCATCCCGGTCACCGAACGCACCGATCAGATCTGGCACGTGTTTTTGCCCGATGTCGGCCCCGGGCAGTTGTACGGTTTCCGCGTCGCCGGTCCGTACGATCCAGAACACGGACTTCGTTTCAACAGCTCGAAACTTCTTCTCGACCCCTACGCGAAAGCTATCGCCGGAGAAGTGATTTGGGCAGATGAAATGTTCGGTTACGCGGTCGGCGACAAGAAGGAGGATTTGACGCA
>Ga0137372_10004027_pt1 | contig 14287 bp, 10 predicted proteins | sample SagtaG_6_FD_104911 | JGI IMG/M metagenome (GOLD analysis project Ga0137372, IMG submission 104911) | Vadose zone soil microbial communities from Sagehorn Ranch, Mendocino, California, USA - Sage1_R_60_16 metaG | ecosystem: Environmental > Terrestrial > Soil > Vadose zone | place: USA...
CAGGAACGAAATACACCCCGCCGGAGTCCGGCACCGAAGCCGCCACTGACCCGGCCTCGGACGAAGAGTTCAGGATTCCCAGGCCATCTCGGAGCCACTGGACCGCCGCGCCCGTCACGAAGATCGAGCCCTCCAGCGCGTAGGTGGGCCGGTCACCCTGCCCGCAGGCGATGGTGGTGATCAGTCCGGAGGTCGAGATGGGAGCGCGGTCGCCGGTATTCATGAGGACGAAGGATCCCGTTCCGTAGGTGTTCTTGGTCGCCCCCGGGGCGAAGCACGCCTGTCCGAACAGCGCGGCTTGCTGGTCGCCGGCGATACCGGCGATCGGGACCCGAGCCCCGAAGAAGCGCTCCGGGTCGGTCTCCCCGAACGCCCCCCACGAGGACATGACGCGGGGCAGCATCTCCATCGGGATGCCGAGCCGGTCCAGGATCTCTGCATCCCAGTCCCGCTCGTGGATGTCGTACAGCATCGTGCGAGAAGCGTTCGTCATGTCGGTCACGTGGTCCGCCGAGCCGGTGAGCCGATGGACCAGATAGCTGTCGACCGTCCCGAACGCCAGGCGACCGGACCCGGCATCGCCGCGGGCTCCGCGAACGTTGTCCAGCAGCCAGGCGAGCTTCGTACCCGAGAAGTACGGGTCGATGACCAGGCCGGTCCGCTCGCGGATCCTGGTTTCCCATCCCTCCTGGCGGAGTAGGTCGCACAGCGGCGCCGTGCGGCGGTCCTGCCACACGATGGCTGGATGGATCGGAGCCATCGTCCGCCGATCCCATACGAGGGTCGTTTCGCGCTGGTTCGTGATGCCGATCGCCGCCAGCTGGGAGGCTTCGATGCTCGCTCCGTTCAGCGCTTCTGCAGTCGCGGCTGTCATCGCCGTCCACCAATGCTCGGGGTCGTGTTCGACCCACCCAGGCCGAGGGAAGCTCTGGGGGAACTCGCGATAGCCCTTGGATCGCACGGACCCCGCCTGGTCCACCACCAGGACGGTCACCCCCGTGGTCCCGGCGTCGATGGCCAGCAAGCTCATGCCGCGGATGGTACTTCCCGGGGGGATGAAGCAGGTCTCTACGCAGGAACGAGGATGTCCGTGCTCACCAAGGCGACGCCGGCTCCCTTGTATCCGAGGTAGTCCGCCACCGCCTCGGCCACATCGAAGATCCTGCCCGGTACCCCGTATGGCCCCCGGTCGTTCACCAGCACGATGGCGCACTTCGCCTTGAAATGGATGCGCAGGAAGACGCCCAGAGGGAGCTCCTTGTTCGCCAGCGTGAACAGGCGGGGGTCGAATATCGCTCCGGACGCTGTGCGCTGGCCGGCGAATTCCCAGCCGTACCAGGACGAGTAGCCGGACAGGCGCCTGCCCGTATCCTCGAGCCCAGATGGGATCTGGCGTGTGCGCCCCCCGGAGGGACCGAGGAGGGCAAGGAGGTCACTCTGGTCTTCACCGCGGGAGGGATCCACCAGCCCGTCCAGGCTGTGGTTCGCAGCCGCCCGAGCTTGCTGAAGGGCACGCTGCTCCCGTTGGAGCCTGCGCACGGTCAGTCCGGCTTTCGTCGCCTTCTCCCGGGCACCCCGCAACTCTTCGGCCGCCTCGCTCGCCAGTGCTTCCAACTTCTCCGCGGCCGCCGCGAGGTCTTGCTGGCGGGCCTCGCGTCGAGCGGTGAGATCGGCCAGCGCGGTTCGGAGCTTGGTGACCTCACCCACGGTCTCCTCATCGACCACGAAGGCGCGGGCGGCGAACTCCTGAGCGGAGGCGAAGTCGGCCGGCGTGGCGGAGCCGAGGAACAGCTCGAGGGTGATCGCGGGCCCGGCCTCGTAGGCCTCTGTCGCGCGCCGGTCGAGAGTCTCCTGTGCCCGAGCCAGTTCATCCGTGAGGACGTCCTGGCTCTGATAGGAGGCCACGACGTCGATGGCGCTCTGAGAGAGCCGCTGCTGGATGGCCCGGAACTCCTCGATCACGGCCCGCAGGTGCCTCTCAGCGTTGCTTACAGCGCCTCGAGCCGTCTGCTCCTGGCCCTTCGCCTTCGACAGCCGGCGCCCCACGGAATCGGCAGCCGCCGTGCCCACAGGCCCCAATGCCGCCACCAGCAAGGCGGTGGCCAGCAAGAAGGACGACGTCCTTCGTCGGCGGGATCCGTTCGAATGCATGGAATGAGGTACTTTCGGGATCGGCCGGAAGCCCCGGCCCCTTGAGAACAGGGGTCGCACGCGGCCAGCAGCACCGGATTGGGGTCCAGGGGGCAGCAGCCCCAGGCGAGCTGCAGCGAGGATCAGGCTGCTGCGGACCGCCGGGCGATGAGGACGATGGGTAGGATCGGGCCCATGGGAAGAGAGGAACGATGAAGCTCGGCATCTTGTGCGGTGGGGGACCGGCTCCCGGGATCAACTCGGTGATCTCGGCGGCAACCATCGAAGCGCGGAACACCGGATGGGACGTCGTCGGGATCCTCGACGGATTCGACCACCTGATCAGGGGCGAAAGTGGCTTCGTCGTACCCCTCACCATCACCGATGTCTCCCGCATCCACGTGCTGGGTGGCTCGATCCTGTTCACGTCCAGGGCGAACCCGACGACCACGGACGAGGATGCGGACGACCCGAACTGGCGCATGAACAACACGGTGCGAACCCTGCAGGCACTTGGGATCGATGCCCTGGTCACGATCGGAGGGGACGACACCGCCTACTCGGCGCAGAAGGTTGCCGAGGCAGCGGGCGGCCGGCTGAAGGTCGCCCACGTCCCGAAGACCATCGACAATGACCTGCCCCTGCCCCGGGGAACGAGCACCTTCGGGTTCCAAACGGCCCGGCACTGGGGTGTGGAGCTGGTGAACAACCTGATGACCGACGCCATGACCACCAGGCGGTGGTTCATCGTCCTGGCCATGGGAAGGTCCGCAGGGCACCTGGCGGTTCGGATCGGCAAGGCGGCCGGAGCCACGCTCACCGTGATCGCGGAGGAGTTCCCCAAGGACCAGCCGATCATGCTGTCTCACCTGGTGGACCTGGTCGACGCGACCGTTCTCAAGCGCATCTCGCACGGCCGTCCGTTCGGCGTGGTGATCCTGTCTGAGGGGATCGCCCTGAGGCTCGAGCAGGAAGACCTGAAGAGGACCATGCCCGACGTCGAGCGTGACGAGCACGGGCACATCCGCCTGGGCGAGCTGAACCTGGACGGGGTTCTGGCTGACCTGGTGAAGGATCGGTTCAGGGATCGAGGAAAGAAGATCACGGTCACGCCGAAGAACATCGGGTACGAGCTGCGGTGTGCCCCCCCGATCCCCTTCGACATCGAATACACGCGCGATCTGGGCTACGGGGCCATCGACTATCTGCGGACGCTCTATCAACAGCAGGGGGACGAGACGGGGGCCATGATCACGATCCAGGAAGAACAGATGGTCCCTTTACCGTTCGGCTCTTTCACGGACCCCGAGACCGGGCGGCCCCAGGTGCGCGAGGTGAACGTGAGCAGCGGCATGTACCGGGTGGCCACCGAGTACATGATCCGATTGGAGCGGGAGGACCTGGACGACTCCGAGAAGCTGAAGCGGATCGCCGAGGCCGCGGGGATGAGTCCGGAAGCTTTCCGGGAGCGCTACGCCTATCTGGTAGAGGTCCACGCCTCGGTCATGAGCGGCTGAAGCGACGCCGCTCGGTCGGGGAACGACCCGTCTCAGCTGGCTCGGCGGGCGTCCCTCCGAGACGTGCTCGGCCCAGGACGGGACCGCCTGCTCGGCGGTCGTCTGCTGGCCCCCGACCGTTCGGTTCGTCGGGCGATCCCGGGTCGCACCGAGAACGCCCTGGACACCGGTGTCTCCGCGCGAGCCTCGTGCGCAGCAGCCACGGACTCCTGAGCGGCCGGGGCCGGTCGCCGGTGCGGCGATGCCAGCAGAGCCCACATGAACGCGCCGGCCGAGAGGAATACCAGCACGATGGCGGGGGGCCACATTATGGAAAGGCCCACGCAGACCAGGAGAACCCCGGCTATGGGCGTCGCGTACAGGACGTGCACGGACGAATTCCGGGCGATCCACCGGGCAGCCTCCAACCAGTGGCCGGAGCGCCATTGGATGAGCGCAATGGGGCCCAAGGCCCCGAGCAGCATGAAAAAGACTCCGATCACCATTGTCTTAGTGCCTTACCCCAACCTCCCTGAAGGTATGCCAAGTGGGGGCGATCTGTCGAATCGACGGGGGAGACGGGGCACGTTCGGGCTCCTTGGGGTGGCCCGGCCGGGGGCCTCGAAGGACCGCCACTATACTCGGCCCTCATGAGCCGGATCGACCTTCGTTCGGATACCGTCACCAGGCCCACCGAGGCGATGCGCCGGGCCATGGCTGTGGCCGAGGTGGGAGACGACTGGTACGGCGATGACCCCACCGTCAATAGCCTGGAGGAACGGTGCGCCGCGACCGTGGGCAAGGAGGCCGCCTGCTACGTGGCCACGGGGACGCTGGCGAACGAGATCGCCATGCACATCTTCGTGCGGTCAGGTCGCCTGGTGGCGTGCGAGGCAACCTCTCACGTCTGCGGGGTCGAGGTCTCGTCGGCGGCTGCCATGTCGGGCATCGCCTTCGCTCGGATTGAGGCCCCCCGCGGCCAGCTCACGTCGGACATGGTGGCGGAGGCGCTTCAAGCTGATCCCTATGACGTGGAGGTGGTGGACCTCCTGTCACTGGAGAACACCCACCAGGTTGGCGGCGGGACCGTCATGCCGATGGATGAGCTCCGGGCCATTCGCAAGGTTGCCGGCGAAGCCGGCGTTCCCGTCTACCTGGATGGGGCACGAATCTTCAACGCCGCCGTGGCCAGCGGTACCCCGGTATTGGACTACGCCGCCGAGGTCGACGCGCTGATGTTCTGCCTGTCGAAGGGGTTGGGCGCGCCGATCGGCTCGGTGCTGTGCGGTCCTGTCGAGTTCATCCGCGAGGCTCGCCGAGCCAAGATCCTGTTCGGGGGAGCCTGGCGGCAGGCCGGGATCATGGCCGCGGCGGGACTGATCGCGCTGGAGGACGGACCGGAGCGTTTACACGAAGACCACGTGAACGCGAGGCGGCTGGCCGACGGCATCGCCCTGGTCACCCCGGGGGCGCTGGACCCGATGTCGGTGGAGACCAACATGGTCTTCGTCGACACTCGGGCCATCGGGATCCCACCCTTCGAGATGCTGGAGCGCCTGCGCGACGCCGGCGTGCTGGCCAACGTCGTGGCCGGGAAGATCCGGCTGGTGACCCACCGCGACGTGACGGCGGGACAGATCGAGCAGGCCATCCGAGTGTGGTCCGAGGTGACGGCTGAGGCGAAGGGGGGCTCCGGGTGAAGCTGTTCGGTCCGAGGTATCCGGAGGAGATCGCGGCCCGCATCCCTCCGGGCCAGCGGCTGGTCAAGGGGTGGCCCGTGCTGCACTACGGGCCCATCCCACGTTTCGATGAAGACACGTGGACCCTCGAGCTTTCGGGGCTCGTGGAGGACCCGTACTCACTGTCCTACGCAGAGCTCAAGGCCCTGGGTCCGGGCAGGGTCAAGGCCGACATGCACTGCGTGACCGGATGGACCACGCTCGACAACGAATGGGAGGGCATCCCATTCCGGGTTCTCGCCGAGAAGGCTGGACCCAAGCCGGAAGCGGGCTGGGTGATCACCCGCTGCGACCACGGCTACAACTCGAACCTCTCGCTCCAGGCCATGCTGGATGACGACGTGCTGGTGGCCTGGGGCCATAACGGGCAACCCCTGGCACCGGAGCATGGGTTCCCCCTGCGCCTGGTCGTGCCCAAGCGCTACGCGTGGAAGAGCGCCAAGTGGCTCCGCGGCCTTGAGTTCACCGATCGCAACGAGCGCGGCTTCTGGGAGGTCCGCGGCTATCACACGCACGCCGAACCCTGGCGAGAGGAGCGGTACTCGTACCAGGAGACGAAGGAGTCCGAGACGGAACCGTAGCTGCCGAAAGGAGCAACAGCCATGGCAAAGCGGACGGCGAAGACCACCTGGAAGGGAACGCTCATCGACGGACGTGGTGAGCTCACCTTGGAGAGCAGCGGGTTGCTCGCGGGAACTCAGGTCACGTGGGCCTCCCGGACGGAGGAGCCGCGGGGGACCAGTCCGGAGGAGTTACTGGCGGGGGCCCAGGCGGCTTGTTACGCCATGGCCCTGTCGAATACGCTCGCCCAGCAGGGCACTCCTCCGGACAGCCTGGAGGTTTCAGCCACGTGTGCATTCGAAAAGAGCGGTGAGAGGTTCGCCGTGACCACGATGGACATCACCGTGCGGGGAGCGGTGCCCGGGGTAGACGAGGCCGGCTTCAGGGAGGCAGCGGAGAAGGCGAAGGAGGGCTGCCCCATCTCGAACGCGATCCGCGGGAACGTGGAGATCGGCCTCACCGCGAAGCTGGCTTGACCGGGAGGCACGGGGTGGCGGCCCTTCACGCCTTCGGCCCAGGGGCGACGCTCGGCTGTGCCTTGGTGGTTGAGCCCCCCGGACCACCGAGGCCTGCCAGACGCCGGACAGTCGCGATGTTCCTGGCGTGATCCTCCAGGCGCCCCGGGGTCTCGCAGATCACCGCGCACCGGCGTACCAGTGGATGGGCCAGGATGGCTCTGAATCCCTTTTCCCCGATATGTCCTTCCCCGATGTGGGTGTGGCTGTCGCGATGGGCACCCATCGGAAACTTCGAGTCGTTGGCATGGATCAGCCGCAGCCTCCGCGAGAGCCGGAGCCCCCGGACCTCGTCGAAGCAGGCCCGGACGCCATCGGGTACGTCGAGCGCATACCCGCCCGCGAAGAGATGACAGGTATCCGCGCACAGGGCGAGCTGACGGTGCTCGCCGGCTGTGTCGAGCAGCTCGCGGAAGTGGTGGAAGGTCGAAGCCACGGATCCGGCGCCGCCGGCGGTCAGCTCCACGAACACCGAAGTCGATTCGGCGGAGTCGGCGATGGTCGCCAACGAAAGTCCGGCGACCTCCAGCGCTTTGGCTCGCTCCGTGGAGCCTCCCGCCGACCCCGCATGGACCACCACACCCAAGGCGCCGATCGCCTCCGCCAGAGCGACGGTTGCCCGGGCCAGATCCACGGACCGGCGCCGGAAGTCCATGTTCGGGGAAGCCACGTTGACCATGTAGGGAGCATGCAGCACCAGCGGGCCGAGGCCCGCGTCACGCCACGCCTGCCCGAACTCCCGACCTACGGAGAGAGCGACGGACGGAGGAGCCCAGGCTCGCGGGTTGGAGCCCCAGATCTGGGCAGCGTCCGCGCCGCAGGCCTTGGCCGAGTCGATCGCTCCCATCAGACCGCCCCGCGTCGGGACGTGCGCGCCGATGCGCACGCTACGGCTGTGTGACGTAGATCGTGACCTGCTGGCCCTGCTCGATCGTGACCCCGGGATCCGGGTCCTGATAGACGACCTGGTTGCCGTGGGTCCCCGGGATCTCGACGACCTTCACCGACAGGCCGAGTGCCTCGAGCTTGGTCACCGCAGCCTCTCTTTGCATTCCCACGACGTTGGGCATAGGGAAGGTCTTGGGGCCTTTTGACACGAAGAGAGTCACCGTCGATCCCTTGGGGGGCTTTTCGCCTCGCGAAGGCTCCGTGCTGATGACATGGCCCCTGGGCACGTCGGTAGAGAAGTCCTGGGTCACCTCGACATGAAAGCCCAGGGCCTCCAGGGTCCCGCGTGCCTCAGCGGTAGTGTGGCCGATGACGTCGGGGACCTTGACCGGGGGCGGACCCCTGCTCACCACGATGGTGACCGTAGAGCCCTCCTGGATCTTCTGATGGGGCCCGGGATCCTGACGGATGACGTTGCCCTGGGGAACCGTGTCGTCGAAGTCGCGCTTCACGTCGACCTCGAGCCCTGCATCCGACACAGTCTTCATGGCCTCATCCTCGGGCTTGCCGGTCACGTCCGGTACGGGAACCAGGCGCCGGCCGAGCGAGGGGATCAGTACCACCTCCCTCCCCTTGCGGATCCTGGCATCGGGAGGAGGAACCGTACCCATGATGGAGCCGGTCGGCACGGTCCTGGAGTACTCGCCGGCGCCCGTTCGCACGACCAGTCCCGCCGCACGAATGCGAGCCTCGGCCTCCTGGGCGGTCAAGCCCACCACGTCGGGGACGTGCGTGTAGTGGGGGATGGCGTAGGCCCAGCCCGCCCACACTCCCGCCCCGAGCAGCATCAGGAGGACCGCGGCGCCGAACCCCCTGCGAAACAGGCGGGCCCGGCGAGCTCGCGGCGAGAGCGACCGGGGGATGGTGACCGTGGGGGCTCGTTCATCGGGCACGAGCTCGGCCGAGGGGAGCTGTCCGGCCAGGTCGGCGATGCGAGGGGCGGGCGGTGCTCCCACTCCGGCCCGCAGGATCTCGTCCCGCATGGATCGGGCGGATGCCGGTCGCTGCTCCCGGTCCTTCTCTGTAGCCAGGAGGACCACGTGGTCCATCTCCTCTGGGAGTGTGGGCAGAACCGAAGATGGCGCCGGCACCCGACCCGATAAGTGCTGGTACGCGATGGAGAGGGAGGTCTCCCCGACGAAGGGAGTGCGCCCGGTGAGGAGCTCGAACATCACCACGCCGAGTGCGTACAGGTCGGTCCTCGGGTCCGCCGGCTCGCCCTGGATCTGTTCGGGAGCGAGATATTGCACGGTGCCGGTGACCGTTCCCTCCGCCTGGCTCACGTAAGAGTCGGCGTACGCACGAGCCAGCCCGAAGTCGGCCACCTTCACCAGGCCGTCCCTCGCGATCAGGATGTTCTCGGGCTTGATGTCCCGGTGGACGATGCCGTGCCCGTGGGCATGGTCCAGGGCGGCGAGGACCTGCAGACAGACCTCTACCACCTGGCCCGGCTCCAGGCGGCCGTACTCCGAGAGCAAGGAACGAAGATTCGTCCCCTGGACGAACTCCATCACCATGAAGTACGTGCCGTCGGTGGTGCCCCAGTCGTACACCCCCACGATGCTGGGGTGGTTGAGGATGGCCGCCGCCCTCGCCTCGCGCCGAAAGCGCTCCACGAACCCGCGGTCGCCGGCGAGCTGCGGGTGAAGGACCTTGACTGCGACATCTCGGGCCAGAACGGCGTCATGGGCGCGATAGACCTCGCCCATCCCGCCTGAGGCGACACGGGTGATGACCTGATAACGGCCCTCGATGGTGGATTCGATCACTGCCAAGACTATGGCCTCGCTTCTCGAGCCCCCCGAACCCCGGCTGGGGAACGGCTCCAAAGCCTCCTCATTCTAGGGCGCGGTTGCTGCACCTCGGTGCAGCAGTGGGACCAGGATCACCGCAGTGATGGTGCAGCCAGCACCGGCCAGGGCGTAGGCAGCCTTGGCCCCGAGCGCGTCGATCAACGGTCCGGCGAACAAGAACGATACGGCCAGCCCCAACAAGAAGACCGATTCCAGTGCCGCCATGACCCGGCTCCTCACCGCGTCCGGTGAAAGCCGCTGATAGATCACCTCCACCGCGACGTCGACAAGTCCGTCGGAGGCCCCGGAGACGAGCATCGCCAAGAGCACGAACCAGAACGCGGGGGCCAGGGCCACCGAGCCGAAACCCGCGGCGGTCACGAAGCTGCACGCGACCAGGAACCGGCGTTCGTTCGATTCGGTCAGGAATCGCCCGGTCAGTGACCCAGCCAGGGCGCCGACCCCGAACATCGTGGCCATGAGGCCGTATCCGATCGAGCCGGTCCCGAAGGACGCGGCGAGCGGCAGCTCGGCCACGAGCACGCTGCCGATCGAGACGGCGAACACCGCAAAGGCAACCATCATCGTCCGGAGCGTCGGCTCGCTCATCATGAACCTGACACCGGCCCGGACCCCTCGGTAGCTCTCTTCCTCGGTGCGTTGATGGGAGAACGTTCCCTTCACCGAGACGACCAGGAGGGCAGACACGATGAACGTGGCCGAATTGAACAAGAAGACTGCGGGCGCACCCACAGCAGCCACCAAGACACCACCCAAGGCGGGTCCCACCAGGTAGCCGACGTTGCTTCCGAAGGCGATGGTCGAGTTGGCCCAGGCCAGGTCACCGGCCGGCACGATGTTCGGCACGGCGGCGCTGGCTGCGGGGAAGAACGGGGTCTCCGCCACGGTGGCCAGGAACGCCAATGCCAAGAGCGGCGCTGGCGCGCGAGCCAAGGCCAGCGCGGCGAAGCACGCCGCGCCGAGTAGTTCCGACGCGATCATCAGGCGTCGTCGATCGAACCGGTCGCCCAGGAGGCCGGCCAGGGGCGTGAGCAGTCCCTGAGTCCCGAAGGTCACCAGCAGGGCTGCGGCGACCCACCGGGACGAGCCCGTCCGACGGAAGAGCACGAACAACAGGGCGATGAGGGCTGCCTCGGTGCCCGTCAGGGAGATGAGGCGGGCCATGGCAACGCGCCGAGCTGCCGATCGAGAAGGAGCGGTCACGGCACGTGTTCCTGGCAGAGGCCCGAGGTGGTTGAGCCACCGGCGGCGCGGCTCGGCGGGCGGTGAGTGCCGGCGGCTGCGAGGGACCTAAGGGAACAGTGCCATGGAGAAAGTGTAGCCGAGCGTGTTTCGCCGCGGACGTCCAATCCAAGGAATCCTGGCTGGAAACCGCCGACGGATGATCGGTCGGGGTCTCGATCAACTCGGAGAGGTGATGGTGATCCGTGCCCGCCAGAGGGCGACCGCCGGTCCCGCCAAGGCCAGGACCAGAGCGGCCGATCCGCCCCACGGGTCCAAGCGGAGCCCGGACAGATCCACGATCATCGAGGCCAGGCCGAAGGTGGCTATTCCAAAGGCGGGAGCGAGTGCCAGCCTGTTGACTGCATCACTCGAGGGGAGAGCGAGCCTCCCCCACCGCCAACCGATTCCAGTGAACGCCACGACAATCAGGGGGGTCAGGAGCAGCGGGAGCCAGGGCGAGAATGGGCCGGACCCGATCTCCGTAAGAGCGGCCGGCAGACCGTGCACCGGCGGCGAACCGGAGAACCCGGAAAGCACGATGACGCCAGGGGCCGGATTGAACGCCGCAGCCTTCGCTCCTGACGCCCGATGTTGGAGGGCCTCTCGGTACCGCAAACGGTCGAAGGCCTCGAGGACGACAGCGACTGGACGCCGGCCGAGGGCCTTCTGAATGCCAGGCCAATATTCCATCATCAGCCGGTCGTGCTCGATCCGACCGGTAAGCGTGGGTCGTCCTGCTATCAGATCGGCCGGCGTCCCCGGAAAGAGGTGGACATCCAACAGCCGGCCCGGCGGAACCTCTTGTCGCAGATAGTTCAGGCTTCGAATGAGGGGCAATGACGGATTACGGCCGCGGTCATCGGCCACGAGGATCAACTGAGTCCTGGGTGGCTGATCTGCGAGAAGCCGTCCCGCGGCTCGAGACTGGGTGATGGCCGACGGGGCGGCGAACGGGTTCTGACCGGCCCAACCGGGAAGGAACGCCAAGGTGTACAGGACCACCGAACTCGCGACCACGACGGCGCCGAGCCGGGGTCGAGCACGCCACCGGTGGCGGACGGCAACCAGTCCCAGCGCCGTGACCATAGGGAGTGGCAGGCAGAAAGCCGCCAGTCGGTGGCCGGGAGCCCGGAACCCGAGCAGCAGGGCAGCGATGGCCCCGGCCGTGATCACCAGCCAGGTGATCAGGACTCCCCAGAGAAGCCGCACCCGGTCGGCGGCTGCGACTTCCATCAATGAGTTCGCCCCGTGGGGCTGATCGGGCACCCCTGCATTCTTCCGGCCCGGTACGACCGCCAGTACCACCATGCCCAGCGCGGCCATGCCCACGGCGGCCAGCGCTCTGTACCAGGGGAAGGCGTCGCTGAGGACGTGCTTGAAGGACGAGCGCACCAGGGGGGAGAGCCCCAGGCGGGGGAGCACGGTGTCTCGTGACGTATCCAGGAACACGCCGGACGCCCATCCCCCGCCGAAGAGGGACAGTCCAGCTGCGGCTGCCCCGGCGATCCCAACCAGGGCTACTCGGGTCGCGGGTCTCCACATCGGCCCGGCTTCCGGCGGACGAATACGCGAAAACCCCGGCAGCAGCCAGACAATCGATCCGATCAACACGGCCAGTGCCAGCAGCAGGAAGCGGGGGTGGGCCAGGCCTGCCGTGGCCACCAAGAGGGCAGCGGCCGCCGTCGGTATCCGGTCGGTCCGACTGAAGTTACCGGCGACACAGGCCACCCCGGCCACGAAGAGAACGCCGAAGGTGAGCGTCGCGAGGTAACCGGACACCATTGCGGCAACGAACAGCCCCGTGAGGAGCCCGGCGATGACAAAGAGGAGCCAGCTCCGGCCGACGGAGAGATCGAGCAGCGCTGCCACCGCGAGGGCCAGAGATATGGCGAGGGCGGGGCCTATCGCTGACGCAACTCCCGCCACCGGGATGCGCAAGGTGGCCGCGAGCGATGCCAGGATGCCCACGGTGACCGGCCTTCCTCCAGTTGCCGGGGAGCGAAGGCCCATGGCCGCCGCTCGTCGAGCCCAATACACGTAGACAGGCGTATCGGACCCCAGAGGCACCCTGAGGCTCTTCACGGGGTACACGAGCACGTAGAACGCTGTGATGAAAAGTGCGATGACCCCGCACCAGACGAGCGCCGTCGAGGTCGCGCTCCTACGTGTGGTCATCCATGCCCCGCCGTGGGTTTCAAGCGGGACGTGAATGGACGCGGTGTTCTCGGCTGAATCATCCGACGGATGCGATCCTTCACCCAGTATGACTGGCCACGACGAGGGGCATCCGAACGCACGGATTCACGGCATCGCTCCCTTGATGGTGGCCCTGCTCCTCGGGCTTGGCCTGTCCATGGCCATCTTCGTTCTCTACTTCGCCGCCTATCGGCTCCGCCATTTGACATTGCCCGTGGGCCTGGATCCACCGTGGTACGTGTGGCGGGCCGAACACTTCACTGCCAGGGGACTCGGAACCGGAGAGCTCGCCGCGCGGCCGGGCTATCCGGTGCTCTCCGCGATCCTGGGATCGCTCACCGGTCTGTCCCAGCTCGAGACGACGGTGGTGCTGTCCCTCGTTCTGGTGTCCCTTCTGGCACTCGCTGTCGGCGCCTTTTCACGCGCCGGCCTGGGATTCGACCGGTGGCGCTGGGCCGCGGTGGTGGCGACCACCGGGGTGGTCCTGGGACCGACCCATCTCGTCGGTGAGAACCTGTCGAACGCTCTCAACATCACTCTGGAGATCGGAGCCATGGTTGCCCTCGTCGGGTTCGCCGGTGGCGGTCGGGGGATGGTGGGGGCGGTGGCGCTGCTACTTGCGAGTGGCCTGGCTCACTGGGACTTCGTGGCGGTCTTTGCCGTGGTCATGGCGGTGGCGTTCATCATGGCGCTGCCATCCTCCGTTCGCGACCTGAGGCGAGGGATGACGGCGGTTCGAACCGAGTCCGGTGCGCTGGCCGCCCTGGCGGCGTGGGCGGGCGGCATCCTGCTGATCGTGGTGGGCGCGGTGCTCCGTGCTCCCTTCAGGACGATCGAGATCGGGAACGACGAGCTCTTGTTCCGGCGGAAGTTCCGGACGGACGTGATTCGTCTCTTCGTTCCCGCTGTGGCGGGGCTGGTGGGTCCGTGGGCGCTGCCCGAGACCGCCGTAGGCGATTCGCCAGACCGGCGTAGGAGGGCGTTCGCCGTGCGCCTCCTTCAGGCCTGGACCTACGTGATGGCTGGCGGTGTGGTGGTCGGAGTGCTCACCCTCACCATCCCGCCCGCTCGGTTCCTGGCCCATCTCGTGGCCCTTCCGGGGGCGATCACGGTGGGGGCGGGTGTGGCGGCCCTTGCGACATGGGCCCGGCGGCGGAGGCTTCGATCAGAGAATTCGGCCCGGCGGCGGCCGGCGCTCGCATCGGTCGGCGTGACGGTCATCGTCCTGGCGGCGCTGGCGGTCCCGGGTGTACTCCGGTGGTACCGATATCCGGTCCTCCTGGACCCCGCAGCGGTGCAGCAGACCCGAACCGCGGACGCGTATGTCCGGACGCTCCCCTTGCACCAACCTGTCGTCTTCCTCGCTGACTACGAAGGACGTCCGGGATCGCTCTCCGCCGTTTTGAAGGAGCGGACCATCCGCATGGGGCTCTCGCCCCGGAGGCAGTTGGACGCGCACCTCTTCGTGGGCTCCCTGCCTGACCTTCTGCGGGGGCAACGTACGCCCGCACCGGACGAACGAGCCGAACGATTCACCCGGAGGTACTGGGAGGACGTTCGCCCACTGCTGGCCACGCGGACCCCCGTGGTGATCCTGAGGGCCTTGGCCCGGGCCGACTATAAAGAGGCGGTCAGGGCGGGTGTCCCTGTGGTCGCCCCAGGCG
>Ga0137372_10004035_pt1 | contig 14280 bp, 9 predicted proteins | sample SagtaG_6_FD_104911 | JGI IMG/M metagenome (GOLD analysis project Ga0137372, IMG submission 104911) | Vadose zone soil microbial communities from Sagehorn Ranch, Mendocino, California, USA - Sage1_R_60_16 metaG | ecosystem: Environmental > Terrestrial > Soil > Vadose zone | place: USA: California...
AGAGCAATTTCTGGTGTGAGAAACTGCGAGCCGTCACTGAAGCTGTCGGGGGTGACGTTCAAAATGCCCATCACCAACGTGCGCTCGCCGATGGGCAAAGAGCGACCTACGATGTGCCATTCCTGAGCCATGCGGCTATGAGCAGACTGCGACTTGTTATTTCAGCTTTCAACTTCCCACCGCTGAGGCCGGTGTTCCTAGTTTAGAAGGCTCTGTTCAAGGAAAAAAGGGAACAGGTCGTTACCCGTTCCCCTTTACACGCTTTACCCTTTCTACCAGCGACTTATGCCGGCGCTGGATTCCCGCCGGTAATTGGGGGCAGGATTGGTTTCAGCGGTTTGGCCGCCGGCTCCTTCAACTGTGGACGATCGTCGTTGCTGCCAGAATCTGACACCGGTTGCTGCTCATCTAGCGGTAAGCCCGCGACGATACGACGGATTTCAACAGCATCAAGGGTTTCGCGTTCCAGGAGGCATTCAGACAGCCGGATCATGGTATCGCGGTTCTCTTCAATGATGTTTCGAGCGCGTTGGTACTGTGCCGTGACGATCTGTTTCACTTGCTGATCGATTTTGATCGCTGTGTCTTCCGAGAAATCACGATGCTGAGCAATTTCGCGTCCCAGGAAGATCTGTTCTTCCTTCTTGCCAAACGTGAGCGGGCCCATTTCAGACATGCCGTATTCGCAGACCATCGCGCGCGCCAACTCGGTTGCGCGCTCGATATCATTCGATGCCCCGGTGGTAATACCTCCCAGGAAGCTCTCTTCAGCGATGCGGCCTCCCATCAGTATCGCAATCTGGCCCAGTAAGTACTCTTCGCTGTAATTGTGCCGGTCTCCTTCAGGCAATTGCTGCGTTAGACCGAGCGCCATGCCCCTGGGGATGATCGTTACCTTGTGAACCGGGTCGGCATTGGGGACCTTCAAACCGACTAACGTGTGACCCGCTTCGTGGTAGGCGGTGACGCGCTTCTCCTCGTTCGAGATCACCATGCTCTTGCGCTCGGCGCCCATCAGGACCTTGTCCTTGGCCAACTCGAAATCGGCCATCGCCACAAGTTTCTTGTTGTAGCGGGCTGCATTTAATGCCGCCTCGTTCACGAGATTCGCGAGATCGGCGCCGGTGAAGCCCGGTGTCCCGCGTGCAATCACGCTGATATCCACATCCTCACCCAAAGGAATCTTGCGTGTGTGGACTTTGAGGATGCCTTCACGGCCCCGCACGTCTGGCCTCGATACGACGACGCGCCTATCAAATCGTCCGGGTCGAAGCAATGCCGGATCCAAAACATCCGGGCGGTTTGTCGAAGCAATCAGGATCACACCATCGTTTGACTCGAATCCGTCCATCTCAACCAGCAACTGGTTTAGCGTTTGCTCGCGTTCGTCGTGGCCGCCGCCGAGACCTGCGCCACGATGGCGTCCAACGGCGTCGATCTCATCGATGAAGATGATGCACGGCGCATTCTTCTTGCCCTGCTCAAACAAATCGCGCACGCGCGAGGCGCCGACGCCGACGAACATCTCGACAAAGTCAGAACCTGATATTGAGAAGAAAGGGACGTTCGCTTCGCCGGCGATTGCGCGAGCAAGCAAAGTCTTTCCGGTCCCCGGTGGGCCCATCATCAGCACACCTTTGGGAATGCGTCCTCCGAGCTTCTGGAACTTTTGCGGCTCTTTGAGAAACTCGATAATTTCCTGCAGTTCCTCTTTCGCTTCCTCGACCCCGGCGACGTCTTTAAAAGTCACACGCTTCTGCTGGTTGTTAAGCAGCTTGGCGCGCGACTTACCGAAGCTGAGAGCTTTGTTCCCGCCTGACTGCATCTGCCGCAGCATGAATACCCAGATGCCGATAATAAACAGCAGGGGCGCCCAGGTAATCAGCATAGGCCAAATATAGCTGCTGGTACCGGATTCATCTTCAAACTTATCGACGCGGGGTTTGCCGTTGACTGGTTCATTGGCCTTCTTGAATAACTCGGCCTTCATCTGATCATTTGTGAGCTGAACGCGGTATTCCTGATTGCGGCTATCGAGAGCGACAGTCTCGTTCTGTTTGACCGTCAAGTGCTTTATTTCGCCGGCATCGATTTTGAGGTAAAGGTTAGTCAGATCGATTGCCGTAGCATTCTTACCCGTGGGATTGACGAGTTTGTAAAGCAATAGCGCACCGGCAACAATCAGCAACCAGAAGATTATTTGTCTAGCAGTAGAACTCAATGTCATTAAAGCCTCCGACGCCGATCATAACCCAGATCGGCGTCCTTTGTCTTTCCGCCACCTCAGTAGTACATCGCACGAGAAACCGCCCGCCTTTTTCAGCCAAAACCCGAGAGTGCTTTGATGCGTTTTGGCAAGTGGCAGTTGTGCCCTGGATTATGCGTGTGAAGGGCTAGCTCAGATTCTTTTGCTAACCATTGGCAGGCATTGGCGGCAAGGAAAAGCGAGAACCCCTGGCTTCCTGAGCGCGGCGGTCATACAGTTGAATCCTAGAGATGGGCCGACCGCTTTTCAAACCTTTTTCTACTTCAGCCCGCGATTCAGCTCCAACAAACCCCGCTTTCTCACTACCCTTGCGCCATTGGGTAGCTCTGCTATGTGCCCGCCACGGTTCCCGTCGATCAAGCTTTCCACTGCCACCAGATGAATCATTTCCAGCCGGCGAAGGTCCCCACGCCCCTGGAGAATCCAAAGACGCAGGGCCCGCCGGCGCACAGCGGAGGGAGCGCTTGCTAGAACATCTACGTTAAGCGGGGCCACATTGGTTTCGCCCTTCTTACCTGATTGTCGCGTACTAGCTAGTTCCAAAAGTCTTTTCGCTTCGTCTGAGAGTGCTCCGGCATCTTCGCGCAGCAAAGTCGCGGTGCGAGCAAGCGTTTCCACAATCTTGTTGTTGAAGGATTGCATCAGTGGCAGCAACTGTTTGCGAACCTTAACGCGCGCGAAATTCTCATCCTCATTCATTTCATCGACCCGGAAATCCACCTGCCGCAGACGACAGTAGCTTTCCGCATCAGCATGGCGGGCCCATGAGAGCAAAGGCCGGGCAAGCTGGATTCCTGAGTTAGAACCCAGGGACCGAACTTCTGCGATGCCGCTCAGTCCTTCCGCGGCACTTCCACGCAACAGACGAAGCATGATGGTTTCCGCCTGATCGTCGAGCGTATGAGCAGTCAGCACTAAGAGTGAACCCGCTTTCTCAGCGGTTTTCTCAAGAAATTCATAACGCGACCGCCTTGCGGCCTGCTCCAGATTATCTCCGCTCCTCGTTGCTCGCTTCTTGACATCTGTTCGCCGCGAGACGCTTCCGTAGCCCAGTTCTTTCGCTAAACTTGCGACCCAGAGTGCGTCTTCTTTGCTGGTTTTTCTCAAACCGTGATCAAGATGCGCCACAGTCAACTGGAGGCGAAGTTTCTTCTTCTTCAGCAACTCATCGAGCGCAAGAAACAACGCAGTTGAATCCGCACCGCCTGAAACGGCGAGGATTGCGCGTTCGTTGGAAGTCGGCAGTTTTAGCCTCTGCCATGTTTTATAGAGTCGGCTCGCAAAATCTGTGATTTTCACGAAAGGCTGCCTGCGTCCCTTGGTTGCCTGCGTTTTCATCGTTGGTTGATTGTCAAACTCGCTGGCCCCAAGGTCAACCGCGCGAATCACGCAAGCGATTGAAAGATAGTCCTAATTTGAGAATTTGCGTCAGTAGTTACCGATCCACGAATTAACGCGAAATTTCACAAAGAAAGGTTCGTGGCGCTTAGTGTGATTTAGTGGATCGTTTAAATTAGCTTTTGAAGGCACTACCCATTAGATAAGGCTAGTTTGACTTGCTCCCAGTGTCCGGTCTACGCTTTCAGGCATCCATTTGGGGAGCCAAACGCTCTAAGGCTTCTCCCAACCATCACTTTGAGGAAAAAGATGAAATTTAAAAAATTATTGTGGGCGCTGATTCTCGCTTCTTTTACACTACAAACGATTCCCGTTATCGCCGACGAAGGTATGTGGCCATTCAACAACGTGCCGCGGTCTGATATCAAACGAAAATATGGTTTCGAAGTTACGGACGACTGGTTAAAGAAAGTGCAACTCGCTTCCGTGCGATTCAATAACGGCGGCTCCGGATCCTTTGTCTCGCCGAATGGCCTGGTGCTCACCAACTACCACATCGTTGAGGACATCATTGGCGAGTTGAGCAACGCGGAGAAAGATTTCGCCAAGGAAGGTTTTGTCGCGCGCTCTCAGGCGGAAGAGCTTAAGGCCCCTAATCTTGAGTTGAACGTGCTGGAAAATATTGAGGACGTGACGGGGCGCATAAATGATGCGGTCAAACCGAACATGTCGGCTCCGGAAGCGAATGCCGCGAGACGAGCGGCAATCAGCGCGATCGAGGCTGAATCGACAAAGGCTACCGGCCTGCGAAGCGACGTGGTCACGTTATACCAGGGCGGCCAATACAATTTATATCGCTACAAAAAATATACCGACGTGCGGCTGGTTTTTGTCCCTGAGTTTCAGGCAGCATTCTTTGGCGGCGATCCTGACAACTTCAACTTTCCGCGCTTCAATATCGACATGGCGCTTGTACGTGTGTATGAGAACGATAAACCTGTAAAGGTCGAAAACTATTTCAAGTGGTCGAAGACGGGAGCGAAGGAAGGTGAACTCGTGTTCGTCACCGGCCATCCGGGTTCAACCTCGCGATTGAATACTGTCGCGCACCTTGAATCTTTACGCGATGTTAGTATTCCGCTGGTGTTAAGGATGCTGGAAACGCGCCGTGAGGCGTTGAAACAGTATATGAGCCAGGGCGAAGAGCAGACTCGCCGTTCGCAAAACGAACTCAACAGCATCGAGAACTCAATCAAGGTTTATAAAGGCCAACTCGCCGGCTTACAGGATAAGAATCTAATCGCCAAGAAGCTCAAAGCAGAACAGGCGCTGCGCGCTTCAATCAACGCCGATCCGAAAAAAAAACAGGAATACGGCGACGCCTGGGACGCGATCGCCAAAGCGCATAAGGGTCTTGCTGAATACGCGAGAGAGCGTCGCTTTATCGATCTTGCGGCGGGCTTCAACACGATCTTATTTGGCTATGCTCGCACTCTAGTCAGAATGGCTGAAGAGAATGAAAAACCAAATGCCCAGCGTTTGCCGGAATTCCAGGATGCCCGGCGCGCTTCGCTCGAGGCAGCGCTTTACGCCACGCCGCCGCTCTACGATGATTTCGAGAAGCTGAAGCTGGCAAACTCGTTGGAGTTCATACAGAGCGTTTATGGCCCTGCTCATCCATTGGTGCAAACAGTGCTGAAAGGAAAGACTCCGGAGGCACGTGCTGCCGAGTTGATCGACGGAACTAAACTAAAAGATGTTGAGTTTCGCAAACAGCTCGCTGCCGGTGGCCGCAAGGCAATTGAGGAATCGACTGATCCGATGATTGAGCTCGCTCGCAGCATCGACAAAGAAGCTCGCGCGGTTCGCAAGCGTTACGAAGACGAGGTCGTCAGCGTCGAGCGCGGCAGCTATTCAAAGATCGCCCGTGCATTGTTTGATACGGAAGGCACGAAGCTGTATCCCGACGCGACCTTCACGCTGCGGCTTTCTTATGGCGCCGTGAAGGGTTACGTGGAAAACGGAAAGACCGTGCCGCCTTTCACGACCCTCGGCGGGCTATACGACCGCGCAGCGAACTTCGGTTACAAGTTCCCATATGCCTTACCGCCACGCTGGATGGAGAAGAAGGCAGCAATCGATCTTAAAACTCCCTTTAACTTCGTTTCGACGAATGACATCATTGGCGGCAACAGCGGATCGCCGACGATCAACAACAACCGCGAGCTGGTGGGATTAATCTTCGACGGCAACATCCAGTCATTAGTGGGAAACTTTGACTACGATGAATCCATTAATCGTTCGATCTCGGTCGATGTGCGTGCCATGACGGAAGTGCTGCGCAAGGTCTTCAATGCAAACGAGGTCGCGGACGAGCTGATGAAAGCGTAATCGGTTCGCGCCTCCAGTTTCAGGAGCTAAGTCCCATCCGGCATTTGTCTCGATGCAGTACTACGGCTATCTACGACGTGACCCCGACCCGGGCGGCTATCAATTTTGGCTGAATATCTTGAACAACAATCTGCGACAGGACGGGAGCGGCTACCGCGCCATGGTCTGTGCGTTCATCACCTCAGCGGAATATCAAGATCGGTTTAGTTCGACCCGTACGCACACAAACGCGGAATGTGGTTCGTAAGGTTGAGTTATTTCGCTTTCAGCTTTCGCCAAGGCTTGGTGCTTGAGGGCCTATCTTTATGGTTTTAGCGGTGAGAAGGGTCTCAGTGTAATATGAGAAAAACCGAACGCTGAGATAATCCGACTCCAATGGCTCTCTGTCCCAATTGCTCCAATCACCTACCCGACGGCAATGCCATTTGCCTGTCGTGCGGAGCTGTTATCAATGATGGTCCAGCGTCCCATGCCCACAGTCCAGTGTCGGAGGAAGCATCCGGCGGCGCGCGGCAGGAAGTAGCTGGCAGCCAGACGGCTGTGATCGTGCCATCAAGCCATAGAAGTTCCTTGTGTGAAAACGAAAGCGAAGCCGAAGGTAAGCCCGATAATACCTTTGAACGACCCCTTTAAAGAGGCAACCGCTAAAACACAAACTTGAAAATTAGAACACAGGCGACGATAACTACCGCAACGAGGGTTGGTACGATTGCTCGCCAAAAGACACGTTCAACCATTCGCTCTGCTTCCAGGTTCAATGCGCACTGTGGGCAGCCTCGCAACTTCGGATCGAGCAAGTAACCGCAGTCTCGACAGGGCCATTGACTCATTTGCTTGTCCTCGTTCTACTAACGAGGAAAGTACTTACCCTTTTCAGATCCGCTTTATCCGCGTAACTCTGCGGCTGATGCTCTGATCGCTTCTCTGGCGTAGTAAGTCAGAATAATGTCGGCGCCGGCGCGTCGAATGCTTGTCAGTGTTTCCATCATCACGCGCTGCTCGTCGATCCAACCTCGCTGGGCAGCGGCTTTGATCATCGCGTACTCACCCGACACGTGATAGGCGGCCAATGGTAAATCGAAGCGATCGCGGACCATTTTCAGAATGTCGAGATACAAGGTGGCGGGTTTGACCATTAGTATGTCCGCGCCCTCAGAGTAGTCGAGCTCAGCCTCGCGCATTGCCTCGCGAGCGTTGGCAGGGTTCATCTGGTAAGAACGGCGATCACCAAACGCAGGTGTGCTTTCAGCCGCTTCACGGAATGGGCCGTACAAAGCTGAACTGTACTTAACTGCGTAAGACATGATCGCAACGTTTTCGAAACCGTTGCCGTCTAGTTCATCTCGTATCGCACCGACTTGTCCGTCCATCATGGCCGAAGGGGCAACAATGTCTGCGCCTGCTTCAGCCTGGCTCAGTGCAGTGCGCGCCAGAAGCTCAAGCGATTCGTCATTCAACACCTCATTGTTGCGCACCACGCCGCAGTGGCCGTGGGACGTGTATTCGCAGAGACATGTGTCAGTCATGATTATCAGATCCGGCGCAGCGCGACGAATCGCGCGCACGGCCTGTTGCACAATCCCATTTTCGGCGTAAGCACCTGATGCGGTTTCATCTTTTGCTTCAGGCAGGCCGAAGAGGATTACTCCACTAACACCCTGTTCATAGGCTTCCGCGGCTTCTTGCGCAATCTGATCGATTGAAAGGTTATGTACGCCCGGCATCGAAGTGACCTCGCGCCGCACATTCTGACCCGGACAGGCAAACAACGGGAGAATGAGATTCTCGCGCGCGAGACGAGCCTCGCGGACCAGCGAACGCAGTGCTTCGGTTCTTCTCAAGCGTCGCGGACGGTGAAGCAGATGAGACATTTTATTTATACCTACCAACGATGATACGCCGGATGGCCGGGTTTTACAGCCACGAACGTACCGCGGCAAGTGGCACAGATCTTTTCATGCGCAATCAGTTCGCCTTCGACAATGGCGCGGTCGTCCGTCGATTCCACCACGCGAGCAACCAGTTTGACTGGAAGATCTGTCGGCGTTGGACGCAGGAGTTTGATTGAGTACTCAGCAGTTACCGTGCAAGGTGGATGGTCCAGACCGGCCTTGTTCATGAGGTGCCAGGCGGCGGTCCAGTTGCAATGACAATCCAGGAGAGTGCCGATAATGCCGCCGCTCAACACCCCTGTGAATGATTCGTGATGCGTTTGCGGCTGCCATTCAGCAATTACCTCCTCGCCACTCGGAAAGCTGCGGATGCGCAGACCTTTTTCATTCACCGGTCCACAGCCGAAACAAGCCAGACGCGGCGCGTAGGTTTCCTGGATGCTTTTTCTGACATTCAATCTCAAGTCCAAAGTCCAATGTCCAAAGTCCAATGTCCGCGTACCCCAGTGACCGTTTCGTGCCCACGCCATTCAATCCTCGCTGGCGGACCGACCTTGGACTTTGGACATTGGACTTTGGACCGTTTTTAACTGTTCTTTCAACTTGAACCGTTGAACCTTTCCCGTCGCTGTGTAGGGCAAGTCGTTAACGAACAGGTAACGCCTTGGTCGTTTAAAACGAGGCAGCGCGATTTTCATTAACTGTTTCAACTCTTCTTCAATCTGGACCACATTAGACTCTACATCCTTGCAGACGACAAACGCACACGCGCAGGGCAAACTGTCTTCATCGAAATCTTCTACAACGGCGACCCGGCTGACGCGCGCATGTCTTAGCAGCGCCCCTTCCACTTCCACCGGCGACACCCATTGCCCGCTCGACTTGAAGCAGTCGTCACTCCGGCCCATGTGATACCAATAACCATCAATGTCGCAGCGATAAAGATCGCCCGTACGAACCCAGCCATCGACGAAGGTCCGAGCGGTGGCATCAGGTCTTTCCCAGTATCCCAGCGCAGCACTGTCGCCTTTGACCCAAAGGTTACCAACCGCCCCCGCTGCCACTGGTTTTCCTTCCTGGTCCAGTAGTCGCGCTTCGTAGCCCTCGAGCACCTTGCCGCTGCTGCCATAACGCACTTTACCTGACTGATTTGACATAAACATGTGCAGCGTTTCTGTCGAGCCAATGCCATCCAGCACCTCGACCCCGAAAGTCCTTTGCCAGTCTTCGCCAAGTTGTGCGGGTAACGCCTCGCCCGCCGATATACACAGCCGCAGCGACGAGCAGTCGAGCTCGTTGCCGCGGCGATGGTGTTCCAGGAGGAGGTTGTAAACTACGGGAACGGCGAAGAAGATCGTGGGTTGGTATTTGGCGAAGACTCGGGAGATGACTTCGGGCGTCGGCTTTTCGCGGCAGAGAATTGTGCTCGCGCCATTGAGCAATGGAAACGTCAGGCTGTTTCCCAGCCCGTAGGCAAAGGGCAGCCGTGAGGAAGAGAAGAGTCGGTCACCTGGTGTCAGTCGCAGCACCTCTCTACAGAAAGTTCTATTTGTGTAAAAGATATCCCCTTGACTATGAATGGCGCCTTTCGGCTCACCAGTGCTGCCCGAGGTGTAAAGAATAAACGCGGGCGCGTCCTGGCTTCCAGAAGCGAATGCCGGTCCATGACCCGGCCTGCTCTCGCTAAGCAACTCGCTCAGCATTCGGATCCTCAAGTCGCCTGCTGCTGTGAATTTCTTTTCTTGCTCGCCCCGAGAGACAACAACAACCTCTTTCAGATGTGGCAGTCTTTTACCGCCATCTGCCAGCAGCGCACTGCAAATATCTGACTCAACAACCGCAACGCTCGCCGCGCAGTCGTTCAGAATAGCTTCCTGGTGATCAAGCCGCAGCGCCATGTTGACAGGAACTGCAATCGCACCACTGGAGCAGACGGCAATAAATGAGGCTAAAAATTCAGGCGAATCATTGAGCAGGATGCCGACGCGCTCGCCCAACGCAATCCCCAGGACTGGCAGAATTGCGGCGAGACCTGACGTTTGATCACGCAGATCCTCGTACGTTAGCTGGCGACCCTCGTACAGCACGGCGTTCTTCGCCGAGTCATTCCGAGTAAAGACTCTGTCGAAGAGGTTCATCAGCGGTTAGGGACGCGATGTTCTACCTGTTCGCTCTTGAGGGCGCACCCATAGCCTTCATCGGCATTGAAAGTTTACCGTCAGCGTTGCGAGTGAGTGCGAGGAAAGCCGGATCTTCGCGCAAGGAATCGAACACAGCGTCGACGCGCGCTTCCATCATTTCCTTGGAGCGCACTGCCTGGTAGCGTTCATAGTTGAAGAAGTGGCGTTTGAGCAGAGAGAGCGCCATCTCGCGCTGGCCCATCTGCGCATAAATTGCGGCAAGATTGTAGGAGGCGGGCAGAAGTGCTTTGTGCTTGCGGGCGATTTTCAAAGCCTCGTCACCATGTCCCGAGGCAGCCATGAAGACAGCTGCAAAGACCAGGTTGTAAGGGTCGCTTTGATCGACAGCGAGCGCTTTTTGAGTATAAAAAGAAGTCTTAGCGCGGTCTCCCTCGGAATTCCAATATACCGCCAGATTACGAAAGGCCAGTGCCAGTGGATAAGCCTCAACAGAACTTTCCATCAATGCCAATCCTTTTTTGAATTCACCATCGTGGATGGTCATCTTTCCCAGGCCGTGCAGCGCCACCGCTCGTGAGAGTGGATCAGCCGGCATCTCAAGGATGGTTTCGAACGTCGTGCGAGCTTTGTCCCACTCGCCGGTGTGGTGGCGATAGAGTTCGCCGAGGTACCTCAGTGGCGTTGGGTCCGCAGGGTCCATGCGATGCGCCTGGCTGTAAAGCTTTTGGGCAACGATATAGCTGCCATTGAGTTCAGCCTTCAGGCCAAGACGCATTGTTTGCTCTATTCGCCCGCTTGCTCGCACCTCAAAAACAGGGGTGACGAAATGATCATCAGCGATATTAGCAACTTCGCCGGCGCCCAGTTTCTTTAGTTCCTTGGCCGCCTCCTTCGCCTTCTTGGGGAACATGCATTGCTGTTCAAGCACAGAGCGAAACAGCGGAATTGCGCCTGCGCTATCGCCAGCCTTCGCCTTGTCTTTAGCCTCTTTCAATTGCGTGTCGAGCGCAGTCTCGCGCTGCTTAACCTCGCTCTCGACCAGCTTCTCCACTAGCTCCACTTTGAGGCGTCCCTCTTTGTTTTCGACCTTGTTGACAGCCGTGCCGTCAGGCGTGGCCAGAACCGCCACCGGCAGCTTGGAGTCGCCAATAAGTTTCGTTGCAGCGGGATTGCTGGTGTCCGCCAATTCCATCGATATACATTGGGCGGAATAAAGAGTCAGCAAACGCGAGGCCCGCAGACTGGACTTCTTTACCTCCTCCGCGGATGACGGGAACCAGTAGAGCACGAGCCCGGCCTTTACCGGTGGATCTTTAGGCGCGCGAACTTTCCACGGGACAAAATAGACCTGCGGATTCGAGGCCGACCCGCCAGAGGACGCGCCTCCCACGCCGCCTCCCCCGCCCCCGCCACACGTGGCCCAGGAAGGCGAAAGAGCAAAAAGCATTATTAGAAGAGTAGCGAAGGGTCGAGCGAGTTGTGTTTTCATGGGCGGATTGTAGCAGAGTGGATAATCAGGTTGAAAGCGCCTCGCTGACTTTGGTTTTCGCGTTCTTTGCTGCCCACGCGTCAGGATAGCAGGATGGAATTCTGGAGCCGATCCCCAACTCAAGCGCGCGGTAGACGAAGCAATTTTTGGTTAGAAGATGCACAACGTCTCGCTGCGAAATATGGGTGGATCTGCTCACAGACCTTGAGAAATTCTGGCACAACGATAAGATTGCCATCCCTCACCTGATAAGGACCGCCCTAAGTCATTATCAGTTTGAAACTATCCATCCCTTTCTTGATGGCAATGGGCGAATTGGCCGACTTCTGATAACGCTCTACTTGGTTGACAAGAAGCTTCTCACAAAGCCAACTCTTTACCTTTCTGACTTTTTTGAACGGAACCGAGGAGCGTATTACAATGCTCTTACGGTAGTGAGAACGTCTAACGATATAGAGCACTGGATCAAGTTCTTTCTTACGGGTGTCTCGAAGACGGCTGCGAATAGCAAGCAGACGTTTGAAAAGATCGTCGCGCTGCGGCACGTATGTGAAGAGAAAATCTTACAACTGGGTAAACGAGCGCCTAAGGGACAGGCGCTGCTGAAACGCCTCTATTCCGAACCGATAATGAGCCCGAATCTAGTTGCTGCAAGATTAGAGGTTACTCACCAATCTGCAAGTTCTTTGATCCGGGCTTTTGAGGAAATGGAGATTCTTCGAGAAACTACTGGCGGAAAAAAGAACCGGCTTTTTGCCTTCTCCGAGTATCTAAACCTTTTTTCGTCTCGGGTGCCTCGCAGTCAAACGCTAGCAACCAGGTGCTAAGGGCCAGCCTCAAGCACCATTAAACCTCAATCAGTTCGGGTTCCGGTTCTCGTAAAAACTCGTAAGGCTCGACGATCTTGCCGGCGATAGCTGAGGCAGCTACGACGTAAGGTGAGGCGAGGTAGAGTTTACCAGGGCCGCTGCGGCCGGGAAAGTTGCGGTTTTGCGCGCTAACGGTGACGGTCTCGGCATTCGGAGATGCTCCGGGACCGGCATTGATGCAGGCACCACAGGAAGGATCGATCAACTCGGCGCCGGCGCGTTGGAAGATTTCGATGTAACCCTTCTCGCGCGCATATTGTTTAATCTTCTGCGAACCGAATTGGAGATAAAGATGAACGCCGGGTGCGACACGCTTTCCTTGCGCCAGCGCATTCCGCAACACCTCAGCGTACATGTCCATGTCGGCCATCTTGCCTCCCGTACAAGAGCCGCCATACGCCGCATTGATACGTACTTCTTTGCCGAGTTCATCTATGGGAATTCCGTTTCGAGGATCACCCGGCAGCGCCACCATGGGACGAATCTTGTCCAGATCGATCTCAAAAACGGCGGCATACTCCGCATCCGGATCGCTCGAAAAGAAACCCATTCGGGCCACTTCCGGAGCAAGATCGCGCATGCGCACGACGTATTCCACTGTAGATTCATCGGGTTCAATGATCCCGGTGGTACCTCCTGCTTCCACAGACATGTTGGTCAGAGTGGCTTTTTCATCCATTGCCCAGTTCTTTAGATCCTCACCCGCAAACTCCAGCACTTTGCCGATGCCTTTGCTCGTCTTCATGTATTCGCTGGCGAGGATTACCAACATCACGTCCTTGGCGGCAACGTCTGACCGCTTCTTGCCTTTCAAAACATAGCGAACCGTTTCAGGCACACGGATGCGAATGTCTTTCGTGTACCAGGCGTTAGCCATATCTGTTGAACCGACGCCAAACGCAAAGCACCCGAGCACGCCAGCCATGCAGGTATGCGAGTCGGTGCCAATGACGATCTGTCCCGGCAGTGCCAGGTCTTCAACGACTGCGTTGTGACAGATCGCTTCTGAGCCGCCTTCGGGGTTCTCACCGTAAAGTTTAATCCCCTGCCGCGTGGTGAAGTCTTCCTGCGTGGTCGCCAGCCCTTCGGCTTTCTCGAGCAAGCCCATATCGCGATGCTTCTGCGACATCACTTTGCTTAGAAAGGTCAGGTGATCGCGAAAGGCGAACACTGATTCTGGTTCTGACACTCGAGCATCGTTGCCGAGCGCTTGTTTGAACAGCGACTCCGCCATCGGCGTTACATACTCATGCGAGAAGCGCACCTCGGCAACCGCAAACAGAGCATCGCCAGGCTTGACGGCCTCCACGCCAACCTGTCCGGCAGAAACAAAAGCGTGCCTGGCAATAATCTTTTCCACAATCGTCATCGGCCGTTTTTTAGTTTCCAAAGCCGGTGGTGAAATGTCGCCACCGAGCCGCGCCTTGTTGTAATTAAAAAGGCCGCCGTATTCGACGATAGAACGCGAAATGGGATCGAGACCGCGGGTAAACTCCGCGAGCTGAATTTCTTCGCCGCGGCGAATGCGGTCGATTAAGCCAAAGTCAGTCGAGGTAAGCAACCCAATGTTCTGGGCATTCTGTCCGTAAATTTTTTCAATGCTCTCGGCGATTACGAGTTGGATGCCGGCCCACTTCTCCGCGTAAGGCGCCGTTTCCCGCGAAGATCCGCATCCCTTGGAAAGCCCGGAAACAACGACTGCAAACTCGCCATTCTTCACTTCGTCTTTCTGCACCGCGCTTTCGCGCATGCCGACATACACGTACTGGCCAAGGGTTTCATCGTAGTGGAAGCAGACCCAACCCGGCGTAATCTCGTCGGTCGAGATGTTAGTCATCAATGGCAAATTGCCATACGCCAGCCGCTGAGCCAGTTCCGCTTCGATGCGTTGCCG
>Ga0137372_10004037_pt1 | contig 14278 bp, 13 predicted proteins | sample SagtaG_6_FD_104911 | JGI IMG/M metagenome (GOLD analysis project Ga0137372, IMG submission 104911) | Vadose zone soil microbial communities from Sagehorn Ranch, Mendocino, California, USA - Sage1_R_60_16 metaG | ecosystem: Environmental > Terrestrial > Soil > Vadose zone | place: USA...
CGGCCGAACTCTTCCCAGGTCATCTCGCGACCATCGACGACCACATTGTACGGCGGCCGGTCGTAGACGTCGGCGCCGGCCGGCCACACCAGACGGCCAGCAACTTCCTGACCGGTGAGAAGAACACGCCCGTCCGGAGGGTACGACGCGATCTGTACCTGGGCGATGCTTTCCTTCGCGACGTGCAGCAGGTGGCGGACCTGCGCGTCGATGGGCAGGTCGTGGCGACCGAGGGTCGAGATGGTGGAGAAACGGTACCCGCCGCCACGCTCGACGAGTTCGACCCCGGTACCGCTGGCGTAGCGGTGCACCGTGAACACGAAGTGGTGTGCTTGCCCGTCCGGTCCGGTGATGGTCACCGGGCCGGGTGGGGCGGGCGGATCCGGGAGCCCACCGGGCTGCAGCGCACGAGTCGCGGCGCACTCAGCGCAGAACGTGCCGAACCCGGGAAGGACCGAACTCGCGTCGGTAGAGGGGCAGTCGTCACACTGCTGCACGGGAAGGACTGTACCCGCGGGCTGCCCGCAACCGCTGTGGGCACGCGGTCGCCGCGGCCGTGCGGATCTGTCGGTCCTACGGTCGCTGCGCGCATACCGACCCCTGAACGCAGTTGAACCGTCTGCGTCAGGCCGAGGCGCTTACTCACCTCGGTACGGATCGTGGACGGTGGCCCCGTAGCCAAGCAGCCGCATCGCGGTCACGTTGTCGGGCTGGGACCAGAACAGCTGGTGCAACTCCTCGGGCAGCTCGTCGCGGTGGGTGTCGGTGAGCCCTCTGCGGAAGAACCGATCGTCGGCCTGCCGAAGTTCGCCGAACGACGGAATCCGTGCGTCGGCGAGCGGTCGTAGCTGCGCCGCCAACGCCCCGACAACCCGTTGCACGGCATCTGTTGGCTCACGAACGAGTTCCTCGTACCTCAGCACCACCCGGTTGGGCGACGGCGGCCGCAGCCAGCTCAGCACATTGCGTCCCCAGCCACCGGTTCCTGGCTCGTCCGGCCGGGTGATCATTGCCCGCACCTCGGTCTCGAACCGCCTCCCCTCTGCCTCGCTGGTCATGCGGGCCCACGACACCAGGCAATCACGGCCATCCCGGACGAGGCGGATCGCTTTGTCCCGCTCATCGATCTGGCCGTCGCGCTGCCGGTGCGTCTTGACGAAATACACCTCTCCCGCCTCGCGCATGACCACGATGCTCGCCGGACGTTCGGCGAACCCGACCAGATCCGAGCCCAGCCGCTGCGCCACACCGTCAACGTCATAAACGACAGAGGTCCGCACCCCGTACAGCCGGTTCAGGACGATCCGCAGGAACGTATTGCCGGACCGGGGAAACGAACAGACCCAGACGATCACCCACGCACTGTAGTGCGCTACCCCGCGCGGCGGCGGCTGGCGGCCTGGCGGTGACCATCGGGACGTGCCCGTCGCCGGTGTCGGCCCCGGCGATGGCCGAGGTGACGAAGCCACCGGCCCGGGGTTGACCGCATCGGACCCGGCGGCGCAGCATCACAGGTGCGGTCCGCGTCAGGATCGTGTCGGGTACCGGCGAAGTGATCCGCGCGCCGGAGAGGTAGCCCCGCCGGCAAGGTGGCCTGACGACGGCCGGACCACCTCGAGCGGACCATCAAGGACACCCAGCCGACGCCTTGGTGTTCGGCGGTGGCCGCCAGCCATAGGTTCTGAATGGCCAGGCACACCGAGTACAGGCCGGCGTCGGCGATGGCGTGCCGGCCCAACACGGCGGGGCCGCCCCGCTCGGCGTCGTAGGTGACCCAGGACCCCGGCACAGTCGTGACCGGTGTCCGGCTTGAGATGATTGGTGTAGACGCGCCCTTGCTGGATGGAGCAGGGCGGGCATGACCGGTTCAGAAGATCATCGAGGTTCCTACGCCTTGTTGATCGTTTCCGAAGTGAGTCCTGCCCGCATCGCCATCATCGCTGATCGCCTCGTTGTCGGCCGTACCGGCCGGACTCCGCCGGCTGGAGTTGACTGTTGGCCTACCCGCGGCACTGGCCCGGGTACCCGATCCAGGCGCTCGCCGAGGTACCTGCGGCGCGTCGTTCGCAGCGGCACCCCCGAGGGCGTCGCAGTCCTCGAAGCGTCCCTCACCCGGCCGTAGGAGCTCCTGCGGCGCCGAACCACTTGGCCAGCGCGACCTCGAGCGTCTGCTGATCCTCGCCGACCCACGCGACGTGCCCGTCCGGCCGAAGCAGTACCGCCGGCACGTCGAGCTCTTCGCCGATGTCGGCGACGTGGTCGACCCGGTCGGCCCAGCCGTCCACCGAAAGCCGCCCCGTCTGGTCGAGCAGCAGCCCGCTGCCGGTGCGCATCAGCTCGAACAGGCGCCCATGCTTCAGCTGGACGTCGCGCAGCCGCCGCCCGAGCAGGGCATGGCCCTCACCGAAGTCGTACCGGATGCTGATCGCCGTGATCTTCTCGATCAGGAACCGGTTGACGTCGTTGAAGTCCATCAGCTGCGCCAACAACCGTCGAACCGCCTGCGGCCCGGGCTCGTTGGTCGTCAGCTGCATCTGTGCACGGGTGTTGTTCAACACGTCGGCGGCCACCGGATGCCGCTCGGACTCGTAGCTGTCCAGCAGGTCGTCCGGCGCCCAGCCGGTGATGGCCGCCGCCAGCTTCCAACCCAGGTTGAACGAGTCCTGGATCCCGAGATTGAGCCCCTGCCCACCCATCGGCGGGTGGACGTGCGCGGCGTCCCCGGCCAGAAACACCCGTCCGACCCGGTAGCGCTCGGCCTGGCGGGTCGCGTCGCCGAAGCGCGACAGCCAGCGGGGGGAGTGCACGCCGAAGTCGGTGCCGGCGTACTTGCGCAGCTGTTGCTTGAACTCCTCGAGCGTCGGCGGCACCGAACGGTCTTCGACCACGCCCTCCGCCCGCACGACCGCCCGGAAGACCCCCGGCTTGCCCGAGGGCCCGATCCCGAACCGCTTCTCGGTCTTGCGCACCTCGGTCATCACTTCGGTGATGTCGTCCGGGGACGCCGTCACCTCCATCTCGCCCAGCAGCGTGTCGATTTTCGACGGCTCGCCGGGGAATCCGACCCCGAGCAGCTTCCGAACCGTGCTGCGCCCACCGTCGCAGCCGACGACAAACCGCGCCCGCAACGGCGTTGCAGTTCCATTTCCAAGGTGGACGGTCACGCCGTCGTCGTCCTGCTCCAGCCCGACCACTGCACAGCCGCGCCGGATCTCGGCTCCGACTTCGGCCGCGTGCTCGGCGAGCAGCCGGTCGGTGAGCGTCTGCGGAATGCCGAGCACGTATCCGTGGGCGGTGTCCAGCCCGGTAGGAGCGGGCTTTTCGATGCCCGCGAAGAATCCCCGGATCGGGTACTGCTTGCCGTTCTCGAGGAACCGCTCCAACAGCCCCCGCTGATCCATCACCTCGATACTGCGCACATGCAGCCCGAGCGACCGCACGAACGGCGGCAACTCGGCCTCCTTCTCCAGAACGAGCACGTTGAGGTCCTGCAGACGCAATTCGCTCGCCAGCATCATGCCGGTCGGCCCTGCCCTTGCCGAATACCTCGTCCAAGTGCTCCCGCAATAATTACTGCCGTTTCTTCGGGCGTGTCGCGATGATTGGTGTAGCCAGAGCCTCGTGATCGTCGTCGGCTGTGGGGTGCACGTCGTAGTTCCAGTCGCCGTGGACCTGGTGGCGGGTGATGTGGCGGCGCAGCAGTTCGTGCATCTGCCGGTCGGTGATCCGTAGCCCGGTCGGGTAGGTGCCCTCGTCCAACACGGCCTTGACCCGCAGCCCGGTGCGGGTAGTGGTCGCCGCGATGGTCTGCACCACCACCTCGTGGCTGGAAAGCGGCCGGCCCCGCCAGTTCATCGTGATGTGGGAGAACAGCCGGTGCTCCACTTTGTTCCACTTGGAGGTGCCCGGGGGCAGGTGCAGCACCGTCACCGCAAGCCCGGTCTCGTCGGCGAAGCGGGCCAGCTCCGCCTTCCACAGCCGCAGCCGGGACCCGTTGGACCCGCCACCGTCGGCGGTCACGAGCAGGCGTTTGGCCTTCGGGTAGGCATCCGCCCCGACCTGGCGCCACCACCGGCGGATCGACTCGACCGCGAAGCACGCCGTGTCATGGTCGGTGCCCCCGTTCACCCACCCGGTGTTCGCGCCCATGTCGTACACCCCGTACGGCAACGCCACCCCCACCGCGTCACCGGGGAAGTCGTGCACACTCACCTCGGCCGGCTCACCGACCGGCTCCCACTCCCGGCCCGCGTTCTTGAAACCGCCGACCAGCTCCCGTTTCTTGGTGTCCACACTGACCACCGGATCCCCGGCGGCCAGAAACGCCACCGCCGCGGCGTTGACGTACTCGAACTGCGCGTCGCGATCGGGGTGCTGACGGCCCTCCGCCACCTTGGCATTGGCCTGCAACCGGTACCCGCACGTCTTGAGCAGCTTGGCCACCGTCCGCGGCCCCACCGAAAACCCCTGCCCGGCCAACTCGTCGGCCAGCTTCTGCGTGGATTTGTTCGTCCACCGCAACAGCGATTCGGGATCGCCGCGGGTGACCGGCTCCACCAGGTGCTCCAACGCCTCACTCACCCCCGGCGCGGGCTCGGTGACCGGCGGGCGCCCCGCCCCGGTGGCCCGCACCCGACCATCGGCCACCGGCCCGGCCGCCGCCTCCTTGGCGCCCCGGCCGACCGTCTCCGGATCCACCCCCACCGCCGCAGCCACCTTCTTGATCCCACCCCGTCCCAGCCGCCGCGCCGCCGAACCCAGCACCAACCTGCGCTGCCGCTCGTCCAGCACCACCTTGACCTCGGCATAGATAGCAGTGATCTCGTCCAGGAACGGCTCGCGCAAGCTGATGTCCACCGGAAGGCCATACCACAATTCCGAAGATCACGTACGGGAAAACGGCACTAATTTATGCGGGAGCACTATGGCTACACCACTCGAACCGAACCGACCCAGCCCCGATGTGGACGCCGACGCCTTGGCGGTGCCCGTGGCGTGCGGCCGTCGTGTGGCTGGCCGACGCCGCCGCACCGGACGCGCTGTCGCCGCAGTTGGCCCGAGCGCTGCTCGACGAGCACACCCGCCGCGGCGACGTCGTCGTCGACATCGACGACAACGTGGCGTTCGCCGCCGCGGCCGAGGCCGCACGGCGCCACCACGCGCTGGGCGGCGGGAACCGGCTGGCGCCGCTGGGCGACGCCTCCGGCTACGTCGACCTGGTCCTGCTGCGCTGGCCCCGCTCACAGCCGGCCAACCCCCGCTGGCTGCTGGTGGCCTGCCGCACCCGGCTGCGGCACGGCAGCGGCCTGCTGGCCGTGGCCGTCAGCGTCCCCGCCGCGCACCGCATATCCCACCTGTCCGCGTTGACCGGCGCCGCGCACGCCGTCGGTCTGCGCCAGGTCCGACACGTCGCCGTCCTGCACCCGGACCCGACACCCAGGTCCGGGCACCACCCCGGCAGCGGTGTGGCGCCACCCAGCATCGGCGCCACCGCCGACCTGTGTGGCCACGCACCGGCCGCGGCCAGCCGAGCGGCGCCGCACACCGACCTACCATCGCCGTCCGTCACCGGCGCGCCCGTGCCAGCCAACTAACCGTTGCAATGGCCAAACTAACGGTTGTAGTCACAGGGAGCCCTTTGCGGCGCTACGAACGGGGTTCTAAGCTTAGAGTAGAACGTACGTTCGATGCGCCTTCCCCCGCAGCCCATGTCAGCGTGGTGTGAGAAAGGGGGAGCGGTCGTGTCGGCGCCGGCCAGGCAGGAGAACCCGGGTCGGTCGCGCAGGCCGTGGTCGCGCGCCCGCCGCTTCGACCGACCCATGGACGGGGCCCGCCTGCTCGCCGCCGTCAACGCCGCCGGGCAGCGCCGCGACCGCACCGCCACGCTGACCCGGGCCGTGGACCGGGCTCGCGACGTCGTGATGAGTCAGCCCGACGGCGCCCGGATTGTGCCGGTGGCGCCGGAGCTCGCCGGCCTGCTGCCCTGGCCCGGCGGCGTGCGCGGCGGCACCACGGTCGCGGCGGTGGGCTCCACCTCCCTGCTGTTTGCGCTGATCGCCGACGGCGTAGCTAACGGCGCCTGGGCGGCGGTCGTCGGCATGCCCGGTCTCGGGGTCGCGGCCGCCGCCGAGTACGGCATTGACCTGACCCGGCTCGCGCTCGTGCCCGCTCCGGGCGAGCACTGGCCAACGATCGTCGGTGCCCTCGTCGACGGGCTGGACATCGTGGTGGTGGCCACGCCCGATGACGTTCCGGTCACCGCCGCCCGCACACTGATGGCGCGGGCCCGGCAACGCGGCTGCGTGCTCGTCCCCACCCGGGAGTGGCCCGGCTGCGACCTGACGCTACAGCTGGTCGAGCGACGCTGGCGTGGCCTGGCACAGGGCCGAGGACGGTTACGCGTGCAGGAAGTCACGCTGAGCGCCGCCGGCCGCGGCCGGGCCGACCGGCTGCGGTGGACGAGCACCACGATGCCGCCACCGTCGATCGCCGGCCGGGTCGGCCCACTACCCGGCCAGGTCCCCGGACTGCCGGTCCATCTGCGGCCCGTCGATCCCCCGCCGGCGGCCGACCGGGCCCTGCCGCGTCGGCCGCGTCCCGTGCCGGCCTGCCCGCCGGAGCCGTGGCGCGAGATGTTCCGCCAAGGGCAGCCGGCCGGGACGCCCGGCCGCCCGCCGCCGGCGGCCGCCGCGGATGGGGCCGGGTACCCGGTGCGAGACAGCGCGGCGGGGTGAAAGGGGGTCAGGCGATGCGGTCCATCTGGATGGGAGCGGTCTCGTTCGGGCTGGTGTCGATCGCGGTGAAGCTGTACTCGGCCACCGAGGAGAAAGACATCCGGTTCCACCAGGTACACGCGACAGACGGCGGACGGATCCGCTACAAGCGAACCTGCTCGGTCTGCGGCGAGGAGGTCAGCTACGACGACATCGCCAAGGGATACGACCTGGGCGGCGGCGAGCTGGTCGTGCTCACCGATGAGGACTTCGTCGACCTGCCGCTGCCCACGAGCCACACGATCGACGTGCTGGAGTTCGTCCCGGCCGGGCAGGTCGATCCGATCCTGTACAACAAGGCCTTCTACCTGGAGCCCGACGGCGCGGTTACCAAGCCGTACGTGCTGTTGCGCGACGCGCTGACGCAGACCGACCGGGTGGCGATCGTCAAGGTGGCGCTGCGCCAACGCGAGCAGTTGGCCACGCTGCGGGTACGCGAGAACGTGCTGGTGCTCAACACCATGTTGTGGCCCGACGAGGTGCGCAAACCCGACTTCGGGTTCCTCGACAAGGACGTCGAGGCGCGGCCGGCCGAACTGGCGATGGCCGGTTCGCTGATCGCGTCGATGGCGGCCGACTTCGACCCGACGCAGTACAGCGACAACTACCGGGCCGCGCTCCAGGAGGTTATCGACGCGAAGGTGGCCGGCCGTGAGGTGGTCAAGCCCGAGGAGGAAGAGCCTGCTCCGACGCCGGCCGTCGACCTGATGGCCGCGCTGCGCGCCTCGGTGGACCGGGCCCGGGCGGCACGAGGCGAGCCCCGCGGCGACGCGGCCGGGCCGACGCGGACCAGCTCGGCACGGTCGGCGAAGAAGGCGCCCGTGAAGGCGGCGGCCAAGAAGACGGCGCACCTGAAGGCGGCGGCGAAGAAGGCCGAGCCGGCCAAGAAGGCGGCGCCCGAGAAAAAGACGGCGGCTAGGAGGGCGGAGAGGCCTCTGCCAGCGCGGGCGCAGAAGAAGGCGACCAAGCCCACGGCGAACAAGGAACCCGCGAAGACGGCGGCCAAGAAGGCGCCAGCGAGGAAGACGGCGCCGCGCACATCGGCTTAATCCAAGATCGCCATCACCTGACGCGGCATGCCATCGCTGATGCCAAAACCGAGGTGACCGGTTGAGCAGGACGACGAAGCCCGCGTCGGCGACGACTTCGGCATACCTATCGATCGCGATAGGGATGGTGCCGAGAAGCCGTGAGCCAGCACAACGGCCGGACGACGATCCGAGCCCCATGGCGATAGAGCCGTCTCCGTGGAGCACGACGCCAATGGATCTGCGCGAGGTTCTGCACCGCACCCTCGGGGGTTGCAGGACGAGGGCGACTAGGCGCGTGGGTGACAGACTGATTGACAACCGGTGCGGGACCCGCCCTCATTGCCGTCTACTCCTACCGCCTCGCCAGTGGCCAGGCCCGCTGGTTTAGATCATCGGTCTTCCGCCCGGCGCGGACGGGCGTCGTCGCCAGCAGAAGCGGCCCTGTGCCGCGGCCGCGTCGAAGGTCACCGGCCGCTGCACGACAGTCGGCCGCTGTGGTAGATCAGCTCGGAAGACGGACCTCCGCCGGGTCGCGGTCGTTGCGCAGCCCTTTCCAGGACGGCTGGCGAAGCCGACGGTCCGGCGTCCAGGAGCGGAAGGTCACGTCGGCAACCAGCACCGGGGCGACCCATTGTGCGTGTCGGGCGTGTTGGCGCGGCACGGGTTGGTCGAACGGTGAGGTGGGCTGCCGCAGCGGGTCCAGGCGTTGTTGCAGGTCATGCAATGTGGCCTCGGTGAATCCGGTGTTGACCTGCCCGACGTAGGTCAGCCGGTCGCCCGCATCGTGCATACCGAGCAGCAGGGAGCTGATCATCCCCGACCGCCGACCGCCACCCGGCTTGTAGCCGGCCACGATGACCTCGAGCGTACGGGTGAGCGGCACCTTGATCCATGCGGGGGACCGTCGGCCGGGCTGGTACGTCGACGCCAGCTGCTTGGCGATCACGCCCTCCAAGCCCAGATCGCGGGCTGCCGCGACCAGCGCGGGCCCTGCGTCACCGGTCCAGTATGGGGGCGTGTCCACTGTGTCTGCGGTGACGTCGAGTCGCTGCAGGGCATCGCGCCGCTCCACGTAGGGCAGCGGCATCAGGTCGGTGCCGTCGAGGTGGAGCAGGTCGAAGACGTAGAACCGCACCGGTGACGCGCGGACGAGGCTGGCGCTGGGCACGGGCGTACGCATGCGCTGCTGCAATGCGGCGAAGCTGGGTAGGCCGTTCCTGCCCACAGCCACGATCTCCCCATCCAGAATCGCTGTGCGGCCGGCGAGCACCGTGCTCAACGCAGCCAGTTCCGGGTAGGTCTTCGTGACGTCGACGTTGTTACGGCTGAGCAGGCGCGATTCATCGCCGGCGACAAGTGCGATCGCGCGTACGCCGTCCCACTTGAATTCATATCCCCACTCGCCGGCCGTTGGCAGTGATCCGAGGGTGGCCAGCATCGGCGCAACCACAGTCGGCATCGCCGCGGTCGTGCCATGATCATGGGGGTGGTCGTGGTCGACGTCATCGGGCCGCGCGGCTCCGGTCGGGGCTGGGGCGAGGCCCAGCCGGTCACTCACCAGACGGACCGGGCTGAGGTCCAGGACCGGCCAACTCGGTGGCAGCGCAACCGCGGCGCGTTTCGGGTTGGCGGTGACGTAGTACGCGCGGTGCGCCAGTGCCGCGGCTACCGCATGACCGACCGTCAGATCACCGTGAGCGAGGCGGGCGAACTCGCTGACCTGACGAAGGGCCTCCGCCGGGTCCCGGCCGCCGTCGTCGGCGCCGAGCAGCAGAATGACCATGGTCCTGGTGTGCACCAGCCGCATGAGCTGGGTGATGTCCCAGTCGTCGGTGAGTGCGGCCAGCGCCGCGGCCAGGCAGGTCGACGGCACGCCGACGTGCCGCCCCTCGGCGTTGATTTCCGAAATCAGCTCGGCAGCGGCAATCTGACCATGCGCATACGCCAGCAGCGCGGAGCCGTCGTAAACGACGGCAATGTCAGTCACGCTGCGCGGCCCCGCGCCCGGTCAAGCAGCCGTTGTGCCTCGTCCAACGCCGCCGGTGGGATCGGCAGCGCCAGTTGGCGGCGCCACCGTTGCCGTCCGGCGTCGGTGACGTCAAAGCCCGCGGCGCGCAGCACCTCATCCAGAATGGGGTCGGTGACCGTTTCGGGCCGCACGCCTCCGGCATCTCCGGACGCACCGCCGTCGGCCACGTGATGATTCTACTCTCCAAGGTCGCCTAGACCAGACCCGTTTTGCGGCTGCGGGTCGGCGCCACATTCTCCGGCGCGCGGTGCCCGCCGATCGCGGCACCGGCGGGACACGTCGCTCCAGTCGGCTCCGCCGATGTCACGCAGCGCCGCGCCAGTGCAAGCGCCGCGGCGTCCAGCTCGGCAACGCGACGGCGTGGAGCGTCATAGTCGATCGTCATGTGTGGTCACCCTCCCCGGGCGTGCGGTGTCGGTGTAACGAACACGGTCGAGGATCGATGTGTTCCATCAGCGGCCGGCGCGGCGCCGGAGAGGTTGACTCCGCAGCCCATACGCCGCCTGGTGAGCCGGTATTGTCCGGCGGCGTTTCCCTGCCAGCCCGGTCAAACGCCGGTTCTCCGCGCCCTGGTCGTCGGTCCTGCGCCGGCCGCCGGTGGGCGGACACGGACACTGGTGCAGTTGAGCACACAGGGAGCGGGATCGACGGCCAGCGCCAGCGTCCGCTCAAGGTCGGCGAGCACCGCCCGGACTGGCCGCGGCACCCTCGTCCCGTCGCGAGCGACCTCAACCAGGTGGCGGCACCCCTTTTCCAGCTCATCCAGATTGCCGCCCAGCCGGGCTCGCTGCACCCGGTCGACGGGTTCGCCGAACCGGCGGTCTGTCGAGGGCCTGGCGCGGGCCGAAACGGTCACGGAGGCGGCCTGCCAGGCGACCAGCAGCTCCGCCGAGGCGGTGAACAAGATCCCCGCACGCCAGCCCGTCAGGTCACGGACCCGCCACTGACACGCGCCGTCTACTGCTTCAGCCACGTCCACCACCCTGCCAGCCGGACCTGACGCCGAGGAAGACGTGGCTCGCACGCGCAACGTTCACGATGTCGCGGCCGACCGGACGGTCCAGCGGGCGGCGACTGGCCGGCCGGTAATGGCTGCCTCGGCGACGGCCAAAGCCAGCAGGTTGGTGTGCAGCACATCGGCGTACGACGCGTACGCTGCGCCCGGCCGTGCCGTCGGCAAGGGCGGTCCGCGATGCCGAGCGGGCGGCTCGGGCCGTGATGATGCCGTCGGCTCGCGAGGACGTTGTCGCGCTCTCCGACCGGGTGTTCGTCCACCGCCGGCATCGGCGGGCCGCAACCGCCCTTGGCGTCTTCGGTGTCACCGCCGCCATGGCCCTCCTCGAGGCGATCAGCCAACCGCTGGGCGAGGACGTGCAGGTGGACCTCGCCGGTGTCACCTTCCTCGACTGCGCCGGACTCGGCGCGTTGATCGCCGCCAGCAACGCGGCCCGCACCCGCGCCCGTCGGTTCGTCGTCACCAACCCATCCGGCGCCGCCCGCCGGATCCTGGAGATCTGCTACCTGCTCGACCCCTAACCCGGGGCTGGGAAACCGGCGTGCCTCGCTGACACCCGGCAGGCGAAGCAGCCGCGGCCGCCGCGCGGCGGCGGGCGCCCCGCCCGCCAGCAACCGCGTCAACCGACCCGCGCCCGCCGCCGTGAGGTGAGGGTTCACCCGCACCACCGGGTTTCCGGCCTCGCTCTCACGGCCGTCACGGCGAGGGCTTCCCCGGCCAGCCCGGGCAGGCCCAACGCCCGCCGCAGATCGGCCGCCATCGCACACCGCCCGGTACGCCGCGATCAGGCCCGCCGCCTCACCCGCACGCACCACGCCCAACACCAAACTCGTCGCGCTCGTCGTGGCCCGCCGGGCCGATCTCGATGCGCCATGTCCGGTTATGGCACAGGAAGCGTGGACCGATGACGACGGTCAATACGGCTGCGCCATCTGGCCTCCATCCTCGGCTACTCCAAGACGACCGACTCCTCCACCACCAGCACCGGCCATTCACGCTGGTGAACGGCCTTTTCCCTTGCAGTGCTACTCCCGCCGGAGACACGCGCAGGTTCGACTCCCGCCGCCTCAAAGAGGCCGGCGGGAGTCGAACCTCGCTTATGCCAGCCCCCGCCGCATCCAAGGGGAACTGGTCGGGCTGGGCCACCGGGTCGGTGCCGGCACCATCCGCCGCATCCTCGCCGCCGCCAGGATCGGCCCGGCGCCACGCGAGGTCGACACCAGCTGGCGGACCTTCCTGCACACCCAGGCGTCCGGACTGCTCGCGACCGATTTTATGAGCGTCACGCCCGTGCCGTGCTCGGCGTTTACGAGCGCCACTTCAACGACCACCGACCACACCAGAGCCTCAATCAACACCCGCCCCACCACGACCCTGCCGTCGTCGTCGCCATCGACGCACCGGTACGGCGAAGACGAGTTTCTCGGCGGGATGGTCAACCAGTACACACGAGCCGCCTGATCCGATCACCCAAGCCGCAGGTCACAGGCCATGCGACGAGTATTGGCACCATACAGGCTGCGGGAGATCCTGCGCGCCGAGGGCGTGTCGTTTCAACGGTTAAAGACCTGGAAGCACTCCCGCGACCCCGACTACGCGGTCAAGAAGGCCCGCATCGAGCACCTGTCCGCCTTCGCCGACGGCAGCGGCCAAGAGAGCAGCCGCCGAAAGGCTGGCCGAGCGCCTACCGCCGTCCCAGCGCAAGAACTGTGCCGTGTGCGGGTCGCTCCGGTCCCTATGGTCGCTGCGGGAGGGTATGTGCCCCGAATGCTGGCGAGCCCAGCTACCGCCACGAGGACGGACGGGCACCAGGGGCGGCGATGGCGGATGGACGCGCAACAACCAGATGGCGATACCTCATGGCGCCCGGCGACCGAGCGATCACCGGCACGTCGGCGGCTCGATCGGCATCGGAGTGGACGGCCAGGTGGGCCGAGGGTGATTACGCTCGGTCAAGCCCGGTTGGTGCTCCATGTGCAGCCGGTATGCACGTTAGACGCGCGTCCCCCCTGGGGACCTCCGATGTGGCTCGGAGGCCCCTTGCGGGGCGGCCCCTCTTTCTTGTCGGGTACGGCTGCCGCGCTGCTATGGCTTGCGCGCCACGCCGCAATACTGGTTAACGTCGATGTCGGGATCATCCGGCTCGGGGCGCCACCGGGAGCATGGGACGACACCTGGCGCCAGCAGCTCCAAGCCGTCAAAGAAGCGCTCGATCTCTGCTGAGCTACGGTAGACGATCTTCGGGGTGCCGTACTCATTCCAGTACGCGACGATGTCGTCCGCCTCGGCTCTGTTGATGTCGTGACATCCGTGCGCGATTGTCAGGTAGCTGCCGGACGGCAGCGCATCGACGAGCCGTCGCACAACCTCTCGTGCTTCCTTGTCATCGAGGATGAAATGCACGATGCCTAGCAGCGTGAGCGCGATTGGCTTGTCGAAGTCCAGCGTGCGCCGCGCCTCCCGCACGATCGTGTCAGGATCGTGCAGATCTGCCTCGATGTAGTCGGTGGCACCCTCGGGGCTGCTGGTGAGCAGGGCGCGAGCGTGCACGAGCACGAGAGGATCGTTGTCAACGTAGACGATTCGGGACTCCGGGGCGATCGACTGCGCAACCTCGTGGGTGTTGTCGGCAGTGGGCAAGCCAGTCCCGACATCGAGAATCTGCCGGATACCCTCGTCCGCGACGAAGTAGCGCACCACCCGGCGCAGGAACGCCCTGTCTGCGACGGCTAGATCAATGATGGACGGAAAGCGCCTGGCAATCTCGTCACCGGCCTCCCGGTCGGGTGCGAAGTTGTCCTTGCCGCCGAGCCAGTAGTTCCACAGTCGTGCCGAGTGCGGCACAGAGGTATCCAACTTGGGGCGTGCCTCGCTGTCTGTCACGGAGAGCATCTCCCTGTCCGGTAACGGGGGCCTATGGCAAGGCATCCTAACCCGGTTGCGACCGGTCGATCGCCGTTGTCCGATCAGGAGTCTCGCTCGGTCCCGCGCCGGCCCTAGGGATGCCAGCGACCCCCGGCGAACAACTGGACCCGGCCGCGCGATCCTCTGCGCTGTGGTGGCTGTGACCAGGCAGGATTCCACGCAGTTGCTGTAGAGGTGGGGGACGGCCAGCCTTGGGGGGAGAGGCTTACCGTCCCCTCTTCGCGCCGGCCTGGGGGTCGGGCTGGCCTACGGCACGGCGATCCTCGCCCTCGCGCCGATCACCGGCGCATCGGCGAACTTCGCCCGTACCTTCGGCACCGACCTTTCACTGGCGCTCGGCGGCGGCCACGCCGCCTGGGGCGACCTGTGGATCTACGCGGTAGCCCCGCTGGTGGGCGGCATCGTGGCGGTCTACGTCTACGACGTCCTCATCGCCGGACGACCACTGACCGCACCGCTGACCCGCCGGGTAACCCGCGGCACGGCCGGCCCCGCGGCCGCGCAC
>Ga0137372_10004055_pt1 | contig 14246 bp, 18 predicted proteins | sample SagtaG_6_FD_104911 | JGI IMG/M metagenome (GOLD analysis project Ga0137372, IMG submission 104911) | Vadose zone soil microbial communities from Sagehorn Ranch, Mendocino, California, USA - Sage1_R_60_16 metaG | ecosystem: Environmental > Terrestrial > Soil > Vadose zone | place: USA...
GCGCCGCGCGGCGTCCGCGTCAACGCCGTCTCGGCGGGCGTGGTCGAGACGGAGGCGCTGGATCACTTTCCGAACCGCGAGCAAATGCTGCGCGCGGCGCAAGAGCGAACACCCGCGGGCCGGATGGTGGAGCCGAGCGACGTCGCCGCCGCCGTCACGTATCTCTGCTCGCCGGACGCGGAGATGGTGCGCGGCCACACCCTCATCGTCGACGGCGGCTACTCCCTCCTCGCCTGATGGAACCGACCGAACACAACCGTCGAGCCTGGGACGAGATTCACCGTCAGCGCGCCGAGGCGCTCGCCGGCGAGCGGGGCCTGCCGACGCAGGTGCGGCACGCGCTCGCGGACCTCAAGGAGAAACGGGTCCTCCATCTGCAATGCGGAACCGGCGAGGGGACGGCCGAGCTCGCCGAGCTCGGCGGCGTGGTCACCGGCGTCGACTCGTCCGGGCAGGCGCTCGAAGCCGCGCGAGAACGCTGGCCGTCGATCCTCTGGGTGCAGGCGGACCCGCAGGCGCTGCCTAGGGAGTTGCGGCGTGGACGCTTCGACCTCGTCTACTCGGGCCCGGGCTCGCTGATCGAGGTGATCGACCTGTACACATGGATGAGCGGTGTTGTCGCGACGCTTCGCGAGGGAGGCGACTTTCTGCTGTTCGAGGAGCATCCGGTAGCGCTCTGCGTCGACGGGCTCATGCATTGGCGCGAGAGCTACTTCGACGAGGGCTCGCGGCGGTTGGGACAGATCGTGACGACCGCTTCGCACGCCGGCCTCTCGCTCCGGGCTCTCGAGGAATATCCGGCGCGCAGCGACAGCTGGCGGCGGCACGACGCCCGCGTTCCGGGCACGTTCCTGCTTTACGCGCAGCGGGCATAGAAGCCTACCGTGGCGCTGCCCGTCAGCCTGATCCTGATCGCCGTCGGGGCAATCCTCGCGTTCGCGGTCAACCAGGGCCCGAGTCCGTCGGTCGACATCGACGTTGTCGGCTGGGTGCTGATGGCCGTCGGGCTCGTCGGCATCCTGCTGTCGCTCCTCTGGTGGGAGCGTTGGGGCCCAGGCTATTGGGGCATGCACCGCGGGCCCTATCCAGCCGACGGTCCGTACCCGCGACGCTACGGCTATCCGAGACGACGAACCGTCGTCGAGGAGGACGAGCCGCCCGGACCGCCTGCTGGCCCGCCGCCCGGTCCACCTCCGTAACGAGAGGGCCTCACTCGCGGTGTACCGCAACTCCGGAGACGACGAGCGCGACGCCGCCCAACTCAACGGGTGATGGCAGCTGCGCGAGGACGACAATGCCCACGATCGTCGCGGTCGCGGGAAGGAGAGACACCATCAATGCGTACGTCGCTCGCTTCATCCGCGCCATCGCCAGCTGATCGCAAACGTACGGGATGACCGAGGAGGTGATTCCCACGCCGATCCCCGCACCGAGGGCGACAGGATCGACGAACGCGGGAAGCGCACTCCATCCGCCGAGCGGGGTCGCGACGACGACCGCGACCAGCATCGAGACGGCCAGCCCGTCGATGCCGCCCATCCCGCCGCGCTGCGCGACGCGGTGCGCGAGCACGATGTAGAGGGAGAAGAGCGCCGCATTTGCGAACGCGAAGGCGATTCCGACCGGCTCTCCCGTGATGCGCACGTTCGTGAGCAGATAGACGCCGCCGACGGCGAGCGCCAACGCGACCGCGTTCCGCAGGCTGCGCGTCCCGACCGCGGCCAGCGCGACGACCGGCAAGAACTCGATTGCGGCCACCGTTCCCAGCGGCAGCCGGTCGATCGAGACGTAAAAGCAGACGTTCATGATCGCGAGCACGCAGCCCATTGCGAAGAGGGTGCGCCGGCCCTCGGTATCCAGTGCCGCGAGCCCACGCCACGGACGACGCCATGCTGCGTAGATCGCGGCGGCACTCGCGATGCGAAGCCACGCGACGCCCATGGGCGAGATCCGCGCAAAAAGCAGCACGGCGAAGGCCGGTCCGAGGTAGTGGAACACGGCACTACCGACGAAGAAGCTCTGCGGCGGTGCCGCCGTCAGCGCGCGGCGCCAGGGCTTTGCATCGCCGGCAACCACGGAGCTCTCCACGCCCTCATGGTCCCCTCCTCTTGCCCGCGACGAAATGGGAGATCGAAGGCATTCCGCGCTAAGCTCCTGCGAACGAAAGGAACTTCGCGGCGATGGCTTACGAACGACAGCTGCTCGACCAGACAAACCGTCGAATCCTCAAAGAGCTCCAGGCGGAAGCGCGCCTGACGATGGCCGAGCTCGGTCGCCGTGTAAGCCTCTCTCCGCCCGCGGTTGCAGATCGTGTGCAGCGTCTCGAGAAGGCCGGGGTGATCACCGGCTATCACGCGGCCGTCGATCCGAAGGCGCTCGGTTTTCCTTTCTCAGCAGTGGTCCGGGTTGCGCCGGACGCACGCCGACTCCAGAAGATCCCGGAGATTGCGAGAGAGACGCCTGAGGTCGGCGAGTGCCACCGGATCACCGGGGAGGACTGCTTCTTCCTCAAGCTGCACCTCCACTCGATCGACGAGCTGGAGGAGATCCTCGACCGGTTCACACCGTTCGGTCGCACGACTACGTCGATCATCCACTCGTCCCCGGTGCCCGGACGGCCGGCGCCGCTCGAAGAGCTACGTCAGCCGGTCGAAGACCTCGTCTAGTTCCTCGTCCGACATGGTGAACGGCGGTGCCGCCTGGATCAGAGCATGACCCTGTTCGGCTGCAGGTATCGGGATGACAAGCACGCCGCGTCGGAGTGCGTGGGCCGAGTCCCCGCCCTTCGTACGCAGCAACCCTGCGCCGTGCCAACCCGCCGCTTCGAAGCGCTGGGACGACTCCGCAACACGCGGAAGAAGCTTGGGCACCTCCTCGAGGACGACGAGCGCGGCCGCGCACGCCAGGGGATTACCGCTGTGCGTGTGCGTGTAGACGTCTTCATCGCCGAGATCCCAAACTTGCTCGAGGTCGGCGCGAACAAACAAGGCGGCCGAGAGCGGTAGCCCGCCGCCAAGCGCCTTGCCAATACAGAGGACGTCGGCTACGTCCGAGCCAGGCCAGAGCTCACCGAGACGACCGAGGCCGGTGAAGATCGCATCGACGATGAGGAGCGCGCCGGCTTCGTCGCAGCGCCGCCGGAGGGTCGGCAGGAAATCGTCCGGCGGCACGCGCGCGCCGGCGCGCCCTTGCACGGGCTCGACGATGACCGCGGCGACGTCCTCCGGGAGCGGACCGGGATCCTCGCCGAACGCACGGCGATGGACGGGACCAGGGAGCCAAGCAGTGAACGGCACGCGGAACCGCTCCATTCCCGTCGCAGCGAGAGCAAGCAGGCCGGTGCCGTGATAGGCGCCCTCGAAAGCGATGATCCCCTGGCGCCCAGTTGCGAGCAGCGCTGTCCGCAACGCGATCTCGACCGCATCCTCGCCCGTGACTCCGAACTTGGCTGGCCATGGCAGCGCGTCGCGAAGCCGGCCCGTCACCTCCGCCTCGGCCAGATCGCCAAGCGCGTGAACGACGGGGGCGTTCGCCATCGCCTCCGCGACCTTCGGATTGCCATGGCCGAGAACCGCGACGCCGAATCCACCCGTTAGATCGAGGTACTCGCGCCCGTCCACGTCCCAGACGCGGCACCCCTCTGCTTTGGCCCAGATCAAATGCCGTTACGCCGGCCGACGAGCCGACCAAGCGTGTCCGCCGCGATGTAACCGGCGATCCTCGGGTTCTCCTGCAGACGCCGCAGCGAGTACGCATACCAGTGACGCCCGAACGGGACATAGATGCGCAGCCGGTGTCCTTCGCTCACGAGCTCGTCGCCGAGCAGCGGACGCACGCCGAGCAGCATCTGGAACTCGTACTCCTCGCGCTCGAGCCCGTGCTCGGCTACGAGCCGTCGCCCCTCGTCGAGCAGCCACCGGTCATGCGTCGCGATTCCGACGTATGAGCCGGCTTCCAGCAGGGCCTCGAGCGCGCGCACGAACGCTGCACGCACCGCTTCGTACTCCTGATACGCGACCTCGGGCGGCTCCACATAGATTCCTTTGCAGAGACGCACACTCGGCTCGAGGTCGCCAATGTCCGCGATGTCGGTCGTCGTCCGTCGCAGCATCGCCTGGAGCACGATGCCCACGTTCTCGTGTCCGTCCGCGCGCAGCTCGCGGTACAGGCGCAGCGTGTCGTCCGTCGTCGACGAATCCTCCATGTCGATCCGAACGAAGTTGCCCCGCGACGCCGCGTCCTCGACGACGACGCGCAGATTGTCGCGACAGATCTCGTACCCCAGCTTTAGGCCGAGGCCGGTCAGCTTGACGCTGACGTTGGAGTCCAAACCGCACCGCTGGATGTCCGCGAAGACGTCCTGGTAGGCGCGCACGATCGCCGCCGCCTCTTCCTCGGTCGTGATCTCCTCGCCGAGGACGTCGATCGTCGCCAGCTTTCCTTCACGGTTGATCCGGCGCACGGCCTCGCGCGCGTCCTTCAACTCGGGCCCGGCGATGTACCGCTCCGAGAGCTTCTGGACGAGCGGGCGCGGCACGGCCGGAAGCAGGCGGACGATCGCTCGGTCGAAGATCGCCACGAGGGAGCGATTCTACGTTCGGTCGCTCAGCCCCGAGCCACGAGCAACTGGGCGCCTGCGTCGGGACGCCTCACGCCGGATTCGGCGAAACCGGCCCGACGAGCGAGCGCCTGAAGATCGGCGTCCTCGTAGAAATGGCCGCGAGTGGCGAGCGGGTAGGGCGCGGCGGGCGTGCCTTTCATCTCGGGTGCCGTTGTGTAGATCGCAACCCGTCCGCGCTCACGGTCGAGCACACGACGGAACTCGCGCAACGCTGCGACCGGGTCAGGGAAGAAGAAGAATGCGACGAGGCACGAGACCACCGTGAACTCCGCGTCGTCGAACGGGAGCCTTTCCGCGGAGCCATGGACGACGCGAGCGCGGCCACCGGTGTTCTCGCGGGCGAGCCGCACCATCGCGCGGCTGTGGTCGAGGCCGGCTCCCACGCAGCCGGTCTCGAGCGCCCGGCGCAAGAAGACGCCGCCGCCGCAACCGACGTCGAGCAGAACGTCGTCCGAGGTCAGCCGCAGCGCCGCCAATACCGGCTCCCACGCGAAGGAGTGCACGTCCTCCGCCCCGTAGGTTGCGCGCGCCGCTCGCCCGTGCGGTCGCCTGGCGACGCGGTCGGTCATCCGGTCGATCCGCCACTCGCGCAGCCGACGGAGCATTCCGGCCGCTGGGCTATTGCTCGCGCATGAAGCCCTGGCGTGCGGCACTCACGAGCGCCACCGCCTCGGGAAACAACACGCGCATGGCGTCGCGGAGCGCCAGCGCCTGTTCGTCCGCACCGCCCTGGACTTCGACCTGCGAGAGGGCCGCGGCCGTCAACTGAACCGCCGTGCTCAACGTGAGCGTTGCGAACTGCTCCCGCTGTGCCTCCTGCACGGTCTCGGCCTGCTGCTCCGCGAACTCCCGCAGGCTGCGAAGCAGATCATCGGGGTCGCCCAACGGAAAGCCCATTCCACCTTCCATGTCCCAAGCATAGGCAAGGCCGAAGAGTTAGGGTCGCGGCCGTGGAGGAGCGGGCGGGCCTCGTCCTTCCCCCGAAGCCGGCCGAGCGCAACCGGCCGCGGATGGATCCGCCGAACGTGCTCTGGTTCTTCGGGGCCTACGCGATCTCGTTCGGCGTTTACGCGCTGATTCAGGCGATCCCGGACGACCAGAACGGCCTCTGGATCTTCGTCGCGGCAGTCGGATTCCTGTTCGCGTTCACGCTCGCCTCGTGGTGGCTGCTGCGCATGTGGTGGTGGGTGCCGGGCGGCCTGGCCGCGGCGCTCTCGGTCGCGACGTTTCCCGCCGTCGCGGTCGGTTTTCTCAAGCTGATCGACGTCTGGCCCAGCGATTCGTTCCCCAGCCAGTCCGGAGGCTTCAGCGGCTATCAATTCGGGGTAGCGATCGCGACTGCGTTTGTTGGTCTCGTCGCGTTCGCGGTCACGCGCTTCTCGTTTCTCTTCGCGGTCGTGATCGCCGCGATCCTCGTGGGCTCGCAGCTGCTGGTGCCCGCGTTCGACTCGCCGCCGAGCGGAGGCGATCGCAGCACGACCGCGATTGTCTTCGGTGCCCTGCTCGTGACCGTTGGCGTGTTCCTGGACGCGTTCGGCCGCCGCCGCGACGCATTCTGGTTCCATGGGCTCGGGTGGCTGAGCGCCGCCGCAGGGCTCGTCTTCCTCACCGTCGACCCGGGCGGCGACCCCGATCGCGGCTGGATCCCGATGTTGATCGCCGGCGTCCTGATGCTCGTCGTCGCCGGCCCGACCCGTCGCGCGACCTGGGCCGTGTACGGCGTTCTCGGCTACTACGCGGCCATCGTGCACTACCTGATCAAAGGACTGAACGAAAGCCGCTGGCCTTTTGCGCTGCTTGCTCTCGCGGTGGGACTGAGCATCTTCGCCGGCGGCGCATTGCTGCACCGCTACGGCGAGGTCTGGGCGGGGCGCTTCGTGCGCCGGCCGCCGCCCACGCTGGGCCCGTAGAAGGGGCAGTCAGGCCAGCTCGAGCTTGTAGTTGTCCTCGACGTCGCGGGCCAGCTCGTCGACCGCGGGCAGTGCGCCCTGGATCGCGCCGGCGAGGTCGCCGTTGCCGCCGAGCGAGTCGAGGTACGCGAGGGACGCAAGGCGCGGCTCGTCGTCCGCGGCGAGTTCCATGGTCTCCTCCGCCACTTCGCACAGAGCCTCGATCGACGCGGCCTCGCGCACGCGCTCACTGCTGGTGATCGGCGAGCCGTCGTCGTCGAGGGCCAGCCACTCGTGCGCTCCCGCCGAACCCGCGAACGCACAGAGGTACACGCGCTCGCCGGCGGCAGACTCGACGGCGAGCACGGCCGCCACCACCTGCCCTTCGGCTGCGTGCGTGGCCGCCACCGCAGCGATCCGGCTCACGTCGTCGCTGAGCGCCACGGCCGGAGCATAGACTCGGCCTCGTGTCAGGGGCCGTCACCGCGCGGACGCTCTTCGCCCCGCTCGGGCCGACGTATGACCGCTACGCCGCGCTGCTCTCCTTCGGACAGGATCCGCGCTGGCGCCGCTTCCTCGTTTCGCGTATCGCCGTCGGTTCGCGCGACACCGTGCTCGACGTTGCGACCGGGACAGGCGCGGTGGCCCGCGAACTCCTCGCTCGCAACGGCTGTACCGTCGTAGGCCTCGACCAGAGCCCCGAGATGCTCGAGGAGGCCCGTCGGAGGCTGCCGTCGAGCGTCACGCTGGTGCAGGGCAAGGCCGAGCAACTCCCGTTCCCGGACGCTGCGTTCGACGCCCTCACCTTTACGTACTTGCTGCGGTACGTGTCCGACCCGCTCGCCACCTTGCATGAGCTCGCACGCGTCGTGCGGCCGGGCGGGACGATCGCCGGACTCGAGTTCGCGCTCCCGCGCGGTATCTGGCGGACGCCGTGGGAGCTATACGTGCGCGTCGGCCTCCCGCTCGCAGGGCGCGCCCTCTCGAAGGGCTGGGCGCAGGTCGGCGCCTTCCTCGGCCCGAGCATCCGCGAGTTCTACGACCGTTATCCGGAGCCGGCGCTGCTCGAGTTGTGGGAAGACGCCGGCATCGCGCGGGTGCGGTCGCGCCGGCTCAGCCTCGGCGGCGGCATCGTGACGTGGGGCACGCGGACGTGAGCGAGACGACGCGCCCGGCCTACTACGCCCTTACGCCCGGTGGCTGGCGCGACGACGTGACGCTGCTTCATCCGCCGTACACGCTCTGGCACCTCTCCTACGTTGTGATCGGCGCAGCGATCGCGCCCCACTTCCGGGCAGGAATCCTCGTCGCGGCGCTCATCGCATTCTTCCTCGGGATGGGCATCGGGGCGCATGCCCTGGACGAGCTCCACGGCAGACCCCTGCAGACGCGTATCGGCACGAGAACGCTCGCCGCCCTGGCGGCGGTGTCGCTTGCAGCGGCCGCGGGGATCGGGATCGGGACCGCGATCCGGACAAGCCTCTGGCTGCTCGCCTTCGTTGCGGCCGGGACGTTCATCGCGGTTGCCTACAACCTCGAGCTCCTCGATGGCCGCTTCCACGGGGATCCCTGGTTCGCACTGGCCTGGGGCGCGTTCCCGCTGCTCGCGACCTATTTCGCAGCCGCCGGTGTCCTGCGCGTGGAGGCGGTCCTCGCCGCGGCGTTCGCCGCCCTCCTCAGCCATGCGCAGCGCTTGCTCTCGACGTCGGTACGGACGGTCCGTCGCCGGGTGAGGGCCGTATCGGGCCGGATCGAGCTGTCAGACGGCACAGCCCTGCCGGTCACCCGAGAGACGCTGAGCGGTGATGCGGAGCGCGCTCTGCGCGTACTGAATGCGAGCGTCGTCCTCCTCGCTGCGACCCTCCTCGTCATCCGCGTAACCTGACGCCGTGGATCTCGTCACGATCGCCCAGGTCGTGTTCGCAGTCACCGCCGCGGTGACCGCGGCGTCGCTCGTCGCGGCCACCTTCGACCGTGTCCGTCGCCGCGTCCTCCTCCTGCTCGCGACGATTCTCGGAGCCGAGGCTGCTGCGGCCTGGATCGCCTTTGGGCTCCGCCGCGGCACCGAGCTCGCCGTCGTCGCAGGCGGTATCACGCTCGCATTCGCCGCACAGCTCGTCGCCGTCAAGCTCCGTGACCTGCGCCGCGCCGCGGGCCGCGTCGACGAGCAGCTAGCGCGGGCCCAGGCGCGGCTGACGGCGCTCGTCGCTCGCGAGACCGAGGAGCGCGGCGCCGAGCTCGAACGCATTCTCGCCCGCGCCCGCGCCGATTCCATGTCGCTGCTTGCCGAACAGGAGCGCCGGATCGCCGAGGAGCGGCGATCAGCCGCCGCCGAGCGCTCGCGCGTCGCGGTCGACGAACTCGGCGAGGCCTTGACGGCGGCGCAGCAACAGGTGGAGTCGCGGCTGAACGCCTGGACGGACGACCTCGAGCGCGCACAGCACGCGGTGGTCGAACAGCTCGCCCAACTCGCCCAGCGCCAGAAGCAGCTCATCTCCGAGGCAGAGGCTCGGATCGCAGCCGATGCCGAGCGGCTCGAGACGGAGAGTGAGCAGCAACGTGCCGGCCTCGTCAAGCTCCGCGACGATCTCACGCGCGCGACGCAGGAGGCGGTCGAGTCGGGCAGCTCGGAGCTCGAAACCTTCGCCGCCGAACGTCGCCGCGCGCTCAACGAGCTGAACGAGCGGATCCGCCGTCGCGAACGTCAGCTCGCCGAGCTCCTCGAACGCGAGGAGACGGACGCGATGCGGCGCATCCAGGCGGGCTTCGCCGACGTCGAGCGGAAACAGATCGAGCAGCTCGACCGCGTCCTCCAGCGGGCGACGTCCAATTACTCGGACGCGGCGGCGCAGCAGTTTGCTGACACGGTCCGGTCGACCCGTGAAGCCACGGCGACGCGGCTCTCGCGTGAGCTCGACCGCTCCGTGCAGGCCTTCGCCCGGGAAGCTCAGACCGTGCTCGCCGAGCGTCTCTCGCAGGTCGGCGATGCCGGCGCGCAGCGTCTCGAACGGCGTCTTGCGCAGGTGACCGAAGGTCTGGAACGCCAGCGGGCGGAGGCGATCGCGAACTTCGAGTCGCGGCTGCTGCAAGCCGAACAGGACCTGCGGCGACGGCTGGACGGCCTCGCGGCCGACACCGAGGCCGCACGGGCGGTGCTCGAGGCCCGCCTGCAGGAGCTCGCACGGAAGCTCGAGGAAACGCTCGCCAGAACGTAGCTCCTGTTTCAAGCGCCACTTGCCGGCAAACAAATGGCGGGAGGGTTCGTCTATGAAACGGCGAACGATCGCACCGTGAGCGAGACGACCGAAATACTCGAACCGAACGGAGGCGAAAGCTCGAAGGTCGAGAGCTGGCGTCTCCACGTGCTCATGGAGGCGGGATATCCGCTTCCGCTCGCGGAACGGCTCGCCGGCAGTGAAGCCGACCTGCACCGCGCCGTGGAGCTCGTCGGTCAGGGCTGCGCGCCCGAGACCGCGGTCGAGATCTTGCTCTAATTCGGTACGCGTTCGCTTCCCGCCCCGGACGTACCATCCTGGTGTGAAGGTCGAGGCGATCCAGTACGGCGATCGGAAGGTCTATTCGGTTGCGTCGTTCAACCGTGGCGTTGCGGACTGGCTGCAGCGGCTGCCGACGATCTGGGTCGAAGGAGAGGTGACCGAGCTGCGGCGCAACCCGCGCTGGCAGTCGGTCTTCTTCACGTTGAAGGATCCGAACGACGGCGCCTGTCTCGGCGTGACGATTCAGCGCTCCCGCTTTGACGCACTGCGCCTCGATCTGGCCGACGGCGAGCGCGTGCACGTCTTCGGACGGCCGGAGCTCTTCGAGGCGAAGGGCGACTTCCGCATGCGTGCGCTGTCGCTCGAGCGCTTCGGTCTCGGCGACCACCTGGCGGCGCTCGAGCGGCTGAAGAAGAAGCTCGCCGCCGACGGAGTGTTCGAGCGGAAGCGGCCCCTGCCGTTCCTGCCCCGCAGGATCGGACTCGTGACGGGAAACGACGCGGCTGCGAAGCGGGACGTGGTCACCACGATCACGGGCCGCTTCCCGGCTGCGCGCGTCGTCGTTGCCGAAACGTATGTGCAGGGCCCGTTCGCGGCGACCGCGATGATCGACGCGCTGCGAGACGTATCTGCGGCAGCCGAGGTCGATGTGATCGTGCTCACGCGTGGCGGCGGCAGCTTCGAGGACCTGTTGCCGTTCAGCGACGAAAGGCTCGTGCGTGCGGTCGCTTCGTGCCCGATCCCCGTGGTCTCGGCCGTCGGTCACGAGCAGGACACGCCGCTCTGCGATCTCGCCGCCGACGCACGTGCCTCGACGCCCACCGCAGCGGCACGGCTCGTCGTGCCGGACGCCGCCGAATTGCTCAAACGTCTCGAGCGCACGCGCAACGGGCTCGCACGCGGCGCACACGGAGTCTTCGACCGCCGGCGGCAGCGTCTTCTGCATGCGCACGAACGTCTTCGCCGCGCACCGGCGCTCGCGGTCGAGCGCAAACGCGCGCGCCTCGAACACGCCTCCGGCCGCTTGCGCGCACTCTCGCCACGCGCCACGCTCGAACGCGGCTACGCGATCGTGCGTGTCCAGGAGGAGATCGTGCGCTCCGCGAAGTCGGTGTCGCCGGGCGACGCCGTCGAGGTCGAGGTCGCCGACGGCCGCTTCGGCGCGCGAGTCGAATGAGCACGGAGATTTCCTTCGAGGACGCACAGCACGAGCTGGAGCAGATCGTGGAACGCCTGGAGCGAGGCGAAGCCGGCCTGGACGAGGCGATCCGGCTCTGGGAACGCGGCGAGGAGCTCTACAAGCTCTGCGTCGGCAAGCTCGACGCGGCGCAGGGGAAGATCGAGGAGCTAGTGCGCCGCGCCGAGTCCGCGAAGCCGTAGCCCCAGCTCGACGAGATCCTCTCTTGCGCGACCCGGGTCACCCGAGAGCGGCAGCGTCTCGATGCTCTCGAGCGGCTCGAGGACGCGTCCACCGAAGACCGCACAGCGCACACCGGCGGCTAGGCAGCGTGACGCGACCTCACCCGGCGCCTTGCCGCGCGCCGTCGTGCGGTCGACCGTTCCCTCGCCCGTGACGACGAGCTCGTAGCCACGCGGGTCGAAGCCAACGAGATCGAGGACGAGCGCGGCTCCGCGGACGAGTTCCGCGCCTAGCGAGGCGAGTGCGGCCCCGAGTCCGCCGGCAGCACCTGCGCCCGGCAGATCCGCGTAGGGCGCGAGCGTCGTCATCCTCGCCAGCCGGACCTCGAGCTCCCACACCTGCTCCGGGCTCGCGCCCTTCTGCGCCGAGAAGAGCCGCGCGGCATCGACCAGCGGGACATCGACGTCACACGCGACCCGCGTCGGTGCCGGCAGGCCGTCGAGGACTTCGAGGAGGCCGGCGCCGCCGTCGACGTTTGCGGTCCCGCCGAGGCAGATGAGCAGCTCCCGCGGACGGCCGACAGCGGCGATCAGCTGCCCCAGCCCACGGCTCGACGCTGTGAACGGGTCGAGCCGTCCAGGATCGAGTGGAATCGCCTCGGCCGACTCGACCGCAACGATGCCGTTCCGCAGCGCGAGCGACCGAGCTCGCCTCGGCCGGCCGAACGCGTCGTCGACCTCGGACTCCCGCCACTCCCCGCCCAGCGCCGCGTGAAGGGCATCGAGCGTTCCCTCGCCGCCGTCCGCGACGGGCAGCTCATCGGCGTCGGCCCACGCGCGTAATCCCTCGGCGAGCGCGGCGGCCGCCTCGCGGGCAGAAAGGACGCCTTTGAGGCTAGCCGGACATGCGAGCGCGCGGGCGCGCGGCATCTGCCTCCGCGATGGGTTCGCCCGTGTCCGCCTCGTGCGGCACTTCGGCCTGGCCCATATCGGGCATTACCTTGAGCATCGCGAACGACAGTCCCTCGCGCGCCAGGAAGATCAGGCCCACCCCCACGCCCACGGACGCCTCGATCGCCTGCAGCCCAAAGCCGAATGCGATCCCGTTCGCCTTTGCGACGCCGTAATAGCGAAACAGCGGTAGCGCCACCGCTGCCTGCACCAGCCCGATGTTTCCGGGCCAGAGCGGAAAGAGGGTCGCGACGTTCATCAAGACCAGCACGAGCCCCGAAGCGGGTAGCGCTTCGTGGATGCCGAACGCGCGCATTGTCGTGTACACGGCGAAGAGCTGGCATGTCCACCCGAGCACCTGGAAGAGGCACGCGGCGGCCGCCGCGGCGGGGCGGCGCATTACGCCCAGGCCGTAGCGCGCCAAGCGTACGACCTTGCGCACAGCGCCGACGCCTTCGTCGAGGCTGGTCATGCGATGGTGCCGCGCGCTCAGCACCGCGACGGTGAACAGCGTGACGCCGGTGACGACGACTGCGATCAGGCTGGTGACCGCCCAGTCGGGGATGTGCGCAGTCGCGACCACGTAGAGGATCAGGCCGATCACCGCGACGAGATCGAAGACGCGGTGCGCGAACACGGTTCCGAGCAGGCGTGGCCACATCCCCTGCTGCGGGAGACGGCGGTTGAGGACGGCGACGCGAGCGAGCTCGCCGATCCGTCCGGGGAGAACTGCGTTGGCGAATAAGCCCACGGAGAAAGCCGAGAAGACGAGCGGGAAGGAGGGATGCGGGCCGGGGAACGCTTGCACGATCACGGTCCGCCACGCAATCGCGCGCATGAGGACTGACAAGAGATTCAGTCCGACCGCGGCTGCGACCCAATGCCATTCGACGGCGGTGAACGCATCGACGATCGCGCCCCAGGCCGGACCTCGCCACCAGAGCAACGCCACGACCCCAGACGCCGCGGCGATGACGATCGCTGCGCGCACCCAAGGACTACGGAGAAGGCTCAGGCCGCCACCGCCTCGTAGATCTCCTGCAGACGCCGCGCGATGTCGTCCCACGCGTACCGCTCGACCGCGAGACGGCGGGCTCCCTCACCCAACGCCGCCCGCCGCGGCTCGTCTTCGAGGAGGCGCACGAGCACATCGGCGAGCGCCCGTTCGTCGCCTGCCGGGAAGGAGACGGCGGCCTCCTTCGTCATGACCTCACGGTACCCGTCGATGTCGGACGCAACGACAGGGGTTGCGCACGCATAGGCGCGCGTGAGCACCATCCCAAAGCTTTCGCCGCCGAGCGACGGCGCCACCAGGGCCTTGGCGCGGAGAAGCTCGGCGGTGAGCTCCTCCTGGGAGAGGAACCCCAGTACGTCGATGCCGTCGTCGGAGATGCGTTGCCGTGTCAACAGCAACCGGACGGCGAGAGGATCGGCCCCCGCGACGGACAGACGCGCAGCGGTCCTGCTCCGTACTTCCGGCCAGGCGCGCAGGAGGACCTGCAGCCCCTTGCGCGGCTCCTGGCGTCCGACGAAGACGATCCGGTGCTCACGCCCGTGCGCCTCGGCCTGCGGCGGGATCAGAACGCCGTTCGGAACGACCTCGTAGTCCCCGGGCAACCAGGCTGCGGCGGAGTCGCGGGCATGCGGCGAGACAGCGATCCGGTGGTCGAGCCGATCGATGAGGAAGCCCCACAGCGGCTTGCCGACCTTCATCCACCCGAGCGGGCCGTGCGCGTGGAAGGTCGCCACCATGGGGACGCGGGCAAGCGCGAGCGTCGCGATGCAGATCGCCGGCGTCATCGGCTCGTGGAGGTAGAGCACGTCGAAGCGCTCGCGCGCAAGTGCGCTCCGGATAGCCGGGACCGCTCGCGGCGAGAGCACGATATTCGGCAGCGAGCCGTTCGCCGGCACGATCACGGAGCGGCCCAC
>Ga0137372_10004058_pt1 | contig 14244 bp, 10 predicted proteins | sample SagtaG_6_FD_104911 | JGI IMG/M metagenome (GOLD analysis project Ga0137372, IMG submission 104911) | Vadose zone soil microbial communities from Sagehorn Ranch, Mendocino, California, USA - Sage1_R_60_16 metaG | ecosystem: Environmental > Terrestrial > Soil > Vadose zone | place: USA...
CTGGACGATGTCGCCGACGTCGAGTCCGTCCGACGGCGCCCGGCCGCCCTCCAAGCTCACACCCACCAGCGCACCACCGGACGGGATGGGTGCTTCCTTGCCTTTGGTGAAGTTGTCCGGCGTGACGAACTGGTCCTTGTACAGCCAGGTCGTCGTGTAGCGGCCGATGTACTGGTCGGCCTGTGACCACGGGATCAGGCCACCTGTCGCGCCGGCGAGGTCGCCGCGGGACAGGTCCTTCCGCTCCAGCTTGTGGCCTGGCTCGAGCTTGTCGGCGGCGATCGCGACGAAGTCCGAGCGGTTGCCGCTGTTCAGGGCGATCAGGGCGGAGCCAGCGGCGCCGAGCAGGATCAGGATCACCGCGAGCGCGGCCAAGGCGGGGCGGCGCTCCCGGCTGCTGGGCAGGCGGGTCGCACCACCCGCTCGGCCCGCTCCTCGGGTGCCTTGGGACGGGGTACGCGTGGAGGACGAGAGACTCACCCGCATACCGTAATGGCAGGAAGGTACCAACCGGGCCGGGAGGTCGGGGCCCGTTACCGCCTCGCGACCCGCTCCCGCTCCTCCGACGTCAGGAGCTCGGTGAAAGCGCCCGGACCGCCGTACAACTGGTCTAGATAGGTGAACAGCCCCTGCAGCGCCAAGCCGAGGTCACGCTGCCAGCCGTCGGTGCTCTCGAGGTGCGCCGCGAGTACGCGTCCCTCGGTGAGCGTGACGGCGGCGTTGACCGGCTGGACGAGTCGCTCCTCGTCCTCCTCCGGTACGGCGGACTTACCGCGCACCCGCTGTACGACGCGAGCCAGCGCGGCCCGCTCGTCGTCGGGCAGCACCTGGTCGAAGCCGGGCGAACCGTGGAGCTGGTCAAGGTAGTCACAGAGAGCGAGAAAGAGCTCGACGCCGTCGTACTCCGTGCCGTCGGTGGCCACGTGCCGCAGCTGGGCCACCACGCTCCGTGCCTCGGGGACACTCCATTCGGACGAGCCGAGCCGGTTAGTCATGTGCCGATCGTAGGAGGACGGGCAGGCGTAAATCGTTAACTCTTCGGGTGAGCTGAGTGGCTGGCGAGTAACCGATTGTTTGCTACCGTCCCGACTACCACACCTTGGTGACAACTGGTGAACACCGGGGTACAGACGGGAGGGGATCAGGGAAATGACGACTCCCGCGATCACCGCCCCCGATGCGGCGTCCCGGGCCCGGGCAGCGGTCGGGTTGGCATTGGGTGTACTGGCGCCTGAGGCGCTGGCTCTCGGTGACGGCCGGGTCCGGCTGAACGCCCACGAACAGCTGGATCACGATGCCGTGCGCCGTCTGGACGAGCGACTTGCCAGACGCGCGGCTACTCAGGTCAGCGACGAGCAACTGGTCGTCGAAGCCGTTGCCCTACTCGGCGCGGAGCTCGATCATGCACGGGGCGGCGTCTCGCCCGTCGATGGAGCGACCCAGGCGCTCGACGATCTGCTCGACGTACCTGACCTGTCGGACTCGATGCGGGACGAGACCCGCGCGATGCTCCGGACCGTTCTGGAGGGCAACGAGCTCACCACCGATTCGGCACTGCAGCGGCTCGCGGCGGAGCGCGCCAAGGACCGGACCGAAGGCCAGCCACCGCTCGTCGCCGACACGGTGGAGGCCGCGCGGGCCATCAGCCGGGAAGCGGAGATCATCGCCCGCCCGTCCACTGCGACCGTGCGGGCGCCTCGACGGCATCGCCGTACCGTCGGAACCAGGCACCGCAGAGTCGGTATGCCGGACTTCACCAGGTCCGACCAATCTCGTCGTACTGCCAGCACACTCGGAGACCTTTCACCCGCAGAGGCGCAGACCGCGGCGCTCAACGCACTGCTGCAGGTCCAGCCCTCCGACCTGAGTACTGGCGTCACCGAGCCGATGCGGCTGATCAGTCGCCCACAGGTCGGCGTGGTCAGCACGGCCGACGGACCGCAGCACTTCCGGGTCGAGGTCGGTGAGCCGCCACGGGGGCTGGTCGCGCAGGCGACCATGCGAGCGGGCAGCCTGACCGATCCGCACGTCGTACGCATCTCCCCCAGGCTCGAGACGGCTCAGCTGCCACGTGTCTGGACGAGCCAGGTCAGCCGCGTGCTTCAGGACGTCGAGGCCCAAGCAACGGCACCGCCCAGCCTGGTCGGCCGCTTCCGCGCATCACTCGGAAGTCGTCGGGCTGCGCGTGACCGCAACGCCACAGCGCAGTACGACGAGTTCCGCCAGCTCAGCAGGGAATGGCGGGAAACCCAGCAGGGTCAGGGCACTCGCGACGTCGGCGAAGTGGAGCTCGACCTCGCGAACCTTGCCGAGACCATCCGGAAGAGCGGTCAGCCTGCACCGGCGCTGCCATGGATCGGTCGGCAGGTCGTCGCGCCGGATCGTACGGCGCCACCACGCCCGGCGCCGAACACGACCGCCCACCTGCGCGAGCAGGTGGTCCAGGAGATGGCCGGCCTCGAGCTGGCGTCAGCCGACCAGACTGCCCGCACCGACGCGCGGGCCAAGAGCGCGAAGGCGGCCGGAGTCGAGGCCACCAAGACTCTGGAGAAGGCCGAGGAGCAGGAAGCCTTCAAGGACTCGGCCGCGCCTGAGCGAGGCCGCAAGCTGCGAGTCGCCGCGGACAACCTGAACGCGAAGGCCGAGCGGCACACCACGATCGCGGACAACTGCACAACCGCAGCACAGCGAGCCGACGAAGCCCGCGACGCCTTTCAAGCTCTCCTCACCGAGCTGGACAGCGGCCGCGCGCCTGGCCCTGAGCTCGCTGCACTCGCGAAGACAGCCAGTGAGACGGTCGATGCCTACAAGGCCGCTGTCGCTGCCACCCTGCCGTCCAAGGACATCCAGCAAACGGCGACGACGACAGGCCGCCTGCCACACCTGACGGCTCTGACCAGGGACCTCAACACTGCCCTGGCCGAGCAGAACAACCCGTTCCGCTTCACGCCGGAGCTGCTGCACCGCACACTCCGTGCGGAGACCCGGCGGACGCTGTCGCCGGATGGCGTCGTACTGACGGTCGGGAACGACCCGGGTGCCGACGTGACTCAGCTGACGCAGTTCGAGATCAGGCTCGATCCGGGTGAGCTGCGTGAGGTGCTCGACAGCCCGGTCACGATCGACGAGGGCCAGCTGGGCCAGATCGTGCAAGGCGGCTACAACGTCGCGACCACGTCGACCGACACCCTCAGCTACAACGGCGGCTTCAGCCTGAAGACCGCGACCGCGCTGTTCCCGGACACCAGTCAGCTGAAGGCGGCGTCGCAGCTCATCTCCCCCGGGCTGGAGTTCGCGGTCGGGCGTAGTCACAGCGTCACCGGAGGCGCGACAGAGTACGGGCTCCCGGGCGCCGTCGAGGTGCTCAACGGCGAGACGCTCCGGTTCCGGTCGACCCAACCGCGCTGGGGCTGGCGGATGCGCACGTCCGCGGTCGGTGAATGGTCGGAGCCGCATGTCGTCGACTCCGGCGAACCGCAGGACGCCGACACGCTCGATTTCGGTATCGGCCACTCGTACACCGTCGGCCCGCCGGCGGAGACGGTCAGCCTCGAGACGCTCGGCCTGGCGGGCGAACACAGTACGGCGCTTCCCGAGCATGTCGCCACCAGGGTCGACGGCCTGAGCGAGATGTCCGACAAGGCGATTGCGGGCCTTAGGCAACGACTTGGCTCGCTCGACAGAGTCGGCCACGACCAGCTGCGGGGCCTGCTCACCGAGGACGCACCGGGCCGGCTCGTCGAGGCGACCCAACCGGGCGGCATCGGACGGGTCATCACCAACGGCGGGCGGGCGGTGGCCTACGCCCAGCTCGAGACGGTCGCGGTCTGGGAGACGGCGGAGCTGCTCGGCGACAGCTCGGCCGAGCACAAGGTCGAGCGGCTGCGGGTCGGCTTCTCCGGCGCGTCCGGCGGCCAGACCTTCTCCTCCTCCAACTCGGTCTCCGCGACGCTCGGCTACCCCGGCACCGCCCTGAACGACGTCGGTACGACGCAATGGGACCTAGGCCCGAGCCTCAAGAGCGGACGCAGCACCGGCCGCGAGGACGGGATGAACACCGGCGACCTGGCGATCCACCCGAGCGTCCAGCGCATGCAGCCGACCCTCGGCCTGAAGATGCGGCTGGTCCACAAGCTCACCATCCACCGGATCGACGGCGGCGACTCGTTCAGCGTGCCCGGCGAGGGTGACGCCGTCCTGCGGATGCCCGAGAACGACGCGTTCCGCTACGGCCTCCCGGTGCCCAGGGACGGCCTGGTGCTCGGTCCGGACAACAAGCCCCAGCGCGGAAAAGACGGCAGGCTGCTGCTGCGCGGCGATCCGCAGCCAACGGAAGAGGACCTCAACGTCCCCGTCTGGATGGGCAACGATCCCAAGCAGATCCGAGGCGCCGGGCCGGCACTGATCACGGACTTCGAGGGCGCCGACCCGGCCCTGAAGGAGTTCCTGGTCCACCTGGCCAGGGAAGACATGATCCCCCCGGTGGATGCTCAGGGTCGGCCGCGGCTGCGGGAGCTGGCCGGCAAGGACCCGGCCCTGGTCGCCAGCCAGTTGGCCAACTACGAGCGGGTTTGCCAGCAGGTGACGAGGCACCGGCTCGAGACCGGCTACGACCAAGCTGCGCAGAGCGGGCTCGTGTTCGAGCTCACCAAGCACCACACCGGCCGCCCACCCGACGTACACAGCTACCGGATCGCAAACCAACAGCATTTCGACCAGGCCAGGCTGCTCGGGGTCAGCACCGGCGGCACAGTCGTCAACCTCGACATCGCCTCGAACACGACCGGCCGATCCGGTGGCCGGTCCAAGAGCCTGCCCTGGCTGGCCAAGCTCGGCTTCAGCAACAAGCCGGCCCCACACCACGCGGGCAGTACGCCGGAAGTCGGCCCGAGCTACGGCCGGAACTCGCTCGGCCGGTTCTTCGGCTGGGCGACGGGCGGCACGGTCAACCGGGTGTCGCTGACCGAGAGCACCGCGCCGGTCGCGGTGTTCGAGGTGCCGCACACGACCACGATCACCGAAGTCACCGCCACCGGTGATTCGGATCCGATCGTCGAGGTGGACGGCAAGGCCAGGCTCTGGATCGACAGCGAGTTCTGCCACCGCGGTGAGCAGCCGTCGATGTCCATCGCCGGCCGGGTCGATCCCGAACTGTTGCAGTCGGCAACATTCCAGGCCGTCGACGTCGGCGACCCGGTCAGCCGGCTGACCCAGGCGCTCCCGGAGATCGCCCGCGGCGACAGCAGCGCGTTGCACCACGTCAGCGCGTTCCTCGGCACCCGGAATCTGACCGCCCGCCCGGAGCTCCTCACCTCGGAGTACCGCACGAGCCTGATGGTCAGCCCCGCACCGTCCGACCCGGTGCAGGCGATCGCACAGCGCGGCCTCACCCCGCGCCAGGCGACGCTGACCATCAGGTCCCGGGTCGAGAACCTCACGTACGTCGGCAGCGGTCATCCGGTCAATGGCGACATCAACCTGACCCTCGGCAGCTCGAGCATCACCGCCGGCGCATCGACCGGCAACACCGCCGGTATCGGCGGCGGCACCGGGATGGCCGAGGCCGACGGCAGCTCGACGGGCGGTTCGGCCGGCGCCAACCGCTCCGGCAGCCGGTCGACCTCCAGCACCGAGACCCAGATCGGCGGGGTCGAGCGGCTCGCGATCCGCGACGGACAGCACTACCAGTTCTGGGGCGACCTGATCCTCGAGGCGGAGATCCGGTTGAACGGTGTCAAGCCGAAGAAGGTCGAGCTCGAGAACGGCGCGGTCGTGCTGACCATGCCCGAGCGAGACGCTCTGCGGCTGTACGGCCGGGGCAAGCTCGACCTCCCGCTGGAGAAGGTGTCCGACGCCGTCGAACGCGTCCTCGACGGCAACCTCAGTCTTCCTCCTCGTACGACGACCGCCCTGATCCGGCGCTACCAGGTGGAGAAGACCGGCGTCACCGAGGGACTCGCGGCGACGCACACCACTGAGCGGTTGGCGGAGAAGTTGCGGAGCATCGCCAATCTGCCGAAGGCGCCGAACGCGAAGTTCGACGCCACCGTGCGCGACGCCGAGGACGTCGTACACCAACGCGTCGAGGTGCAGTTGCCAAGGCACTACCAGACGACGATGGGCGCGAGCCTGATCGACCGGACGTCGCTGCAGGATCTCGACGGCAACGACACCGACCTGCTCCGCGAGGTGCATGCCGCCATCGAGGAGCACTCCCCCGGCGCGCTCAACGACGCCGTACTGGCGACTGGCCTGCGAGGCGACCTAGCGGGTTTGCGTTGGCGCGGGCACATCGACGACATGCTCGACCCCCGCGGCTTCGTCAAGGAGTACCCGGCCGGCACCTCCCGCTCGCCGCGCAACCTCAAGGTACGGATCCGGGTCGAGTTCGACGGACCCGTCACCACCGACGGCACCACGGACTCGGGTGAGAGCGAGAACGCCTTCAACATTGTCCAGGCCTACGACTACCGCGAGGAAGGCCGCAGCGTCACCAGCACCACCAGCTACGGCGGGAACGTCGGTGGTGCGCTGACCGCAGGCTCGGCCGGACTGAGCACCGATGTCAGTACGTCGACAACCGCGTCCAGCGCCGAGCAGAACACCCGGATGAGCCGCGGACTGTGGCTCAAGACCAAGCGGGTCGAGCGGGACTACCGGGTCATCGTCGAGGTCGAGGAAGCGCCGTCGAAGGGCGGCGCCACCAAGGGCAGGCTCGCGCAGACAGCGGACAAGGTGCGCGAGGAACCGACGCCGACCCGGCGCGAATCGACCGGCCGGATGACGCAACTCCTCCCGGCCTCGGTGATCAACTCGACGCCGCCGAAGCAGCTGCCCGAGGTGACAGACCACCGGGCGATCACGCTGCCGAGCGTCTATTTCGTCGAAGGTACCCAGGCGCACCTGACCGGCGACGAGAAGGTCGACAACCTCTTCAACGCCGTCTACGGCCGGCTGAGCCGGCGCGACATGCTGACCGCGGCCGGCGTACAGACGCACAAGACGACGCTCGAGAACATGCTGTCGGCGTCGGCGCGGATGGCGGCGTTCGAGCGGATCGCCAGCGCCGAGGGCCACCCGATGGTCCAGCTGCCCGTCCCCGGCCACGGCTCGCGGGCGGTCGCCGTACGGGTCCGGGCCGAGGTGTCCGGGCTCGAGCTGATCTCCGATCCGGACGACGACGGCACGGTGCAGCTCGGCGAGATCGACCGGCAGCAGCGGATCACACAGCTCACCAACAAGAGCAACCGGCTGCTGCCGACCAGTCAGACAGCGGGCGGCAGCCTCCCGGCCCTTGACGTCAAGGGCGGCGTCTCCGGTGGCGAGCAGGTCACGGAGAAAGACACCGACACCACCGGCAACCGGAACGAGACCAGCAAGTTCGAGTCTGCCGAAGTGGTCACGGTCAAGGTCAACGTCGACTACCACCTCGACTTCGAGCGGCGGACGCTCGACCGCCGCGGTCAGCCGAAGACGGAGCGCACCGACACCATCCGCCAGGCTGCCACCGGCGAGGCGTACCTGACCATGTTCCGGCACGAGTACGACGAGATGCGCGCGCGGATGGAAGCCGGCGTACCGCCGATGCGGAACTGGGATCCGTCCAAGGCGCCGAAGCCGGTGAAGACGCAGACGCGCAAGGTCGAGGCGCATGAAGTAGTAACTCGCGACAACGGACAGCAGGAGCGCCACCCCTACGGGCCGATGGTCGAAGCGCTCGCCGAGGCCCGTCGGGACGGCGTCAACGTCGAGCTCACCCTGCACGGTAAGGACGGAAGCAAGCACGTGTACGTCGCCAAACCCGACGGAACGATGGCCGGGCTGAGCCGAGACGACGACGGGTTCGCCGCTGCGTTCGCGACTCTGCATCCACGCCTCGCGCTGCTCGCGGAGGGGCAGGTGGATCTGCATGAGCTTTATCTGTCGGGCCAGCGGAACGGGCGATTCACCGGCGCGGTCGTGGAAGCCCTGCAGAACAAGGGGATTCCGGCCTCGGCGCTGACCGAGCTGGACCACACGCTGAAACGACCGGCCAAGGCGCAGGCAGAGGCCGAGATGGGCACCGACGGCGCACGCGAACGCAAGGCCCGCAGTGCCGCCGGCATTACCGGGAGCGGGATGCAGGCCCAATGAGCACCTATGACCCGACGTACGCGATCGCGCGGACAAGCGACGAAGTGCTGCTCTACCTGGAGCTGAACCCCTGTCCGGACTGCGGCACCGTCGCGACGTCGTGGGAGGACGGGCTGGCGCAGCTCGACGGTGAGCTGGTCATCAGCTACACCGGCGAATGCCCCGGCTGCGATGCGGAACGCGAGTACCTTTTCGGCCTGCCGGAGCGCGAGGCACTCGGCCCGTTCCCGAACTTCGGTGGACCCGAGCCGTCCGAGTTGCTTGATGCGGGCCAGTGGCTGCAGGTCGCGGACCGGGCCGCGAGTACGGTCGGCGTCGACGATCGGTCCGAGGCGGCGCGCGCCGTACTGGATGTCGCCGCGGCCTCGGTGGCGGAGGTTGTGAAGTTCATCCCGCCGGGTGAGGACGTCGTACCGGTTGATGCATTCTGGACCGGCGAGGGCCGTGCGATGCTCGACGCCGAACCGGGTAGGTTCCGGTTGGAGCGACTGCTCGTCGTCCGTGACAGCTACCGGGATACAGGAGCGAATTGATGCTGACCGCGAGGACCCTGGCCGAGGCACAGACCTACCTGAGCCTGATGGCCGCGGCAGACGACGCACCCGACGCGGCCCAGCCCGCACCGCCGGAGACGTCGCTGACCGAGGGCGAAGAGGCGTGGACGGTCCACTCGGAGTTCGGCGAGATCGCCGTTCCCTACCTGTCCGAGGACGCGGCCCGGAAGTTGGGCGTCTGGTTCGGGCTCGGCGTTTCGCAGCTCGTCGACGCCGGTCAGTGGATCCTGCTCGCGGGCACCTACGCGCGTCGCGCGCTCGAGGCCGACCTCGCCTACACCGGCCAACCTGGTCAGGACCGCGGCTCGGTCGAGCTGAACTGGCAGTTCGCGGCCGAGGCGATCGGCGAGGCGCTGAAGTTCCTGCCCGACGGCGCGGACCGACTGCCGGACGAGGCGTTCTGGTCGGAGCTCGGTCAGCAGGTCCAGCGTGAACAACCCGACCGGATCACCCGGGCGCAGCTCACCGACGACCAGGAGTATTACACCGGCACGCTGGCGGACTTCCGCGCCCTCTACGGCGAGTCTTCCTGAGTCACCTCGATCCGGATCGCCCGGGCGTCGGCCCCGGCTTGTTCGAGAACCTTCTGCTTCGGATCCGGTACGCCGAGGAACGGCGGCCGCACCAACCGCACCAAGCCCTTCAGCCGCGGATCCTCCAGCACGGTGTCGACCGCGCGCCGGTCTCCCCCACACACCAGCGCGTCCAACCGTGCCGGCGCCAGAATCCGTACGGCGACCTCCGTGGCGGCGGCAAAGGCCTCACGCGCTTGATTGTCGCGGCGCCGCGCGTACCGCTGCTGCGACCAGCCGCCGGCCTTCGTCGTACCCTGCACATGCCGCGACCCGACCTTGGAGTCGACCAGCTTCGCCCCGACGAATACACCGGCCCCGTAACCACCCCGCCGAACCAGCAACACGCCGAGCCGCCGGTCCTTCAGCACATGGGCGACCAGTCCGTCGCGGGTGAGTTCCTCGAGCGGTTCGAAGGGTACGACGATCTCCGCGAGCGCCCCATCGTCCGCGGATACGCTCACCATCGTCGGCGTCGCGTCGTACGAGACCTCGCCGTGGCGTTCACCGAAGCCGGTCAGCCACCTGTCGAGGCGCTCCGGCGCGACAGAAACTCTGCGAGTCACCGACTGAACCTAACGCATGCGAAAGCCCGGGCCACCTGACCCGGGCTTTGCGGAAACAGCTCAGACGTTGAAGCCGAGGGCGCGGAGCTGGTCGCGGCCGTCGTCGGTGATCTTCTCCGGACCCCACGGCGGCATCCAGACCCAGTTGATCCTGAAGTCGTTGACCAGGCCGTCGAGCGCCATCCGGGTCTGGTCCTCGATCACGTCGGTCAGCGGACAGGCCGCGGACGTCAGCGTCATGTCGATGATCGCCGTGCTGGTGTCGTCCACGGTGATGCCGTAGATCAGGCCCAGGTCGACCACGTTGATGCCGAGCTCGGGGTCGACGACGTCCTTCAGCGCCTCGGTGACGTCTTCCACCTTCGCAGGAGCCGTGCCCGCTTCCAGGTCGACCTCGGGCAGCTCGATCTTCTCGTCGGTCTGGTCAGCCATTGCTCACTCCTTCTTTCGCGGCCAGGGCCTGAGCGGTCGCGTCACGCCAGGCCGACCAGCCCAGCAGCGCACACTTCACCCGGGCCGGGAACTGCGCGACGCCCGCGAACGCGACGCCATCCTCCAGAACCTCTTCGTCCGGCTCGACATTCCCCCGGCCCTGCATGAGCTCGAGGAACTTCTCGTACGTCGCCATGCCCTCGGCGACCGGCTTGCCGATCACCAGATCCGTCATCACCGACGTCGCGGCCTGGCTGATCGAGCAGCCGACGCTCTCGTGCGTCACCCCGGTCACCGTGTCGCCGTCCAGCTCGACCCGGAGCGTGACCTCGTCCCCGCAGGACGGGTTCACGTGGTGCACCTCCACGTCGTACGGCTCCGCCAGGCCCGCGTGGTGCGGGCTGCGGTAGTGGTCCAGGATGATCTCCTGGTAGAGCGAGTCCAGGTGCATATGCCGTCAAGCCACCTTGAAGAAGGAACGGACGAAGCCGAGGCCGTCGACGAGCGCCTCGATCTCTTCCGGAGTCGTGTAGAGGTAGAACGACGCCCGCGTCGAGGACTGCACGCCGAACCGCTCGTGCACCGGCCGCGCACAGTGGTGCCCGGCCCGTACCGCGATCCCGCGCGTGTCCAGCACGGTCGCCACGTCGTGCGGGTGAACGCCCTCCAGCTCGAAGCTCACCGCCCCGCCCCGGTCGACCGCCTCCGACGGACCGAGGATGGTCAGCCCCGGCACCGTCTTCAGGCCTTCCAGCGCGTACGCCGTGATCGCCTGCTCGTGGGCCGCGATCTTGTCCATCCCGATGCCGGCCAGGTAGTCCACCGCCGCACCGAGGCCGACGGCCTGCGCGATCGGCGGCGTACCGGCCTCGAACCGGGCCGGCGGCGCGGCGTACGTCGAGCCGGTCATCCGCACGACCTCGATCATCTCACCGCCACCAAGGAACGGCGGCAGTTCGGCGAGCAGCTCGTACCGTCCCCAGAGCACGCCGATGCCGGTCGGCCCGACGACCTTGTGCCCGGTGAACGCGACCAGGTCCGCGCCCAGCGTCGAGACGTCGACCGGAAGCTGCGGAACCGCCTGCGACGCGTCCACGACCACGGTCGCGCCGACCGCGTGTGCCTTGGTCGCGATGTCGGTGATCGGGTTGATCGTGCCGAGCGCGTTCGACACCCAGGTCAGCGAGACGACCTTGGTGTTCTCGGTGATCAGCTTGTCGATGTTGCTCAGGTCGAGCCGGCCCTCGTCGGTGACGCCGAACCACTTCAGCGTCGCGCCGGTCCGCTCGCAGGCGAGCTGCCACGGGACGATGTTGCTGTGGTGCTCCATCTCGGAGATCACCACGACATCGCCCGGCTTCAACGACGCGCCGAGCGTGTGCGCAGCCAGGTTGAGCGCCTCGGAGGCGTTCTTCGTGAAGACGACCTCGTCCCGGCGCGGCGCGCCGATGAAGGCCGCCACCTTGTCCCGGCCACCCTCGTACGCCGCGGTCGCCTCGGCGCCGAGCTGATGCATGGCCCGGGCGACGTTCGCGTTGTGCTTGAGGTAGTGGTCCTCTAGTGCCTGGACCACCTGGCGCGGCTTCTGCGAGGAGTTCGCCGAGTCCAGGTAGACCAGGGGGAAACCGCCCGCGAGTTCGCGGGACAGGATCGGGAAGTCAGCCCGGACCGACTGCAGGTCCAGGGGACTGCTCAACGTGGTCCGGGTGGTGGTCATGCCTTCGCGCCTGCCTTCAGGAACCGCTCGTAGCCGTTGGCCTCGAGCTCCTCGGCCAGTTCCGGTCCGCCCTCTTCGGCGACGCGGCCGTCGACGAACACGTGGACGAAGTCCGGGTGGATGTAGCGCAGGATGCGCGTGTAGTGGGTGATCAGCAGGACGCCCTTGTCGCCCTGGGAGGCGAACCGGTTGACTCCGTGCGAGACGATCTTCAGCGCGTCGATGTCGAGGCCGGAGTCGGTCTCGTCGAGGATCGCGATCTTCGGGTTCAGCAGCTCCAGCTGGACGATCTCGTGCCGCTTCTTCTCACCGCCGGAAAAGCCCTCGTTCACGTTCCGGGTGCCGAAGTCGGGGTCCATCTCCAGATCGCCGAGCGCCTTGTTGACGTCCTTCACCCAGGTGCGCAGCTTCGGGGCCTCGCCGTCGATCGCGGTCTTGGCTGTCCGGAGGAAGTTCGCAACCGACACACCAGGCACCTCGACCGGGTACTGCATCGCCAGGAACAGGCCGGCCCGGGCACGCTCGTCGACCTTCATGGCGAGGACGTCCTCACCGTCCAGAGTCACGGTTCCGGAGGTGACGTTGTACTTCGGGTGGCCGGCGATCGAGTACGCCAGCGTGGATTTGCCGGAACCGTTCGGGCCCATGATCGCGTGCGTCTGACCACCGCTGATGGTCAGGTTGACGCCGCGCAGGATCTGCTTCGGGCCGCTCTCGGTGTCGACCGACACGTGCAGGTCGCGGATCTCAAGTGTCGCCATGAGGTTCTTCTATCTCCGTTGTGTTCAGGAAGCTTGATTCAGGGGGTTCTTGACTTCGACGAGCACATCGTCACCGTCCAGCCGGACCGGGTACACCGGGACCGGTTCGTACGCCGGCAGGCCGGTCGGCTCACCGGTGCGCAGGTCGAACCGCGAGCCGTGCAGCCAGCACTCGATCTCGCAGCCTTCCACGTCACCCTCGGACAGCATGATCTGCGCATGCGAGCACTCGTCCCGCACCGCGAAGACCTGGCCCTCGCTCTTCACGATCGCCACCTCCACGCCGCCGACCTCGACAGGGATCACGCCTTCGTCCGGTACGTCGGCCAACGCACAGGCGCGCTCGAACGAATCGCTCATCGTGCCGCGGTGGCCACGGTCAAGGCCGCCGTCCGGGCCAGCTTCTGCTCGATCACGTCGTGCAGGTGCTCGGCCACCTCTGCGACGCCGATCTTGCCGATGATGTCGTTGAAGAAGCCGGACACCACCAGCCGCCGTGCTTCGTCCTCATCGATGCCGCGGGTCTGCAGATAGAACAGCTGCTCGTCGTCGAACCGCCCGGTCGCGGAGGCGTGACCCGCGCCCACGATCTCGCCGGTCTCGATCTCCAGGTTCGGCACCGAGTCGGCGCGCGCACCATCGGTGAGGATCAGGTTCCGGTTCAGTTCGAAAGTGTCGGTGCCCTCCGCGGCGGCGCGGATCAGCACGTCACCGATCCAGACCGAATGCGCGGACTCGCCGGCCAGCGCACCCTTGTAGGTCACGTGGCTCTGGCAATGCGGCGCCTCGTGATCGACGAACAGCCGGTGCTCCTGGTGCTGGCCCGCCTCGGCGAAGTACACCCCGAGCAACACGGCGTCGCCGCCCGGTCCCGCGTACCGGACGTTGGTGGCAACCCGGACGATCTTGCCGCCGAGGGTGACGACCACGTGGTTGAGCTTTGCGTCCCGGCCGACCAGCGCGTCGTGCTGCGCCAGGTGGACGGACTCGCCGTCGCCCTGCTGAATCGTCACGATCCGCAGCTCGGCGCCGTCACCGACGCTGATCTCGACGTTCGTGCCGAGCTCGCCTGCGCCGGTGTGGTCGATGATCACGATGGCCCGGCTGTGCCGGCCGGCGTCGATCACCAGGTGACCGAAGCCGCGGCCGCCGAGGCTCTCGACGTTGACGTGCACCGGCTCGGACAGCTCGGCGTCAGCCGGGATCCGCACCGTGAGTGCCTTCTCGGCGTGCTTCCAGGCGACCGCCGCCGACCGGTCCTGCGGCTTGAGGATCTTGAACGTGTCCGCCGCTACGGGCTCGGCCACGACGCCCTCGGGCGCCTGCACGTCGACCTTGACGGTCTCGGTACCGGCCTCGTCGGCGAACAACGCCTTCAGCGCCTTGACCGGCGTGAAGCGCCAGTCCTCCTCGCGCCCGTTCGGCACCGCGAAGTCGGCGACGTCGTACGACGTCGCCGACTTCGCGGTGCCGAACGGGCGCGAGGAGGACTGGCGCTTCACGCCGGTC
>Ga0137372_10004071_pt1 | contig 14224 bp, 13 predicted proteins | sample SagtaG_6_FD_104911 | JGI IMG/M metagenome (GOLD analysis project Ga0137372, IMG submission 104911) | Vadose zone soil microbial communities from Sagehorn Ranch, Mendocino, California, USA - Sage1_R_60_16 metaG | ecosystem: Environmental > Terrestrial > Soil > Vadose zone | place: USA...
CGCGCGGCGTCGGCGGTCTCGCCACCGAGGGCGACGGCGCGATCGAGCTCCTTGCGCAGCTTCTGGTGCTCGACCTTGACGCCTTCGGGAACATCGGTATCGATCATTGAGATCCTCTGCGTTAGCCGGCTATGCCCGCTTCTCCGGCGAGCTCGGAGCGGCCCTGTCGCCACGCTAGAAACAGCGCTCCGCCGAGAACGAGGACGATCCCGACGAGCGCGTACGCTCCGGGCCCCGGGTAAGACCGCCCGTACTGCGAGAACCGGGATCCGAACGACCAGAACGAGAAGGCCGCGAAGTAGGCGAACACGACGAAGACGTCCACGAGCGTACGCATCGTTCCGAGCACGGCCGCCCTCAGAAAGAGCAAACCGAGTATACCGAGCGCGAACGGGACCCACTTGAACTCGACGAAATCCGCGGGGACCTCTCTCGGCCCCGTGACCTCGTTCGACGGATCGGTCGTCTCGACGCGCGCCCCCGGCTCGACGAGCTCGTAGTTGGACGTCCCGTGCTTGAGCGTTCCCGGAGCGAACGTCGCGACCTTCCAGAGCGGCAGGAAGCAGGTCGCTCCGAGGAGGAGCGCCGCCGCGAGGAGCAACCCGCGGGGAGCGGGGCTCAATGGGAAATTCAGCAGGCGACTGGTTCGTTCGATCAGGGCTTTCATCTTGCTGCCTCCTCCGGAGAAAGGTTCCCCCGGAATGGAGCGAAGGAGATGATGCAAATGTATCAGCCGGCTGACAGGCCGGGGTTCAGTCGACCCACCGGGCGAGAAACAGATTCGTCTCGTGCCCGCTCGGGTTTGCGCACGTCGAGCCCCAGACGAGCCGCTTGCCGTTCGGGGAAAACTGCGGAACCCTCGAAACCGGGCGCAAAGGTCGCGCGCTCGGGCGCGCGGCCTGGAAGTCTGGTCCGGCGTCAGACGACGTTCGTCGAAGAGAGCACCAACGGGGGAGGGCCGAGAGAGGGCCGGACCGCCACGACTTCGATCTCAGGAGGCTGGAGCAGGTGCTTCTTGACGCTGCACTGATCGGTGGCGCGCACGATTGCTTCCCGGTACTTCTCCGGGAAGTCGGGCGGCAACTCGATCTCGATCGAGACGTGAGTCACTCGTTTCAGCACCGGGTCCTTCTCCGCGGAAAGCTTCAGACCGACGTCCTCGGTCGGCAAACCCCGGGCCTGGCAGAACCGGAGAGCGTAATAGCCCGCGCAAGTGCCAATCGATGCGAGGAAGAGATCGAAGGGCGTCGGCGCCGTTCCTCCTCCACCGATCGTGGCCGGCTGGTCCGTCCGCAAGAGGAAACCGTCGAAACTCGCCTCGACCGCGAGACCCTCGGGAAACCAGACTTTCATTTCCATGCCCGGATCAGACGCCTTTTGTCTCTGGATCTCCTGATGCAGGCGCATCAGGTTACCCCGAGCCGGGACGCTTACATTCCGGTTCGGGAGGCATGCATGTTTTCTTCGGTCGAGCTGGAAATCGAGCTCTTCTGCCGCGGGATCAAGATCGACAGGACCTGCGAGCTCGGCGCCGACGCGCGGCGAATTGCGCGCACGCGGGCCGGCCTGGGGTCCGGCCTCGAGCTCGTGATTCGCGGACCTCGCCGGAAGCACTGGGTCAACGTGCCGGTCGCCGAGCGCTTCGCAGCCTCCTCCCCCTTCTGTCTCTTCAAGCAGCCGGACGGCTACTGGATCCTCGACGAGCGCAGCGGCGAAGGCTACTCCGCTGATCTCCCCGCGGAGCCGGCCTGGTACTCACGCCGGACGTCTTCGGGCGTCGAGATGAGCAGGATCGGCGTACTGCAGGGGAACTATCTGGGCATCTACGTTTCGACGTCGTGCCTCTTCTGGGCGTCTCGTCCGTCGCGAGCGTGCAAGTTCTGCACGACCGGAAAGAACGTGGGATCGGTCGAGCTGGCGAGAAAGAAGGTCGAGGACGTCGTCGAGGTCGCGCTCGCCGCGCGCGAGGAATCGGGATCGGTGTTCACGCACTTGAACACCGGCTATCACTACGAGGACGTCGACCGCTTGGAGGCGATCCACGGTCTTCGCCAGTGCGAGCCGTTCGTCCGGGCACTCCGGGAGCGGGTGGGCGGCTTCATCGGTGTGCAGTGCATGCCGGTGCCGTCGCGCAAGTTCGGCGAGTACGACGATCTCATCGACGCGGGAGCCGACCACTTCTCTTTCTGCTACGAGTTCGAGGACCCTCGATTCTTTGAGGCAATCTGTCCGGGCAAAGCCGATACGCTCGGCCAGGAAGTGTTCTTCGAGGCGATGGAGTACACGGCGCGAAAGCTCGGCCGGGGTCGAGTGTCGGGCGAGATCATCGCGGGGATCGAGCCGATCGACGCGACGAAGCGCGGAATCGACCGGATCGTCGCCGCCGGCGCGTTCCCGACCGTGTGCATCTTCCGCCCGACGATCGGCAGCGAGATGGAGAACGTCCAGCCCCCCGACCCGGACGCAATGAAGGAAGTTTTCGCGCATCTCTACGAAGCATGCCGAGACGCGCACCTCCCCGTTGGCGTTCTCCCGATCGACGTTTCACTCGTCGTCCAGCCAGAAGAGGGCGGCGAGCTCGTCGAGAAGAGCTTCGCATCCCGGCTCTACGACTGCCAGTGCTCGGCCCTGCGCGCTCTCGCCCGTCCCTACGTCGCCTGGAAGATGCGGCCGCGAGCCGCGTAGCGGAGTGGCAATGCCCTGCTGCGATGAAGGCTGCGCGCCGACGGTCTCCGGCTCCTGAACCTGGGTAAACGCGGTCGCCGCACTTCCAACCAGCCTCGGCTCGCTCGCCTGGTCAAGGCGGATGTCTTCAACCGAGCCGAGAGGGGCCCCGGCTGGGTTCTCATGGTCGGGGGGGGTAGCCGACCAAGTACGCGTACGCGGCGGCGACCTCCGCGGGTTCAAGTTCGCTGAAGATCGGCATCTCGCCCCGGTCGCTCGGCATCATCGGCATCGGCCTGGATAGCCCCTCGCGCACCTTTCGAATCACTTCAGACCGAATTCTGTCTCTCGGGAGGCTCGCCAGCGACGGGATGGCTCCGGGCATCGCCACGGAGATGGCGAGGCCGGGGCCGGTCGCCTCGTGACAGATGTGGCAGGTTCCTTTGATCAGAAGCTCCCCCACGCGAGCAGCAGGCTCAGACAACCAGATCTGCTTGCGTTCGGCTCCTGGGATGCCGGCGAGCTCCTCGACGTAAGCCAGCAGAGCTTTCACCTCTTCCCGCGTCAGGTGTCGGAATGGTGGCATCTTCACACCGCCATTCTCGAGCCGTGCGCGGAGTGCGGTTTGCGCCTGGGAGGCGAGCTTGTTCACCGTCTTCGCGTCCAGCTCGATGCCGCGCTGCTTCATTTGTGCACGGATCATGACGGGCGACGTTGCCTGAACTGGGCCGATGAGCGAGTTGATCTCTGGCGGGACGCCCGCGCCATCCGCCTTGTGGCAGGACCGGCAGTTCAGCCGATACAGGTCCGCGCCCGAGAGGAGGAACTCGCCATCCGGCCCCACCCCGGAAGATGGCTGGGCCGAGGCGTTTAAGGGAGGAGAGGCCCAGAGTCCTACGCGGCCCATGTTGGATCCCACAAACGGGATCCCGAGATGTCTCAGCCAGCTCTCTCCCTCGACGGGCGTGATTCGAAGACCTCCAATGACGTGGCTGGGAGCTTCCTCCCGGCTCGGGCGCGCGCCGACGGCCGCGGCGGCTCGGAAGGGCACGCCCGCCAAAGGCAGACAAACCCCGACGCAGCCAGCGACTTGCAGAAGCCTCCGGTAACGGAACAGCCAGTGCGATCCTCGGGCGCCCGAGCTCCGTTCTTCCGCGCGAGCCCGGAGATCCTTCTCGCCGTCCATGGCGTCAACGGGCGATCTGGAAGTCGGCTTCCGTTGCCCCGTGCACTGCGACGGATTTCTCGCTCCCCTTGAGCTTCGGGTGCCAGACCTTGACGGTGTAGGAGCCGTCCGGAACATCGCGAACGTCATAAGAGCCGTCGGGCTTCGTGACACCGAAGTACGGGGTCGGCAGCACCGCGAGGAAAGCCTCCATCTCCGGGTGGACGATGCAAAGGACCGGGGCGAAGCACTCCTTCCGGAAGGTGTGAGACCTCTTTTCCCCCTTGGGATACGTGCCCAGATTGAACTTGTCGGCGCAAGCCTCCGGCGAGAAGACATTGTGGAGATAGGGATCGGCGTTCGTGAAATCGACGGTAGTGCCCACGAGTACCGGGAGCACGTGCGGTAGAAAGACTCTGTTGCTCTGGTCCATCGTGGCGTGGTCCTTTGGCGGCGGGAATGTCTTCCCGGGAACTTTCGCCACGTAGACGACTGCTCCGCCGTTGTCGCTCTGGCCAGCGCAGGCGACCCTGCCGTGAATGCCTCCCGCAAGCAGGGGAACGGTCGCCAGAGCGAATAAGACGCCGCAGAGGAACCTTTTCATGGTTTCGTTTCCTTTCACGTTTACAGTGCGAACCGCAGCACGGTCGCAAGCGTGTAGTTCTGCGAGTTGCGCAGATCGCGGTGGTACTCGAGCATGGCTTTGATGTTGGCGCGGATGAGCAGGCTGAAATTTGCGTTCAGAGCGCGGATCGACGGGACCGTCGCATCCGCCACGCGCAGGTTCTCGTAGCGCACGGAAGCCTGGAAAGGCGGCCGGATGACATAGTCCGCTTGTGCGAACCAGACGTCGTAGCTGCGCGTCGTCTCGCTGATTTGCACCAGCGTCTGGTCATCGAGTAACTGAAGCCTGTCGGTCCCGTGCAGGGCGACGCCGAAGACGTTTAAGTCACCGAAGTACCAGGACCCGAAAACGCCGTAGCGGTTGTAGCGGCGGTCCTGCATCTTGAAGGCATTGCCATCGTCGTCCGTGATGTCGAAATTGACGTCTTTTCCGTTGCCCGTGTATCCAAGGATGCCGATGCGCAGCGACTTCTCCCGCCAGTTCTCGGGAGGAAGCTTCACACCTCCCGTGTCACCGTCCAGGCCCATGCCTCCGATCTTGTAGTCGATGCGTGCATAAAGATCCTTCTGGCTGTTGGCGCCAAAAGTCCCGTTTGGACCACCTGGCCCGATCGGGCTGTCGACGCCGACCGTGTAGAAGAGCCGGTGGGCCGCGACCCCGTACATCTCGATCGACCGGGCTCGCGCCGGAAGGCTCACTCCTCCGCCCTCCTCCGCGAGGCCGGTGCCTCCGCGGAACCCGATCGGGTTGAACGTGAAGAGTGTGTCGATCCCGTTGTCGGTCATCAGCCACATCTCTTGGAAGCCATCGTAGAGATTCGGCGCGAGCTTCCCGATCCGGAAGTTCACCAGGTGCTCGGGGCCGAAAGCCGAGGTCACGTCGAGCCGGGCGTGCTCGATCTCCGTGTCGCTGCCGCCGTCGGGGCGCTCCTCCCAGGTCAGCTCGCCGAAGAAGCCGAACGTCTGCCCCAGAGTACCGGCGGAAAAGAGGTTGACTTCCTGCGGAAACTGAAAGTCGTTGTGAACGACCTGATGGCCGGTGTCGTCCTGGCTCGAGGAGTAGATGTTTTCCATCTTCGTGTTTAACGCGAACGGAACGTTGCTGGGAAGATCGCTCGGGTAGACCATTCCCGGCCACATACGCTTGTAGGCTTCGGCACCGAGCGAGACCGGCTGCTGCTTGACCTGCTCGGCCGTCTCCGCCGGCATCCGATAGCCGTTCAAACGGAAAGCCTCCCCGAATGGATTCAACTTGGGGAAGATCACGTGACACGTCTGGCAGGAGGTCTGATATTTGCGGGAGAAAGCGGGAACCGCGGTTGCCGGAAGAGCATTGAAGAGGATCAGTCCAACCGCCACCCAGAAGACGTTCCTGCGGAGATCGTGCGTCGTCATTCTCATGGAGCCATTCCTTTCGTCTCTTTCGAGCGACATCTCCCGAAACCTCGGCCGGGTTCTCAGTTTAGGGAAACGTGGGAATCCGCGCCTGATTCAACTGCATCAGTCTGCAGAGAGGTTCGCTTTATCGATCAGTGGCTTCGGGAGATCGGCGAGGAGAGACCGATGACGATCCACTGCTCACAACCTCGAAAGACTGTACTTGAGGGAAGAGCTTCCGGCGTTGAAGACGAGGAGCCTCAAGCCTCTTTCCGATTAGCCTCGGGGAATCCGAACGGATAGCGCAGCCGCGTCGCGCCTTCGATCGCTACGATCTCCGAGTCCGCGCTCCAACCGCCTGCCGCTCGAGTTCGATTCGGTGATAGTCGGCGAGCGCCCTCCGGACGATCTTCTGCAGACTTTTCATCCTCCGCGCCGAGCGCCGCCGCTCCAGCTCGTCGAGGCGTGCTTGCCGGCGCCGCACCGTCTCACGCCATAGCAGATCCACAGCGCGTCTCCATCGCGCGCAGAGGAGCTCGGCGGCAAAGTCGAGTGCGTCGGCTACAGGAGCCACATACCGATTCTCCCTCAGGAAATTCGTTTCGGTGCTGAGTCATTTGCATCAGGCGCGCCGAAGAAGCCCGCTCTACATTGCGCTCCAGCGAGGGAGGAAAGATGATCGGCTCGACGTGGGAGTGCGCGCTGGATCCAGGCGGCGGTCGATCGGATCGGGGTGGGACCGGAAGCCCGGCCGGCCGCCGAACGGGTCCGCGCCGGAAGCGCCGCGAGCGCCCGCCTGACGAGGAGGAGCAGCTCACACATCGGGAGCGTCAGGTGCTGCTCCACCTCGCGCAGGGCCTCGGCACCGGCGCGATCGCACAGCGCCTGTCGATTTCGACTGCGACAGTGCGAAACCACTCTCAGCGAATTCTCGCGAAGCTCCGGGTCCACAGCCGTATTCAGGCCGTTGCCGTGGGATATGCGAGTGGCTTGATTCCCGTCCCGACACCGACGCCGAAACCACGAGCAAAGGAGGAGAAGTGACGAACAGCGATTTGGTCATTTCCCGTGCAGCCTCCGCAGCTCTCGTTCGTCCGACGGTCTGGACTCGTCCGAAGACCATCGCCCGATTGCGCGAAAGCCTTCTCCCCCTGACGGACGAAGAGAGCTCGCTCTGCCGGGTCGCCGCCGAGCAGGGCATCTTCTGCTTCGGATTCCGGCGCTGGAACGTCGCCGAGTTCGACCGTCGCTGGCGGGACTTCATCGGTCGCAGCACGCACTTGACTCGCGCGCAGATGGAGGAGTTCGCCAACCTCTGGCAGCTCACGGAACAAAGTCGGTGCAAGGTTGCCCTCGCCTGCGATGCAGCCGCATTGGGGCCAGGGCCATGTCGCGGGTGGAACGAGTTCTCGAATGACGAGCTCGCGCGGTTCTGCTGCGATCTGCTCGGGGAGGACGTCGAAGTCGTCGAGTCGATCGACTGATTCAATCGCATCATTGATTCGGCCGCGCAAGCCGCGAGAATTTGATAGCCAGTTTTTCCTCGGAGGTTGGATGCAGGTTCGCGGAGCGTCTCGGACACTTGTCTTTTCAACGGCCGGCTGCAAGCCCGCAGCCGGAGAAAAGGAGTGAAGCAATGAGAGTGGTGCGGGCGATCGTCCTCGGGCCTGCCCTGCTGTTCGCGGTCGTGTCGGCGGCTCCCGGGATGCCGATGTTTAGTCGGAAATACCAGGTGGCTTGCGGATACTGCCACACCGTGATTCCCAGGTTGACGGAGGCGGGCTATCAGTTCCGAGCGGCCGGATTCCGGACGCCGGAGGAGATCGGCAAGAGGGATGAGAAGGAGACGTTCAAGTTCATGGTTTCCGACTACGACTCCCTCCGTCTGCAGACTCGCTACGATCTCTCGCGCACCGACAACGCCGGCGTTGTCACGACGACGAACCAGCTGACCCATTTCGAGATCACGCTCTACCCTCTGACGGGGGCGTTCCTCGGCAACTTCTCCTCGCTATTCGAGATCTCGCTCGCGGCGGGCGAGAGTCCCGAGGCGGAGAACGCCTACGGACGCGGCAACTGGAAGGCGGGTCCCGGGCATTTTTCGGCGCGCCTGGGCATCTTCCATCCTTTCGAGGGCTACGGCGCCTCGGACCGGCCGATCACGATTGGACGGCCGCTTTTTCAGACAACAGGAGGCAACTTCAACCAGCCGACTTTCTTTACGCCCTGGACCTCACCAACGACTGGCGGGAGCTTCGACCAGGCTGGCCTGGAACTGGGTTATACGGTCAATCGGAGCTCGATCCGCGCCACGCTCTTCAACGGCCTGAGCTTCAGCGATGAGGAGGGTACGGTGGTGCCCGCCACAGGTCTTTCGGGCAGCGACTCGAAGGTGAGAGGCCGCCCTTCCTATAACAGCAAGGACATCCAACTGCTGTTCACGCAGATCCTGACCGACAGCGGTGGAGGCGTAACCCTCTACTATTACAACGGGAAGCTCGACTTGCCCGTGGTGGGATCCAACAACGAAGTCTTCTTCAAGAACAACTTCGACCGCTACGCCTTGTACGCCTCTTATCCGGTGGGACCGGTGCTTCTGTTAGGAGGGTACCTGGAGGGCAAGGACGATACCTTCACTTCGTCCGCCGGCTACGGCCCGCGCAGCAAGGTCAGAGGTTACTTCGGCGAGGCCGACGTCATCGCCGCGAACCTGCTCGGCTTCGCCGGGCGGTACGACTCTTTCGATCCATCCGATCGGAAGTCCGCAAACGAGCGAACGCGTTACACGGTCGCGGCCAACAAGGCGATGGGCAACGGTCTTCAAGCCATCGCTGAGTATGCTTACACGAAGTTGGAGCAGGGGACCAGGGGAGACAGGAAGGACAGCGCTTTTCAGATTCGGTTCATCTGGATCTGGTAAGGGTTGCGGAGAAGAAATGGGAAAAGGCGGAACGCGGATCGGAATGGCAGCCATGGCGCTTTTCTGGGCCGGGTGGATGCTCGTGACATCCGTGTCGAACGCCACGTTGCCGATCCAGAAGAAGGCGAAAGAGCTCGGATACGATGCGACGAGCTGCCAGTACTGTCACAACGAGAAGATTCCGAAGAAGGGGGCCGCGACGCACAATGAGCGCGGCAAGTGGCTGCTCGCGGAGAAGGCGAAACGCGGCGCAAAGGAAGTCGATCCGGCCTGGCTGAAGGACTATCCAGGCGACAAGAAGTAGGTTTGACGAAGCTTCTCGGCCGTCCTATCTCTCGGGGCTGACTTGTCGGACACCCTGGGCGGGCCACCGGTCGGCAAGACTTCGGCGGAGGCGAGACTCTTGCCGACGCGGCGTTCCTTCTTCGCCGTGCTGATCGGCTCGATCAGCGGCGTCGTGGGCATTCTTATGGCCGTTCCGGTCCTGCGCTATCTCCTGTATCCGGTCTTTCGAGCCACGGGCGGGGTGGCGTGGTATTCGGTCGGTCGAGCGGATGAGTTCGCAGGGCAGGGGCCGTTCCGAAAAGAAGTCGAGGTCCGGCGTGTCGACGGCTGGAGGGCGCTGACCTCGAAGCGCGCCGTCTGGGTCGTCCGGGACGGACGCAATCAGCTCGCGGTCGTATCCGACGTGTGCCCGCACCTGGGATGCGGCGTGCCGTGGCGGGAAGACGAGGGGATCTTCCACTGCCCGTGTCATCACGCGAAGTTCGGCCGGAACGGAGCGCTGATCGGCGGACCTTCTCCGCGCAGCCTCGATACCCTGCCGGTGAAGGTCGAGAACGGAATGCTCCTGGTCAGGTACGAGGTTTTCCGCAATCTCGTCTCGTACAAAGAGGTGATCGGTTGAGCAGCGATGTCGGCCGTCCGGGCGGCCTCGCACGCTGGCTCGATCAGCGAGTCGGGTGGCGCGGGCTCATGCACGAGGCGCTCGACGAGCCGATTCCAGGCGGTTCGCGGTGGGCCTATGTTTTCGGAAGCGGGTTGCTTTTCGTCTTCGTCAATCAAATCGTAACGGGCATTTGCCTGGCTCTCTACTATGTCCCATCGGTCGACCATGCCCACACAACCGTCGCCTACATCCAGAAGGAGGTCTGGGGAGGACGCTTCCTGAGAGGTCTCCACTCTTACGGTTCGAGTCTCATGATCGTTCTGCTCCTGCTCCATCTCGCTCAGACATTTCTCTACGGCGCCTACAAGAACCGCCGGGAGCTGCTCTGGCTGGTCGGCTGTTTTCTCTTCCTGCTCGTCTTCGGCATGAGCTTCACGGGATATCTCCTGCCGTGGGACCGCAGAGCGTATTTCGCGACGGCTGTCGGAACGAACATCGTCTCCGAGATACCTCTCGTCGGGAATTTTGTGAAGACCGTGCTCCGTGGCGGACCCGAGATGGGAACACTGACACTCAGCCGCTTCTACGTGCTTCATGTCTTCGCGATTCCGGCGCTCATCATCGGAGCCGTCGCGATGCATGTTTTTCTCTTTCGAAGGGCGGGCGCGGCAGGCCGCCCGGTGCGGGAAGAGAAGGGGAGCGAGCTCGCGACGGAGGTTTTCTACCCCGGTCAGGTATTCAAGGATTTCGTTTTCGGTATCCTGCTCATCATCGCCCTGGGCGCGCTCGCTCTGCTGTGGCCGGTTCGACTCGGGCCTGTGGCGAACCCTGCCGACTCGACTTACGTTCCGCGACCGGAGTGGTACTACCTGCCAGCCTTCCAGTGGCTGAAGTACTGGCACAAGGGCGGCCTCATCATCGGAATCGTCGTGATTCCGCTGCTGCTTTTCGGCGCTCTCTTCGGACTTCCTTTCCTCGACCGATCCCCGCGCCGACGTCCCTCAGAGCGCCCGGTCTCTGTCGCCGGCTTTTTTCTCGTGTTCGCGGCCGTCGTTTTTCTCGGCTTTCAGTCGGGACTCGAGGACCGTCGCGATTCGGCGGTGCGCAGCAAGCTCCAGGCCCAGGAAAAGAGCGAGGAAGAATACAGCAAGGCGCCGTTCCAGCCCCAGGAAGAGGGTCCCATGGCGGGTCCGGTGAGCGCATCGATCGCTCCGGCCTTGAGCCCTGAGCAATCCAAGGGAGCGCTGCTCTTCGAGAGCGAGGGGTGCTCCGCTTGCCACGGCGCCGGAGGGCGCGGCGGAAACGGACTGGTGAAGTTGTCGGGCCTGGGCAAGCGCTTCACGGATTCGCAGCTCACGGGTCTGCTACGGAAACCACTCCCCAAGATGGTCGAGGGGGGAATGCAACCGAGCGAGCTCAAGGCCCCGGATCTCGCGGCGCTCGTTGCCTACCTGCGCGCGACCATGAATTAGTTTGCCGGGCTTCTGAGGCCAGGATGTCCCGCTCGTGGTGGCGGCTCTCCTGCGTCAGCGGGGCGGGTCGTAGCCCTATACGAATTGCCCCGACTCGAGGAAGAGGTGCCATCGCTCGTCGTGAAGAAGCGGTAGCCGAGGGGGCGAGGGCATTGGTTAAAGAGACGCCCTATACGGCTCGTCGGCTTCATGTTTCTCGGCCAGCTGCTGCTCGCCCTCGCACTGCTGTCTCTCGCCGTCGAAGTCGTCCGCGATCTTCGCGCCCGCGGCGTGCTGTAACCGAGCGTCTCAACCGTGCGCAGAGAGGCCGGCCTGAGCAGGCCGGCCTCTTTTCCGCGCAGGTCCTTCCGGCGATGCTCTACGGCGACACTGCGATGGCGTCGGCCTGACGCTGAGTTCGCGCGTCGCGGTACATGAGAAGCAGGCCGCTTTGCGACGGTGACGCGACGTCACCGCCCGGCACGGCCGAAATCGTCAGCGTGCTGCTGCCGCCGGCCGGCACGCCACTCGACGGTACTCCGGAACCCACGTAGCGGGGCGTTCCAGCCGTATAGGTCATGCCGGTGACGGCATCCGTGCAAATGCCGGTGAAGTAGTTGTCGCAGCCAAATACCGAAACGTCGAACTTCGTGCTCGGGGTGAGACCAAGGGCGGAGAGCGGCGCGGTCAAGATCGCATTTCCGGAGTCGAGATCCGCATCCGTGAAGAAAAACGCCGTGAAGGGGCCGGATGGCAGAGGCCCCGCAAAAACGACGTTCTGCCCGCTGGCCGCAAAGCCTCCATTTTCGGCGTTGAAGATCACGGAATCGAACGTCCCGTCCCGGTTCGTGTCGATGTAGATGTCGAACTCGGCCGGGTAGTTCGGGTGCGACCGCACGCCGAACGTGTTGACCGCGAATTGGATCCCGAATTGCCCAGCGCCGATACTGACCAGCCGCGCGCCGACCGACTTCAAGTCGACGATTGCGAAGTTGTCGCCCGGGTCCGGCAGAAGGGGCGGAGGGACACGGGCACTCGTTCCGAGCAGAGAAAAGACGTCCACCCTTCCATCAACGGCGCCGGTCGCATTCGAGAGCGACAGGGTGCCCGAGCCGCCGGAGAGTGCGACGCTCGTGCTCGCAGGAAGGACTGCGGCAGACCGGTGCGGCAGGATCTGCCAGGGGAGGTGGACGGTGTCCGTGGAGTCGGCGATCGTGACCAGGCCGTCGAACTCGAAATCCTGAAGTCGGAAGCCGTCACCGCCCCGGCTGCCGCCATTCAAAGTCCAGATGGGCAATTTCGTGACGTCGACCGTGATCTTGAAATTGAAGCTCTTGCTTCCATTGCCGGCGACCGTGACGCTCGAAGGCGCAGTGAAAGCGATGGCCCCGCTCGCCGCATCACTGGCGTCGCGGAAGCTGGGCGTGATCAAGTAAGTTCGGCTGCCGCTGCCGTAATTGCGGACCACGACCGCCTTCTGGAACGAAGTGGTTCCCGCCAGCGCCTGGTATCCGAACGACAGGCTGCCCGTGAGGTCGTCGGCGTCCCACGCCGCGGTCTTGCTGTCGAAGGCCCGCTTCACGCGGACCACGCCCCCGCCGATGCGCGTGATCGGCACGGCTCCGGGGCAGGCTACCGGGTTCTGGCTAGTGTTCGTTTCTGCCGTGTTCATCAGAAGCGACTTGATTTCCGAGGACGTTCGCGACGGGTATCGATCGACCAGCAGTGCCGCCGCTCCGGCGAGGACCGGGGCCGACGCGGAAGTCCCGGAAAACGGCGTCTCGCCCGTTCCTGTGCCGACTTCTGCCGAGAGAACGTCCGTACCGGGTCCCCCGATGTCCGGCTTGATCGAGTTGTAGCTGTAGCTCGGACCGCGCGACGAAAAAGCCGCCATGCTCTCCGCCAGAGACGCGGTGGAGCTGGGGTCGATGGTGGCGGTCGTGCCGAGCGCAGACGCCTTGAGACTGTTGCCGTCCGCCAACGTGATCGTGTAGCCCGGGATCGTTGGTGTCCCGCCGCCAAAGGAGAAAGTGGGCGGAAGGTCGCAAGTCCCCTGTGGGACGTTGTTCGCAACGATCGCGGCGATGGCCCCGGCGGCTGCAGCGTTCGAGACTTTCAGGCTGACCGCGCAGAGGCCACGATCCATCAGCAGGATTTGGCCCGTGTGTGAGCCGGAAGCATAAGGATTGCCGCCGGCGGCATTCGTACAGCCTCGCGCGGTACTCGCGTTGGTCGTGTCGTACACCAGCGTGCCCGAAGTCAGCGTCGGCAATGCCGACCAAGATTGCCAGACTGCACCCTTGGGGGAAGTCGCGGGGGTGGTAATGAGATAGAGCTTCGCGTCGGGATGGAAGGTGGCTGCTACGCTCAAGACGCGAGGCGCGGTCGATGGCGAACCGACGATGTAAGGTCGATCGGCAGAGTTCCCTGCGGACGCGACGACCACGACCCCCAGGGCGGATGCGTTCTGGCTCGCTTCGGAGAGATCGTCCTCCTTCTGGCCGTAAGAAGAACCGAGCGACATGTTGATCACGTCGACCGCGTCGGAGATGTCTCCGTCGCCGTTGGGATCGAGCACGAAGTCCATACCCTGCAACAGGGCGACGCCGCTGCAGGCGTTCGCAACCGAGCTGCAGACCTTGGCCTCGATGAGGCTGGCGCCCGGCGCGATCCCCTTGTGCGTGTCGTCCGTACTGTGGCCGGCGATGATGTCGGAGGTGTGCGTTCCGTGACCGCCGGCGCAGGAGGGGCTTATAGTCGGCCCTCCGCAGCCGATCGGGTCGTCGTCCGGCGAGAGGGGACCGCTCGGCCAGGCCTCACCCACGAAGTCGTATCCATTGACGACCTTGGCCGTGGGGAAGAGGCCATCCCGGCTCTTGTTCGCCGGATCGGAAGTCGACGTGCCGTACGCCGCCGTATAGGCGGCGAGCGTGCCGGGTCCGCCGAAATCCTTGTGCGTGTAGTCGATTCCCGAGTCGAGCACGCCGACGGTTACGCCGGTGCCGTCATAGCCCGCATTCTCGACGTCCACCGCCCCGATGTAGGAACGAACTGCGGCGAGGTCGAGCTGGTAGTCGATGATCGGACGGATCTTGGCCACGCCCGGGAGAGCCGCCACTGAGCCCAATTTGGAG